>ENA-ORTT01002267-ORTT01002267.1-human-gut-metagenome-genome-assembly--contig:-NODE-2267-length-15452-cov-3.293759_pt1 | contig 15452 bp, 9 predicted proteins | sample MGYA00242074_ERZ509197 | MGnify/ENA primary metagenome ERZ509197 (study PRJEB26280, sample SAMEA2338789) | human gut metagenome | biome: human gut; feature: human-associated habitat; material: faeces...
GAAAGTAATTGTGCGAGAATTGCTATTCTCTGCTCTTAACGCTGTGTTTGTCATTGCTTCTTCTCCTTTAAACTGTTATTTTTTACTTTAATTTGGATTTCGACTACAACAAAAAAAGGACACTTCCCTAAAATTTCTCTTAGGAAAATGTCCTTGCGATACATTTATAAAGCTCAATTCATAAGCACAACAACGTAATATCAAGTGTTATCACGTATTATACAACAAAAATTTGTTGTACTTTTGTTGTAGTATGCAACTTTTACAAACACATTTTTTGATTTTTAGTATAACTTTGCACCTGCTGGAATATGGTCATCAACCATCAGAAGATGAAGTTTTTCTTCGCCCTCTTCCTCATGGATTGCACTAAGTAACATTCCACAAGAATCAATTCCCATCATAGCTCTTGGTGGCAGGTTTGTGATAGCGATCAGTGTTTTTCCAACCAATTCTTCTGGCTCATAATAAGCGTGAATACCGCTTAAAATGGTACGATCTGTGCCTGTTCCATCGTCCAGAGTGAACTGTAACAGCTTCTTGGATTTCTTAACTGCTTCACATGCTTTTACCTTTACAGCTCTGAAATCTGACTTGCTGAAAGTATCAAAATCAACCATTTCTTCGAATAATGGCTCAACTTTTACTTTGGAAAAATCAATCTTCTCAACTGGCTTTGTTTCCTGTGCTGCATTGTTTGCTTCGTTCTTAGCAGCTCCCTGTGACTTCATTGTCGGGAACAGTAATACATCTCTGATTGCCTCTGCTCCTGTCAGCAGCATACACATTCTGTCGATACCGAATCCGATACCACCTGTAGGCGGCATACCGATCTCCAGTGCGTTCATGAAGTCTTCATCTGTTGTGTTGGCTTCATCATCTCCCTGTGCAAGCAGTTCTTCCTGCGCTTTGAAACGCTCTCTCTGATCGATCGGGTCATTCAGCTCGGAGTAAGCATTTGCCATCTCCCATCCATTCATGAAGAACTCGAAGCGCTCTACATATTCTGGATTCTCTGGTTTCTTCTTTGTCAGTGGAGAGATCTCAACCGGGTGATCCATAACGAATGTCGGCTGAAGCAGATGCTCCTCTACGAACTCCTCGAAGAAGAGGTTGAGGATATCACCTTTCTTATGTCTCTCTTCAAATTCTACATTATGCTCTTTTGCAAGTTCTCTTGCCTGCTCCAGAGTCTCAACTTCATTCCAGTCAACGCCTGCATATTTCTTAACTGCGTCAACCATTGTGATACGCTCGAACGGTTTACCAAGGTCCATCGGGATTCCTTTGTAAACGATCTGTGTTGTTCCAAGGACTTCCTGAGCAACAAAACGATACATATTCTCTGTCAGATCCATCATGCCGTGGTAATCTGTGTATGCCTGGTAAAGCTCCATCAGAGTGAACTCTGGGTTATGTCTTGTATCAAGACCTTCGTTACGGAATACACGTCCGATCTCGTATACTTTCTCAAGTCCACCAACGATCAGTCTCTTCAGGTACAGCTCAAGTGAAATACGAAGCTTCAGATCCTCATTCAGTGCGTTGAAATGTGTCTCGAACGGTCTTGCAGCTGCTCCACCGGCATTTGCTACAAGCATCGGAGTCTCAACTTCCATGAATCCTTCTCCGCTTAAGTACTTACGGACTGCTGCAAGGATCTTGGAACGTTTGATAAATGTATCTTTAGAGTCTGCATTCATGATCAGGTCTACGTATCTCTGACGATAACGTGTGTCTGTATCTGTCAGGCCGTGGAACTTCTCCGGAAGCATCTGTAAGCTCTTGGATAGAAGTGTCATCTTCTCAGCATGGATAGAGATTTCTCCTGTTCTTGTTCTGAAAGCGAATCCTTCAAGTCCGAAGATATCACCGATATCAGATTTCTTGAAATCAGCGTAAGCGTCTGTTCCGATTGCATCTCTTGCTACGTATACCTGGATGTTTCCCTGTAAATCCTGGATATTACAGAAAGAAGCTTTTCCCATAACTCTCTTGAACATCATACGTCCTGCGATTGCTACGTGAATCGGGCTTGCATCCATGATGCTTCTTCTCTCTTCGTAATCATTCTTGAGAGCCTCTTTTGCCTGCTCTTCATCCATACCTTCTACGTTCGGCTGCTGGTGATCTTTTAAAATCTCAGCCTCATGTGCCTCATAGAGATCTTTTACTTCGAGTGAATGGTGTGTCTGGTTAAACTTTGTAATCTGGAAAGGGTCTCTTCCGTTCTGCTGCAGTTCTGCAAGTTTCTCACGGCGAACCTTTTTCAGCTGATTCATATCTGGTTCCTGTGTGTTCTTCTGATTCTGTCCCACTGTCTGTTCTCCTTCCGTTTCTATCTGCTTCCGCATTAATTTTTATATATCAATGCAGAAATAGTTATTTTTATATTGTCTTTTTAAGCGAATTCAGACCTCTTAATAGTAAGAGGTCTGTCCTAAGCTGATTATGAACGTTTGATATCAAGTACTTTGTACTGGATAACTCCTGCCTGTGTCTCAACGTCAACGACATCATTGATTTTCTTTCCGATCAGTGCGTGACCTACCGGAGACTCATTGGAGATCTTTCCTTCCAGACTGTTCGCCTCTGTAGAACCAACAATCTTGAACTCCATCTCTTCATCAAATGTGATATCGTAAACCTTTACTGCACATCCAACATTAATCTTATTAAGATCAACTTCATCCTCTACTACAACTTCTGCATTCTTCAGGATTGCCTCAAGCTCCTCGATACGGGCTTCGATATCTCTCTGCTCGTCTTTCGCTGCATCATACTCAGCGTTCTCGGAAAGGTCTCCCTGCTCTCTTGCCTCTTTGATCTTACCTGCAACTTCTTTTCTCTTTACTACTTTCAGATTCTCAAGTTCATCCTCAATTGCCTTTAATCCGGCATAAGTAAGTAATCTTTTCTTTGCCTCCGCCATTGATAACGCTCCTTTTCTGTCATTCTTTTTCACTGTTTTTTGTCTATTCCCGACAGGAAAACTTGTCCCTGCACGCTGTCTCTTTTAGTTTATTTCACAATTTCAATATTATAACCATCAACCCCATTAATGTCAAGGTTTTTGGCGTAAACAAGACAGCTTTTACATGATATTGCGCAGAAAATATAGCGCTTATTAACAATACAGCGTTATGCCGGAATTACCGTAAGTTCCCAAAGACACATTCTTGGATTACAGGCGGCTTTCCAAGGTCTTGATCCTTCTGTCTTTCGTTCATTGCCGCTCCAATGCAAACAGGGCCGCCACTAAGTGGCAGCCCTGCATTTTTCCGTACTATTTACGGATAAGGCTTATTTTCTTTTGTTTCTTTTGAAGATTGTCAGAGCCGCTCCGCCTGCAACCGCACCTGCAAGAACTACAAGTCCGATCAGCAGCGTTACGTTAAAGTTATCTCCTGTCTGAACCGCTCCGCCTTTGTCCGGTTTCTCTGTATTCGGTTTCTTATCCTCTGACGGATCTGCTTTCACCGATACGGCTACGTCTGCCGACTGTCCGCCGTATGTTACTGTTACTTTCTTCGTATCCGCTGTCAGTTTTGTATTAAGACTCGGATTAAAGGAGAAATCTTTTGCCGTCTCCGGTCCGTATGCAACAACTTTTGTTGTTCCGTCTGACATCGTTACTGTAAGCACAAGTCCTTTCGGATCGAATTTCTCCCCTTCTTTGTACTCTGTCTTAGCAGGATTTGCTTTAATTTCAACTTTTTCTACCGTCGGTTTCTCCGGTTCTACCGGTCTTTCTTCCAAACCTTCAAATGCTGAAGTTAATACTTTCAGCGCTTCATCAATCTGAATCTGCTGTGCGGAAGAATCTGCAAATACTGTCTGTGCATCCGTCAGCGCTTTTGCAAATGCCGCATAAGAAGTGTCTGTGTACCCTTCTGCCGACGTATCTTTTACTTCATTGATTTTTGCTTCCAGGGCGCTTCTGTCAATCAGACCGTTTTCATTCTCGATTTCACCAAGTTTGAATTTTGCCTGTTTGATATAACATAAATCTGTTCTTACATTATAATTACCTGATTCAAATGCATTCTTAGAAAACTCTTCGTCAAAGTGTCCGTAAGAATCCATGATAAATGTTCCATCATCCAGAACTAAAATTCCCGCATATCCCGTATCACCGGATTTTGCATTCATTGCCCAGTCTTCTTCGATCAGTATACGGTATTCACCTTCGTTTTGCTCTAACAGGTCTTCATATGTTCCAACCCATGCAACCCAGTCGCCTGCCATCCAGTTGTTATCAAGCTTACCGTCTTTGTATACGATCTCACGGAATGTGATCAAAAGACGTCCGCTGATCGGATCATATACAGCTTTATGTCTTTCCCCTGCAAGCGAACCTTGCATTTCTTCCGGTTTACTCCATGTTTTTCCTTCATCATCAGAATAGAACATCACGGATAAGTTTGGTTTTTTATCACTTCTTGCCAGCGCCATGATCCGTTTTCCATCCGGTGAGCGGAACATTCCGACTTCACAGATTCCATATTTGCTTTCGATACTTCTATAATCAGCTAAATATCTTTCCGGCTCGCTCCACTGTTCATTTCCGTCTTCATCAAATGTCAGATAGCTCTTGAAGTTGACATAACCATAATCATGGAAAACACCCATCCATTTCTGAATGTAATTTCCCTGTTCATCTTTTAACTGCACAAGACTTGCCATTGCTACGATTGTATGTTTTTTCTCTGCTCCGTCAAAAGAAGGCCAGTGATTCTTATATTCTGTCCAAGTTTCTCCGTCATCATCAGAGTAGGCAGTATCCCATCCGCCTCTTTGTAAATCCCAGTTCGGACATGCTGAAATCAGCATAATTCTTTCTTTTCCATTACCCATATCCAATGTATATAAGGTAGGTGTTTCCTGACAAGTTGCAAACGATGCCGGAATATCTTTCTTCTCCGTCCAAGTCTCGCCTTCATCATCACTAATCTGCATAATAATCGGTCCATGACCGTGTCCTGTCGGATAAGCAGTAATCAGTCTGCCTGTCTTTGTCTGAACCATGTCCGGCTGTCCAAGATACTGTCTAGGTGTATTCGGAGCTTTTTCAATATCTTTCAGATATTTATCCGCCAATTCATACTGTGGAATCCTTGAATTTGCATACAATACTTTCTTACAGTTTACTGTAACTTTTTCCGTATATCCGCCGCCTGTTACAGTAATGACCGCTTTTCCTTTCTTGTTCGCCGTTACTAAACCGTCCTCATTTACACTTGCAATTTCCGGCTTGTTTGAGACATATGTAATCGTCTTATCTTCGGCGTCTGTTATCAAGTTTGTTGTAATCTGATACGTTTCTCCGATATTTACCGTTGGATTCGTATCCGCAATGTTTAATCCTTTTACTTTCATTGCGGAAAGTATTTCACTTTCATTCAATACACGGTTATAAACTTTCACTTCATCGATCAGACCTGTAAATCCAGTACCGCCGATCACATCCGCAGGTGTTTTAATAGGATTATTTTTTGTCCATGCATTGATATCACCGACTCTTGTACCGTTTACATACATGGCAAGACCCTGATCTTTATCCTGCACCCATGTAATATGATACCACTTGTCTTTCTCGAAATCATACTGATACGACAAGACGTCTCCGCCATTATTTCCTACACGGAATCCGGATACTCTGTCTGCCGCCATCTTCAATGAGAAGGAAAATGCTTTTGTGGAATCTTCCAATACAGAAATCTCTTTATTAAATTCTGACGTAGTCTTTACCCAATACGAAATCGTCCAGTCTTTGTCATTCAGATCGCCTGCCGTCTGCGTAATCACTGCACCTTTTCCGTCTTGTGTTACGTTCAGCGCTTTTCCTGATTTGCCGGCTTCGGTTGTGCAGGAAGCATCAAGAGTACCGTCACGTTTTCCCCATTCATCCTCTAACTTCTGTCCTTTCACATCGTCAAATGAATAGTAAGAAACCTGCGCTCCTTCTTCAACCTCAGCTTCTTTTACAACGATCGTAACAGAATCTTTCTTTTCTTCATTTTGGTTAGATGTCACCGTAATAACAGCGCGGCCTGATCCCTTCGCAGTTACCGCTCCGTCTTTCACAACTGCAACTGCCGGATTATCGGTCGACCATGTGACTGTGTTATTCAATACATTTTCCGGAAGGACTGTAACTTCAAGCTGAGTTGTACCTCCCTGCTGTAATTCAACCTCTTTCTCTCCGTTGATCGATACTGAGTCAACCTCGGTCACTCCCGCTTTCTTTAATGCGACATATTCTTCTGTCAGCTCGGCAATTTTTGTTTTGATCGTATTCATATCCGACGCAAGTTCTTGTTTTCCCGCATCTGTCAGATAATACGCGCTTGATGCATAAGTCGGTTTTACAGAATCCATCAAAGCATCCACTTTTGCCGCCATGCTCGGAACATCTGATTTCATTTTAATAAGTTTATTTACATCGCGTACACCTTCTGCCATTTTTTCAAAACGTGTACTTGATTTTGTAACTTTTGCTTCAGAATCATCCGGGAATACAAGGAAACAATCCCCGGCTTCAAATGCATTGTGAGTCGTATCTTCCAATGGATTCTCAACCCATGAGTCATATGCCCAGCGAAGATATCCTTCTCCGCCTACGGAATAAGAATACATCATTGTCCAGTAGCTTTCTCCCGGCGCACTTAATGAAAAGTTACCCGGTTTATGACCTGTACATGTATAAATAGTTGTACGAAGTCCCGCATCTTCACGAGCCTGTCTTATTTCTTCAAACTGCTGAGGATGGGCCTTTACCGCGATAGAACCTACATTCAGGTCGTCTACGCGCATTGCAAGATCTTTTTTCTCAACAAATCCATCCATCGCTCCCGCACTCTTTAATTTCAAAGGTGTCGGAATGCCGCGTTTAATTGAATCGATCAAATCAAACGCCGCCTTATTAAATCCTCTTTCATCGATACCGATATAAGCGTCGTTAAACCAGCCTTTTTCATATAAATGGTCTGCAAGATCATTCAGAAATGCCGTCCATATCGTTGTCCATTCTTCTGAACCCGGAGTCAATCGTTTTTTTACTGTTGTCTTTGTCGCTTCATCATAATAAACAACTGAGTTTGTCCAAGGCGCAATACTGTAACATACGATCTTGTCCCCGATTTTCATAACGTCTTTGTTAAACGTTACCCATTTATCAAAATCCGTATAATCAAAACTCCATTTTCCATCCGCTTTCTTTGTCCATTTAACCATAGAAGGGAATTTAACAGTTCCTTCCCCGTATGTCTGGCCTGCCCACGCCTCTTCTACGATTGTAGTTGTAATGGCATGTCCGCCGGCATTTTTATATAATCCCATGTGGGATTTTAAAATTTCAAAATGCTCTTCAGAAAACGGCGTTACATCATAATATTCTGCGATACGATACGGGTTCTGCCACAATTCCATATCAAAACCATCTTTAAACTTCGTCGCATCCGGAAGTTCTGCATCAGCAACTTTTAACGTATAAGTAAATGTAAGTGGTTCTGCTAATTCTTTTGCCGTTACCGTAACCGTTCCTGTATAACTACCTGCCGCTGTTCCTGCCGGAACTTTCACAGATACCCAGATATTCTGAAGTTTGTTCGTTCCAATATTCATCGCTGTTCCGGCATCCTGATAAAGCACTTCATTTGCTTCCTGTCTGCTTCCTTTCGGAACTTCTCTGTCAGGATCACCGTATCCCGGCATTCCTGTATAAGCCTGAACTGATTTAATAAATTTTAAATCCACATTTGCTTTCGGAATCGTATTGCCGTTTCCGGTGAAATCACTTGCCGTCGCTGTTACATCTGTATAAGAAGAATCTATCGAAGCTAAAGAAATCTCAGAAGTAACCGTATCATTCTTCCATGCATTCAAAGTATCTTCTGTTTTGTTTGCTGCTTTTACCTCAGTTAATTTATCCTGGGTATACTGAAGATTATTATCTGTAATTGTTCCGTGAAGTTTTGCTTCTTCCGGTTCTCTGTAAGTATATACATACACCTCAGCGGCATCGATCAGAATGTCCGAACCTGTTCCTGATGCATTTCTTTCCCCTGTAGCCACCGCTTTTAATGTGTGTTCTTTTTCTTCTAAATCGGAAATCGTTGTAATGAATGTAGAATTGATATTAGTAGCATTATAAAGGTCTCCCTCTGCTTTTTCCTCACCGTCGATCAGATACTTCACTTTTCCCATCATTCTGTTTTTACCGGAATAGATATCGATCTTATGTCCTGTAAATTTCACTTCATAATAGGTTGCTTCAGGATGCGCCGGATCTACTTTTTTTGACCATGTATGCTGCGCATCTCCTGCCTCCCATTTTCCTTCTGCGAATGTGAAGTAGTTTGTTTCTCCGCTCTGCTGTGTATGCGGAATTTTCACCTTTTCTTCAATCGGAGCTTTTTTTCCTGTAATCTTTTCATACATGCATTCTGCTATGTACAGATATCCTGCATCTGTAAAATGTACTTTATCTGTATTATAAAGATTTTCTTTTCCTTCGGTCTTTTCATACATATCAATGAAATCCCATGCGGCATTTTCTTTAATCAATGCCTTCTGAGCCTGATAGACTTTTTCGACCTTTTCCTGAGTGATATCGTTTCCCGTCGTCTGATAACATTTCGGAGACGTGGCAAAAATAACTTTGTTATTCTCCGTCTTATACTCATTATAAAACGCTGTCATCTGTGTTTTATAATTTTCTTCGTTCCAGTTTTTGGAATCATTCGTTCCAAGCATAATAATTACAATGTCTGCATTATAAGCTTTACTTTGTTCGTATTCTGTACCGCTTTTATATGGATTACTTGTCCCCTCCATCAAAAACGCACCTGTTTCCCCAAAGTTTTTTACTTCATATCCGCTTCCAAGTAAACTCTGCAAACGTGCCGGATATGCATTTGGTCCTTTCTTTCCTGAATTCGCGCCCGTCGAAGTGTACCCTTCCGTCAGGCTGTCTCCCACGCATGCCACCTTGATCTTCGCGGCGTCATCTGCCGTCTCACCTTCTGCCCATGCGATCGTGCCGCTTCCTAGAATACACCCTAATGTAAGCACAACACTTAAAACAATTCCCATTGCTTTTCGCATTAGTTTTTTGACATTTTCCACAACTATTTTCCCTTCCTTTCTTAGCATTTTGCCCACATACTCATACAGAACCATATACCCTTTTGTTCAATGTGTCAACATTATTTTTACCCCCCCCCCGCTCCATATGTCGTATTTTCATCATTTTCCATATAAAATACATTTATTTTTATGCATAATGACGAGTTTTTCGAGGGCTGATTTTCTAACTTCTGCATATACTATATAAAATACTTTTCTGCTTATGAAAGGAGACTTGTTATGCTTGCTTCCTATAAACTTTCCGGTAAATACATCTTTATCTCCGGTTTTCTGTTCACGTCTGTTCTCGGAACACTGTCGCACTTTTTCTATGAATGGTCCGGCGATTCAACTTTTATAGGTCTTGTCTGCCCAATCAGCGAATCTGCATGGGAACATATGAAACTTTTGTTCTTTCCGGCTCTGCTCTACTGCTTTCTTTTCAAACTAATATATAAAAACGCCGTTCCAAACGTATCTTTACCACTTTTATCCGGCATTCTGACAGGAACGACACTTATCCCTGTTTTCTTTTATACTTACTCAGGCATACTCGGCTTTACGGTTGTCTGGATCGATATTGCTATTTTTTACCTTTGTACTGGAATCACTTTTTCAATGGCATCCAAATTATATGAGCAGAAAAATATCGCACGTTTCCGCTTCCTCATATATGGACTGACTATATTATATTCCATCCTTTTCTTTATATTTACCTTTATTCAGCCGGATATTGCCCTGTTTCAAAATCCATGACTTTTCATACCGCGTCCGCTTACGCCTGCTTCTTTTTTCTATCTGTCTTTCACTTCATTTTTCAGTCTGTTTTCCGGTTCATTTTCCAATCCACTTTCCATCCTCGGTAAGAGGAAGCGGCTTCCCGTCAAGAACAGCGCTTTTTAAAATATCTTCTATATTATAAACAAGTTTCAGAGAAAAGAAGCCGCAGTCTCTCTCCAACAGATCAAAGAAAATCTTATCTCCCTCCCATAACTTCAGCGTCTCGATCTTTGATTTTTCAACCCATTCCAACTCGCCCTCATCACAGTCGATCGGTTCTCCTTCAAACCCGTCAGCCGTATAAAGCGACATGTATTCTACAACATCTTCACCGTAAACAAATGTCACGATTCCCCGGTAAGCCCACGAAGTCAGCGTATATCCCGTTTCTTCTTTCACTTCTCTTAGCAAGCACTCTTCAGGACTTTCTCCATATTCAAAATGTCCGCCGACACCGATCCATTTATCTTTATTCACATCATTTTCTTTCACCGTACGGTGAAGCATTAAATATTTATCGTCTTTTTCTATATAGCATAATGTACTTAATTTTGTCATAGCCATCCTCCTTAATACGGTCTCTATATTTGTATCTTTATCCGTTTTCAGACTTTTTTATTTTCTTCACTTTTTATCATTTATCCTCATCTTTTCCCCTAAGAAACTGCGATTCATACAAATGTCTGTAAAATCCGTCTGCAGCCATCAAGCTCTCGTGATTGCCCTGCTCAATAACTTTTCCGTCTTTCATAACGAGAATCACGTCCGCCTCGCGGATCGTTGACAGACGATGCGCCACAATAAACGTCGTCCGCCCTTCCATCAATTTTGTAAAAGCCGCCTGTATCTTTACTTCTGTTCTTGTGTCGATCGATGACGTCGCTTCATCGAGGATCAGCATAGGCGGTCTGCACAGCATAACACGCGCGATGCATAAAAGCTGTTTCTGTCCTTGCGACAGCCCGCCTCCGTCTTCTGTCACCCACGTGTCATATCCGTTTGGCAGACGCAGGATTACATTGTGAATATAAGATGCTTTTGCAGCTTCTATCATTTCCTCTTCTGACGCGTCGGACCTTCCTAAAAGAATATTTTCCCGGATCGTTCCCGTTTTCAGCCACGTTTCCTGAAGCACCATGCCATATGCACAGCGCAGACTTTCCCTCGTAACCTCACGCACATCCTTTCCGTCTACTGAAATACAGCCGCCGTCTACATCATAAAACCGCATAAGCAGATTGATCAGCGTTGTTTTTCCGCATCCCGTCGGTCCTACAACAGCGATCTTTTGTCCCGGCATAACTTTCAAATTAAAATCCGTGATCAGATTCTGTTGTGGCATATACGAAAAATCAACATGCTCTGCCAGTACATGTCCCCGGACATGAGTCAGAACCGCCGCATCTTTTGCATCTTCCGGCTGAGGAATTTCTTCTATTAACTCAAAAATACGACCGGCACATACAACCGCGTTTTGGAACTCTGTCACAACTCCGGATATTTCATTAAACGGCTTTGTATACTGATTTGCATAACTCAAAAAACTTGTAAGCTGCCCTACTGTCAGCGTTCCGTTTACTACCGCAAACGCACCTGCGATCCCGACTCCCGTATATACGAGACTGTTTATAAAACGGGTCGCCGGATTTGTAACGGAAGAGAAAAATGTCGCTCTCAAATATGCGCTTCCTAATTTTTCATTAATCTTATCAAACCGCTCCGTCACTTTTTCTTCCTGCCCAAACGCCTGTACTACTTTCTGATTGCCGATCATTTCGTCGATCAGACCTGTCTGTTCTCCTCTGATTTCAGACTGAAGACGAAACATCGCAAATGTTTTGCGGGCAATAAAGTTCGCCACAAAAAATGAAATCGGAGTGATCAAAACGACGACAAACGTAATATTTACATCAACCGACAACATAAATCCCAGCGTGCCGATAATCGTTGCAGCTCCTGTAAACAACTGGGTAAATCCCATCAAAAGTCCGTCCGCAAACTGATCTACATCCGCAATAACACGGCTTACTATTTCTCCGGATGGATGATTGTCGATGTATTTCAGCGGAAGGATCTGAATCTTCCGAAAAGCTTCGTTTCTCACATCCTGCACGACCTGATAAGTCATTTTATTATTGCACACATTCATCAGCCACTGCGCAAGCGCCGTAATACCCGTACATATTCCGATCTGAAACAGAATTCGGAATATCCCGGCAAAGTTTACCGCTCCTTTTCCTATGATCTCATCTACCGCATAACCGATCAGTTTCGGAATGTAGAGCGTAAGGGCGACGCTGACTGCTGCCAGCAAAACAGAAAAAACAACAAAAATACGATACTTCCCAAGATGCCCGAATACTTTTTTTAATATTTCTCCCCGGCTCATTTTCCGATCTTTGCTCTGTGGCTTACTCTGCTCTGCCTGCACTTTTGACTTCTGTATTTTATCTTCATTGACTGTTTGTTTTTTAAGCATGTAAAACCGCCTCCTCCGGAAATTGTGAATAATAAATCTCCTGATAAGCCGAACAGTTTTGCATCAGCTCCTCATGTGTTCCGACCGCCACAGCTTTCCCTTCTTCCAGCACAACGATCCGATCTGCATATCTGACCGATGCCGCCCGCTGAGAGACAAGAAATACTGTCGGATTTTCTTTCATGTTTTTAATCGCGTCACGCAAAGCCGCGTCGGTCGCGAAATCAAGCGCCGACGCACTGTCGTCCAATATAAGAATATCTGGTTTTCTTACAAGCGCTCTTGCGATCGTCATACGCTGTCTCTGCCCGCCGGACAAATTTCTCCCGTTTTGTTCTATCATAAATTCAAGCTTTCCCGGCTTTGAATCAACGAACTCTTTCGCCTGTGAAATTTCAAGCGCTTCTTCCAGTGTTTGTTCCGATGCATTTTCATCTCCCCACCGAAGATTCTCCGCAACCGTCCCTTTAAAAAGCACCGCTTTTTGAGGAACCACGCCGATATGACTGCGCAAACTTTCAATCTCATATTCTCTTACATCATGTCCGAAAACCTTCACTTCTCCTTCCGACGCGTCATAAAACCGAGGGATCATGTTTACGATCGATGATTTTCCAGCCCCTGTTCCGCCGATAATCCCTATCGTCTCTCCCGGCATTGCCCGAAACGAGATGTTGCTCAACGAAGGCGCTCCCGCATTTTTATATGTCAATGACACATTGGAAAATTCCACCGCAGGAATCCTTTTTTCTTCTGTATACAACAAACTTCCCGACTGCATTTCCGGTTTCATTGCCAACACAGCTTCGATCCGTTTTCCGCATGCAGCCGCTTTCGTCACCGTAATGATCAGATTCGCCAGTTTCACAAGCTCCACAAGAATCTGCGACATATAGTTGACAAGAGCCACTACTTCCCCCTGAGTCAGACTCCCCATATTTACACGAACCGCGCCGACATAAATAAGAACTATAATACCCACGTTCACGATAATATACGTCAGTGGATTCATAAGCCCGGAGATACTTCCGACAAATTTTTGTTCCTTTGTCAACATTTGATTGTTTTCTTCAAATTCAGCCTTTTCTTTTTCCTCTTTATTAAAAGCACGAAGCACTCTTACACCGATAAGATTTTCTCTCGTTTTTAGAAGAATTTCATCTAAATATGACTGCACTTTCTTATAAAGAGGCATTGTAATCAGCATGATCCCAAATACAACTACCGACAAAAGAGGAATTACAACAACAAAAACCATTGCCGCTTTGACATCTACCATAAAAGACATTGCCATTGCGCCGAATACAATAAAAGGCGAACGTAAAAAAAGACGAAGGACAAGGTTCACTCCTGCCTGCGCCTGATTTACATCACTTGTCATTCGGGTCACAAGCGTAGAACTGCCGATTTCATCCATTTCCGAAAAACCGAAATGTTGAATATGTTCAAACAGCGCATGCCGCAGTCCTGTTCCGACCCCAGCCGCCGCTTTTGCCGAAAAATATTGAGCTGTAAGAGAACATATCAGCCCGACGATTCCCAATACAATCAAAACAAGACACATTCTTATAATATACGGGCTGTCTTTTTGAGCAATTCCTTTATCGATCACCGCAGCCATAACAAGAGGAACAAGAAGTTCAAAAGATGCCTCCAGCATTTTAAACAGCGGAGCCAATATAGTCTCTTTCTTATAATTTTTTAAATAAATAAAAAGTGATCTCATGTCATTTTCTCCCTGTGCAATATTTCTTTAAGAAGCATTCCCCGCATTTAGGATTTCTTGCTGTACAGATACTTCTTCCAAACGTAATGATCTGAATATTATACAATATCCAATGATCCTTTGGCAGTTCCTTCATCAGATCCTTCAGGCCGCTGCCGGTGTGGGCGGAGATGGGGATGATCGCGTCAAAGCCGTCCCATGCCTGGTTGTAAGCGGCGATCCCCGGCAGCAGCTCCGCCGGTTCCACAGTGTCAATCTTGTTGACGCAGAGGATGCAGGGGATCTCCTCCTCCCGGATCCGGTCGATGAGTGCCTGCTCCGGGCCGCCCACATGGGGGATGGGCTCCACTAGCAGCAGGGCGCAGTCCACGTCGGAGAGGCTGGAGGTGACGACCTTCACCATGTAGTCCCCCAGCCGGGAGCGGGCCTTGTGCAGGCCCGGCGTATCCAGAAAGACGAACTGGCTCTCCCCCCGGTTCAGAATGGCACAGATCCGGTTCCGGGTGGTCTGGGGCTTGCTGCTGACGATGGCCACCTTCTCCCCCACCAGGGCGTTGGTCAGGGTGGACTTGCCCACGTTGGGGCGGCCTACAATAGAGATCATTCCCGATTTTTTGATGGACATAGCGTTTGTTCCTCAACTTTCTTTTCCGGCGGTGTGAGCACTTTCCGCCTTATGATCCGTTCCCCGCTCCAGCAGCTGGTCCAGCTTCTCCTCCATCCGGCGGAGCCGGTCTGTCTCCTCTTCCAGCCGGCGCCGGGTCTGCTGGAGCCGCTCCCGCAGCTGTATGATCAGCGCCCCGGCCAGGGCCAGGAGGGCGGTGGCCAGCAGAAAGCAGACCATTTCCTCCCCGATCCAGGAGGCCAGCAGCCCGCCGAAAAAGAGCAGAAATCCGCCGCCAACAGCCAGCAGGAGCCACAGGACAAAAAAGTTGGCGAGCATCGTTTTCCCTCCCTGTTTTTCATGGAGCGCCGCCCGCTGACGGGCGGGCGCAGGTCCTTTACCAGATGCCCAGCAGGTGCTGCATGCCCAGGCTGACGCAGGTGATGGCCGCCCAGCAGGTGAAGCCCAGCAGGATGGGCTTGCCTCCCGTCTTCACCAGCTTGACCACGTCGGTGTTGATGCCGATGGCCGCCATGGCCATGACTATGAAGAATTTCGACAGCGTCTTGAGCGGCTCGAACAGCGCCGGATCGGCTCCGGCCGACGCGGCGGCGGTGGTGACGACGGAGGCTGCCAAAAACAGCACGATGAACAGGGGAAGCGCGCGCCGCAAACTGAAGTTGCCCAGCTTGCCCGCAGGTTTTGCCGCGCTGTTCTCGCGAGCTTCCGACGCG
>ENA-ORTT01002289-ORTT01002289.1-human-gut-metagenome-genome-assembly--contig:-NODE-2289-length-15344-cov-4.586500_pt1 | contig 15344 bp, 7 predicted proteins | sample MGYA00242074_ERZ509197 | MGnify/ENA primary metagenome ERZ509197 (study PRJEB26280, sample SAMEA2338789) | human gut metagenome | biome: human gut; feature: human-associated habitat; material: faeces...
GGTTGACGGCATCCATCGTCACGGCCTGAGCACCCGTCGTGGCGCCGATGGCGGCAACGTCATTCAGAGTCGTGCGGATGGTCTGGAAGTTCCATTCGCCGGTAGCGCTGTCATAGGCGCTGGAGGTCTGCGACGACATGAGATCACGGAAGAACTTGGCGTTGGTGTTGCCGACATTTTCACCGTTTTCATACATGCCGTAGATCGCATCGAGACCAGCAACGTTGCCGAGCTTATCGACCACGTCAGCTTTGTCGTACATGCCGAATTCAAGCACGCCCTTCTTGAACTGATCTTCATCAGCACCCATCAGCAGATCGCCTTCATGGACGAGATCTGCATTGATAGAGGTACCCGTCTTGGTAGCTGTCAGACTGATCTTGTCGCCGTTCTTAACGTTGTCAACGTAGAGAACGGAGTTGGCAGCCATGTTGACAGCTTCTACGAAAACCGACTTCTCACCCGTAGCATCAACCTTAGTTGCATCGACCAAGAGCATCGAGTTGGTACCGATGGTGATGTCATTAACAGTACCCTTCGTACCGTTGCCGTCGGCCTTAACGGCGCCTTCGTACTGAACGCCCTCAGCGTAGACGACGGAGTTAACGGTCTTGGTATTGATCGAATACTCCTTCTTGGAGGCACTCGTCTTGGCGAGCGTGAAGCCCGTCTTGGCGAAAGCGGCCGTACCGGCGGCGACGTCACTCGTACCGACAGAAACGATCGAGGAGCGGTCTGCTTCAACGGAGGTTCCGCTTGCAGCTTTCTTCACGGCAACAAGGGAAACCGCGGCGGCAGAGCCGTCTTCCTTCCAAGTCGGATCGGCGTAAATGCTGCCGGCAGTAAGTTCACCCACCGAGAGGGAACCGGCGCTCGCAGAGTCGCCGACATAGACAGTCTTACCGGAGGCAACATTGAGTTCACCAGCTTCGACGGTACCGCCCTGAGCAACAAGCGTATCGCCAGCAAGCGTCAAAGTCTTGGCAGCAAGCTTGCCGTGACCTTGTTGACGTTGTTGAACGAGGCAGCACCATCGGCGTCATAGGTGACCGTTGCCGTCGAACCAAACGTCACGTCGCTGTTGGCTGCAGCAAGTTCGCCGGAGATAAGCACTTTCTCGGCACCGGTCGTAACGGCATAACCGTTTCCGTCCTTATTATCATTGGCAATCGAGAGCTTGGCGCCGGATGCGACTTCAAGACTGTTAATCGTAACGGAACCGTTGGCAGTCAGATCACCAGACTTGACGTAGAGGGAGCCGTACTGATCGTTATCACCAACCTGACCGATCTGAGCGCCTTCACCGGTGGTGACGAGTTCGGAGTCAGCGGTAGTGAACTTAATGGTGCTGAGCGTCGGAACTTTTTTGCCGTCAGTCGTATTCGTGTAAGAAACGAGGTTGCCCGTGCCGGTCAGCGTAAGACTGAGATCGGAGATGGTGAAGTCCTTAGATGCGACCGCTTCATCTTCCTGTTCGATAGTGCCGTAGATCGCGTCTTTACCAGAGATCGATTCACCAACCTTTGTAACGGTAACGGACTTGATGGTGTCGTTGGTTACGCCGGCAATGCTGGAGAGCTCAGTGTAGGCAATCTTGCCGCCTTCAATCTTTGCTTCAACATCCTTGATCTTGGTAGCACCGATGTCAATGAGACCCTTGGTGTCATCACTCACAAGGCCCGTAAGGCCCGAAAGCTGAGCGCTTGTCACTTCCGTGACGGAACCAAGATCGAGGTCGAGGAGACTGGATGTCTTAAGGACAATCGACTTATTTGCAACCTTACCGGCACCAGCAGTCGTCGCATCAGCCGCTGCGAAACCACTGTCCGTGTACTTCAGACCAAGACCGGTAAGCGAAGTCGCGAGCGTGCCATCTTCGACGGTGACGGTGTTGGTCGCGGCTGCGGTCTTAAGCGTCGTGACGTTCAGCGTGCCGCTATCGACGGTAGCCGTACCGGTCTCCTTCACTTCGAGGACCGAGAGAGTGACGTCGGCGTCATCGGTTGCGAATGCACCAGCCTTAACATGCACAGTGTTGAAGGTCTTATCGGCCTTAAGGGTGAACGCGCCATCCGTAGCATTGATATTGACGATGTAGTCCTGGACTTCAGCGCCGGCAGCAGTGATCTTGCCTGCGAGGTCGATCGTATTGGCGATCTCGAGAGCGTTAGCAGGCTTCTGATCAGCAACCGCGGCACCGTCAAGACGAGCATTAAGCGAAGTCTGGAGTTCGCCAGCAGTATTGATCGTCGTCTCGGCTACGTCGTAGGTCGCGGTATCCAGCGCGGTCGAAAGAACGCCGTCAACTTCAACAGCGTCGGCCTTGATGGTGCCGGCAGCTACTGCTTGATTCCCACCAACAGCTTCAATTTTCGGCAGGTTCGTCAGCGTACCGCTAACCTTGATCTTGCCTTGGGTATTGACTGTACCAATATCACCCTGGTTCTGGAGAGAAGCGCCTTCAGCAACGACGAGGGAGGCAGCCGTGGAGTTAGCGAGATTGATCGTAGCGCCGGAAGCGTTGGAGCCTTCGCCCGTGAGGGAGAATTCACCGTCTGTGAGGGTCACCGTCCCCTGATTGGTGAGCTTGCCGACAGAGAACTTACCGGCGCCGAGCGTGAAGGTGCTAGCGTTCGTGTTCTTAACAACCGTGAGGGAAGAGGCTTCAACAGCATTCTCCGTGGAGTTGTTCGTCAGAGTAAAGGAACCTGCATCCTTTTCCGTTTCTTTTGTGCTGCCAACGGTAATGTCGCCGAGGGTGACGACGGCGAACTTCTTGTTGCCGGCATCTTCGTCCGAAACCGTAAGTCCGCCCGTTTGTCCAGCACCGATGGTGGTAGCAGCAGCCTTCAGGGCACCCTTGACGGTAGTGGCTTCATCTTCAACCGTGAGAGCCTTGACGTCGACGGTGCTGCCGTAGGCGATGGTGTTGGAAGTGGTACCCGTGATAACGACCTGATTGGTTTCCTTGGACAGATCGGTATTAGCTGCGCCGAACTTCAAAGAATCAGCAGTGATATTGCCGTAAATAGTATTAGCGGCGGATTTGATGACGAGGTGACCGGCGGTAGCGGTGTAGTCGGCGTTGAAGTCAACTTTCGTGGTATCTGTGAAGATCAAGTCACCGGTATTGGCGATCGTGACCTGCTTGCCAACGGTCAAATCTTGATTACCAACGAACACACCGCTCTCACCGGTAACTGTCATCTTGCCGGCATTGGTGATCGTACCCTTGTTGAACGCAACGGTCTCTTTAGCCGTTACATTGAGCGTAACGTCAGCGGCATTGTCGAAATCGTAAGCAAAACCAGGGTTGGTGACACTGGTTTCTCCCTTGTCGCCGACAGGGTCAGGAGCAACGCCGAATGCGAGATTCTTGCCGGTGATCGTAGCGGTACCGGCCACCTTATTGGCAGCGGTGCTGGAGCCTTCGATGGTACCGGTCTTAAGCGTGCCTTCCTTGATCCTGAGTTCATTCGAGTCGGCGCCGATCGTCACGTCGCCCTTCGTGCCGTTAGACGCAGCGTTGTAGACGTTGAGGTTCAGGTCGAGCTTGGAGAAGGTTCCTGCAATCGCATTGTAGGTGACGCCGGTTACGGTGCCCGATTTTGCAACGCTGTTGAGAGTAATCGTACCGTTGGCCTTCTTGGCATCGGTATCAGCGGCAACCGTCCCGGTAAAGGAGGTACCGGCACCGTTGATGATCAGTTCGCCGCCGCTGAGCGTATAGGCACCGGTAACGGTATCGTCCTTCGTCAGCGTACCGGTCGTGTCATCAGACTTCGTACCAACAACACCAGACGGTGTGTTGCCGTCAGCATTCACTGTCAAAGAAGCACCAGAGCCGATTTCAGCGGAAACATACTCCGCAGCCGAAGCCACACCTGCGCCGAGAGAGAGCGCAGCAACAGCGGCGGCGATAACGGTCTTTGTACCCTTAGCCTGGACGCTCGATGTGGCTTCGTTAACCACCATCAGCGCACCACGTGCTTTAGAGAAGACCACCTTGAAATTACGATTCATTCTTTTACTCCAAGAATAATGAGGTTCTTTCTGCATCAGCGTTTACGCGCCATAAACAGAACAAGTGCGCGAAGCACTGACGGGAGTGTAGGAATGGATGTGTCAACATCATGGGGGGGGGGTAAACCCTATGATGAATTTTTGAAAACGGTCAAAAAGCGTAAACTTTAATGATTGAAATGGGTAGTGTTAACGCTTAAATAATGCAGTTTGCTCATATGCAACACTCAGTTAAGATTACGTAAACATATAGTTGATGTATTCGATTTCTTACTCAGTGGTCTGTCTTTGGCATGTAAACGTAATGAGCCTCCTCACACATGGAAAGTCCCGCGAAATGATCTCCATGCCGCCTCCAATAAATTGGGGCTATCACGACTGCGGCAGGGCAACGCAGGCCTAAGACGTTCGCACTTTCTGCAAACAATTCTTCGAGCAGGTCCATCCTCCCGTCAGCAAAATGGAAGTCATTGCCGGCTTCCTGCGGCACCACTTCCCTGATCACCGGAAAACGAAATACATTCGAGAACGGCGCGGCATTTCAGGCCTATTTGAAAATCGTTAGGAGCTGAAGATTCCTGTGTCGTTCGAGTCATCTCCTTTGCCGAGTCCCCGGCAAGGTAATCGTTAGTTGAAAGCGTCAACTCAAACCAAATTGTCTACACAGAAATCGGTCAAATATTTATTCGTCCTAACTGACCACTCTCCGCCTCGTACGAAGCGACACACTGTCCGACCGTCAATGGATTCGTCAAAACTGACGCTCTGTGCATCGGGAGCTTCATTTGCTTTTGGCGCTTGACGCCATCCTGCTGTCAACGCTTCCGGAGAGCCAAGTTTGAGCTCTGCTTCATCTTCACTGGCAGCAATGCCAAACCGATATTTATTTTTTGGCAAGAATATTTCTAGAAATGAGCAAGAAAGATCTTTGAATAGTTCCGTTTTTTAAATATCCTTTATTGGATATCGCATTTTATTTATGCAAACGAGACATTCCCCAGCCTTTGAAGAGCACCATCTCCAAAGGCTGGAAGCAAACCCCAAAATACGCGTTATTCCGCGGTATCGCGACAGCCGATTTCCGCCGGCAAATTGGAGTCTGCCGCCCACTGTGACCAGGATCCGGGGTAAAGCACTGCCTCAGCGATAGGCAAAATGCCGGCCGCATCGAGTGCTGCCGCATTCAGACATGCCGCCACACCCGAGCCGCACATCTGAACGATGCTTCGCGGATCTCTGCCGCCAATCACAGCGCCCCATTCACGACGAAGCGCTTCTCGGGACTTGAGAGAGCCATCAGCATCGAGATTTTCTGTGGCCGGACGATTGACCGCACCCGGCACATGCCCAGGACGAGCATCCAGAGTTTCCGTTCGTCCGGCAAAGCGCTCCCGAGGCCGGCCATCAATCACCAGTCGGTCACCCTGCTTTACAGCGTTGAAAAACGCCGTTTTGCCAAGAATCTGAGGAACGGCGCCAGCGATCGTTTGCCGCAGAAAATCGTTCACCCTCTCAGCCACAGGATGATCTGCAGCAGCCGGTGCGCCATCATTGAGCGGCAAGCCGCACCGCACCCAAGCCGAAAGACCGCCGTCGAGAATCTGGGCATTCTTGAAACCTGCCCAACGAGCGCAGAGCGCCGCCCGTGCTGCAAAATTCATGCCGCCGTCGTCATAAAAGATCACGCGATGCAGCGCATTGCCCGCCGGCCCCAAAACACCGAGGAGATGTGCGGCAACAGTGCGGCGATCCGGCCATGGATGACGTCCCAGCTCAAAGACCGGCTCGCGAGCAAACACGCGGTCAAAAGCCAGAAACTGTGCTCCGGCAATATGCCCCCTGCTGTAAGCCCCGAGAGCATCCCATCCGTGAACCACGCGTGAGCGAACATCAATGAAACAACAGTTAGGAAGCGAAGCCGCTTCACTGACGGAAATAAATAACGGCATGGCCGGCATAGCGACACCTTCCATCGAAAAAAGTACCGGCCTCAGAGTGGATATGCATCTGTGAGGGATGTTCACGGTACAAAATCAAAGGCTTAAATAACTTGATTTTGTCAGAAAACCCTTTTCTTTGAAATGACCCCATCAGCAAACTGAGTCCAAGAAAAGAATCAAAAGAATAGGAGCAAAAGAAAAGACCACGCTTTTTGGGGGTGCCTTATCAGCGTGGTCTCCTCTTTTTAGTCTTTATCTAATGACCGTCGCCGACCTCAATGTACCGCGTTGAGTGCAGCAATGCGCCCGAACACCAAAGCATCCGGCACTGCATTGCAGCCGACTCGATTTTTCCCATGCACGCCGCCCGTCACTTCGCCGGCAGCATAGAGTCCTGGAATAACCGTGCCTTTAGTATCGAGAACCTGAGCCTTGCCGTTAATCTGAACGCCCCCCATCGTGTGGTGCACGGAAGGCGTGAAGACAGTGGCATAGAACGGCCCCTTGCCGTCGAGCCGCACGCCTGGGTCACAGGAAACGCGGCCGAAAGGATCGTTGACCGGATTGCGGCAGAAAGCATTCCAATCTGCAATGGTCTTCTTCATGTTCTCTTTGTTGATGCCGGCCTTCTCAGCCAATTCATCCCAGGTGTTCGCTTCAAAGACTTTCTTTGATTTGATGAGATCGGCAACCTTAATGCCGTATTGATTCCGTCCTTCCTTATCGATCTTATTGGCATCGCTCGTTGCCAAAATGAAGAACTTGTGGCCCGGCTGAGCAAGCGCTGCGCGGGCGAGTTCGTCTCTGCGCCCGAGTTCATTGACGAAACGTTTGCCGTCCGTATTGAGATAGATGCCCGTGGTAAGCGAAACCGCATGATTGGTGGCACCGGTATAGGGATCCGTCGTCGGAAGGAGCTGGATGTAGCCCATATCAATCAGATTTGCACCGACCTTCTGTGCCATTTTGATGCCGTCGCCCGTAATCGACGGCACATTGGTCGTCATGACGCCGTTCCCAATCTTTTTATCCCAGATGGTGTCGTAATGGACGCGCATATCGACATTGGCGCTGAAGCCGCCCGTCGTGAGGATGACGCCGTCTTTAGCTAATACTTTAAAAGTTCTGCCGTTTTCTGCAGTGCCGACAACACCGGCCGCACGTCCATCCTTCATCAGGATGTCAGAAGCTGCCGTATTCATGATGAAGGTGACGGGCAGATGTTTTGTTTTGATTTCATTTAAGAAGGTGTCGATATAACCCACGCCGGACTTATAGTTGCTCGCGCGGTTGGAGCGCGGCCACAGGGCGCCGACCACTTGCTCCGTACCCGAATTCCACTTAAATCCCATCTCGGCAAGCTCTTTTTGCATCTCCGGCGCCCCTTTGGCGAGCTCATAAACGAGATCGAGATTCCCTGCGTAATCCCCTGCTTTCCAGGACTGAAGCGCATGGAGCTCTACCGAATCAAAAAGGTATTTCCCGCCTTTGGCGTCATATTGAGCGAGCTGCTCCTTGACCTTCTGAATCAGTTCGCCGTGAAGCTTGCTGCGCACCGGTTCCGCGAGCAGTGCGTCAACTGATGCACGGCGCTGAGGAGACATTTCCTGCTTCGCTTCCAGAGCGGGATCAGCAGCGTTGTAGCACCCGCCCGCAACACTGGTGTTGCCGCCGGCGTAATGTGTCTTTTCCATCACAATGACGCTCTTGCCGGCTTTAGCGGCCGTTACGGCTGCCGAAAGACCAGCACCCCCGGCGCCAATAATGACGATATCGGCCGATTCTTCCACCGTGTCGGTTAATTTCGGCTGCGGTGCAATCTTCTTTGAGAAGTCAGCGGGATTGAGTCCCGCTTGTTTGAGCGCATCTCTCACGCCGTTGATAATGGCAAACGAAGTGAGCGTTGCGCCCGAAACGACATCAACGCCAAGGCTCTGATTTTTGACGATGTCTGCCGGCACCTTCACTCGCGGCAGGTCTGCAATAGGATGCGTTTCCGACCAATCGAGCACCTTCACATCCGCAATGCGTCCGTTCGTGATGGTCGTCTGGACCGTGACGTCGCCATTGCGGCCCAAGGTCGTAGACGTGTACACGCCGTCCTTTGCAAAAGCCGAAGGGGCGGTGCCCGCCGCAAAAGCCAGTACCGCAGCGACAGAAAGCAGAGAAACTCGGATCATTTGGCGCTCCTTTATAGTTACCTACGCATCAGTGAAGCGTAAGCGTCAAACCCCGTTTCCGGCCAGAGGATTTGTTCTAATGCCTAGAGCAGCAGTCAAAGTGCTTATCTGTTGGTCAACAGACGGTTAACTGATCGGCGTGCTGTTGGCGGTGCAGTTTTTCTCCCTCCGTCCTATGTCCTTGGGGTCGAAAAACCCACAAAAAAGAGGGCTCTCGCGATCTGCTGATCCTAGAGAGCCCAAAGAGGAAGAATTTAAAAAATGCTGTGTTAAGCGGTTGGATCTCGCACCCCCATCAAACCGTCGGCTGCCAGCGCATCAGGCGCTTTTCAACTTCCGTCACGATGCGGTCGAGGATCAATGCACAGGCCGTCAGCACCAAAATGCCGGCCATCACAGTATTCATGTCAAAGGTCGTTTCAGCCTGCAGAATCAGATAGCCCACGCCTTCTGCCGAGCCCAAATATTCACCGATCACGGCTGCGACAAACGCCATGCCCACCGAGGTATGCAGGCTAGAAAAGACCCAGCTCATGGCGCTCGGCAGATAGACGTAGCGCAGGAGCTGCCGGCGCGTAGCGCCGAGCATCTTGGCGCTTGCGAGAACATTGGGATTCACTTCGCGCACGCCCTGATAGACATTGAAAAAGACAATGAAGAAGACGAGCGTGAAGCCGAGCGCAATCTTGGAGGCCGGCCCAAGTCCGAACCACACGGCAAAAATCGGCGCAAGGATGACGCGGGGCATGGAATTGAAACCCTTGATGAAGGGGTCCGCCACGGCTGCCGCCACCGGCGAGAGCGCGAGCCAGAGACCGACGGCGAGACCTGCAATCGTACCGATCACAAAGGCCATGACGGTTTCATAAAGCGTAACGCCGAGGTGGCTGTAGATTTCCCCGCCCGCAAACCACTCCCAAATACGCTGAAGAATGATCACCGGTTCGCCGAAAAAGAAGGCGGCTTGACTGTCGTCGGAGAAGAAAAACGCCGGAATAAATCCGGGCTTGGTCATCGCCCACCAAAAGACGAAGATCGCCGCGAGGAGTCCCCACTGCCAAATTCGAATCTGAAAACCTTTGCGCTGCATGATGTTTCTCCCTCTCTCTAATCAGCTCGCCATCGTGCCGACGTGCGCGCGGTGTTCGCGGTAGCTCTTCAGTACCTCTTCGCGGAGCACCTCCCAAATAGCCGAATAGCATTCGTTAAAGTCCGCGCGGGTACGGATTTCGGCAACGTTTCGCGGACGCGGGATGGCAATGGGGAAACTCCCCAAGGGATGCGAAGCGGGACCTGCTGACATCACAACCACGCGGTCGGACATCGCAATGGCCTCATCCAAATCGTGGGTAATAAAGAGCACGGCCTTTTTCTTCGCCTGCCAGAGTTCAAGCAGTTCGTTTTCCATCAGCTGCCGCGTCTGAATGTCGAGCGCTGAGAAGGATTCATCCATGAGAAGAATGTCCGGATCGGCAATCATGGTCTGAGCCATGGCAACGCGCTTACGCATGCCGCCCGAAAGTTCATGCGGGTAGCGGTCGGCAAAACGCTCGAGACCCACGCGTTCGAGCCAGTCAAAGCCCGCTTCACGCGCCTCATTTTCCGGGACGCCGCGGAACTTCAGACTCATCATGACGTTGTCAATCGCCGTTGCCCAGGGCATCAGGCTTTCGGCCTGAAACATGTAGCCGGCCCGATGGTTGATGCCGTTCAGGGCTTCGCCGTAAATCAGGACGCGCCCGGCAGCGGGCTTTAAAAGCCCGGCTGCGGCGTTAAGCAGCGTCGACTTTCCGCAGCCCGTCGGTCCGACGACGCTCACAAACTCGCCGTCGCCGATCGAAAAGGACACATCCTCCGTGGCGGTATAAACGCCCTCGGGCGTTTCAAAACTGCAGGTGACGTTTTCAAATGCTATGGCCGGCGCAGGGTTTCGAGCCGCACCAATCGGTTCATTTGTCTCGCTCGACATCAGACCGCTTCCTCTATGAATTTCTTTTTTGTTTTAGGGTTTTGCGCCTCTGCCGCGCTTTCATGAGAGCGGCTTTGGATTATGGGCGCGGCCCGGGGGTTATTCCCCCGGGCAAAGTGTTGATAATGGGGTTAGAAATCAGGCCTTCTTCGCGGCATCCACGAAGCGGTTGGTGTACGCAGCCGCGGCATCAAACTTGAAGTCAGCGAGTTCGGGCTTCACCGATGCGAGCGCTTTGGCGGCGGTCTCAACGCACCCCTCCGGGAACCGGCCGTCAATCGACATAGCCGGGCGATTGCGCAGGAAACATTCGGCGTAGAGCTTCGGATTGCCGAGGAAGGCGGCCTTCGGCACGGACTTCATGAGCTCCTCGGACGTAATCGCGGCGATGGTCTTCAATGAACGAATAACCGCATTCGTCATGCGCTGAACCGTTTCCGGATTGCGGTCAATGAAGGTCTGAGGCGCGTAGAGGCAGCCCGCGACCATCGGGCCGTTATAGAGTGCGTCGCCTTCTTCCACGCGGCGGGTGTCGACCACAATGTCAATGGCATCGGCTTCTTCGAGCTGCGTGACGACCGGATCGAGCCCGACGAAAGCATCCACCTGTCCGGAACGGACCGCGGCCACAGCGCCTGCGCCAGAACCAATGCCGATGGCCGAATATTCATTAGACTTCACGCCCGCACGCGCCATCACGAAGTTGGCCATCACGTGCGAATGCGACCCCGGCGCCGTCACGCCGATGCGGCGTCCTTTGAGCGCAGCGGGATCCTTGACACCCTTCATGGTGCTGCGGTTAATGGCAAAAACACACTGCGGCGCACGATCCTGAAGCACAAAGGCCTGCATGGACTGGCGCTTGGTCTGCATCGAAAGCGTGTGCTCAAACGCCCCCGAAACCACATCCGCTGAGCCGCCTACTACAGCCTGAAGGGATTTCGATCCGCCCTGAAAGTCCACGACTTTGACGTCAAGTCCCTCGTCCTTATAAAAGCCCATCCAATCGGCGAGCGCCATCGGCAGGTAGTAGTAGAGATTCTTGCCGCCGACGGCAATGGTCACCGAGCGCTTTTCGGGCTCGGCGGCAAAAACGCCGCGGGGCGACGAGCAGACGATCCCAGCCGCGGCCATAGCGGCGGCAGCAATAAAGTCTCGGCGGGACATGAAGGCAAAGGACTGGAACATGACGGCATCCTCAGGAAAAGAGCTGGAAATCGTTTGATGCGGTCTTTCAACAGAAAGACTGCAGGCATCGGGATGCGCTCAGCGCAGACCGCCGTTAATGCAGTCATGCAGTCAGGTCAACCCTCTGCGCGTTGGGGCGGGGCGGGAGGGCGGCCTCGAAAAGCTTGAAGCACAAGGCTTCAGCAGAAACCGTCCTCCACCCTAAGGTGCAGCGCCGACCGCGGCGGCAGTCGCAGCCCTAGGTGCAGGGGCGGAAGCCGGAGACTCTGCCCGCCTGCAGCAGATGCTGCCGAAGCGACATCAGTCAAATGCAAGGCAGTGAATTTCATCGCAGAATCTCCAAAATAAAAGACGTAGTTGATTGAGCTTTAAGGAAACTTCTTTTCGTTTCCATCTCTAGTGCAGTAATAGTGCACTTTTCCTCGATGGTTTTGTTTGCCGCCTCTAAGCACATCCGCTTAGGAGAACGGGATATTTCTCAAATTTCCCCGACATTCATTGCAATTTTCTAATAATTGCGTGCATGTTTCTTTATTAATCAAATAGATATGTTGTTTAAAGTATATTTTTGCAGGCATATCCGCCAAATACCTTGCACTAAAGGAGCCGCTCAGCACGACATCGTCCCCATGGACGTACGCCGGTCCGGCGAATCGAAAGCAGCCGTCCGAAACACCGAACTAAGCATTTAGTCTGTACGGCATATCTCCCAACACGTGCAGGAAAGGCGCAAAAGCCGTGCACGCCGGCGCAGGTTTGGCGCAATGAGCGCCGCCAACAGCCAATGAGGCTGATAGGCTCAAAGAAAACAACTTCCGGTCCCTTTTGGACCTCCGCTTCATGATCCCAGCACCATTGCTTCAATCGACCGATCCGGCGTCTGCGCTCGGTGAACCTGATCCTGACGGCATTTACCGTATTGACGAGACGGATTCGGTTCTCACGCTCGCCCGATCACTCTATGCTGCAGACCGCCTGCCGGTCTATGGCTCGATCTTTGCAAACCTGCAGACAGCAGGACGCGGACAGTACGGCCGCGCATGGGAGAGCGCCCGCGGGAATCTTCATGCCGGCGTCAGACTGCCGCTTGAAGGGGTTTATGCCACTCGGGCGTCCGCCGCAGCGACCGCGGCTTTGACCGCTGAAGCGCTTCGCAGTCTCGGCTTCCCGGTGCTCATGAAGTGGCCTAACGACATCATCTGTCTTTCGCCCAATGGGCCGGCCAAAGTGGGCGGCATTCTGCTCGAAGAAACCGACGGGCTCCTCACCGCGGGCATCGGCCTCAATGTCAACTGGTCGCCCGAAGTGTCGGCGCTCCGAGAGGGCGCTGCGCTCCCGCCCGGGCGCCTGGTGCCCCGCGGGGGAGCCGCAATGGATCCCTATGAACTTTGGCGGCGCATTCTCCGTCATCTGCGCGAAGCCGACCCCGTTCGGCTCACCGCCTCCTGGCGAGCGCTCGCGCAGGCTCACCTCCTTTGGCTCGGAAACGACGTGGCGGTTGAGAGCGCTGAGGGCGCTATGGCCGAGGGCCGACTTATTGGTCTCGCGCCCGACGGAGAGCTCCTTCTCGAGACCCCGTCGGGCGAAATGCTCACCCTCGATCGCGGCAGTCTCATCAAAGCGGCGCCTGCGCCGCATGCCGCAGAAGCGGCACCGCGAAATTGAGTGCCCGGGCGCCGGAGACGCATTGAACGCTCCCGCCCCGGGCGGCATGAATTCTTCTAAGGGGATTGAAAAGTCTCGGAAACTTGATCCTCAAAAGAGCAGCGCGTGAGACACGCTTTAACAATAAAGTCTCATACGCAACACAAAATCAACGCAAGCCTTTAAACAACTCAAGGGAAGGAATTCCATCCATGCAGCAACGAACTTTTGAGGAAGTACGCGAGAGTCTGCGCGGCAAGGTGATTTTGGTCGCCAACCGCGGCATCCCCGCACGCCGCATCAGCCGCTCGATTCGCGAGCGATTTGAGGCGATTGCCGCCATTACCGCGACCGACATCGACAAAACCGAACCGGCTGCCGCCTCCGCACAGGAACTGATTCTGCTCGGTGCGGACCCGCGCGCCTATCTTGACCTTCCGCGCATCATCCGCCTCGCCCGCGAACGCGGCTGCGTCGCCATCCATCCGGGCTGGGGCTTTGCGAGCGAAGACAACAACTTTCCGAAGCTCTGCGCCGAGGCCGGCATCACCTTCATCGGCGCTACGGCCGAAGCCATGCACCTCCTCGGCAATAAGGTCGAAGCACGCCGCGTGGCCCGCAGCCTCGGCATTCCGGTGGTCCCGGGTTCCGACGAATCCGTCGACGTTCCGGGCGCGCGAAAGATCGTTCATGAAATTGGCCTCCCGATCATGCTCAAAGCCGAGGGCGGCGGCGGCGGACGCGGCATTTTCCTCGTGACCAACGAGGATGAGCTCGAAGACGCCTTTGAAAAGGCTTCAGCCATGGCGGAGGCCTCCTTTGGCAACCCCCGGCTCTTCGTTGAAAAATATCTCCCCAAGGTTCACCACATCGAAATTCAGGTGATCGCTGACCGCTGGGGCAATGTGTTTGCCTTTGACGAACGCGACTGCACGGTTCAGCGCAACAACCAGAAGCTCCTCGAAGTCACGCCGTCGCCGTGGCGCGGCATGACGCCAAAACTGCGCGCAGAGCTTAAAGACTATGCCCGTCGGCTCGTGCTGGCTGTGGGGTATCACTCGGTCGCCACCGTGGAGTTCCTCGTGACCGAAGCGGGCGAGCCCTACATGATTGAGGTGAACACGCGTCTGCAGGTCGAGCACGGCATTACCGAAAGCCGCTACGGCGTCGACTTGGTCGAAGAAATGATCGCCATCGCCTTCGGGAGCACCCTGCGCTTTACCGAGGAAAATACGCGAGCCTCCTTCCATGCCCTTCAGGTCCGCGTGAATCTGGAGGATCCCCAGGAAGGCTTCACCCCCAATTCCGGCCTCATCACCCGCTACGTCTCTCCGGGCGGACCGGGCGTGCGCCTCGACTCGAACCTCTCCGCCGGCTATGAATTCCCCTCCAACTACGATTCCGCCGGCGCGCTCCTCATCACCTATGCCCGTGACTGGCAAAAGACGCTCGGGATCATGGACCGAGCGCTGCAGGAATACGTGATCGGCGGCCCGAAGACCACCATTCCTTTCCTGCGCCGAGTCGTGGCCCATCCAAGCTTCCGCGCGGGTGAAGTGACCACCACCTTCATCAAAGAGCACCCGGAGATTCTGCGCTACACGGATTTGGAGCCTGAAAGCGAACGGCTCGCCAAGCTCGTCGCGGAAATTTCTGCGCGCGGCTTCAACCCCTACGTTTCGCTCGGCGAATACCGCTCGAAGACCACGCCCAAACTGGCACACTTTCAGCCCTTCTCGCCCGAGCTCTCTGAAGCGGCGCGAAGCCGCCCCTCGCCCTATCCGCAGGGAGACCGAGAAGACCTCCTCGCCTTCATCCGCGACACGGGCCGCATCCACTTTACGGACACGACCACGCGCGACATGACCCAGTCCAACCACGGCAACCGCATGCGTCTTGCTGAGGACCGCCTGGTAGGCCCCTATCTGGACAGCGCAGGGCTCTTTTCCATTGAGAACGGCGGCGGGGCGCACTTTCATGTGGCGATGCTCGCCAACATGACCTATCCCTTCGAGGAAGCCCGCGAGTGGAACGCTTTTGCGCCGAAGACTTTGAAGCAGCTCCTCGTGCGCTCGACCAATGTGCTGGGCTACACCCCGCAGCCGCGCAATCTCATGCAACTCACCGGCGAAATGATCTGCGAGCACTACGACGTCGTGCGGTGCTTTGACTTCCTCAATGAAGCCGACAATATGGCGCCGATCGCCGAAGTGGTCCTCAGCCGTCCCGATAAGCTCTTTGAGCCCGCCATTGCGCTTTCGCGCGCGCCGTGGTTTGACGTCAACTATTGCCTGCAGTCCGCCGAAGCCGTGGTCGACATGACCGCAAAGATCATGGGCGTGCCCGAACAGACCGCTGTCCGCCGCATCACGCTCGGCCTCAAAGATATGGCGGGCGTCT
>ENA-ORTT01002306-ORTT01002306.1-human-gut-metagenome-genome-assembly--contig:-NODE-2306-length-15238-cov-2.916551_pt1 | contig 15238 bp, 8 predicted proteins | sample MGYA00242074_ERZ509197 | MGnify/ENA primary metagenome ERZ509197 (study PRJEB26280, sample SAMEA2338789) | human gut metagenome | biome: human gut; feature: human-associated habitat; material: faeces...
AATAATCGGTTAATCCTGCTTTTTTTACTACATCTGTGTACCACTGTGCAAAATCCACATCCATAGATGTAATGGCTTCTACTAATTTTTTGTCCTTTGCCATGACTGTATCTCCTTTACACTTATTTAAGATAGAAAAAGCCGGAAATCCAATCCCTCATAGGGACCGGAATTCCGGCGGTACCACCCTGCTTATATGCATTATGCTGCATATCCACTCAATACCGTTAACGCCGGTTCTACGCCATACTCATCGCATGGGGCTCAGGGCTCGGTTCCAAATGTTCCAAACAAGGATGTCGCAGCATACATGCATCACATGTACATCCTCTCTCTGTAGAATTTCCCACCTGTACTATTTCCCGTCACAGCTGATTTCTTATTATATGCCTTTTCTAATTGAAAAACTGTAATCAACCGTTATTCTAAGCGAATCTGACGGGAATGTCAAGAGAGTGTTTCGCGCTTCAGCGTATGCGCTGCCTCAGAAACCGTTCTTTCCTATCTGCCTGTTCTTCTTTTATGACCGTAAACAGTCACTCCTGCCGCGGTTCCTCCCACTGCAAAGAGAATAAACCATACCAGCATACGATTATCATCTGCTGTCTTTGGAGATTTCTTCTTTGTAGTTTCTGCCTTATTTGCCGCTTTTGTATCCGTTGTCGGTGTAGTCTTTGTATCATTACCGTTGGATCCGGTCGGTTTGTTGTTATCTGTGTCTCCGGTAGCAGGTGTATGATTTTTCTTATCATCGGAATTACTATCCTGCTTTTTGTCTGTCAGTTTTGCAACGACCGTCTGTTCTTTTGTAACTTCCACAAAACCATTCTGTTCGATATAATATTTACCACAGTCTTCACAATACCAGTATTCTACATTTCCTTCTGCGGTCTTGGTAGCTGCTTTTGCTTCGACAAATTTCAAACCTTCATGAACGCTCATATTGTATACACCATACTGTTCACCACAAATCACGCACTCTGCTTTCTTCACGCAGGTCGCACTTCCCCCGGTATGTTTACACTGATAATCACAAACTTTGCATACACCATCTTCCCAGTCATGCGCTTCGCTTGCAGATACCTGTGCGTCACAGCAATCATATACCTGTCTGTGATCTGATTCGGTCTGTACCCATACTACTTTTCCACTATGTTTGGAAGGATCTTTTGCAGTATACTCCTTGCCACAGTTTTCACAGATAGCTCCGCTGGTACAGGTTGCCTCTCCGCCGCTATGTACACATACATATCCACAGGTCTCACAAACGCCATCTTTCCATTTGTGATTTTCTTTTGCTACTGTCACTTTGCCGCAGCAATCATATTTCTTCTCATGGGTTGTTGCTGTCTGTGTCCAGTTTTCCGTTCCGGTATGATGATTCGCATCCACTTCTCCATATGGGAGTTTGCAGATCGTACAAATTGCTTTCTCGATACAGGTCGCTGTTCCTCCGGTATGATTACATCCATATCCGCAGGTACTACAATGACCATTTTCCCAAGTATGATTCTCAGCTGCAGAAACTTCTGCGCCACAGCAGTTATATTTTTCCTGATGTGTCGTCTCTGTCTGTACCCATTCAACACTTCCGCTGTGATTTGTCGGATTCAGATCACCATACTCTTTCTGGCATTCGGTACAAACTGCTTTCTTTGTACAGGTTGCTTCTCCACCGGTACAATTTTTGGTTTCCTCTTTTGTACAACCCTGTGCAGTACACTTGCGTGTATGTGTGCCGTCACCATTGGACTGCCACTCGCCATAGGTATGCTCTGCTTTTGCTTCTGTAATGATCTGACCACAATCTTTACAGGTTACAGCTGTCGTACAGTCACCATCGTCTGTTCCGCTGTGTTTTGTCTTTGTACTTGTTGCTTTACATCCCTCATTTTCGCAAACTTTCCAATGATAGGTGTCATCTTTTAACCACGTATCACCGAACTTATGACTTGCCTGTGCCGGGAATGTCTTATGACAAACAGAACAGGTAGATTCTTTTGTACAATCGCTGCTGTCCGTTGTGTGATTTTTATTTACCGTAATAGTCAGATAAATACTATATCCGTCTTTGTCTGACAGCGCAATTTTCTGTACACCATCTGCTGCTGAAACAGTATAGTAACCGTCTTCACCTGCGGTCAGTTTTTTGCCATCAACTGTCACTTCAGTATAAGCAGCAGAGGTTACTTTAAATTTTGCATTTTCACAGTAAGTACCATTATTTTTGATGCCGTCTACCACAGTATTCGCATCTATTGTGCTGTAATAATAAGTGACTGTCTGGGTTCCTGCTGTATACTTACCTTTTTCACTGCCTTCTTTGCTTAAAAGTGTATATCCGGACGGAATCTTTATATTTGCAGGTACTTCATAACCGGTGCCCGGTGTACCCTGAAGTGTAATTGCCTCACGTAATGGCTGCTTGCTGTCTTTCAATAAATACTGAACAACTACTTTTCCTCTTGTCGTAGATACAGCTGATCCTGTAAAACTTGCTTTATCTACAAGGATCATTGTGGTATATGCCGGTACATTTACAGTAGCTCCGGAAATCTCTCCAAGAGATACCACACCTGCACTTTCGCCATTTGCAATAATTACCCATTCAGAATCTGCATCTGCGTTCGGAATAGTAATCTGTTTGGCAGCATCTGTCTCGTTATTTAATACTGCCATGCTATTCCATTCACCGGCAGCTTTTGTTGTATTTGTCAATACATATGCCTCTTTGGAAGCTATATCCTGACTCCTGGCAAGCGGTGAGAATGCTTTTCGAATATCCATCAGACCTCTGTAATAAGATACTACATCAGCAAATTCTGCGGAATCCTGCCATTCAACCAGATTACTGTCTTTCAGTGATGTTCCATTGACACTGTTGCACATTTCTTCTCCGGCATCCATATATAAGGTTCCCGGTGTTGCATATTTCATTGCTGCTGTCTGTTTATAGATTTTTACTGATTTTTCGTTTCTTTCTCCATAATCACTGCCACCGATATTGTTGATGATCGAATCATAGAGAGAAGTTTTGTTCTGGCGATCGGCTTTTTGATAGTCGTCACCCCAGATCACCAGATTGGAATCTTTCTTCGCCAGTCCTGTTTTTATTTCTGATAACCAATCGTTTTCTCTTGTGCTGTTTCTCTCCCTTCTTGTATTAACGTTACTGATCAGATCAATAGAAAATCCATCTACATGATATTCTTTTGCCCAGTATGCCATGGAATCCACAATATAATTCCGATACATCGCACGCTCGGTCGCACATTCATTATCATAATCCGTAGTTGTATAATAGGTATAACCATTTGCACTATCTCGCCATACCATTCTATAAAAATATCCCGGAACTGTTTTCTCCAGTACAGAATTTTTCGGAGAAACCGTATGCGTATATGGCATTTCCATCACAACAGAAATACCGGCTTTGTGCAGTGCCTGAATCATTTCTTTGCATTCTTTTATAACAGTCTTGCTGTCTGACTTTTTCGAAGCATAAGAACTTTCCGGAACATTAAAGTTCTGAATATCATACTCCCCGTATTCGTCAGTGGAAGCAAAATCTGCAAACGGTGCAAGCTGTACGGTTGTAACACCCAGTTCTTTCAGATAATCAATACCGGACACCAGTTCACCCGGACTGTTTACCGTTGCACCCGTCTCTGTAAATGCACTGTATTTTCCGCCGCCTGTTGTACCGGAAGCCGGATCTGTGGAAAAATTCTTCACACTTACTTTATAAACCGTGTTTGCCTTTGCTGTATCTACATACACATGTCTGTCATTGCTCCAACCATCCGGAGATACGGTAGACGGATCTATAACATAAGACCTCTGTCCGTCTTCACTGGCAGCAACACCATATGGATCTGCTGTCTGATATTTATTAAAAGTTGATCCACTAACGTTTCCATTTACATCCACATAACGAATATCTTTTGCATTTGTAATTGTATAGTCATAATAATAGTCATCCCATCTGCCTACAAGTGTTATTTCCCATGCACCGGTCCATGTTCCATTTCTAAGCAGTTTTTCCAACACATATGTGCCTACTTTAAATGCATTTTCATCTTCATTACTTCCAGTTGTATAGATATTAACTTTTACATCTGTTGCAACCGGAGCCCACACTACAAACTCTGTAGATGTTTTTTCGTATGTTACACCAAGTTTTTTTCCGTATGCATCTTCATCATAGAAAAACAGCTCATCAATTGTTGTATTCGCTGCTTCATCGAAGTAATTATTTACCCTGTAGGACGATGCCCTTCCGTCTACAACACTGCCGGAAAATACCATTCCCGCTGCCAGCGCCACTGCCATAATCTTTTTTAAATATTTCATAAGCTCTCCTTCCTCTTGCCGTACTTTATCTGCAATATTTCAGAAATATTACAAAAAGCATTACATTCTGTCACTATTCTACAACAAAATATACAAAAAAAAATGCCATTTGCATGAAATGACATTTTTACGACATGAACGATGTATTTTGCTTATTTTTTTCTCCTGAAACTGCTCATTTTTTTGATGATCGCAGCGATTCCGACACCGATGAGCCAGATAATTCCCATCAGGAAAAGGAATACTGCAAGTACCGTTCCCCCATCTGATCCCATCAGTGGAGCATAAAAATCTCCCATCAATATGACAAATTGAGAAACCGTCAATAATAAGGCAACCATTGCCTGTGCAAACAGACTGGAATGGTTCTTATACAATTGACGATACAGGATAACTATCAGGGCAATCACAATTACTGCAACAAACAGAAATCCAAACAGATTTCCTGCACCGGTTCCCGGTTTGGCCGACCGCGTGCCGGCACGAATACCGGCAATTACTGCCACCGGCAGAACACCTTGCCAGAATCCGACTTTCTTTTTCTTCATCCCCCTTTTATCATCCAGCACATAATAAAGCTTTGCCGCTTCCTCATACATATCTGCCGGATCGAGCCCACGAAAACGGTAAAACTCAATGATGTAATCATAAATCATCGGTTTCAAATGACTGTCTAACAGCATATCTGCAAAACGTGCCATAAACACCGGTTGCTTTAACGCGGTCCGATATTCCGGCTTCCGGAAAAACTGTTGAAACAGCTTTAATTTGTGGCAATATGGTGGTTTTAGCAGCATTTCCATCTCAACCAGGGCTTTCTGGATCAGCAAGATCAGGCGCTGCGCGTCCTTCCGCTCGGTTTCCTCAATTACTTCGTCAAAATCATATTGTAGAGCAGGCTCCTGCTGTGCAGATTCACTCTGAGATTCCCATACAGTCTGATTTTCTGCATTTTTCTCCGCATAATCTTCTATGCCATAATCTTCTGTCACTTCCTGATATTCACCCTGCACTTCTGCTTCTGTGCTATCTGTACTTTTCTCTGAAGTATTCGTATTCTGTTCTGTACCTTCTAATTCTTCCTCTGAAAATGTACCCTGATGATTGCTTTTGGGTGTTACTTTCTCTGCTGCTTCTCCAACAGATGCATCTTCTGCTTCCGTCGTTTTGGGTTCCTGCTCCGGATTTCGTCGTTCACTTCTCTGTCCACGGCTCCGTCTGCGCAGCGTCATATATGCCTCATGGATCTGCTGAAATTCATCCGGATGCTCCTCCGGGTGATACTTTTTGGATAAAGCTGCATAGGCTTCCTTTATCTCCTCCTGTGAACTTCCCCGTTTGATATGTAAAATCTCATACGCTTCTGATTCATACATCTGACTGTCTCCTCCAAAAGTGTCTGTGTTTTCTTGTTCTTTCTGATCTGTTTATCGTAATTGACGCTTTCTATCTCTGGTCTGACGATTCCAATTCGTTTATCTAAAACAGATTACGTTTCGCCATCGTCATCATCGCTCCACTCAGGGAAATCCAGTTTTCCCTCAAATGGATCATAATGCTCCAATGACACAATCATATGTTCCAAAAATTCCCGATACTTCCGAATCCGGCGCGGATCCTGTTCTGCCAAAGTACTTTCAAAGTTTCGAATATGATACATCAACCTGTCTCTGGTTTCCGGTAATGCTTCTTCATAAAGTGCCTGTAAACGCTCCAGAATCAATTGATTTTCCGTCATATCTTTCGGATGCACTTTCAGTTTTTCAAGCTGCTTCATCCGTCTGGCAAGTTCTTTTTCATCCATACTCTGAGACAGAACTTTTGTCACACTCTTTCCCGTAGAAACAACGGTTACTTCTACCTCCAGAATACCGTTAATATCATAGGTAAAACGAACATCCACAGATTCCTGTCCACGCTTTTTCTTCGGAACCATGGTTGTGATCAGCCCAAGCTGCACATTATCCTCCGCATATGGTTCTTCCCCCTGCAGGATTTCAATTTTCACTTCTTTCTGATAATCCGAAGCAGTAGAAAAACGCTGTATTCTCGAACAGGGAAGAATCGTATTTCGTTCAATAATAGCACTCATATATGGATGTTTTGGATCTGTCTCGTTATTCACCCCGGTACCAAGCGTAAAAGGACAGATATCTGTCAGAATATAATCCCGTACTTCATCCTCACGCTCCATAACACCACACACCAGTCCAAGTCCCCGTGCAATGAGCTGATCACTGAAACCGGTTACCAGCGGTGTCTGTTCAAAAAGCTGCGCCATGTAAGACTGCACCAGCGGCATTTTACCGGAACCGCCTGCCATAATGACTGCGTCAATATCCTCCAGTTCCACACGACTGTCTCTTAAGACATGCCGAAGCACCGTCTGAATCCGTTTCCAGACAGCGGAACTCTCCCGCATCATCCGTTCGTTTGTATACACGCTCTGATATGTCTGCCCGCCAAGTACAGCAGTCATTTTCACTTCCTGCTCCGTGGATAAGGCAATTTTGCATTTTTCCGCCTGCCGAAGCAGGATGGCATATTCCTTTTCACTTAAGTTTTCCCGCTGAAGCTGATGTTCTCTCAGGAAACCGTCTGCAACAGCTTCATTAAAATCATCACCACCCAGATGATTGTCTCCGGAAACTGCCAGAATCTCTACCATAGTATCAAAACAATCTACAATTGACACATCCAGTGTACCGCCTCCGAAGTCAAACACCAGAAAAAGCTGCTCATTTTGTGTATCAAAATAAGAAGCCAATGCTGCCGCACTCGGCTCATTCACGATTCTTTTTACATTGACACCGGCCAGCGCACCCGCACGTTTCGTTGCCACACGCTGTTTATCGTGAAAATATGCCGGAACCGATATGATCACGTCCTTGATTTCTTCGCCCATGTATTCTTTCGCATCCTCCACGATAGCACTGACAAGAAATCCGGACAATTCCTCCGGCAAAAATGTTTTCCCGCCAAGGTTGTATTTCTGATCGCTTCCCATATTCTTTTTGAAAGAAAATGCAGTATCCTTCGGATGTGTGATCAGACGTTCCTTTGCAATCTGCCCCGTCACAACACTGCCATCCTCTGTCACGCTGACCACGCTGGGCGTCAGAAATGATCCAAAACGGTTCGGAATCAGTTCTACTTTCCCGTTGCGGTATACTGCTCCAAGAGAATTCGTTGTCCCTAAATCAATTCCTAAAATCGCCATTTTTCTTCCCGTCCCTTTAACCTGTTAGTCTTTTTAACCCAGTTACTGTCCATCAGGATCAGATCAAAACTGTTTCCCGACATCTGCTGCCACAATTTGCAGACTGATATTTCCCGTTTCTACTGTTCCCCTTTAAACTGCATCATCTATCTGATAAAGTTTGTCTTATAATCACGTTCGGTCTGCGGTAACGCCACACCTGCTGCCTTTCCTGCTTCAAAACATTTCAGCATCCATGCCATATTTCTTGCAAGATTTCGCATGGTCTGCAGACCTTCTGCATCTTCTTCTGCTTCTCCCGGAACTGCTCCATGAACCTGATTCCAGTATGTAGAACCGACCACCGGCATCTGACAGATTCCAAAATACTTGTTCATTGCATCAAAAGATGCTGTCGTACCGCCACGACGTGCTACCGCTACGGATGCTCCCGGTTTAAACGCAAAAGATGCTCCACTGCTGTAAAATGCGCGGTCCAGAAATGCCATGATCCGTCCACTTGGATGTGCATAGTATACTGGCGTTCCAAATACAAAACCGTCTGCTTCTTTTGCTTTTGCAGTAAACTCATTTACTTTATCATCGTCAAAAACGCATCCTTTTTCTGAACATTGGCCACATCCCAAACAGTCACGCACCGGCTCTCCACCGATCTGAAAAATCTCATATTCAATGCCTTCTTTTTCCAGCTGTTTTCCTACTTCTAATAAAGATCTGTATGTATTTCCATTGGCTTTTGCACTGCCATTTAACATTAAAACTTTCATGTTCTGCTCCTCCCGTTTCTTAACATCATACCGATATTCCCGCTATTTTTCAACTAATCCCGGGGATTTTAACACAAAACCTCCGGGATTATGATTCTGATCTACATGTTTATGCAAATACTGTTGAAAATGGAAGATTTTTAGCTGATCTGCCAGCGCACATGGCTTCCGTTCTCATCCTTACTTACGATAAGCTGATCGTCAATTTCCTGCTTTAACTCTGTCACATGAGAAATGATACCGATCAGTTTGCTTCCGCCTGCCATCTCCTGCAGCACGCGCACTGCCTGATTTCTGGAATTTTCATCCAAGGAACCAAATCCCTCGTCGATAAACATCACATCCAGATGGATTGCCGCGGAACTTTCCTGAATCTGATCCGCCATACCAAGTGCCAGTGACAATGCCGCCATAAAGGACTCTCCACCGGATAAGGTACGCACTTCCCGCACTTTTCCGGTAACAGCAGAATACACCATCAGGTCAAGACCATGGTTTCTGCCTTCACCGGCTTTTTCCAAATCATACATGCGCAGTTCAAACTGCCCTGCAGACATTTCCAAAAAGCGGCGGTTTGCTGCATACAAAATTTTCTCAAGATACTGCCGCTGCACAAAGGTCTCAAGATCCATGCGGGAACCGCTGATATTACCCGCCAGTCGATTATACAGTTCATTGATTCGCTGATGCTGCGCCAAAATCTGTGCCCGGTTTTCCATTTTCGGTTTTAAAATCTCATAGGTTGCACAATCTGTCCGTATATACAGGTTCCACTGCTCCTGTTCGTTTCTCAGATTCCGTAACTGGTTGGCTGCTTCTTCACAATTCTGCTTCATTGCTTCCAAATCTGGTTTCTCCCGCTCCCCGATCTGTTCTTTTGCGGAAGCATAGATGCCCTGCGTCCGCGCCACATTTTCTTTGTAGACATTGTTTTCCTGCTGAAATGTTTCTGCGTCTTTTACCGAATATGACTGCGTCAGCTCTTGCCAGTTTTCTTCCGTCAGACCACGTTCTGCCAGTAACGCTTCATATTCTGCCTGCCGCTGCTGCCGCGCTTCCACAAGCTTTGGGAGTTCCTCCCGATAGCGGTATTCCAGCGCCTGCACCTTATCCAGCGTCTGTCGCGCCTGCGCCGCCAGCTTCGCTGCTTTCGCATAGGCTTCATCCGCCTGTATCTTGGTTTCATTTACCTTTTCTGACTCACGCTCTGCCTCTTCTTTCGATGCGAAGGTAAGTGAGCCGTTAAGATTTTTCAATACCGCACGATTACTTTCAAGTTCTGTCTGTACTTTCTGCTGATGTTCCTTTGCTTTCTGTAATGCTTCTTCCAACTGCACTTTTGCTGCTTCCGCATTGTGTAACTGAGTTTGTACTTTTTCTGACAATTTGACATCTGCCAGCAACTCTTTTCCTTCTAATTCAAGTTCTCTCTGACTGGCACCTACGACCGCCTCTGCCAGGGCAAGTTCCATCGTTTCTGGAATTTCCTGCAAACTGTCCTGCATATGTCCGAACAACTTCTCAACTGCATTTTTTGCAATCTGTTCCTTTTCTTCTGCCAGCGTGCCTGCAGCATGCGCCTTTGATGCACATGTCTCCTGCTCTGCCCGCAATTTTTCTATGGAAAGGCTCATCTCATCCAGTTTTTCCCGGGTGATCTCACTGTGTTCCTCCGCAAGCTCACAGGGTGCAGGATGTTCCACAGAACCACACACCGGACATGGCATTCCAGGTTTTAACTGTTCCTTTGCGATCAGTCCCGCCTGCATGTTAAAAAAGATCTGTCGCATGTTTTCGTATCTGCCATGTGCTTCCTGATAGCTCTTGCTTGCTTCTGAAAACGCTTTCTGCGCAGCTTCCAGCATTTTCTTCTGCCTGGCTGATTCTGCATGTAGTTTCTTTGCTTCTTCTACTTCCTCTGCCAACGCCTCTGCTTCTTTTTTCTGATTTTCCCAGTAAGCCAGCTTCGTTGGTGCATCTTTTTTCGCATCTGCCTGTGCTTTCCATTGCAGGATCTGTGTCGCCAATTGTTTCTGCTTTTCTTCTGCCTGCTTTGCTGCCTGTTCCGCGAATTTCTGCTCCGTTTCTTTTTTCTTTATCTGCGCTGTCACCTCTGTAATCTTCTGAAAGGTCTCAAGAGCCTGATTAACGCGTTCGGCGACACAACTGTATACTGTATTTTGCTTTTCCTGTTCTGCTTTGGCTTCTTTCTCCTTCTCTGCAGTTTCCTGTACATTTTGCAATAATTCTGGCAGCTGTTGTTCACAGTTTTTCAATTCTTTTTTCGTGTTTTCAAGCAGCTGTACGCTGTCCTGCAAACGCTTGAAACCACTTTGAATCTCATAGGCTCTGCGAATCTGTCCGGTCAGAATCTCCTGCTTTTGCATTTGTTCTGCCTGCGCTTTGCACTCGTCCAGAACTGCCTTTGCCCGCTCCAACTGCCGATACGCCTGTAAAAGCTGCTCTGCTTTTGCAAACTTCTCCTGCTTTTGATTGTGTTCCTGCTCTGCCGCCTGAACCTGCGCCTCTGTCCTCAGTTGCTTTTCCTGCAAATAGATACATAAATGCCCCAGTTCTTCCAACAGCTGCTCCATATCTGTCACAAGAAAACGTTCCGAACGGATTACTTTTTCTTTGATTTCCCGCATGATTTCTGCGCGTTCATAGTTCTCCGGAATTTCGATATGTCCGGCTTCGGTCTGACATTCTGTACGGATCACCGCAATTTCCTGCTGTTTTTCCTTGCGGCACTGTCCCAGTTCCTCCACGATTTTCTGATAGGGTTCTGTGTTAAACAGCTTTCGGAAGATCACTTTTTTCTCATCAGATTTCGCCCGCAGCAGTTCCATAAATTCACCCTGAGCGATCATTGCCACCTGCATAAACTGTCCCTTGGTCAGTCCCAGAATCTCTGCCAGTTTTTCATCCGTTTCCTTTTTATTCTGGGAAAATTCCGTCTGATCCGGCAAAATCAGTGATACCGTCTCTTTTTCCTCTTTTGTTCCGGTTCCACGCTTCAGAGGGCGAATATGCCGCGGTGTTCTTCGCACGGTATAAATTTGCCTGTTGGCACCATCTCCCTCAGAAAAAGTCAGTTCCACAAAAGGCGACAGCTCCGGATTTGCATACTGACTCTGCAATTCATTTCCATTTTTTTTATTCGCGCCAGAACTTGCTTCTCCATACAGGGCAAATACAATGGCATCAAAAATCGTCGTTTTTCCTGCTCCGGTGTCCCCCGTGATCAGAAACAGATTCTGCGCCGGCTTCTCAAAATCAATGGTTCCAGGTTTTACATAAGAACCGAAGGCCTGCATTGTTAACTTCAATGGTTTCATTCTGTCGCACCTCCCGTAAATACCGTATTCACCACATTTTGCAAAATCTCTTTTTCTTCTTCTGGATTTATTTCTATTTCATATCTTCCTGGAACCGCATGATTTTCTTCAGCTTCAAATCCTCTTTTTTCTTCTTCTATATAAAACATATTTTTAAAATTATCATTTTCATGTTTAATATAAATTCCTTCTGATAGATTCATATAAATTGGTGTTTGAGAGTTTAAATCTACAACTATTTTTACTTTATTTTTATTAATGCTTTGTGACAAATTAAATTCATGATCTGTATTAGTAGTATGAAAATCTCTAAAATTTATAATTGGTGCTAAAGTTAATTTTGCTTTATTTTCTCCATTTTTTATTTTATAATATACTCCTAATGTATTTTTTCCGTATTCCATACAGATTACTTTTGTAATTTCTGTTGTACCTATTTTATACTTAAAAATAGGTACATATTCTTTTCTAAATTCTTCTTGATACTCATATCCTCTTGAAATATATTCTTTGCATATATTAGTATATAAATCATATTTTTTTTCATTTATTTCTATACTTTCATCTAATTTAGAAAGAATTAAAAATCTTCTTGCTGGTGGAGTTAATGGTGCAACTAGCAACCCATGATATTTTCTAGTATTTGCCCCTATTATTGTAGAAGAACTATATCCTCCTATTCCATTTGTTATTAACCATTCTTTTTCTAAACCATTTTCTAAATTTAAATCTTCTTTTGTAAATTCCATACTTTCTCCCTTATTTCAATTTACTATTTTCTAACTTTTTTAGCATTTCTTCTCTTAGTTCTTGCGATGTTCTCTTTTTATTCTTTTGAATATCTTTTTCGACTACTTTTTTAGTTCTCTTGTTTCCCTTTTTTTCCTTCTTTGCAAATTCTTTTTCATTTTTCTTTCTTGCCTTTTCATCTGCTTCTCTAATAGATGCTATTCTATCACTATATTTATTACTAAATTTACTCTTTCCTTTTTTACTTGAATTTTTTTCTTTAGGTTCAATACCTTTTTTAGATTTTCTTTCCATATTTTTCTTTATTTTATTAATTCTTTTTTCTTCTTTTAGCTTAGTATTTAGCATTAAATATTGAGGATCATTTTGTTTATCTTGATATTTTAAATCATCACAAATAAGTTCTATAATTGAAGAAGCTACTAAATTAGGATCATGTCTAATATGTTCATCGCTAATCATAGATAAATTTCTTTGTAAGAATTTTATTCCTTTTACTTTTTCAATATCTTGTTCTACTAAATCTTGTCCTTCAAAATTGTATTTTTTTATAAATTCAGGAATAATTTCTCCTGTATCATAAATACAATAATCTATTATGCCTTTTCCACAATGATCAATAATTGCATTTAAATGATCTGAAACACTATAATTATCTGTTTGACCTGGTTCTGTCATTATATTACTTATATACACTTTAATTGCTACGCTTTCTTTAATTGCCTTTGTTACTCCATTTACCAACAAGTTTGGTATAACATTTGTATATAAACTTCCTGGTCCAATTACAATACAATCTGCATTTTTTATTGCTTCAATCACTCCTGGAGCTGGTCTACAATTTGTTGGGTTTATTAATATTCTATTAATTTTTGTTATTTTTTCTGAAACAATCTCTGGAATCTTAGATCTTTCATCTACAATATATCCATTAGCTAGTTCTGCAACTATTTTCATTTCATCTAAAGTAACAGGGATTACTTTTCCTATCATATTTAATACTTCATTACTTTTTATGATAGAATCTTCAAAATTACCATTTATGTCTCTCATTGCTGAAAAATAAATATCTGAGAAATTAAGACCTCTTAATTTTCCCGTTGTAAATTCATAATTAAATAGTTTATCAATCTGACCTTCTTTTGAAGCTAGTGAAACAATACTATCTTTTACATCTCCCAATGGTAACATTTGTAGTTCTTTTCTTGAATTGCTTGCTGCTTCTCCATAATCTGATATAGTTACAATAGCAGTTAAATTATTTGTATAATTTTTTAATCCTGAAAGAACTGTATTTAGTCCTGTTCCACCACCTATAACAACAATATTAGGTCCTTTGTCATATACTGTTTTATTAAAAATCAAAGATTTAACATTTACATTTTTCTTGTTTTCCATTCTTTCATCTGTTGATTCTATTAAAACCTCTAATGTTCTTTTATTTAAAAATATTAATCCTAAAATAATAGAAACAAAACCTATTACAAATACAATTATCACTCCTCCAACTTCTTTGAATGAAATTTCTTTCATAACTAATATTTTAGCTAATCCATAACAAGCAAATAAAATTCCTACTAAAATTAATAACATCCATCTTTTCATTTTATTACTAGATTTAAACCATTGCATTAATCCATTCATTTTAACTAACTCCTTGTCCTATTTTTAGAAGTACATTTTTTATACTTCTTTTATTTTAATTTCCAACCAATTCAATTTCTAATTCTATTTTTTTATTGAATTTTTTATAAACCTCTTCTTCTATATATTTTGTCAATTGTAAAACATCTTTCGCTGTAGCATTTCCTTTATTTACAATAAATCCACTATGCTTTGTAGACACTTCTGCTCCACCTATAGAGTATCCTTTTAGTCCTGCCTCATCTATTAATTTCGCTGTAATAAAATCTTTTCCTCTTTTAAAAGTACTCCCTGCATTTGGATATTCAATTGGTTGCTTTTCTCTTCTGTATTTAGCATAATTATCCATTTTTTCTTTTATTTCTTCTTCTTTACCTTTTTGTAATTCTATTTTTACTTTAGTAACTATATATTTGTTATTTACTAACATGCTTTTTCTATAATCAAATTGCATTTCTTCTGTTGTTAATATTTTTTCTTTACCATTATAATCAATGCATTTTACACCTTTTATTATATCTTTCATTTCTTTTCCATGTGCTCCTGCATTCATTCTAACAGCTCCACCTAATGTTCCCGGAATACCTGATAATTCTTCAAATCCTGAAATATCCCTTTTTAAAAACACTCTTGCTAATTTGCCTATTTTTTCTCCTGCCCCTGCTATAATTTCCACATTTTCTTTTTTTTCTTCTATTTCTATGCCTTCTATGTTTATCATTAATGTTATTCCTTTTATTCCATCATCTGAAACAAGGATATTACTTCCATTTCCTATAATAGTTAATGGAATTTTATTTTGCTTAGCTATTTTTAATATTTCCTTTAATTGCTCTTCTTTATTTATTTTTATAAAACATTCTGCTGGTCCGCCTATTTTAAATGTTGAATGCTTATTCATTGGTTCATTAAACTTTATTTCTTTATCTTCTATTGGTAAGTTTGACTTTTTTAATATTTCTTCTATGTTCAAAGTTTCACTTCCTCTTTTATTTTTTATTATTTTATTCTTTTTATATTTTTTTGTTATTTATTTTTATAAATTTTCTTATTTACTATATCATTTTTCTCAAAAAATTACAAGGTCTATAGCTTTTTAGTTTTGTTTTTTAGTTACAGTTCAGTAAGAAATGATTATGGTGTCCAAGCTTTGGCTCCCACTATAA
>ENA-ORTT01002309-ORTT01002309.1-human-gut-metagenome-genome-assembly--contig:-NODE-2309-length-15224-cov-4.646054_pt1 | contig 15224 bp, 10 predicted proteins | sample MGYA00242074_ERZ509197 | MGnify/ENA primary metagenome ERZ509197 (study PRJEB26280, sample SAMEA2338789) | human gut metagenome | biome: human gut; feature: human-associated habitat; material: faeces...
TTGCAAAAGAGCTTGTGGAGCGTATGAATGGAGATATAAGTGCAAGAATACAGGGAAATGATTTTATTATTGAGATAAAAGTTCCGCTTGTGGCATAACGAACACAATAGTGCTCATCTTAAAAGTTCCTTACGGAACTTTGTATGTGCGCTGAAAAGCTGTGCAAATATTGTGGTATAATATGCATAGGCTGGAAAAATTAATAAAAATATCCCACTATATATTGACAAAAAAATGTCAAAGTGATATAAAATGCAGAAGAAAAAGGGGCTGTTACGGAGAAATTATATATAGAATATGCTGATTCGTTTAATGAATGGGGAATATTACAGATTCAATAATAAAGGGAGACATGCGTATGAAAAATATAAAAGAAATAGGGGATTTTTTTATAAATCTGAATGAATATGTATATGCAACAGATATAGAAACCAATGAGATTGTATATATGAATCATAAAGCATTGAAAGCGTATGGCTTAGAATCAATAGAGGATATAAAAGGCCGGAAGTGTTATGAGGTATTACAAAAAGCTTCTGTTAAATGTGGGATGTGCAATAACAGCAGACTTTTACCAGGAGCCTTTGAGGAATGGCGTTATTATAATCCTGTATTAGATAAATATATGATAATAAAGGATACACTGATAGAGGGTGAAGGAAACAGAAAGTACAGGCTGGAAATAGGCATAGATATAAGTGAGGAGCTTGCACAGGATAAGCTTATCCAGAAGTATAGAGAAACTGAGGCTCTTGTCAATGAGGGCTTAAGAGTGGCACTTGCAGCAGATACACCTGATGAAACGATAAGCACACTTCTTGGGTATATAGGTAAAGCACTTAGTGGAGAAAGAACCTATATATTTGAAAAGAATATATATGGAAGAGATGATAATACATATGAGTGGACGGCAGAGGGAATAAGTCCGAAGAAGGATAATCTTCAGAATCTGCCGCCAGAGGTATGTGCTAACTGGTATAAGTGTTTTGAAAAAGGCGGAAACATCGTAATTCAGGATATTGAAGAAATAAAGGATAGTGATTCCCTGCAATATGATAATTTAAAAAGACAAGGTGTTCATTCAATAATTGCAATTCCTATATATAACGAAGGAAATGTTGTTGCATTTATGGGAATAGGCAATCCGCCACTGCTTACACTTAAATATGCCTTAAGTATACTTGAGATTATGGGAGCTTTTATTATATCGTGTATAAAGCGCAGGAATACGATAAGAAAGCTTGAGAATATGAGCTATAAGGATGCCCTGACTAATATAGGAAACCGCTTTGCAATGAGTGCATGTGTAGATAATATAGATAAAAAACAAAGTATAGGCGTTGTATATTGTGATGTTACAGGACTTAAGTATGTGAATGATACGATGGGACACGAGGCTGGTGACAGACTTATTCTAAATGCATGTGCATGTCTTACGGATGTGTTTGGAGAAGATAGGGTGTTCCGTATAGGTGGTGATGAATTCCTTGTAATCTGTACACAGATAGACGAGAATACATTAATAAAGCATATAACAGAGTTAAAAGAACTAATGAAAGAGCGTTCTGTGAATATGGCAGCCGGTGTTATCTGGAGGGAGAACGTAATAACAGGCTTTGATGAAATGCTGCGTGAATCTGAGGAACGGATGTATGCTGATAAAGCACAATATTATAAAGAAAAAGGTGTTGAACGCAGAAAAGGACGGGCATAGCAGGACTAAAGCAATACATGTAACACAATAACAGGAAATTTTGTGATAAATTATAATAAATAATACAGCTTAATTATTGACATTTTAAGATCAATTATATACAATCACATTATCTGCGATGACGAAGACAGTAGATTATGAAAGAAAGCAATAGCGAGCCGGGAGGGTGGAAGCCGGTGTGAGTAGAGCATAGTTGAATATCACTTCCAAGCATCCTTGCAGAACTTTGTAGTATGATATTATTGGTAAAATTATGGATGGTATTATATTACGAAAAGTAAGTAAGGACGGTAATCCTACCGTTACAAGGGACGCATATGATGGTATGTCGTAATTGATATAGGTTAAGTTGATTCAGCCCCTGTCGTATTACGGCAGGGGCTTTTTTGCATATGTAACGACATTTGTTACAGCACCAATAAAGCAAGCTGATATCGTTACGATTAAGTAAATGATTTGAAAGGAGTAACACAATGGTATACGAGAAAGTTTCATCAGATATGAATTTCGTAGACAGAGAAAAACAGGTCGAAAAGTTCTGGAAGGATAATGATATATTCCAGAAGAGTATTGATAACCGCAAGAAGGGGGAGACATATACATTTTATGATGGACCTCCTACAGCTAATGGTAAGCCACATATCGGACATGTTCTTACAAGAGTTATAAAGGATATGATTCCAAGATATAGAACAATGAAGGGTTATATGGTTCCACGTAAGGCCGGCTGGGATACACACGGACTTCCAGTTGAGCTTGAGCTTGAGAAGGAATTAGGTCTTGACGGCAAGGAACAGATTGAAGAGTATGGTCTTGAGCCATTCATCAAGAAATGTAAGGAAAGCGTATGGAAATACAAGGGTATGTGGGAAGATTTCTCATCTACAGTTGGTTTCTGGGCTGATATGGATAATCCATACATCACATATGATGATAACTTCATCGAGTCTGAATGGTGGGCTTTAAAGCAGATATGGGATAAGGGTCTTTTATACAAGGGCTTTAAGATTGTTCCTTACTGCCCACGTTGTGGAACACCACTTTCATCACACGAAGTAGCACAGGGTTATAAGGCTGTTAAGGAGCGTTCGGCAGTAGTACGTTTCAAGTGTGTAGGTGAAGATGCATATTTCCTTGCATGGACAACAACACCTTGGACACTTCCATCTAACGTGGCACTCTGCGTTAACCCAGAAGAAACATACGTTAAAGTTAAGGCAGCAGATGGCTATACTTACTATATGGCAGAAGCACTTCTTGATAAGGTACTTGGTGGACTTGCAGTTAAGGCAGGTCAGACAGTTAATGGTACAGCAGTAGAAGAAGGCACAGAAGTAGGTAGCGGTGCAGGCGTTGATTACGAAGTATTAGAAACTTACAAGGGTAAAGACCTTGAATATAAAGAATATGAGCCATTATATCAGTGTGCGGCAGATGTTGCAGCTAAGCAGCACAAGAAGGGACATTTTGTTACATGTGATGACTATGTAACTATGTCAGATGGTACTGGTATCGTTCATATTGCACCAGCATTTGGTGAAGATGATGCCAAGGTTGGACGTAAGTATGACCTTCCATTCGTACAGTTCGTTGACGGAAAGGGTGAACTTACAAAGGAAACACCATATGCAGGACTTTTCGTTAAGAAGGCAGACCCAGAAGTACTTAAAGACCTTGATAAAGAGGGCAAGTTATTCGATGCTCCTAAGTTTGAGCATGATTATCCATTCTGCTGGAGATGTGATACACCACTTATCTACTATGCAAGAGAATCATGGTTTATTAAGATGAGTGACCCAGAAGTTAAGGCTAACTTAATAGCTAATAATAAGACAATCAACTGGATACCAGAAACTATCGGAACTGGACGTTTTGGAGCATGGCTTGAAAATGTTCAGGACTGGGGAATTTCACGTAACAGATACTGGGGTACTCCTCTTAATATCTGGGTATGTGATGATTGTGGAGAAATGTTATCTATCGGAAGCAAGGCAGAATTAAAGGAACATTCTGATAACTGTCCAGATGATATCGAGCTTCACAGACCATATATTGATGCTGTTACTTGTACTTGTCCTAAATGTAAGGGCAAGATGAAGAGAGTTCCAGAAGTTATCGACTGCTGGTTCGACTCAGGTTCAATGCCATTTGCACAGCACCACTATCCATTTGAGAATAAGGAAGTGTTTGAACAGCAGTTCCCTGCTAAGTTCATTTCAGAAGCCGTTGACCAGACAAGAGGCTGGTTCTACTCACTTCTTGCTATATCAACACTTCTTTTCAATAAAGCACCTTATGAAAATGTTATCGTACTTGGTCACGTTCAGGATGCAGATGGACAGAAGATGAGTAAGTCAAAGGGAAATGCTGTTGATCCATTTGATGCATTAAAGAAGCACGGTGCAGATGCCATCCGCTGGTATTTCTACGAGAATTCAGCACCATGGCTTCCTAACAGATTCCATGACAAGGCTGTTACAGAAGGTCAGAGAAAGTTTATGGGAACTATCTGGAACACATATGCGTTCTTTGTACTTTATGCTAACATTGATGACTTCGATGCTACTAAGTATACACTTGAGTATGATAAGCTTCCAGTTATGGATAAATGGATTCTTTCAAAGCTTAATACTCTTGTTAAGACTGTTGATAACAATCTCGCTAACTACAAGATTACAGAGACAGCAAGAGCACTTGAGGAATTTGTAGATGAGCTTTCTAACTGGTATGTAAGAAGATGCCGTGAAAGATTCTGGGCAAAGGGTATGGAGCAGGATAAGATTAATGCTTATATGACTCTTTACACAACACTTGTAACACTTTGCAAGACAGCAGCACCTATGATTCCTTTTATGACAGAAAGCATTTACAGAAACCTTGTATGCAGTATAGATAAGACAGCTCCTATCAGTATCCACCTCTGCGACTTCCCAGAAGTTAAGGAAGAATGGATTGACAAGGAACTTGAAGATAACATGGAAGATGTATTAAATGCTGTTGTTATCGGAAGAGCATGCCGTAACTCAACTAACATCAAGAACAGACAGCCAATCGGCAAGCTGTACATCAAGGCTGACTGGAAGTTAAACGAATACTTTACAGCTATAATAGCAGATGAGCTTAATGTTAAGGAAGTTGAGTACACAGATGATGTAAGAGCATTTACTTCATACTCATTCAAGCCACAGTTAAAGACACTTGGACCAAAGTATGGCAAGCATCTTAATGCTATCAGAGCAGCACTTTCAACACTTGATGGCAATGCAACTATGGATGAGCTTAACACTAAGGGTTCATTTACAATCAATGCTGATGGTGAAGATATCGTTCTTGAGAAGGATGATGTTCTTATAGAGATGACTCAGAAGGAAGGTTTTGTAGCAAGTTCTGACAAGGGTATCACAGTTGTTATGGATACTAACCTTACACCAGAGCTTATCGAGGAAGGCTTCGTAAGAGAAATCGTAAGTAAGATCCAGACTATGCGTAAGGATGCTGGATTTGAGGTTATGGATAAGATTACTGTATATGTAGATGGTAATGACAAGTTAGCAGACCTTATGGTTAAGAATGCAGAGCAGATCAAGAGCGTTGTTCTTGCAAATACTATAGAAACAGGTAAGACAGCAGGCTTCACTAAGGATTGGGATATCAATGGTGAGAAGGTTGTACTTGCAGTTGAGAAGAACTAATATAGAACTTTAATATATCAGGAGAAAATTACAGTTGTGCGAATTTTCTCCTGATTTTTTAATATTTACAGTTTTTGGGTTGATGTATAAATATTTGTGAAAATATATATTGACAAATAAGGTTTAGTGATTTAGACTAAGGCTATAAATATCAGATAAGAGAGGTGCAGATTAATATGCAGCCAGTAATATATGAAAGTGAGTATAACTTCTGTAAGATATTGTGGGAGAATGAACCGGTTAAGAGCACAGAGCTGGTGAGATTATGCAGGGAAAAGCTTGACTGGAAGAAGTCAACCACATATACAGTTATAAAAAGACTGAGTGACCGCGGAATAATAAAGTCCGAGAATGCAATAGTCACATCTATAATTAAGAAAGAAGATGCACAGTCAATAGAGAGCGTGAATACCATAGATTCAAGATTTGACGGTTCGCTGCCGGAATTTGTGGCGGCTTTTGTTCGTGCAAGGGGGATAACGGACGAGGAAAGACAGGAGATAGTAAGGCAATTTGGGTTAGATAAATAACACAATGGGGATTGTGTAAAGTGGAAGGCTTAGGGCAATCCGTATACATCAGTGAGTGGGGGTATACATATGATGGGGTTAAAGTTATATACAGACATTTTGGAGAATAATATCAGAGTAATGGCAGCTATATTAATATGCCTGCTGATATGCGGTTTAATGCGCATAAAGTCAGCCAAGCTTAAGCTGCTATTAATGTCTTTGGTGTGGGTCAGAATTCTGATACCACTGTCAATCAGATTCAATATAAAAAGAGTATCAACAGACATATTGTCAGAAGTGAGTTACACAGACAGTGTGACGGGAATAACAATAAATATGTATGAAATATTAGCGGTCATATGGCTGCTTGGAATTGTTGTGATATTTCTACATAATATGTTAGCTGATATGAAATTCAGGAACGGATTATCTACAAGTATTCCACAGGAGATACTAGCTGGCGGTAAAAGAGTGAAAGTATACAGAAGTGATTATATATCTTCTGGATTGGTATATGGTGTTGTCAGACCTAAGGTTTATATATCATATGCAGTCAATGATGAAGACGTACCATATCTTTATGAGCACGAGTATACGCACATACGCCACAGACATCATATTATCAAGATAATAACAGGCATAGCAGCGGTTATATATTGGTACAATCCGCTGGTATGGATGTTTTATAAGTATTATGCAGAATATATAGAGTTAAGCTGTGATTATGACTGCTGTAACAGACATAGGGACGATGAGGACTGGAGTAAGAAATATGCCAATATATTGTTAAATAGTGCTTATAAAGGCAATGTGACAAAAGTAAGGGTGCTGGGATTTAATAATGATTACAGAATTACGATTAATAGAATAGGTAATATAATGAAGCCTCAAAGTGCCAGTACCAGCAAGGTGGCAGTATCATTACTGATATTGACGGTTGTTATGGCTGCATTATTCATAAAGCCTACGGTGCAGTATGTAGAAGCCGGTGGTAGTGAAGTTAATAGAAGTACAGATGTCATTGAAAAGATAGAGCAGACAGATAAGAGCGTACAGATAGAAGATGAAGAACAGGCAGAAGATGAGGTAATTAAGACAGAGCAGAAGGAAGTTGATGGGAAAGTATTAGGAACGGGTGGACAATATGTCCAGTCATATCAGGAGGTCATTGATGATGACGGCAATTTAGTTAAAGTTGTTGTAAAATATCCGGATGGCAGTTCTGATAGTATAAATGAATAAATTAGTTAGGAAAGGGATAGAGGTTATTATGAAAAGATTAGAAAAAATATTTATTACGAATATATTATTAGCAATATTAATATGCACAATGCCAATTAATGAAGCTAAGGCTGATGATGTTTTATATGTAAGTTCATATTCAGAAGATGATATGCAAATGATGAGGGAATATTCTGCTAAGTCAGTAATGTATTTAACGCTTACAGATATAGATACTAATGAATTAACTGCAGATGTAATAGTTAGTATTTTATACGATTATGCTGATGGATATTGGGTTGAAATGAATAATGTATATTTAAGTATAGAGTGTTATGAGGGCTATTTAGTTTTTGTTGATGAGAACCAAGAAATATATCAAGATTACGGAGTAAGATATTGCACGATAAGCAACTCTGACGGTTTAAATATAAAATATAAGATAAAAGCATACGCAGATTGTTATGGTGAAACAAGTGTAGATTATGAAATAATAGATAGATATTATGATTAATAACATAATGGGAATGAACATTGTGGTAGCTAATATGTAATAAATAAAAGTAAAATTAATTGACAGGATAGGTCTAATGAGTTAGACTAACGGTATAAATACTTTGTGCATTAATTATAAAGAACCAAGAGCTCAGTTCTTAATATTTAGTATTAGTGCAACAAAGAGTTAAATTTAATTAAGAAAGGAGGAGGTATAGATAATATTTAGTTAGTAACCGAGTAACTAAAGATATTTACCGAAAGGAGAAAATATTATGAATTTTATGAGAATAAAGAAAATAGGTAAAATGGCAACAGCGGCTATCATAGCATTTATTGCTGTTGTAGTATTTATTAATCCACAGAAAGCACAGGCATCACAGGAAGGGGCAGTGACGGTAACAGCTACTTCCAATTATGTACTTGACGATTCGCATAATGTGGATATTTCTATAACAGCTTATGTTGAATATGCATATGATGAAGGTGCTTATGGTTGGGTTATAAATATCATTCCACAAGGTTGGAGCAAGACAAGTGATAATGTAACAATAGATAGTATGGATTATGGAGGTGAATATGGATACCAAACATCAACAGCAGTATATGGATTCCGTTATACAGCCCATTCATTTGATATTGATTATGATGGATATGTATATTTTAATTTTAGCGTTGATGAATGGGGAGATATTAATTACTGGTTAGACTAATTAAATAGTTAAGAGTGGATTATGGAAAGGGGCGTATCGGCTATGAAAAAGATATTTTTAATTATGATGACAGTTACAACAGCATTAGTTATGACAGCGTGTTCGGGTAAGGTAACAAATCAGACATCATCTGAGGATTATAAGTATTCCTCATATGTATATGATGACAATGCACCACAGTATTATATGTCGGATAATGCGGCGGCATCAGAGACAGGATATTATTATATAGCCGGTGCGCCTGTTAATAATAATAGGAATTCGTATATATATTATTATGATATGGTGAAAGATATGACCATACCATTATGTTCTAAGATGGACTGTGACCATAGGACAGAAGAGTGTGAGGCATATATGTCTAAGGATGCCTGTCTGGGAAATAAGATATGGTATCATAACCAAAGATTATATATGATTGAGAGAACTACAGAAAAAGATATACTTGTTTCCTATGATAAGACAATGAGAGATAAGAAAGAAGAGAAGACGCTATCAATAAATGGGCTGTCAGTTAATAAAAATGATAACAGTGCCTGTTTAACTAATGGTAAATTATATTATGAAATATCCGGAGATAATCAGATATATCTGTGTGCAGTGCCTATAGATACAGATGGGCAGGCTTATATTGTAAAACAGTATGCGAGTGGGTATTATTATCACGAAGTGATTTCATTATATCCAATAGAAGATAAGCTATATGTTAACTGGCTGAGTGGAATATCAGCTGATGAGTATAGATATTATACAGAGCAGATTGATGTGTCAACAGATAAAGTTGTTATTCAGTGTAATATGAATGAGAAGTATCCAGAAATAGCATCGACCATAATATATACAGAATGGTGTAGACAGTCGCGTTTTGATAGTGATGGAAATATATATTTTGCATGCGTAGGTGATAATAAATATATAGTAAGAAAGCTTAATATAAGTACAGGGGATATCAAAGATATATATTCGCAGGAAATGCAGCACGAAAAAGATTACAGGTATGTGAGTTTGAAAAATTATGATGGTAAGTATTTATATATTTATAAAAATGTCAATGGAGAAGCACTTGCTGAAAAGAGCATTGAAGAAAAATTAAAAAAATACGACAATAATATATACATATTAGATACTGATGGTAATGTAAAAGATACTGTAACATTGAATGGAACAGATGATACAGCCGGTGGAAATATTCCAGGTGAATTTTATGGAGGAGATGACAGATGTCTGCTTATTGTATTCAGCAAGTATGATATAAAAGGTCTGGAGTTATCTGAAGAAAAAACGGCTCTTAGGGCAGAACTTATAGAAGAGGCTAGAAAAAATAAAAAGGGAAGTCCAGTTGTCAGTATTTCAGCCATTTTGGATAAATCTCAGATTGGCAGCGGTGCTATAACTTTGGAGCAGATTACACCTGAATAAGTTATGGGTGAGGTGAAGGCGTATGGAACTTGTAAGAATTGTAAGAAAAAGTTTGCTTTGCATAGTGTGTCTGTTTATAGCAATGATATGTATAAGCCTTTATCAGATTAATTATAATCAGGATAGTAAAGTGTATAAGTATTACAAGGAGATTATCGCAGATTATAATAATATTAAAAATGATAACGTAGCATTTACAGCAGAAAAACTTACTAAAACGTATGAACAATATAAGGAAGAAGACAGCGAATATATAGAGGAAGCTGCTGGACTGATTAAGGAAAAAGAAAAATATATCGAAAGCTATAATGCAGATAACCAGTCAAAGAATTATAACAGAATATTGCAGAGTACACTTTTTGGTAATGACAATAGTTTTTATATACTTAATGCGAATAAACAGATTAAGGATAAGGAAAATCGTCCATCTGTTGATGTAGAAATGGTTAATACAACGGCTGTTGAAAAGCTGGTAACCAACAGAACGATGCCTCTTTTGTATATAATTATATTCACAGTTATTATTATCTATTTTACAGAAGAAACAGATAATGGTGTATTAGTACTTGTAAGAACAAGCAGGCGTGGGCGCGTATTACTTCCGATAGTAAGATGTGGAATTATAATTATATATAATATTGTACTTTCATTTCTGTACAACGGAATATTGTATGCTATATATGCTCGTGTATATGGAATTTCTGGCGGTGCATATATACAGAATTCCAAGTTGTTTAATATGTTTCCATATGCTATAAGCATTAACCAGTTCTTTGTTCTATATTGTCTGGTATATGCACTGGCAATGTTTACTATAGGGTTATTTATATATTTTGTAATTAATCTTATAAGTAATTATAAAGTTGCTGTTACATTGGTTATAGTAATATTTTTGTGTGAATATCTGCTATATAATAAAATTCAGTATAATAGCCAGTTTAATGCTTTGAAGTACATAAACATAATAAATATATTGTTTTCTGGAACATCTTATCTTGTGTATGAGAACTGGGGAACCAATGGCTTTATAGCAGATATAAGTACTACTACATTTGTTATGACTGCGGTTATATTCCTTATAGGTCTTGTTGGAAATATAGTTGTGTATTCATCAAAGCATACTATCAGAAAGAAGAATATTATTGATATTATGCTTGATAAAATACATATATTGATACAGAAACTGATGTATAAAATGTCGCTTCTTTTAATGGAAATATATAAGACGCTTATAATACAGAAGGGAATTCTGTTTATAATTGTATTGGTGTATGTGCTTATGACATTTAAAATTCAACGAGGCGTGGATTACACTAATAACAATTATATGGTTAATAAATTCTATAAGGAATTTGATGGACGTGCGCCAGATGAAGATGTGGAAGCCTATATAACAGATTTAAGAGATGAGTTAGAAGAAGCAAAGCAGGATGAAGCTGCAATGTTATATAAAAAGGAGGAATTGTTAAAAGAGCAGCGTAACATAGATGCAATGCAGGCGGCAGTTGATTATGTCAATGAAATTAATGATAACAGGTCAGCATCAGCAGTTATAGTTAATCCAGCCAATTATAATGATATACTTGGAGAAAGAATGTATTCTAGTAATGAGAGCGTGAATTTTATAAGTATTATTATAGTTATATTATTATTTGCAGGGGACTATGCTTTTGAAAGGCAGAATAAAATGACAGCCCATATACGTTCATCTAAAGGAAGAGTAAGGTTATGGAATAATAAAATGTTAAAGGTCTTCATAATAACCACATTATTGTGGCTGATATCAACTATAATTAATGTACATAATATATCTGACCGTTATGTATATAACCAGCTTACACAAAGTATATGGTGTTTACAGATGTTTAAGGATTTTCCAGTTAATATAAGTATTCTGGCATATATTATCTGGTGTAGTGTATACAGGCTTATATGGATGCTTGTTGTTGCATTTACAGCTTATATTATATCTTATAGATTTAGCTATAAAGTATCGTTAATGGTTTCATTTGTTATGTTAATACCACACGTTATATATATATTAGGTGTAAACTGGGCGCAAAAGTTTTCAATAGTTGTAGGTATGGATATTAACAGACTGTTTAATACATATGGCTATAACGTAAAAAGCATAATTCTGCTTATTGTAGTATTTGTAATAATGCTTGTGATAGCCTGTGCAACATATCGTAAAAATATAAAATAATATTTTTAAATATTATATAGACAGAATATCCATTAAATAAAAGCTATTTGGTATGAGAAGTATGGAGGGTTATTATGGAACTTAAGATTACAGATTTAAAGAAAACATATGGAAATGTCAAAGCTTTGAAAGGGATAAATTATACATTTACTCCGGGAGTATATGGAATACTTGGTGCTAACGGTGCAGGCAAAAGTACGATGATTAATCTGATAACAGATAATGTCAGCCGTGATAAGAATGGCGGAAGCATAATGTATAGTGATGGTGAAGATAATACAGTATCTAAGGAGCTTGTTGATATATTAAAGCTTGGGGCAAAGTTTCGTGGGGTTGTAGGATATATGCCACAGCAACAGGGCTTTTATGAGGAGTTTTCGCCTAAGGCATTTCTTAAGTATATGGCAGAGATAAAAGGTGTTAAGAGTGTAAAGTCTGTTGATGAAGCTGGAAATGTGACCATTAAAAAAGTTAATCAGCAGATAGATGAATTGCTTGAAGTGGTCAATCTTACATCAGTTGCGTATAAGAAGATAGGTGGTTTCTCTGGTGGTATGAAACAGCGTGTACTTCTTGCACAGGCATTGCTGGGTGACCCAAAGATACTTATACTTGATGAACCGACAGCAGGTCTTGACCCTAAGGAAAGAATAGGTATCCGTAATTATATTGCTGAATTATCCAGAGATAAGATTATATTATTCGCAACTCACGTTGTAAGTGATATTGAGTGTATAGCGGATAAAGTGCTTTTGTTAAAGGATGGTGAGATAATTGCAACAGGAACACCTTCACAGCTTATAGAGAATATGCAGGGCAAGGTTGGTGAAGTTGTCTGCACTCTTTCAGATGTAGCTGATTTGCAGGGAAAGTACCATATAGGAAATATCAGGCAGAGAAAGAACGGTATGGTATTAAGGCTTGTCGGAGATGAGCTTCCAGAGGAGGCTGTAAGGGTGGACAATGATATAGATTTAGAGGATGTATATCTTTATTATTTTGAATGATAAATAGAAAATATAATCAATAGTAATAAGCGTGGAAGAAGGTTGTATGATTACAATTTTTTTCCACGTTTTTATATAAATAGGTGAGATGAGGTACAATTCACGCCAAAAAATGACAGTTCACGCCAATGGTATTGAAATGTTCGCTTGGATAGATATACTGAAATTAGTAAGAACAGTATAAACATAATGTGACAGGTATTATATTGATTTAGCATATTAGAAAGAGGTGTATCGGCTATGAAAAAAATAATATTAATAATAATCACGGTAGTGACAATGTTGGGAATATCTGCCTGTGGTGATAAGCAATCTAATCAATCAACAGTAACTGATGATTACAGGTATTCTTCATATACTTATGACGATAATGCACCGCAGTATTATATGGCGGGTTCCGCAGCTGCATCGGAGACTGGATATTATTACATAGACGGTGCACCAGTTATTAATAATAGTAATATGTATATATATTATTATGATATGATTAAAGATATGACGATACCATTATGTTCTAAGGTTGATTGCGACCATAGAACAGATGAATGTGAGGCATATATATCACAGAATATCTGTGTAGGAAGCAAGATATGGTATCATAATGAAAGATTATATATGATTGAGAAAACTGAGGAAAAAGATATACTTGTTTCTTATGATAAGACGATGAGAGATAAGAAGGAAGAGAAGACCTTATCAATAAATGGATTGTCCTTCTGTAATATTTTTCGCATCAGATACGATGGTATCATATACTTGAAGACCATAACTGCTGTTGGATTTTACGATAGCATATTCCTGATTTTGTTCCAGAATGGTGATGGGCACAAATTTTGCCATGGAGCTGTTTGCCACATATACACCAGGCATGGTTTCCACTTCTGCCACAGTATATTGTCCAGCATTTTCTCCAGTTCCCTGCAAAATCACATCTCCCAGCTTCAGCGTCTGGTCAGACTGCGCCAGATATGCATAAGAATCATCACTGCTGATGATGGTCGTTGCAATAAACTTGGAATTATCTCCATTGACCAACAATACGCCCTGATTGCCTCCGCTTTCTGTCAGGCAATCCAACGGAATTTTCAGCAGAGATTTTTCAACGATAGCATTATTGGGAATTTTCAGCCCTTCCACTGTTTCACTTTCCAAACTGAAAGAAATGGTACGGCTGTCCATAAATTCATCCATATATGTAAAGCAAGAGAATACAACCTTCGTTTCCGTTTCACCCGGTGTAATGGAACGAATGGTTGCAGATACTGCCGTTGTTGTATCCTCACCAATCAGATTCAGCTTTTTGGTACTGCCAACTTCCCAATCCAGCACTTCGTTAGCCGGGAAATTGGATACGATATACCACTGATTGCTTCTGACAATACGGAACAGCGGATCTCCCTCTTCTACGTTATTGACTTTGGAAATATAAGTCATTTTTTCACTGCCGCTGAGCTGACCAACGGTAATTTCATCCAAAGCATCCGGTGTCAGTGTTTCTTCCAGACCGTCATAGCTGAACGCCACAACGCCGCTTTCCGGTGCCGTTACAGAACTCATACTCTGAGAAAGCTGCTGTTCATAAGAACTGCGTTCTTCACTGAGCTGAGAAAGACTTTCCACATCTTCTGACAGCCAGATTTCATTTCGCTGGAGCATATAGCTGTCAAGCTGTGAATATAAATAGGAAGCATCTGTTTTCATGGATCTGCTGCCAAACATTTCCACTGTATTTGCCATATTATTTTCTATGCGCGTAATATCCTCAGAAAAAGCTGACAAATCACTGCGGCTTTTCTGTGTTTCCAGAATATCTTTATCAATGGATTGGAGTTTTTCTTCCAGCACATCTGTAGACGCAGTGTCTTTTACCTGACATACCACAGCGGATTTGGAAACATAATCTCCTTCCGAATATTCATAAAATGGCGTTCCTGCACGGTCACTCTTGACCACGTATTCATCCCGCACAATGATGCCCTGTCTGCTCACCGGTGTGTCAATGGTGCCATAAGTCACTGTTTCCACATTGGTTTCCGGCTTTTTGACTGCCATCATCATCAGCTGTGCCACTAAGTACAAAGAAATCACACCAAAGACAAACAGTGGCAAAATACGTCCCGCATAATTTCTGCGGCGCTTCACTGTTGCTTTAGATGGTTTTTTCGGCTGTGCGGTTCTATGCTGCGCCTTTTTGGGCTGCACAGGTCTTTGATGCACCCGCGGTACCGGCTGGGGCTGTGTTCGT
>ENA-ORTT01002312-ORTT01002312.1-human-gut-metagenome-genome-assembly--contig:-NODE-2312-length-15208-cov-8.750478_pt1 | contig 15208 bp, 20 predicted proteins | sample MGYA00242074_ERZ509197 | MGnify/ENA primary metagenome ERZ509197 (study PRJEB26280, sample SAMEA2338789) | human gut metagenome | biome: human gut; feature: human-associated habitat; material: faeces...
AGCCTTCCGCCACCACCCTCTTTTCTGAAAAACGAGGTTCACCATGCAGATCCATGAACTCACCGCGCTGGCGCGGAACAACAAGGCCAGCGATATTCATATTTCCGAGGGGCTGCCGCTGATGTTCCGCATCGACGGGCATCTGGCGGAGGCACCGGTCCAGCTTTCGGCGGAAGAGACACGCTCACTGATTTTGAGCCTGATGGACGAGGCTCACCGCGAGGCCATCACATCGGAGCGCATCGACGCAGACTTTGCGCTTGTCGCGCCCGACGGTACCCGCAGCCGTGTGAACGTCTTTTACCAGCAGGGCAGGGCCGCGGCCACACTGCGCCTGCTGAACGACTCCATCCCGACCTTGGAGGAGCTGGCCATGCCGCCCGTTCTGACAAAGCTGGCCGACGAGCCGCGCGGCCTGATCCTGGTCACCGGCCCCACGGGCAGCGGCAAGAGCTTTGCCGCCAAGCGTGAATTGCTGAATGTCTTTCTTGCCATCCCGCAGGATCGCATCATCGTGGTTGACCCGATGGGCGAATATGCCCCGCTGGTGGAGCGGCTGGGCGGTCAGGTTATCGAGATCGCGCCGGACAGCCCCAACCACATTTCCCCGATGGATGTACAGATGGACATGGGCGGTGGGGACAGCCCGCTGTCTCTGAAAGCGGATTTTCTGCTGTCGCTGTGTGAGTTGGTGGTGGGAGGCCGGGACGGTTTGCAGCCCATCGAGAAAACCGTCATTGACCGCTGCGTGCGTCAGGTGTACCGGGAGATGGCGCTGGGGCTGGAAACGGCCAAAACGCCGCTGCTCCAAGATTTGTATGAGGAGCTGCTGCGCCAGCCGGAGCCGGAGGCCAAGCGGATCGCCACAGCGCTGGAGCTTTACTGCACAGGCTCCCTCAACCTCTTTAACCATCCTACCAACGTCAACCTCAATTCCCGCGTGGTGTGCTTCGTGCTCAAAGGCATGGGCGAAAACCTCCGCAAGATCGCCATGCACATCACCAACGATTTTGTCACCTCTGCGGTGGGAACCAACTTCAAAAACGGTGTGGCGACATGGTGCTATTTTGACGAGTTCCATATTCTGCTCCGCGATCCGCTGACCGCCAGCTACTTCGTGACCGTCTGGAAGATGCTCCGCAAACAGGGCTGCGTTCCCTCGGCCCTGACGCAGAACGTGAAAGACCTGCTGGCCAGCCGGGAGATCGAGAACATTCTGGACAACACGGATTTTATGATCCTGCTGTCGCAGGCGCAGAGTGACCGCGCCATTCTTGCCAAGCAGATCGGTATTTCAGAGCACCAGCTATCGTATATCACGCAGTCCAACTCCGGCGAGGGCCTGCTGTTCTATGGCAGCGTCACCATCCCGTTTGTTGACCGCTTCCCCCGTGGCGAGATTTACGACCTGCTGACTACCAAGCCGGAGGACGCTGCCAATGGAAAACAGGCAGAATAAGCCGCCCGAGGGCGGGGCTGCTTCTGGTCACGGTGGCCAGAAGTTCCATACCGACAGCGAACAGGCCAAGCTCCACAAGTCCAAGCTCCGCATGGAGAGCCGGGAGGAACGGCTGAACAAGGCCCGTGAAAGGCTGGCAAAGCAGAAGCCGCCGAAAAAGCCCGGCCCCATCAAGCGGATCGCCCGGATCGCCGGACACGAGACCCACGCTTTTCTGCACGGAAAAGTGTATCAGGAGGAACGCGACAATGTAGGTGTGGAGGGCGGTCATTTTGTGGAGCGTTCCGGCGAGGCCGCGCTACACTATGGGCGGCACAAGGTACGCAGGGCCATCCGGGAGCACCCGGCCAAAGCTGCCGTCCGTGCCGAGTCCCGGTACATCAAGGCCACGGCGGACTACCATTCCCGCAAGTTCGCACAGGAACAGCCGGAGGCGCAAAACGCCGCCGCCCGGTTATGGCACCGCCACAAGCTGAAACAGGAGTATCAGCGCAAGGCGCGGAAAACCGCCAAGCAGACCGCCAAGGCCGCCGAGCAAACCGCGTCGGCCACGGAGCGGTTTGTCCGGGAAGCGGCGGCGTTCGTCAAGCGGCATCCCGTGGGGACGCTGCTTGCGCTGGGCTGCCTGCTGGTGGTGCTGACCCTGCAATCGTGTATGTCCTCGATGGTTTCCGTGGGAAACAGCACCCTTGCGGCCATCGCCGCCAGCACCTATAAGGCGGAGGATGCGGATATGCTGGGGGCCGAGGCTGCCTATTGCGCGCTGGAGGACGAGCTGCAACGCTACCTCGACACCTACACCCGTACCCACGACTACGACGAGTATCACTTTGACCTCGACACCATTGAACACGATCCCTATGTACTGATCTCCATGATCTCCGCGCTCCATGAGGGCGCGTGGACGCTGGACGAGGTGCGCGGGACGCTGCAAGACCTCTTTGACCGCCAGTACATTTTGACCGAGGATGTGGTAGTGGAGGTGCGCTACCGCACGGTCACAAGGACGGACAGTGAGGGCAACGACTACGATGTGGAGGTGCCGTACAACTATTACATCTGCTATGTCACGCTGGAAAACTTCAACCTCTCCCACGTCCCGGTTTACATGATGTCCGAGGAGCAGCTTTCCATGTACGCCCTGTATATGTCCACGTTGGGGAACCGCCCCGATCTGTTTCCCTCGTCCGGCTATATCGGGAAATACATCACCAACCGCCCGCCGGAGCATGAAGTCCCGGAGTCCTATCTGGATGATGAAGCCTTTGTCGCCATTCTGAAAGAAGCGGAAAAATATCTCGGTTTCCCCTATGTATGGGGCGGCAACAGCCCATCCACATCCTTTGACTGCTCCGGCTTCGTCAGCTATGTCTACAATGAATGCGGCTGGAGCTTCGGACGGCTGGGGGCGCAGGGCCTTTATAACATCTGCTCCCGGACGAGCAGCCCCCGCCCCGGTGATCTGGTGTTCTTTGTCGGCACCTATGACACAGCGGGTATTTCTCATGTGGGCATCTATGTGGGCGACGGCTGGATGCTCCATTGTGGCGACCCTATCAGCTATGCCAACCTGAACAGCAGCTATTGGCAGTCCCATCTTTACGCCTACGGGCGACTACCGTAAAGGAGGTTTTTGATATGGCAATTACGAAAAGCGCAAAGATCGAGGCCGAGATTGAAAAGGTCAAGGCCAAAATTGCCGAGCAGCAGGCGCGGCTTAAAGAATTGGAGCAGAAGAAGCTGGAGGCCGAAAACAGCGAGATCGTGGAGATCGTGCGCGGCATGAGTATCTCCCTTGCCGATCTGCCGCTGGTGCTCCAGCAGCTCCGGAGCGGCACTTCTGGTCACAGTGGCTAGAAGCCGACAGAACAGGCGGAGGTGACGGAATGAAAAAACTGCGGCTTTTGCTGATAACGCTTTGTGTGTCCGTCCTCATGGGCAGTATGGCGGTTACGGCCTACGCCGGAGGCGGCGAGGAATGGGACGGCCTTGCCCCGGTGGAGCCGCTGCCCGCCGAAACCGTTGACCCCGGCGTGGGCTTCACCGAGGACGGCAACCTTGTGACTCGTGACCTGCTCTACGATAAGGCCACCAACAAGCAGTTTATCACGGTGCAGACCAGCGGCGGCAACACCTTTTACATCGTCATTGACTACGATAAGCCCACCGATGAGGACGGTGAGCAGTACCAAACCTACTTTTTGAATATGGTGGACGAGGCCGACCTGCTGGCGGCGATGCAGGCGGCGGGCGGTGAGCTGCCGGAGTGTTCCTGCGCCGACAAATGCGCCGTGGGCGCTATCAACACGGATTGTACCGTCTGTGCCGTGAACATGGGAGAGTGCCAAGGAAAAGCCTCCGAGCCTGCGCCTGTGGTGGAGCCGGAGTCTGACCCCGAACCGGAGCAGCCCAAGGCCACGGGCAGCGGCGGTATGCTTCTGCTGGCGCTGTCCGTGGTGGTCATTGGCGGCGGCGCTGGCTGGTACTTCAAAATTTACCGTCCCAAGAAGCAGCGGGCCGCTGAGTCCGAGGAGGACTACGGCGGCGAATATGACGGCGCGGAGGACTATGACGAAACCGATCCCGAGGATGACGGGCCGCCGTGGGACGAGGACGGTGAGGAATGAGGTTTACCGACAGCCCCTATGAGGACTTTATGAAAGAAAAGAGCTACTTCAAGGGTGTCCCGCCCAACCTGCCGCCCAAAGGCTCCCGCTGCGACGGCTGCCTCTATTGGCATGGGATCGGCTGCGTGTTCTGCTACCGGGAGCAGCTCAGGGTAAAGACAGGGGGCAAAAATGAGCCGTGAATTGACCCGGCAGGAAAAAGCGGCGATCCGCTCCCTTGTGAAACGGTGGTGTGCCAACTATGACAAAGACATTGGCTGTCTGCCGCTGGATTGCGAGTGCTATATGCTGGGGAAATGCTGGACGGGCGCTTATTGCCGCTATTTCCGTTCGGCGTTGCTGCCCCTTGATCCCGTGCTGGAAAGGTCGCTGACCGTGGAGACCGTGGCGGAAACCCGGCCCTGCCCGGTGTGCGGCAGGGCTTTCCTCCCGGACGGGCGGCAGCGGTATTGCTCCCCGACCTTCGCCCGTGCTGCAAGGCGGCAGAAGCAGCGCGGCTATATGCGGAAATACCGGGGGTAGGCTGTGAGCATTTGACCCCGGAAAACACCCTTAATTGCAGGGCTTTCCGGGGCCGCTTCATGGGCGGGGTGTATGATTTCATAGCCCCGCCCGGTTTTGCAGAAATATTGCTAACATTTTGGAAAGGAGGACGTATGGACAAAAACCAAGGCTATGAGATCATAAAGGCCGTCATGCTGGAAAATGGCAGGGGCTTTGCGCTGGGGCATCATCCTACCGCTCCCTCGCCCTATGTCACATGGGCTTGCTATGATGACAAGGACGGTCAGCGGCAGTATGAATGGGGGCATTACGGCAGCGACCGTACCGCTCTGGAACAGGACTTTGCGGCGCGGGTACAGGAATACCAGCGCCTTTACAACGTCGATGTCAGGCAGGTCGAGGCTCCCGGCCTTTACAAGTATTACTCTACCCAGCGCCCTGTGGACATTGGGACATTCCCCAAGCCGCCCCGTAACGCCCCGGATGAGATCGTCAACTACGATCAGCGCGTCCCGGTTGAAAATGGATCATTTCTGGCGTGGGGGCATTTGACCTACACGCGGCCATTGACGAAACGGCAGACGTCTGACTATGAGCTGCGGCCTGCGCCTGACAATCCCGACAGGCCCCGTTCGATCCGGGAACAGATGAAAACCGCCGCAAAGCAGGCCGAGGCTGACCGGGGCCAAGCTGCCCCAAAGAAAAATGCCCCTGACCGGGGCGACAGATAGGAGGACATTTATGGATCAGGAACGCAATCCCAACAAGAACGCCGAGCTTTCTATGGAGCAGAACTATAATCAGATTGACGGCATCATCAACAATCTGCCTGTGCCGCCCCCGGAGGATAAGCCGCTGGACAAGGTACGGGAACATCCGCCCAAGCGCCGCAGCCGGGAGCGTGAGGAGCGTTGACAAAGAAGCGCGTCCGCAGCGTCCCCATCTATGTGTGGGTACGGCCTGACGAGCTGGAGGTCATTCGGGAGCGCATGGCCGAGACGGGTATCCGCAACATGAGCGCCTATATCCGAAAAATGGCGCTGGGCGGCTATGTGCTCCACGTTGACCTTGAACCCGTCAAGGAGCTTGTGTCGCTCCAGCGGCGCTGTGCAAACAATCTCAATCAGGCGGCCATCCATGCCAACAGCTACGGCGGCCTGTACCCGGATGAGCTGAAACGTCTGCAAAAGGACTATGCTGACCTGTGGGGGCCGCTGTCTGATTTGCTGGCCCAGCTCTCCGCCATTGTAACGATGTGACACAGGGGGGAACGGCCCCGCGCCGTTCCCCGGCTGTCCCTGCTTCTGGATAAAAGGGCTCCCACAAAGTCATTTGACTTTGTGGGAAGAGGAGCCGCAACGGAGTGTGCGGATTTTGGCCGCTTGCGGACAAAGGAGCAAAACGCAGTTTGTGGCGACGAGACCAGAAGTGCGGAGGGCCGGGACATCCTTGAGTGCCGATTTTTTCAGAGTTATAATAGACATATACAGGAAAAAGGAGGAACCCCCTATGCGGATCATATTCAAAATCCTTGCTGCTCCCTTTGTGCTGGTGCTGACCCTGCTTGTGGCCGTGCTCTCGTTCCTGCTGAGTCTTTCCGCTGGTTTGCTCTCCATCCTCGCATCGGTGCTGGGGCTGCTGAGTGTCCTGATGCTGTTTGTGGAGAAAGACATTTCCACGGGGATCGCGGGGCTGCTGATGGCGTTTGCTATTTCGCCCTTTGGCCTGCCTGCGCTGGCCGGATGGCTGCTTGCCAAGCTGGACGAGCTGAACGGCTCCCTGCGGGGCTTCATCATGGGCTGAGTTCTGGTCACGGTGGCCAGAAGATGCAGAAAACGGCGGCTGATCCCATCCGCCGTTTGTCGTATGGAAAGGAGGGATGCCTACGGCCACAACCTACCTCAAATCCCACAAGCGGGCCGATAAGCGGACGGCCCTGCAAAGCCTGAAAGACCGCTTTGACTATGGCCTGAACCCGGAGAAGCTGGGGGCCGTTTCCTCCTACCTCTGCGATCCGGCCACGGCACACGCCGAGTTCATGCTGGTCAAAAATCAGTATCAGGGCGAAACTGACCGCAGAGCCGGACACGGGGCGCTGTGCTACCAGATCCGGCAGGCGTTCCCTCACGGCGAGATGACGGCGGAGGAGGCCAACCGCATCGGCTATGAAACGGCGCTGCGCTGGACAAAGGGCAAGTATCAATTCTTCGTCTGTACCCATATAGACAAAGAGCACATTCATAATCACATCTACTACAATTCCACCGCCTATGACCGCTCCCGGAAGTTCCGCAACTTCATCGGCTCCTCGTTTGCCCTGCGACGGCTGTCTGACCGGGTATGTCTGGAGCACGATCTATCCGTGATTACAAATCCCAAGCTCCACAGCAAGGGGCGGTATCTGCACTACGGTCAATGGCTGAGGGACAATCAAAAGCTCTCACAGAAAGAACAGATCCGCCTTGCCATTGACGCGGCCCTGACGGAGCGCCCCGAGGACTTCGCAGATTTTCTCCGACGCATGGAAACGGCAGGCATACAGGTCAAGCACGGGCGCGGCGGCGTGATCTCGTTCCTTGTGCCAGGACAACAGCGGGCGGCCCGTTTCCGGGCATCCACGCTGGGGGACGGCTACGGCCCCGAGGACGTGCAGGCCGTCATTGACAGCAAGGCTCCCACGCGAAAGGCCCCGGCGCGGAGAACGCCCATGCCCCGCCGTGTCAATCTGCTGATCGACATTCAGGAGCGGATGCGTCAGGGTAAAGGCCCAGCCTATGAACGCTGGGCCAAGGTGTACAACCTTAAACAGATGGCGGTCGCGCTGCAATATCTGAAAGAGCACCAGCTATTTGAATATGACGATTTGGCCGCAAAGACCGACGCCGCCACAGAGCGTTTTCACACGCTGGCCGGGGACATTCAGCAGACCGAGGCCGAGCTTTCCCGTGTGTCCGATCTGATGGCCGCCGTGGTGCAGTACGCCAAGACCCGCCCCGCGTTCGATGGGTACAAGGCCGCCAAGTACAGCCGGAAATATCTTGCCGAGCATGAGGTGGAGCTGGCCGACTACCGGGCGGCCAAGGCGACAATGGCCGAGCTGCTGGGCGGCGAGAAGCTCCCCAAAATGGACGTGCTAAAAGAAAAACGCCGCCAACTGGCAGCGCGGAAAAAGGCCCTTTATTTGGAATACCGCAAGGCCCAGCAGGATATGCGGGAGCTGGTAGCCGTCAAGGGCAGCGTGGATCACCTGCGCGGGCTGACGGACAACCAGCGCAATAAGGAGCAGGCCCGTTAGGGACAGCGACGCAGGCAATAGTTCTTCTGGTCACGGTGGCCAGAAGTCCAGCGGGTTTGGGGGCACCCCAACAAGCATTTCCGCAGCGCGGAAATTGCAAGTGTCAATACACTTGCCTTGCTTGCCGCTAACGCGCTCCCCCGGAACCCCCGCGAAAAACGGAGGCAGCGCCGTTTCTTACGCTCCCTCCGTTCCACGGTTTTCTATGATTGCATTGATAATACCCTCGACGAGCCGCAGTTCGCTTTCGTTGAGAGAATTAAGTTGAATGTTGATCCGCTTCTTTGCGGCTTCATCGGCTCCCATATCGGGATAAAAGTATTCGTCTACGGAGATACCGAACATGGTTACCATTTGGTAAAAGGCATTTAGGCTCGGATGCTGTCCGTCATTTTCGTGATACATAATGGTACGCGGATCGCGGTCAACAATGTATCCTAATTGTTCCTGCGTCATGCCCTCACGCTCACGGGCTTTCTTGATAGCAAGTCCAATCCCGTGAAAGTCAAATTTGCGTTCGTCCCGTTCAATTTTCATAGCATCACCACCTAATGTAATTTTACATTTCAGGTAGCGCCATTTGAACGGCGTACAATTTCACTACACCGCATATTTAATTTCGCCACACAGACTTGATTATTTCTCTTAATCCCACTAAAATATACTTCATTACTCATTGCGGCTATTTCAAAAAAGATTGTAACGATTATTGTGCTTGGCAATCTTATTTACGAAGGGGGTGAGATCGTGAACGATTTTGATGCCATATACCAACAGTACGGCAAAACTGTTTATTGCTTTTTACTTTCATTGTCACGGGACGAGTCGTTGGCGGAGGAATTAACACAAGAAACCATGTTCCGGGCAATTATGAATATCAATTCTTTCCGTGGTGATAGCAAACCATCTGTATGGCTTTGCCAAATAGGAAAAAACCTGTACTTTGAGTGGCTGAAAAAGAGTAAACGAACGATCCCTATCGATGATAGTTTAGCCACCTACGATAGTGGCTATGACATTGCGGAGGCATTCGCAGATAAGGACATTGCAAATCAGATATTGAAGTATCTGCATGAACTTGAAGAACCATACAAAGAGGTTTTCATGCTCCACGCTTTAGGCGATATTCCGTTGACTCGCATCAGTCAACTTTTTGGTAAAAGTGATAGCTGGGCTCGAGTCACATACTACCGCGCAAAGGCCATAATAACTTCTAAATTGGAGGAGGGAGAAAAATGAAAAGTATCGAGTGCTACATAATCCAAGACTTGCTGCCACTTTATATAGATCACGCTTGCAGCGAGCAGACAGCCGAGGATATTAAAAAGCATTTGCAATCGTGCGAAAAATGCAAGAAGCTCTATGAGGAAATGAGTTCAGATATTTGTGTTAACCTACACACGCCCGAGTTTAATAGTCAGACACTCTTTTATCATGCGAAAAAAAGCGTTTTAGGTATCATCCTTGCGCTTGCTATGGTCATAAGCTGCTTTGCGATCAATGCCGGAGGCGCATGGATGGGAGGAAAAGCAAGCCTATCAAACCTTGTTATCACTGCTCTATATGTTATCTTCTGGAGTGTTTTCTCCATAATATCACGAAAGTATGAACCCCTTATCAAAATTTCGCTTGTGGTAAGTGCGGCTTCATTTATTTCTTCAACTGCCGGTTTAATTGCAAGAGGATTTGGTATAGGCGGTTTTATCACAGGCATAATCGGACTTTTTTCTGCTATTCCATTCTACGGATTACGGTTTTTTATGGGATGGACAGGACTTTATGCGGTTGCAACAGTATTGTCACTTATGTGGCTAATTTATACTTGGGTATCCAAGCGTAAATTGAAGTAAAAACTATAAAAACAAGGAGGATTTTTTATGAGTAAAAAAGTATCAAGAATTATCGGCGGCATTATGCTGATACTTGCTGTCGCATTCCTGTTTGTAGCGCTGGGACATCCTGAGATGAGTTTCCCTTGGGGCAATGGAATAACTTATACGCTTTATGCTATCTATGCCTTGATTATGGTTGTCCTGTTTATTGCGCCATTCAAGAAAAAGTAATGGTACTCGAAGTGCGGAGGATTGCCTTTGTGTAAAATAGAATGGGTGCGTTGTCCCATATGTGGAAACAAAACACGGATTAAGATTCGAGGGGATACGGAATTGAGAAATTTCCCCTTATTCTGTCCAAAATGCAAACAAGAAACCTTAATCCATGTAAAACAATTTCATACGACAGTTATCAAAGAGCCAGACGCACAGACGCAGAGCCGATAACCCGTAGCCAACAGGCCCACGGTTTATCGGCTCTTTTCTTTTGATAATAGCTGCGCTGGCATACACAACAAGACCGTTTTGTTCGGCCTTGCAGCGCAGAACGGCGGTTTTGAAATATTGTATTTCAAGCCGCCGTTTTCCTTTTGAAAAAATGGATTTACGGAGGGTGTGTTAAAGTCGCCCTTTTTTAAGGATACGGCGGTGTCCGAGGAGGTATCGCCGTGTCCATTTTTCTTTTTCGTAGCGTCCATGATCTGCACCAGCTAAAAAAAGCGTAGCCCCTCCATCGGAGTCGTCCGGCTTTGAAAATGAAATTAAACATCATGTAACAAGATATTTACTTGCTTGCGTCCGCATAGCGTCATGCTGTGCGGGCGTTTTTATATGCCCCTGCTTCTGGTCACGGTGGCCAGAAGCTCCAAGGTGCCGCGGGCCGCCTGTTCTCCATTTCAATCTGCACTCACCAACCACCTTTTGAAATGGAGGACAATTATGACGACTATCAACCTGAAACGGTATTACCCCTATATGACTGAAAATGTGATGCTGGAAGTTTCGGACGAGATCGCCGCCGCCCTCTCTATGGGAGGTCGCCTGTGCGACAGCTACAAGCGGCAGAAGCGCAGAAATGGCGAGTGCTCGCTGGACACCGATCCCGGCTTTGAGGCCGACGTGCTCCGCCAGCCCATGACCCCGGACGAGTACATTGAGGCGAGGGAAACCACCTTTGCCCTCTATGATGCGATGGCCCAGCTCCCGCCCACGCAGGCCCGGCGTGTGTACCAGCACTATCTTCTCGGCATGAGCAAGGCCGAGATCGCGGCAGCCGAGGGCGTTGGACGGAGCCGCATCTGCTGCTCCGTTGAGCGTGGGCTGGCCGCTATGAAAAATATTTTGAAAAAATCTCTGTAAGAGGGAGTACATTTGCCCCCGAAACCTCCTGATAGGTGAGAGGAGTTTTCTTCCTCGCCTTGAAAACTGAATAGACAGTATTCCCGATACGAAATCCGCGTGATAGCGACGTAAGGTGCGCCGCCACGACAGCCAGCTCAGGAGGTGATGGACAAGCTGGCCGAGCGATCAACGCAGCCTTTGACCCGGTGCTGGCAAACCGGGCGCGAGGACAGCGCGGAGGATAATGAAACTTGCTCACGCCCTCCCACAGACTTGAGGGGGAGTTCCTGCGGTATGCGCCAGCCCTCCACGGGCAGCGGTGCTGTGGGGCTATGCAGCCGAAGCCATCGGCGGTCTGGAATACTCCCCGTGCCGGGGATGCGTGGCAAATACGGCACACAACAATCATACAGGGAGCCGCCAAACCGGGCCTTTCTGTCTTATGACAGCCCAAACCATTCCGGCGCGGCGGCTCCCTCTTTTGTGGATTGAAACGGAAAACAACTGTCCCGCTGCTTCTGGTCATCGTGGCCAGAGGTGGGGCAAGGTCAAAGGACGGCGCTTTTGTGCCGTCCTTTCACGTTTCCCCACGGACAACGGGAAACCATCAAATCTATTCACATCGCTGATTTTTATAGGAGGTTTTCAGATGACGGAGACAAGAGTCGGCTATCACAAGGAAGTCAAAACCGCGTCTTTCCAGGGCAAATCCATCACCGTGGAAAACCTGACCCCGATGCTCTCTCCCCAAGCACGGGACAAGCGCAAGCGTGAGATTGAAAGCTGTCTGTATGAGGTCTTTGTGAAGTATGCGCCGGGACGGGCGCAGATGCACTAATGCGGGACATCCTTGAGATGCGGGGCTGCCAGAGGTATAATATAGGTGTAAGGTTTGGTAGCTCCTACACGGAAAGGAGCACCAAATGATTATTCGTGAAGATGCCATTTATGGCAGACAGTCCGTTGACCGCAAGGACAGTATCAGCATTGAAAGCCAGATTGAGTTCTGCAAGTATGAATTGAGAGGAGGCAATTTCCGCAAGTACACCGACAAGGGCTATTCCGGCAAGAATACCGACAGGCCCGAGTTCCAAGAAATGATGGCCGATATTCGCCGGGGCCTGATCAAGCGCGTGGTGGTCTACAAGCTGGATCGTATCAGCCGTTCCATTTTGGACTTCGCAACCATGATGGAAACTTTTCAGGAATACAATGTCGAGTTCGTTTCCTCTACGGAAAAGTTTGACACGTCCACCCCGATGGGGCGGGCCATGCTGAATATCTGCATTGTGTTTGCCCAGCTTGAACGTGAAACTATCCAAAAGCGCGTGACCGATGCCTACTATTCCCGCTGCCAGCACGGTTTTCACATGAGCGGTGCGGCCCCCTACGGCTTCCAACTGGAGCCGACCACCATTGAGGGCATCCGCACAAAAATGATGAAGCCTGACCCGGAAACGGCAGATATTGCAAAGCTGATGTTTGAAATGTACTCCCAGCCCGGAATCTCTTTCGGGGACATCGCCCGCTACTTTGCCGACGAGGGCATCCTGATCTACGGCAAGGAAATGAAACGTGGCTTTATCTCCCAGCTTTTGAGAAACCCCATTTACGCACAGGCCGACCTCGATATGTACGAGTTCTTCAAAAGCCAGGGTACGGTGGTAGTCAATGAAGCGACAGATTTTGCCGGAACAAACGGCTGCTATCTCTATCAGGGCCGGGATGTGCAGGAAAGAAAAAACAAGCACCTGAAAGATCAGATACTTGTTCTTGCTCCCAGCGAGGGGCTGGTATCGTCTGATACATGGCTGCGCTGCCGGAAAAAGCTCATGGCAAACAAGACATTCCAAGGCGGGCGCAAGGCAAAGAACACATGGCTTGCCGGAAAGGTCAAGTGTGGCCGCTGCGGGTACGCGCTTATGAGCGTTGGCAATCCGACAGGCGTTCAATATCTCCGCTGCTCCAAGCGGGCCGACAGTAAAAGCTGTGACGGCTGCGGGACACTCCGCACACGGGAATTTGAAAGGTTTCTGTACGGCGAGATGGTCAAGAAGCTGTCCGAGTTCCAGACGCTGACGGCAAAGCGGGAAACGGTCAATCCCAAATTGACTGCGCTGAACATGGAGCTTGCCCGCGTGGAGAACGAGATTGAAAAGCTGCTGAATACTCTGACCGGGGCTAATGCGGTGCTGCTGTCCTACGCCAACAGCAAAATTGAGGAGCTGGACACACGCCGCCAAGCCCTGACAAAAGAGATTGCGGCGCTGTCGGCGGAAACCATGTCCCCGGAGCAGATCGAGCGGCTGTCGGTCTACCTCAACCAATGGGAAGAAATTGACTTTGAGGACAGGCGGCAGGTTGCCGACGGCCTGATCTCACAGATCCGCGCAACCGACGAACACGTTTCGATTGAGTGGAAAATTTGACTTTTACTTATCCATCGCACACGGCAAAGGGCTGTGTGCCCTTGTCAAGCGATGTAAACGTTGTTATCAAAACATTTTCAGAAATCTCCAATGCCTTCTTTACAAGAAATGTTGTTTTTCCTGCCCCTGCCGCCGCAATAATTAGACTACTCATTTTTTATCGCCCTCATTATATACTCAGGATATTTAATTTTCGTAGCCGATTCAAAAATTGCTATTGCGCAGTCTGTCTTGTGTGCATGCATATATTTGTGAATTTCATCATCAGTATCATACTTAGTTCCAAAAATATTATTCATTACTTCTCGTCCATTTTCTTTCAATATTTTAGGCTCTAAGGTATTGTAATTAAAATCCTTATCTGACAGTTTCAAATCACCTGTATCCACTACCTCGTCAACGCATATATGAATACATGGTATTCCCTCATATTCTTTGTACTTTTTCTTAACAGCTTCAATATTTCCATCGTTATCCGTAACAACAGCCGTTTCTTTGTTTAATATCTGTGCAATTTCAAGATACCGCTTAAATGTCACTCCACCCACGGTCATTACATCTATTCCGTCTTGGATAGGAAGCCGCCCCTCATGAGTGTCCATATATGCCCTCTGAACAACCAGTTCATCTGAGTCACCCTCTACCAAGATTGATTTTTTACAAAGAATCAGGCGCAGCGTATCATAGCCTGCCACCTTTTTGAAAAATTCAAAAGTTTCCTTTTTTAGTGATTGCATCGAGCAACAATTATCGTCTGAAAGCAAAATTAAATTTTCCAGTCCGAGTTTATTAGCGACAAAGCTACTATGCGTTGATGCTATAATTTGTCTACCAGATGCAGCCTTTTCAATAACTCCCATCAATTCGCTTAATCGAGAAAAAGACAAATGACTTTCAGGTTCTTCAATCAAAATAATACTTGCTTTTTCTGCCTGTTTATGACTTAAAGCTAATTGTGTTTTTATAATACATTGTGCACCTTTTCCAGCATGAGCAAAAGGGATTCCATCCACCTGCGTAACCAAACTTGACTCCCAAGAATTTTGAACTCCCTGATCAGCACTCAATGATAATTTTCCATTCATAACAGTAGACGCTGCACTAATTTTCTCATTGATTGACTGAATTGCTTCATTTTTTGCAAACTCATCTATCATATTTCTATGGGCTTGTGTTATTGCTGTTATGTCCTCTGGTTCAAGAAAATCCTTTACTACTCTGGAAATATATACGTCAGACCCATTTTGGTATCTATAGTTTGACGAATCAATCAGTACAGATTTTATTGGTATGAATCTGGGCATTTTCTCATCTCGGCTAAAAGAAAGCCATTTAGCTTCATAAAATTCAATAGGCAAACTTGTAAGTTTTTCTGTTTTCAGCAAACTTTCATATTCTGAATTAAATTTATCAGAAAAACTAATTGTGAATCTGATTCCCTCTATACCATCACTTTTTTCAGAATTACCATTTCCTTCATACTCAGGCAATGTTCCACTTTTGAAATACAGCTCAATCATTATTTCTGGAGGTACAATCGGATGTCCATTTTCCACTGATGCCAGGTATTCCTCAACTGCTTCTCTATTAAATAAATATGTTGACAGCTGATTTCTAATATTGCGACCAGCATACATACCCGTTAAAGCCACATGAATGGCTTCAAGAATAGTAGATTTTCCAGATTCGTTATCACCAACCAGCAGATTGATATTTTCATT
>ENA-ORTT01002324-ORTT01002324.1-human-gut-metagenome-genome-assembly--contig:-NODE-2324-length-15117-cov-3.751029_pt1 | contig 15117 bp, 15 predicted proteins | sample MGYA00242074_ERZ509197 | MGnify/ENA primary metagenome ERZ509197 (study PRJEB26280, sample SAMEA2338789) | human gut metagenome | biome: human gut; feature: human-associated habitat; material: faeces...
GCTGCGTGAAGGTCACCTCGCGGGCTGCGGGGTTTCCGACGTCGGCCGACATCGAGGCCGTGCGGTTGGTCGGGCCCATCGAGCCCGCCACGAAACGGGGTTTGAGCGGGTTGCGGGCCGTGAATTCGTCGGCTGCGCTGCGTGCCACCCCGGCCGCCGCGCGCGAAATCTCATAGGCGTATGCCTCCAGCCCGTAGTCGGCCAGCGACACGGCGTTGGCGTTGAAAGAGTCGGTCTCGATGATGTCGGCACCCGCCTGCAGGTATTTTACGTGTATTTCGCGCACCGCCCCGGGGCGTGTCACCGCCAGCAGGTCGTTGCAGCCTTTGAGCAGTACGTTCCAGTCGCGGAACCGTTCGCCGCGGTAATCCTCCTCCGTGAATCCGTACTGCTGCACCATGGTGCCGAAGCCGCCGTCGAGCAGCAGGATGCGGGATTCGAGCACCTCGTATAACTTGTTTGCCATTTACTTTCCGATGATTTCTATTTCGAAGAGTTTGCTCCAGTTCTTGCCGGTCACGAAGATGCGCTTCCCGGCGGCATCGTATGCGATGCCGTTCAGTACGTCGGTCGTGGGCGTAACCTCCTCGTCGGGCAACAGTCCCGTGAGGTCTACGACCCCTTCGACCACGCCCGTCGCCGGGTCGATAATGACGATCTGGTCGGTCGTGTAGACGTTGGCCCACAACTTGCCGCCGATCCACTCCAGTTCGTTGAGGAAATTGATCGCTATGCCTTTGAGCGTCACCGTCGTGCGTTTCTCGCGTTTGAAGGTCGCAGGGTCGAGCGTGTAGATATTGGCCGTGCCGTCCGACATGTAGAGCTTCTGCCCGTCGGTGGTCAGTCCCCAGCCTTCGCCTGGATAGCGGAACTCCTTGATTTTCTTGCCTGTTTCCAGGTCGTAGACATAGGCTTTGTTCGATTGCCACGTGAGCTGGTACAACTTGCCGTCGAGCAGCGTGATCCCTTCGCCGAAATCCTCCTGCGGCAGCCGTGCGAACACCTCCGTGCGCCCGGTTTCGAGGTCGAGGGTCTGCACGACCGATTCGCCGTGCTCTCCGGTGCCTTCCCACAGCATGCCGTCGGCGAATTGCAGCCCCTGCGTGTAACTGGTCGTCGGGTGGGGGTGTACACTCCGTACGGCATATGTGTATTCTTTCGGCGCTGCCGGGGCTTCGGGGCGCTTGGCCCGCGCCTGGTTCCCGCCGCATGCTACCAGCAGTAGGCCGGATAACAGGACGCTTGCGAACTTTTCCATTTTCTCGTTTTACTTGGAGGCAAAGATACGAAAAACCCGGCATATGACGAATTTTTTATCGTTCATTGCACAATCGGTGCGGCGGCGGACGTCCGGGACAGCTCCGCAGCGCCTGGCCGTCCGGCAGGCAGTATACCGGCCGGGTCTGCCGCCTGCCTGTCCGTCCATCCGCCGCTTGGCCCTTTGTCGGCTTGTCGCCTGCCAACCTTCCGCCTGCCCGCTGTTTCCCGCCGAACGGGCTGGTATACATATAATTTGGAAAAATTGTTGCTTTCTCGGTGAAAATCGCTATCTTTGCAACCCGATTTCGGAACGGAAAAATAGGATAACAACAATATAGCAACCATTCATTATGAAGATCGTAAGAGAACAACGCGAAGAAAACAACTCGCTGCTCCGGGTGACGGTGGGCGAGGAGGATTACGGCCAGGCCGTCGAGAAGGAGCTGCGCGAGTACAAGCGCAAGGCCAATATCCCCGGTTTCCGTCCCGGCATGGTGCCCATGGGCCTTGTCAAGAAGATGTACGGCAAAGGCGTGCTGGCCGAACAGTCGTACCGCACGGCGTCGAATGCCGTGTTCGAATATCTCCAGAAGGAGAAGATCGACTATCTGGGCGACGTGATCCCTTCGGAGGAGCAGGGCGATTTCGATTTCGAAAACGGCAAGGAGTTCGATTTCGTGTTCGAGATCGGCGAAGCTCCCGAGATCAAACTCGATCTTTCGGACAAGGATAAGGTGACCTACCACAAGATCAAGGTCGACAAGAAGATGCACGACGACTACCGTGCCAACTACCTGCGCCGTTTCGGCCGCCTGGTCGACGCCGACGAGGTGACCTCGGACGAGGCGCTGTCCGTAACGCTCGACAACGGCGAGATGAACGTTGCCGACGCTTACGTCGGGTTGATCTCGATGTCGGAGGAGGAGCGCAAGCCGTTCATCGGCAAGAAGGTGGGCTTCAAGACCACGGTCAACGTCAACGAACTTTACAAGAACCCGTCGCAGCGTGCTGCCGTGCTGCAGGTCAAGGAGGACGAGTTGGAGGGCATCAACCCCGAATTCTCGCTGGAGATCACCAAGATCCGCAAGTTCGCCGAACCGGAGCTGAACGAGGAGTTCTTCAAGATGGCCTTCCCCGCAGGCGAGGTTACCGACGAGGCCGGGCTGGATAAGTTCATCGACGCACAAATCGGGCAGGAGCTCCGCCGCGAAAGCGATTACCTCTTCACGCTCCAGCTGCGTGACTACCTCGTGAAGAAGGCCGCGCTGAAGATGCCCGAGAAATTCCTCAAGCGCTGGCTCTTTACCATCAACGAAGGCAAGTTCTCGATGGAGGATATTGACAAGGATTTCGACCAGTTCCTCAAGATGTTCACGTGGAATTACCTCCAGAAGCATTTCATCAAGCAGGACAACCTCTCCGTAACAAAGGAGGAGGCGCTCGCCGAGGCCAAGTCGCTGGCCGCCGCGCAGTTCGCGCAGTACGGGATGCCGTCGGCGCCCGAGGATATGCTCGCCGGCTATGCCGAGAAGATCCTCGCCGACAAGGATCAGGGCCAGAAGATTTACGAGAAGCTCTACGAAGCGAAGGTCGTCGAAGATGTGAAATCGAAGATCAAGGTGACGGAAAAAGCCGTATCTGCGGAGGATTTCGCTAAATTGGCCCAGGCACTTTAGTATTTGCGGAAAAAATCTTATCTTTGGACTTTGCAGGCGTGATGTTTGCAAAGTCCTTTTGTTTGTTTCAGCGCCTTTTCCGGTGGCGGCCGAAAGAACCGGATATATGGAAATTCTCCCTGTGCAAAGGGAGGTTCAGCGGGATTTTAATTATGGAATGCGGTGCGCGGAAGCGCCGTAATATGAGTCCGACGAGTTCCATGAGCGAAAATCCCGACATGCTTTGTAAAACCTGAATTCGCCGGGCTCGCTTTTGATATGTCAGAATTTGAAAAATACGCACGGAACCATTGCGGCATCAGTTCGCTGAAACTGCATGACTTCCAGTCGGTCAGCGCATCGTATGTGTCGCCGACGATCATCGAGGAGCGCCAGTTGAACATCGCTACGATGGACGTCTTCTCGCGCCTGATGATGGATCGCATCATCTTCCTCGGCGCGCCGATCTACGACGACGCGGCCAATATCATCCAGGCACAGCTGCTCTTCCTCGAATCTGTCGATCCCGAAAAGGACATACAGATATATATTAATTCGCCCGGCGGGTCGGTTTCGGCCGGATTGGGTATTTACGACACCATGCAGCTCGTCAATTCCGACGTGGCGACCATCTGCACCGGGCTGGCGGCCTCGATGGGCGCCGTGCTCCTGACCGCTGGCGCCAAGGGCAAACGCTCGGCGCTGCCCCATTCGCGGGTGATGATCCACCAGCCGCTGGGCGGGGCGCAGGGACAGGCGTCGGACATCGAGATCACGGCGCGTGAGATCATGAAGACCAAGCGCGAGCTGTACGAAATACTCGCAGCGCATTCGGGCGTTTCGGTCAGGAAGATCGAGAAGGACGCCGACCGCGATTACTGGCTTTCGGCCCGCGAGGCGAAGGAGTACGGGCTGATCGACGAGGTTCTTTCAAAACGTGGGAAGTGATGGCGCAGAATAAGAACAACAATAACCATCGGGGCGGAACGGGCGGCGACAGCTGCTCGTTCTGCGGTGCCAAGCGCGGGGATGTGGAGATCATGTTCCAGGGCATGGACGGTGCCAATATCTGCAACAAATGTATCGAGAACGGCTATAAGATCATCGTCGAGAACGACGTGGCCTCGGAGCAGCGGCGTGCCGCCGCGGCGCCCCTCAAGATGGAGGAGCTGCTCAAGCCGGCGCAGATCAAGGAATTTCTCGACCAGTATGTCATCGGACAGGACGACGCCAAGCGCTACATGGCGGTGGCGGTCTACAACCACTACAAACGGCTGCTTTACGCCCCCAAGGACGACGACATCGAGCTCGACAAGTCGAACATCATCCTCGTGGGGCCCACCGGTACAGGCAAGACGCTCATGGCACGCACGATCGCCAGGTTGCTCAAGGTGCCCTTCACGATCGTCGATGCCACCGTGCTGACCGAGGCGGGCTATGTGGGCGAGGATGTCGAGAGCATCCTTTCGCGGCTGCTGCAGGTCGCCGACTACAACGTGGCGCAGGCCGAGCGGGGCATCGTTTTCATCGACGAGATCGACAAGATCGCGCGCAAGGGCGACAACCCCTCGATTACGCGCGACGTCTCGGGCGAGGGCGTGCAGCAGGCGCTGCTGAAGATACTCGAAGGGACGGTGGTGAACGTACCGCCCCAGGGCGGGCGCAAACACCCCGAGCAGAAGTTCATCCAGGTCGACACGCGCAATATCCTCTTCATCTGCGGGGGTGCGTTCGACGGCGTGGAGAAGAAGATTGCCCAGCGTCTGAACACCCGCGCCATGGGATACGGGCGCCTGAATGCCAACCGGATCGACCGCGGCAACCTGATGCAGTACATCACGCCGCAGGATCTCAAGTCCTTCGGGCTGATTCCCGAACTGGTGGGCCGTCTCCCGGTGCTGACCTACATGCAGCCGCTTTCGCGCGAGGCGCTGCGCTCGATCCTCACCGAGCCGAAGAATGCCATCGTCAAACAGTACAAGCGCCTGTTCGAGCTGGACGGCGTGAAGCTCTCGTTCGACGAGGCGGTGCTGGACTACATCGTCGACAAGGCCGTCGAATTCAAGCTCGGCGCCCGCGGCCTGCGCTCGATCTGCGAGGCGATCATGATGGATACGATGTTCGACATTCCCTCGACGGATGTGCGGAAATTTACCGTTACTTTGCCTTATGCAAAGAAAAAGATAGAAAAAGCAAATATTTTGGAGTTAAAACAGGTTGGATAATATCTTTTTTATTACTTTTGCAGCGAGAACCCTAAGACAAAACCATAAAACCACAGACTGATATGTCATCTACCAATTCCAAACTGACCCGTGTGGCCGACAATATCCGTATCCTTTCGGCCGCCATGGTCGAGAAAGCCAAATCGGGGCATCCCGGCGGCGCCATGGGCGGTGCCGACTTCGTGACGGTGCTCTATACCGAGTTCCTGCGTTACGACCCCGATAACATGGCTTACCCCTACCGTGACCGTTTCTTCCTCGATCCGGGGCATATGTCGCCGATGCTCTACTCGGTGCTGTCGCTGGCGGGATACTATACGACCGAAGACCTGCAATCGCTGCGCCAGTGGGGCAGCGTGACGCCCGGCCACCCCGAGGTGGACGTGATGCGCGGTGTGGAGAATACCTCGGGCCCGCTCGGGCAGGGACATGCCATGGCGCTGGGCGCCGCCATCGCGGAGCGGTTCATGGCGGCCCGCTTCGGCGAGTGGATGGCGCACAAGACCTATGCCTACATCTCCGACGGCGCCGTCGAAGAGGAGATCTCGCAGGGCGTGGGACGCATCGCAGGGCATCTGGGGTTGAGCAACTTCATCATGTACTACGATTCGAACAACATCCAGCTCTCGACCAAGGTCGATGAGGTGGACACCGAGAACGTGGCCATGAAATACGAAGCCTGGGGCTGGAACGTACTGTCGGTCGATGGGCACAATATCAATGAAATCCGCGAGGCGCTCGTGGCGGCCAATTCCGAAACGGAACGCCCGACGCTCATCATCGGCCATACGATCATGGGCAAGGGTGCCCGCACTACCGACGGCGGGAGTTTCGAGGACAAGGTATCGACCCACGGGCAGCCGCTTACGGCGGCAGGCGCCGATTTCGCCGCCACGGTGAAAAACCTCGGGGGCGATCCTGAAAACCCGTTCGCCGTGTTCGAAGAGAGCCGCGAGGCCTTTGCAGAGCGCCGCGAAGCGCTCCGTGCATGGGCTGCCCGCCAGGCCGGGGTCGAGAAGACGTGGCGCGGCGAGCACGGCGAGCTGGCCCGCAAGCTCGACATGTTCCTCTCGGGGCACCTGCCCGAGATCGACTACAAGTCCATCGAGGTAAAGGCAGGCGTTGCGACGCGTGCGGCGTCGGCCACGGTGTTGGGCGTCTTTGCCGAGAAGATCGAAAATATGATCGTGGCTTCGGCCGACCTCTCCAATTCGGACAAGACCGACGGTTTCCTCAAGAAGACCAAGGCTTTCACGAAGGGCGATTTCAGCGGCAAGTTCTTCCAGGCGGGCGTCTCGGAGCTGACGATGGCCTGCGTGGCGAACGGCATGGCGCTGCACGGGGGCGTGATCCCGGCCTGCGGCACCTTCTTTGTTTTTTCGGACTACATGAAACCCGCCGTGCGCCTTTCCGCGCTGATGCGCCTGCACGTGATCTATGTCTGGACACACGACTCGTTCCGCGTGGGCGAGGATGGCCCGACGCACCAGCCCGTCGAACATGAAGCCCAGATACGCCTGATGGAGCACCTGAAGAACCATCACGACGAGCGTTCGATGCTTGTGCTGCGTCCAGCCGACGGCGACGAGACGGTCATGGCCTGGAAGCTGGCCGTCGAGGAGCATCGCCCCGTGGCGCTCGTGCTCTCGCGCCAGAACATCAAGACGCTGCCGGCATTGGGTACGAGCCGCCGCGAAGAGGCCGCGCAGGTTTCGAAGGGCGGTTACGTGGTGATGGATTCGGCTAAACCCGAGGTCGTCATGGTGGCTACCGGCTCGGAGGTCGCTACGCTTGTCGAAGGGGCCGAATTGCTTGCTGCCGAAGGTATTTCGGTGCGCGTGGTGAATGTCCCGAGCGAGGGCCTGTTCCGTGACCAGCCCAAATCCTATCAGGAGGGCATCCTGCCTGCCGGCGTCGTCCGCTACGGCCTGACATCGGGACTTCCGGTGAACCTGATGGGTCTTGTGGGCGAGAAGGGCATGATCCACGGCCTCGACCACTTCGGCTGGTCGGCTCCCTACACGGTGCTCGACGAGAAGTTCGGCTATAACGGTGCCACGGTGGCGGCCGAGGTCAAGAAATTGCTCGGCAGATAATCGTCCGGGTTCCCTGCGCCGTAGAATGCGGGGAGCCGGATAAATACGTAATGAACAAGGCCCCGAAATCATATTCGGGGCCTTGTTTGCAAGGCCTTGCCATGTCCGGATACCGTGGGCCGGAACCTCCCGCAGCAGGAATTGCACCTGCCGTTCCGTAAAAACGCTCCCCGGATTCAGCAAGGATCCGGGGAGCATTATATATATAATTAGGTGCCGCTGTATTACTGCATGTAGAGCGTGATCCGGTCGTAGTATTGCCCGTCGATGAAAAGTTCGCCTGTCAGCCTGCCCCGGCGGATGTATACGTTGCGCAGTTCGCGCGGGTAATCGGCCCGCCCGTAGCTGATGTAGATTTTGTCGTCGTAGGCGTCCCACTGGATGTTGAGCGTGTCGAGGTAACGCCCCGTGTCGGCGTAGCGGAGCTCGTCGGTACCGAAGCCGTCCGCCCCGAAATAGACATAGCTGTCCAGAGGGATGCGTCCGTCCTGGTAGAATCCCAGGTCGCCCGCCCAGACTCTCCCCGAGAGCGTGTCGTACAGGTCGTCGTCATCGTTGTCGCAGCCCGTGAAGGCCACGGCGGCGAACAGGAGCAGTGCGGCGAGGAAAAATCTTTTCATATACGGTGTGTTAAGAATTGTCGGATGCAAAGGTATGTTTTTTTTGCATATTGTGAAAATCCTGCGTATCTTTGCAGTCCCGCCTGTCAAGCGGGGAGATGTGGAAAGATTTGACTGATTGCAACCACAATAAAAAATCGCTAAAACAGCTTATTTTTTATTCCAACAGCCAATTTTTCCCATTTTATACGTTTTTATTTATTTACCGGGTAATTGCATGCCCACGTCAGCCGTTTGTCGGTACCGGTTATTTTGTGTGGTATCGCCAAGTCCCCTCCGGGGAGGGGATTCAGGGAGCGTAGCCTTTTCAGCACGGCTGTAAGCCGTGGGTGCGGCCGCTCCGGGCTATCGGCCGGGGGAAGTATGCGATACCATAAAACAATGTATACAATGGGCTTTTTGTTTACATCGGAATCGGTGTCCGAGGGGCACCCCGATAAAGTTTCAGACCAGATTTCCGACGCCATCCTCGACGAATTCCTGCGCCGCGATGCCAATTCGAAGGTCGCCTGCGAAACGCTGTGCACCACCGGGCTGGTGGTCGTGGCGGGTGAAGTGCGTTCGGATGCCTATGTCGACGTGCAGGGCGTGGCGCGCCGCGTCATCAACCGCATCGGATATACGAAGAGCGAGTACCAGTTCGACTGCAATTCGTGCGGTATCCTGTCGGCCATCCACGAGCAGTCGTCCGACATCAACCAGGGCGTCGTGCGTGCCGCCGAGGAAGACCAGGGCGCCGGCGACCAGGGCATCATGTTCGGCTATGCCTGCAACGAAACCCGCGAGATGATGCCTGCGACGCTGATCCTCTCGCACGTCATCCTCAAGGAGCTGGCCGTCATCCGCCGTGAAGGCGAGGCGATGACCTACCTGCGTCCCGATTCCAAGTCGCAGGTGACGATCGAGTATGACGAACAGACGAACAAACCGCTGCGTGTGCATACCATCGTGGTGTCGACGCAGCACGACGAGTTCATCCTGCCCGGCAACGGCCTCACGGAGAAAGAGGCCGAGGAGCGGATGCAGGAGCGCATCCGCGAGGATGTGCGCACGATCCTCATCCCGCGCGTCAAGGCGCGCCTGGAGCGTGCCGGCGACAAGCTGGCCGGTCTGATCGGCGACGACTACATCCTGCACGTCAATCCCACGGGCAAGTTCGTGATCGGCGGCCCCCACGGCGACACCGGCCTCACGGGGCGCAAGATCATCGTCGATACCTACGGTGGCCGCGGCGCACACGGCGGCGGGGCATTTTCGGGCAAGGACTCGTCGAAGGTAGACCGCTCGGCGGCCTATGCCGCCCGGCACATCGCCAAGAACCTGGTGGCCGCCGGCCTGTGCCGCAAGTGCCAGATTGAGTTGGCCTACGCCATCGGCGTGGCCCACCCCGTCTCCGTTCTGGTGGACACCTACGGCACCGGCGTGCTGGACGAGGAGAAGCTCTCCGCCATCGTCAACGATTGCTTCGACATGCGCCCGGCCAAGATCATCGAGCACCTGGATCTCCGCCGCCCCATCTACGAGCAGACTGCCGCCTATGGCCACTTCGGCCGCAGCGACTTAGACCTTCCTTGGGAGAGATTAGATAAAGTCGATGTTTTGAAAAAATATCTGTAATTACCGGATAAAATAAAAATCTCCGGCTTATGCTGCATAAGCCGGATTTTGCTCTCATAGTTAAATGGATATAACAGCCCCCTCCTAAGGGGCAGTTGTAGGTTCGATTCCTACTGGGAGTACTCGCGAAGTCAAAAAGCCATGCAGAGAAGAGAAGTTTAACACCATTCAAGCTTGCTTGAATTTGGTGTTATGACTTCTCTTCTCTATAGAGCGCATGCCCGTGGGTCAAGTGCGAGGAACGAGCACTTGAACTAGCATAGCTTTCTATTCAACATATTTTCTTTCTCCATTTGGATATTCTATATATGCTCTTTTTGTATCCATATCATAACGTGCAATTGGTTTCTTACAAACCTTTGCCCTATGAAGCGCGGCTTTTACTGCCTCCTCTGCTCGATAGTCCATTTCTGCATCCGATTCAGAAATAAAGTCGCGGTATTCTTCAGGTGGAACCACCTTAACTGTCATACCATTGGAAAGCGTAATTTTATACAATTGAGCGCACCCCTTTCCTTACATTACTTCTCTTTCCATTTTGCAAACACTTCTTCATGTGTATACCTTTCGGCTGTTTCTTCTGCCATTCTATCCGCAACATCCAACGCATCTTCTATTGATTCTGCAAAACAACCACTCGATTCTCCCCCTAAACATTCAACTGATTCATTCATAGAAGCACCTTCCTTCTATTTCTAGTACATCACATTACACTACAAAATGTCAAGTTTTTCATTATCATTTGAATAAAATTTTGCTAAAAAGGAGCAAAGAATTAAGTCTAAATCCGTTTTATAAGGATTTGTATGTGTTTGCGTCCCAAAATGATAGTTTTATTATACAAATCTCTCATTTATAAATAAATGGCAAAATGAGCGGATTAATCAGCTCTATTTTGCCATTTTTGCAAGATAAGCATAACGGTCAAAAAATATCCGCATGCCCAAAACACACATGGAATTTACTTTTATTTCCTAAACATATTCAAAGATACCTTGAATAGCATCCGATATATTAACCATCTCGAAATTGGCAATCTGTCCACTTTTTTGTAACCGCGAAATGACATATCTAACAACGCCAGTTTTTCACACTGTATATAGCCTTCATTTTCTTCTGTAGACATCCATATATGAAGTGGACCCGCAGTCGAATTTTTAATAATCGGACATCCAATTATTTCACCGCTTGTATTAAAAAAATCTTTGCTAACCACCAATACAGGATGTTTTATTTTTTCAATCTTAAGAATATCTCCTTGGTGTAAAGACGCCATTACCACACCTCTCTTCCAACCGGTTCGCCCCAATCATATTCGCCGTCAAGCATTAACTTCCCATCGTATTCAGCAGCTCTGTCTTCCAACGTTTTATGCCGAAATTGTCTTGCCAAAGTAATCACCCCATCTGATACCTCAACATCCAAGAATTCATTTAATTTGATTCCCGCACTTTTCAACACTTCTTTGGATAAACGAATCCCTTGACTATTTCCCCATTCCTTCACTTGTGCCTGCATATAGATTCCTCCTTACATTTGGTATATACATAGTGTATACCAAACAACAAAAAATATCAATAAGTTTGTCAGTATACTCACACGTATATTCGCCTTGCTAATATATTGCTCCTTTGCTAATACAGCTACCAAAAAACTCGCATCAAAGTTCTCCTAAGCGGTAGGTCGGAGGTTCGAAACCTCTTGGGAACGCTAAAAGCCGTTGGTTTGAAACTTTTTAAGTTTTGCACCAACGGTTTTCTTTTTACAAAGAGTCGAAAAACACAGAAACCCGGAATGGATTTCTGTGCAATATTATTTCTAGGTTACTATGTTCCTTTGCGACAGGACGTTTGAAGAACGTCCTTCATAAGGCTGTGGCATGTTAAATCCTCTTTCTTAAATTCGCAAATACTTCTTTGGCAGGTTTTGATTCATTTGCTTTTGCCTGTAAAAGTCCTTTTTCCATCATTGAATTAAATTGAGCGTCTGATAATTCATCTCTTGTTTCAATTGTTTTAGGAAGATTTAAAGCGAAAGGAATTCCGTTGTTTGCAATTACTTGTCTATAGGTCATGTCAATAAAGACAGAAACAGGTATGCCTAACTTTTCTAAAATGGCTTCTGCCGATTCTTTGATATCCGGTTGAATTCTTGCTGTTACATTTGCTGTTTTTGTTGCCATAATAAGCACCACCTTTCAACAACCTGCAAATAACAGATTAGCAGACAAATCTATCAACCCTTATTTATCATTTCCGCTATTTTTAAAGCAACATAAAATTTGTCAAGATTATGATTCGCATCATGTAATCCTTCAGAAGTATATTCCAACTGGTCAACAATATCACCTGTTACCAAAAAATCATAAAGTTCTATATTATAAAAATCACATACAGCCTGCATACCTGCAAGTTCCATTTCAACTGCAATACAGCCCTCCGATTTTCTTTTTTCAACAAGGTTCCGGGTTTCTCTGTATATCGCATCTGTAGTCCATACTTTTCCCATTACATACGGCAACTCTAATGCTTTAAAAATATTTTCCATAACCTCCGCATTTTTAATTTGTATATAATCTTTCGGAGATGCATAATGGTAAGACATTCCCTCATCTCGATATGCTTCGTATGGAATAACATATTTCCCCTTTGTTGTCTCTTTATCAAGTGAACCCGCAGAACCAAACAAAATGAATTTTTTGGCACCTGTCATCCAGTTTACCTCAATAATATCTGTTCCCGAAAGAGATGCACCAATTTCAGAAAGATAAAAAGCTATCTTTAGATTATTTACGTCCAATAGATAAACAGGCTTTATTCTATTAGCCGCTTTCATCTCACCAATCTTTTCATTTTCAAAAAGTTTCAAAACAGCTGGAAATATCTCTCTTGAAAATGTTGCTATTGCAATATCGCAGATTTTCCCCTTTTCTCCAAAAAAAGACGATGGTGTTATTATAGCTTCACTTTCCATATCAAATGAATCACTTATCATTTTTATACAACACCCCCCTCCTTATATCATTAACAACCTCTTGTGCATCCCTATATCTTCCAGCATTAGCCTGTTGGCGAGTAACATATTGAACCTTTACCAAGTTTTCTTCTGACAATCGTTCCATCATGTCAACTGTTGCTTCTAGTGTACTCATAATAAATCACCCACCTTCAAATTACTAAATATATATTAGCATTATATCTCAAACAATTACATTTCTCAACATTTTAAGAGAAAGAAAAAGATTTTCCAATTCTGTCTGAATTTATTTTAAGCTTCAAATTTCAAAACCACTAACTTTCCCCCCAGCATACACTTTTGCACCTTTTTCTTTTTTAATCGTATAAACAAACTTACTGAAAGAACATACCTTATGGAAAATAGCAAGACACGCTCTGTCACATATGCGACACGAATCGTGTCATCTTTCTATTACATTCTGATTAAAACAATACAATTCAATCACTTTCATCATCTCCTCTCTCATCCATCCAGTAGTCATAAGCTTCCTCGTACCCATAATCATATGCCTCTTCACTTTCATCATCCCCAAATTCATCATATGCAAATTCTTCTGCATAATCAGAAGCATAATCATCCGGATCATCGTAATCCTCAACACCATTTGTTATCTTTTGATTTACTTGCGGTTTTTGCGTTGGATAGTAGCTTGTACGGTCACTATCAGACGAACTGGTATCATCCGAATCGGTGTCGTCATGCTGAGCCGATGAACTGCTCTTGCCTCTTGAACTGCCAAAAACTCTCGAATCATATGATGAATGAGAACCCAAATAATTATAATCATAAGATGAACCTTTTTTTCGGTTCGCCTTATAGCCCTCTTCCGATACAAACCAAGTTCCCGGAAGAAGACACACCGCTATAATTATCGCAGTAATTTTTACAGCCTTCCGAATTTTTCTCATGCGTTCCTCATTACCTCCATTGGCTTTATGGAATGTAATTCGGTTTATAATTATAAACACATCAATTACCGTACAAATAAGTGCCATAATTAAAATTGGAAGTGGTTGATGAACATCATTTACTACACTTAGAAATGCCACAATCGGCATTTCAATTAAAATAAAACCAAATATCAATAATAAAAATGTCATATGAAACTCTCCCTTCTCTTGTATGTTCTTAAGATTATCTCCTTACTGTCAACAAGATTATAACGCCTCTCGTTGTACTATATTCCGTACACCTGTCCATCTGTAACCGCCCCATTGACCTAACTCGCAAAAGCTTCTCTTGCGGTCAACCAAAATCCTGCCTTCCTTTGACCTATTTCCACTTTTTTTCTAATTTAGTCAACTTTTACAATATATTTGTTGACCTAAATTTGGATTATCTTAAATACAGTCATTCACCTTGGTCATTTTTGATGACCTATTTGATAAAAAGCGACCTTTAAGTCAACTTTTATCTATAAAACAGTTGACTTGATTTGCTATTTTTCAAAATCAGGTCAATTAATCATAAATATCGCCCACAAAAAAATTCTAATAACAGATTTTGCATTTCGTTCCACCTTGTTTCTTTGCTCTATTTAATCTCCTTTCCAATTCTACTCCTCCGCCCAGGCAAGCGCACAGCGTATGGCACGCTTCCATCCGGCTAATTTTTCATTTCGCAATTCTTCCGGCATATCTGCCACAAACGTTTTAGATAGTGCCCAGTTTTTACGGATATCGTCCACATCTTCCCAGTAACCTACGGCAAGGCCCGCCAGATAAGCAGCTCCCAGTGCGGTTGTCTCTACACACTCCGGTCGAAGCACATCAACACCTAGTACATCGGATTGAAACTGCATTAGAAAATTATTATTCGATGCCCCACCATCGACTTTAAGACTGACAATATCGACACCAGATTCCTGCTCCATAATTTTCAAAATATCGTAAGTCTGATATACCATCGCTTCTAGGATAGCACGCACAAAATGCTCCTTTTTACAGCCTCTTGTCAACCCTGCAACGGTTCCTCTTGCGTATGGATTCCAATATGGGGCACCAAGGCCGGTAAATGCAGGAACCACATAGACACCATTCGTATCTTCCACCGCATTGGCAAATACCTCTGTCTGAGCAGCATCTTTCACTAACTCCATCTCATCACGCAGCCACTGCACACCTGCGCCAGCCACAAAAATACTACCCTCCAGCGCATATTGAATCTTATTTTCAAAACTTGCTGCAATCGTAGTAAGCAAGCCATTTTGGGAATTTACTGCTTTTTCTCCCGTATTCATCAACAAAAAGCAGCCAGTTCCATAAGTATTTTTCACTTCCCCCGGCATAAAACAGCACTGTCCAAACAAAGCCGCCTGCTGGTCTCCTGCTGCCCCGGCAATCGGGATTTTCCCGCCGAGCAGACTCAAATCCGTGCATCCATAAACACAGCTGGATGGCCGAACCTCCGGAAGCATAGATTTTGGAATATGAAAATAATCTAAAATATTCTCATCCCAACACAAATTATGAATATCAAACATCATCGTTCTGGACGCATTTGTGTAATCGGTTACATGAACAGCACCCTTCGTCAAATTCCAAATCAGCCAGGTATCTACTGTTCCAAATAGCAAATCGCCTTTCTCAGCCTGTTCTCTGGCACCTTCTACATGATCTAAAATCCA
>ENA-ORTT01002334-ORTT01002334.1-human-gut-metagenome-genome-assembly--contig:-NODE-2334-length-15046-cov-22.048029_pt1 | contig 15046 bp, 13 predicted proteins | sample MGYA00242074_ERZ509197 | MGnify/ENA primary metagenome ERZ509197 (study PRJEB26280, sample SAMEA2338789) | human gut metagenome | biome: human gut; feature: human-associated habitat; material: faeces...
GCCCGCAAGCACCGGGTGCGGCTGCGCATCCGCCGGAAGCTGGGGCTGTATTTCCGTCTGCGCCCCTTGCTGCGCCGGGCCGGGCTTTGGGCGGGGCTGGCGGTGTTTGTGCCGCTGCTGCTCTTTGCACAGCAGTTCGTCTGGTATGCGGACACCTCTTCCCTCACCACCGGACAGGCTGCGCGGGCCTGCGCCGTCCTGCGGGAAGCGGGCCTGCAGCCCGGTGCGGCTGTGACCGAGGCAAAGCTCACCGCCGGGGAGTACGCCCTTTTGCACAGCGGCGAGTTCTCCTGGGCCAGCCTGAATTTTGCCAAAGGGCGGCTGGTGGTGGAAGCCGCCGCGGCCAGGCCCAAGCCGGACATTGCCGCCGGAACGCTGCACGGCATCCGGGCCAGATGCAGCGGCACTGTTCTGCGCACGAACCTTACCAGCGGCACCATGCTGGTGCAGCCGGGCCAGCAGGTGGAAGCCGGGCAGGGCCTCATTGGCACAGCCCGCGCCGAGCGGGACGGCACCCTGATCTTTGCGCCCGCCGCCGGAACGGTGGTTGCGCAGTTTGAGTGGAGCGACACCCGCACCGTGCCCTTGGAAGAGACGGTGCAGCAGTACACCGGCGCGTGCACCCGCGCATACCGGGTGACAGCGTTCGGGCACACCTTCTCCCTGCCCGCCGCGCCTGCGCCGGAACATGCGGCGGTGATCCTCCGGCACTTTCAGCCGGAGGTGCCGCTGCTGGGCCTTGCCCTGCCCTGCTCTGTGGAGGAGACCTGCCGCTATGTGCAGCAGCCGGAAACGCTGCACCGCACCGAAGCGCAGGCCGCCGCGCTGGCCCGGCTGCAAAGCCTGCAGGCGCTGTACGCCGCATGGCCGGACGCGGAGCACATCGCCCGCAAAGAGGACTGCACCGTGAACGGCAATGTACTGGACTATACCGTCACCTACACCGTGGCAGCGGACATCTGCGGGTGAAAGGTTCCCGTTGTAATTCGTCAAAAAGTATGTTAAACTAAAAATACCGCCTGAAAAGGCGGTGATTAGGTGCTGTCTGCAAGCGCAGGTGGTCATGCTTCCCTCCGGCAAGCGTCCGGGGGACGTAAAAGCTTATTGTTTGTTCCCCCGTTCGCAAACGCGGAAGGGGGGATGCATCATGAAGTTGGAAGAGGTTCTGCAGCTGTTCGTCATTATTGGCGGTACAGTTGGAATTACATTTCAGATCGCATGGGCAATCTTCAAAGAGATCCATAACAATAAGAAATGACCGCCCCAATCTCCAAACGGTAAGCGGTCATTCTTATTGACTATCTAGCCGGAGGGAGCTGACCATTGCGGACAGCGCCTTTTCTATTTGTAGTATAGTTGTTTTTTAGCGGTTTGTCAAGTCCCCTGCTCTGCAGCGGCACGTTCCGCCGCCTGCGCGTCGTACTCGGCAAGCAGGTCGTTCAGGTCGTACTGGTACTTGCTGTGGCAGAAGTGGCACACCACCTCGCAGGCGGGGTCCTCGTCGCGCATCCTCACCAGCTCCTTGCGGCCAAGGCTGAACAACATCTCCTTGGTGCGCTCGGCGCTGCAGTCGCACTGGTAGTGCACATCGCGCTCGTCCAGCACGTTGGGGTCAAAGCCCGCCAGCGCCAGCTGCATCATGTCCTCGGGGGTCTTGCCCTCGTGCAGCAGGGTGGTGACGGACGGCATGGCCGCGATATTCTTTTCCAGCTGATCGATCTCCGCATCGGTGGCACCGGGCAGCAGCTGCACCATAAAGCCGCCTGCGCACAGGATGGACAGGTCCTTGTCCACCAGCACGCCCAGCGCCATGACGGTGGGCACCTGCTCGCTGTAGGCGTAGTAGGCGGTCAGGTCCTCGGCGATCTCGCCGGAGACCAGCGGCACCTGCCCCACGGTAGGCTCCTTCTGCAGGCGGTTATCCCGGATGACGGTGAGCACACCGTCTTTGCCCACAGCGCCGCCCACATCCAGGTGGCCGTTCGGCTTTGCGGGCAGCTCCACCAAGGGGTGATCGATGCAGCCCTTCACGTTGCCGGTGCCGTCGGTGCAGGCAATGACCACGCCCGCCGGGCCGCCGCCGGACACACGCAGGGTGATCTGGTCACGGTCGTCCTTGAGCATGGAGCCCATCAGGGCCGCGCCGGTGAGCAGACGGCCCAGTGCCGCGCTGCAGGTGGCGCTGGTGGTGTGCAGCTTTTCGGCCTTGCGGACGATCTGGGTGGAATCCACGCCGCAGAACACGACCCCGCCGTTCTCCGACAGGCCGCGGATCAGATTTGCCATAAAGTTATCCCTCCAATTGTGTATACTGCTTGACTGCGCAGAAGAAATAGCGCTGGCTGTCCTCGGTCAGCGGGCCGAAGGTCTCGCCGTCGCAGACGCTTTCCAGCGCAAAGCCGTGCTTTTCCAGCGCGGTGCGGATGGTGTCAAGGTCATAGGTGTACTCGCAGAACTGCTCGTGGAAGTGCTCACCGGTCTCGTGGTAGTCGATGTCCACGGTGATCTCCACGCGGCGGTTGGCGGCATCGTAGTGGTTGCGCCACACACAGGCGGCATCCTCTTCCTCAAAGGTGAACGCGTTGTCGCCCAGCACGTTCCGGTGCTTGTAGGGCGTGTTCATATCGAACAGGAACACCCCGCCCTTCTCCATGAAAAAGCCCGCGTTGGCAATGGCGGTGTCGAGGTCCGGGATGTGGTTGAAGGTGTCAAAGGTGGACACCGCGCCCCGGATGGTGCCGTACAGATCCAGCTTGAGCAGGTCCTGCCGGAGCAGCAGCAGCCTGCCGGAAAGGCCCAGCTGTTCGGCCTTGTCCCGCACAACGCAGAGCATCTCCTCGGACTGGTCAATGCCGATCATATCATAGCCCGCCTGCGTGAGCATCAACGTCAGCTCACCGGTGCCGCAGCCAAGGTCAGCAAGGATGCCGTCGTGGATGCCGTGCTCCTTGAGCTTTGCATGGATGTGGGCATACAGGGCATCGTAATCGGCCTCGCCGTTGAATTCATCGTAGAAATAGGCAAATTCGTTGTAGGCCATGGTTTACTCCGCTTCCTGTTCCCCGGCCACAGCGGCATTGAGCACCGCCTGCAGCTCCGGGATGCCGTAGCCGTTCTCGCCGCTGGTCAGCACCACCTTCTGGCAGCCATAGGGGCGGCAGAGGTTCTCAAAGTCTTCCAGCGTCTTGGCCAGCTGGCTCTTTTTGAGCTTGTCGGCCTTGGTCAGAGCCACCACATAGGGGATCTGGTGATAGTGCAGGTAGCGCAGCATCTGCTCATCGTCGGCGCTGGGGGCGTGGCGGCAGTCCAGCAGCTGCACCAGCAGGGTGTGGTGGCGGGGTGCTTCAAAGTAGCTGTTGATGAGGTCGTCCCAGCGCTCACGGTCGGCGTTGCTCACCTTGGCGTAGCCGTAGCCGGGCAGGTCCACAAAGTAGCAGTCGTCCACCGAATAGAAATTGATGGTGGCCGTTTTGCCCGGCGTACTGGACACGCGGGCGAGGTTTTTGCGGCTGCACAGCTTATTGATGAGGCTGGATTTGCCCACGTTGGACCGCCCCGAAAAGCTCAGCTCCGGGCGGTCGCTCTCGGGCAGCTGGCTGGAAATGCCGTAGCTGGCAATGAAATCAGCTTTGTTGTAATTCATGGAGCTTTCCTTTCTTGTGGTACGTCAAACCCTCTCAGTCTCGTCACTTCGTTCCTCGCCAGCTCCCCCGAAGGGGGAGCTCTTTCATCTGGTGGAAAACATCCCTTAAGCTCCCCCCTTCGGGGGAGCTGGCACGGCGCAAGCCGTGACTGAGAGGGTTTCTATTGTTCTCAGCACACCGCGCCGGGCTGGGGCTTTTCTGCGGTGGGCGGCACAATGGCGGCGTCTGCCGCCTTTTTCTTTGCATGGGTGCGGCTGGGAGCCTTGGCCTTCTTTGCGTTCTGGGGCTTGAGCAGGGCCGCGTTCAGCACCTGTGTCAGGCTCTGCATGGGCAGGAAGGTGAGGTTCTTCTTCACCTCGTCGTCCACCTCATACAGGTCGGGTTCGTTGTCCTTGGGGATGAGCACGGTCTTCATGCCCTCGCGGTAGGCCGCCATGCTCTTTTCCCGCAGGCCGCCAATGGGCAGCACGTTGCCGTGCAGGGTGATCTCGCCGGTCATGGCCACATCACCGCGCACCGGGATGCCGGACAGGCAGGACACCAGCGCCGTGGTCAGGGTGACACCGGCAGAAGGGCCGTCCTTGGGCACTGCGCCCTCCGGGGCGTGGATGTGCAGGTCGCACTTCTTGAGCTTTTCCGGGTCGATGCCGTACTCGGCGGCGTGCACGCGCACCCACGTAACGGCCAGCTGAGCGCTCTCCTTCATCACGTCGCCCAGCGAACCGGTGACGGTGATCTTGCCGCTGCCGTTGTCCATCACCTGCACCTCGATGGGCAGGGTCTCGCCGCCCACGCTGGTCCATGCCAGACCGTTGGCGATACCCACCGCATTGGTGCGGTTGAGGAAGTCGGGCTTGACGAAGCGGGGGCCAAGCAGCTGTTCCAGCATGGTGCCGGTAACGGAGACGCTTTCCACCTCGCCTGCGGCGATCTTACGGGCGCACTTGCGCAGCACGCTGGTGATGGTGCGTTCCAGATTGCGCACACCGGCCTCGCGGGTGTAGCCGTCGATGATGCCGTACAGCGCGCTCTGGCTCAGCGTGACCTTGCCGGTCAGGCCGCAGGCCTTGAGCTGCTTGGGCAGCAGGTGCTTGCGGGCAATGTTGTATTTTTCCACGCGGGTGTAGCTGGGCAGCTCGATCACGTCCATGCGGTCACGCAGGGGGCCGGGGATGCTGCCCAGATCGTTGGCCGTGGTGATAAAGAGCACATGGCTCAAATCGAACGGGATATCGATGAAATGGTCGTTGAAGGTGCTGTTCTGCTCCGGGTCCAGCGCTTCCAGCAGGGCTGCGGCCGGGTCGCCCCGGAAGTCGCCTGCCAGCTTGTCGATCTCGTCCAGCAGCATGAGGGGGTTCGCGCTCTTGGCAGAGATCATGGCAGTGATGATCTTGCCGGGCATCGCGCCGATGTAGGTGCGGCGGTGGCCGCGGATCTCGGCTTCATCCCGCACGCCGCCAAGGCTGATGCGCACATACTTGCGGCCCAGACTTTCGGCGATGGAGCGTGCAATACTGGTCTTGCCCACGCCCGGAGGGCCTACAAGGCAGATGATCTGTGCCTTCACGTCCGGTGCCAGCTTGCGCACGGCCAGCGTTTCCAGAATGCGGTCCTTCACCTTTTTCAGGCCGTAGTGGTCGCGGTCCAAAATCTGCTGTGCGCGGCTGATATCAAGGTCGTCCACCGTAAAGGTGTTCCACGGCAGGTCAAGGCAGGTGTCCAGATAGGTGCGGATGACCGTTGCCTCCTGATTGGAGCCCTGCATCTTGGCAAGGCGGTCCACTTCCTTGAGCAGCTTCTTCTCGCTGTCCTCGGCAAGGTGCAGCCCGGTGATCCTGCGGCGGTACTCGTCGGCCTCGGCGTGGGTGTCGTCGCCCTCGCCCAGCTCGTCGCTGATGATGTGCAGCTGTTCGTGCAGGTAGTAATCGCGCTGGTTCTTGTCCATGGACTCGTTGACCTTTTCCGCGATCTCCTTTTCAATTTTCATCACCTGACACTCACGGCGCAGCATCTCGATGAGCTTTTTCAGCCGTCCGTTCAGGGTGCCCTCGTCCATCACGGCCTGCTTGTCCTCGTAGCGGAACAGCAGGTTTGCAGGCATGTACTCGCTGAGGAAGGCGGGGTCGTCGCTGGAAACGATGGCAAACACCACGTCCTTGCCAAGGCGTGGGTTCATGCCAAGGTACTCGTCAAACCCGGCCTTGAGGGCGCGCAGCAGCGCTTCGGTCTCCACGGCATCGTCGGCCTTGCCTGCGCGCACCGGGGCCGGGCGCACCTCCGAAAGCAGAAAATCGCCGCTGGCATCCAGTGCACTGAGCTTTGCGCGGTACTTGCCCTCCACCAAGACCTTTACAAGGTCTCCGGAGACGCGCAGCACCTGCTTGACCTCGGCCACCACGCCGTAGCTGAACAGGTCTGCCTGCTGCGGCTCGGTGGTGTCCATGGACTTCTGTGCCACCAGAAACACGTTGGAATTATTTGCCATTGCCCACTCCACGGCGGCAATGCTCTTTTCGCGGCCCACCTCAAAGTGGACGAGATTGTTGGGGAACACCACCAGCCCCCGCAGGGCGATGGTGGGCAGATGCAGCTTTTTGCGCTCCACCTTGATGGTAACTTTTTCACTCATAGTGCAAACACCTCCCGGCTGCCGCGCACTTTCCCACGGCGGCAGCGCTGTATGCAAGAGATTTTATCTTTAAAATAGCAGGTTGTTTCCTTATTATACTGATTTCCGGCCAAAATGCAACTGTGATGCATGGACGGTTGGTTATTCCCCCCGCTTTTCCTGCGTGGAGAAGCCCATTTTGCCCAGCGCCGGCAGCAGGGCCTTGAGGGTGATGGAGGTCAGTGCGCCCATCACAAGGCCCAGCACCAGCATGACCGGCGCATAGTAGAACGAGAGCGAGGACGAGATGATCACGCCTGCACCCAGCAGCTGGCCGATGTTGTGGGCCAGTGCGCCGCATACGGACAGGATGAACCAGGTGGGCCGCACCGGCAGCAGATAGTACAGCACCCACATCACCAGCAGGGACAAAAGGCCGCCGCACAGCGAGAGAAGGCCCGCCGTGAAGCCGGACACCAGAAACACGAACAGTGCCTTGAGCACGTCCAGCACCAGCGCCTGCCTCGGCCCCATGAAAAACAGCGCGTACATCACCACGATGTTGGCAAGGCCCAGCTTCATGCCCGGCAAAAGGCCCGGGATGGTGAGCGTGCCCTCAATGAACGAAAGTGCCATGGCCAGCGCAAACAGCAGGCCGGAAAGGGCGATGCGGCGCGTTTTTTCGTAACTGCGTCTGTTTTGGGGCATGCTGCACTCTCCTTTACTCTTCGGTCTGCTGGCTCTGCTCGTAGCTTTCCTGCTCTTCCATGGCAGCTTCCCACGCGGCAAACAGCTCTTCCTGATGGAAGCGCAGGTCGCTCAGCTCGTCGCTCTTCTGGCGCAGCAGGTCGGGGTCGTTGTACACCTCCGGGGAGTTGATCTCGTTGTCCAGCTCCACTTCGCGTGCACCGCAGGCTTCCATCTCGTCCTCGCAGGCCTTGATCTTGGCGCGCAGCTCGGCGCGGCGGCGGCGCTGCTCCCTGCCGTAGCCGGTCTTGGCCGGTTCGGCGGCCTTCTGCACGGCAGGTGCCGGGGCGTTGCGGCCCATCAGGGCGTCGTAGCTGGGGTAGAGGGTGGCCTTGCCGTCCTCAAGGTAGAGGATGGGACAGGCCAGACTGTTCATCAGGTGGCGGTCATGGGTGACCAGCAGCAGCGTGCCGGTGTAGGCCATGAGGGCCTCGGTAAGGTTTTCGCGGGTGTAGATGTCCAGATGGTTGGTGGGCTCGTCCAGAAACAGCAGGTTGGGCCGTTCCAGCACGATCTCCGCAAAGCGCAGGCGGGCCAGCTCGCCGCCGGAAAGCGCCTCGCAGGGCTTGAACACCGTCTCGCCCCGGAAGCCCAGCTTTGCCAGATGGCTGCGCACCTCCAGCTCGGTCATGCGGGGGTACTTGTTCCAGATCACATCGATGACCCGGCCCTGCCCCAGACGGTTCTGCTGCTGGGCAAAGATGCTGGGCCGTGCGCCGGTGCCCAGCCGCACCATGCCGCCGGAGGGGCGGCGCTTGCCGTCCAGCACCTGCATCAGGGTGGACTTGCCCGCGCCGTTGGGGCCTGCGATCACCAGCCGCTGGCCGCGGCACACCGTGTAGGTAAAGGGTTCCAGCAGGGTGCGCTCCCCTATTTTGATGGTCAGGTTCTTGAGCAGCACCAGTTCGTTCCACGGTTCTACGTCATATTCAAACCGGAACTTGAGCTGGTTGGTCTCGTCCTTGGGCGCTTCGGTGATCTCCAGCTTTTCCAGCTGCCTGCGGCGGCTCTGGGCCATTTTGGTGGTGGAGGCGCGCACAAGGTTGCGGTCCACGTAGTCCTGCAGCTTTTCGGCCAGTGCCACATCTGCATCGTGCTGCTTCTGGCGCAGGGCATCGGCGGCTTCCTTCTGGGGCAGATAGGCCGAGAAGTTGCCCTTGTAGGTGGTCATGGTCTGGAAGGAGACCTCCCAGATCTTCGTACACACGTTATCGAGGAAGTAGCGGTCGTGGCTGACCACCAGCACCGCACCGGAATAGCTTTTGAGGTAGTTTTCCAGCCATTCCATGGTGGCAAAGTCCAGGTGGTTGGTGGGCTCGTCCAGAATGAGCACGTCCGGCTTTTCCAGCAGCAGCTTTGCCAGCCGCAGTCTCGTCAGCTCGCCGCCGGAGAGCACCGCAATGTTCTTCTGCCATGTATCCTGCGCAAAGCCCATGCCGGACAGCACCTTTTTGATGTTCACATCCATGTTGTAGCCGTCGGCGGCATCCACGATGTTCTGCAGCTGGTCGTGCCGGGCCAGCAGCTCCGTGTCGTCCGGCTGCGCGGCCATTTTGCGTTCCAGCACCTGCATCTGGGCCATGGCATCCAGCACAGGGGCAAAGGTGGAGCGCATCTCGCCGTAGAGATCCAGCGTGGCATCCAGCTTTGCGTTCTGTTCCAGATAGCCCAGCGTCACGCCGTGGGTCACGCTGAACTCACCTTCGTAGTCCTGGTACTCGCCGGTCAAAATCTTGAGCAGGGTGGTCTTGCCCGCGCCGTTCTGGCCCACGATGCCGATGCGGTCCTCCCGCTCGACACTGGCGGTCACATCGTGCAGCACGATCTTCTCGCCAAAGCTCTTGCCTAGTTTTTCCAAATGTATCAGCATAGTTTTATGATCCCGTTCTCCATCCGCTTATTGGCTCAGCACTGGTGGCGGCGGTTCTTCAGGCCCACATTGGCCAGCTCTTCCTGCTCCATCACCAGCGGGTACAGCTCTTTCAGGTCTGCGATCTCGTAGGTGGGCACCACCTTGCCGGGGTTCTCGGCGTGGCTGGGGTTATACCAGCAGGTGTCAAGGCCCGCATTCACGCCGCCCTGAATGTCGCTGCTCAGGCCGTCGCCCACCACCAGCACATGCTCGCGGTTCTCCACGCCAAGGGCGCGCAGGGCCGCATCAAAAATTCTGCGGTTGGGCTTTTCGCTGTCCATCTTCTCGGAGACGAACACGTCCTCCATAAAGTTCAGCACACCGCTCTCGGCCAGACGGCGGATCTGCACCTTCTGGAAGCCGTTGGTCACAACGGCCAGCGTTGCCACCTCGGAAAGCTCCCGCAGCACATCCAGCACTTCCGGCCCCATCAGGTCCGGGTGGGTGGAGAGCTGTTCCAGATAGAAGCGGTTCATCTCGGCTCCGTCACCGGCGGCATCAATGGCCTTGAGGAAGCGGGTGAACCGCTCTGCCATGAGCTTTTCCCGCTTGATCTGGCCTTTTTCCAGCTGCCGCCACAGCTCCGAGTTGATGGTGCGGTAGGTCTGCACCGTTTCTGCGTCCGGCTCAATGCCGTAGTTCACCAGCGTTTCGGCCAGTGCCTTGCTTTCGGCTGCGTCAAAGTTCAGCAGGGTGTTGTCTGCATCGAACAGCACGCAATAATATTTTGCCATAAACCTTCCCTCTTTTCCTTCTGCCATGGCCTCAGCTGCCATGCGCTCAACAACAGGCAGAAGCCAGCCCTGCCGTAAACAGAGCTGGCTTCACATCATTCTGTTACAATTTCGTACGATGGTACGTCCGTCTGCTCCGGGTCGTTGTCCGGGCAGGTGGTTTTGACATCACAGGGGGTGGCGGCACACTTTGCCATTTCCTCTTCCAGCGCGCCGTTGTCCACGTTCTCCCAGTCGGTGCCGTAATCGTCCACGCTGCCGTCGGTCACGTTCTCTTCCCCGGGCAGCGCCGGGATGCGGGGTTCCTCGTAGTACATGCAAACGCCTCCCTTCCTGCCAGCCTATGCGGCACAGCAGGCCGAGGTGACAGCCTCAGGACGCGGAGTCCGTGGATGCGGACTGCTCGTTGGCAGCTTCCTTGCTGGCATTGGATTCCGAAGCCGCATGGGAGCTGCCAGAGCTGCTCTCGCTGCTGGAGCTGCTATGGGAAGCCGAGCTGCTCTCACCAGAGTCCGCGTGGGACGAGCTGGTGCTGTGGGAAGAGCTGGCTGTTCCGTTGGAAGCAGAAGCCGAGCCTGCCGGGGAAGCCGTGCTCTCACTGCTGGAAGAGCTGTGAGACGAGCTGTCGGAAGAGCTGTGAGACGAGCTGCCGGAGGTGGATGTAGCCCCGGAGGATGCCCCGGAGGTGGTGCCGGACGATGCACCGGAAGAACTGGTGCTGCCGGAAGAACTGCTGCCCGACGTGCTGCCAGAGCTGCCGGAGCTGTGAGACGAGCTGCCGGAGCTTACGCCGCTGACCGTCACATTCAGGACGTTGCTGGTAACGGTGCAGCCGTTGTAGCTTGCCACTGCGTACACCTTAAAGGTCGCATTGAGCATGGAGGGGTCGATCTGCACCTTGACGGTGGTCTTGCCCGCCGCCTGCGGCACTTCCGCACCGTTGGCGTACCAGCGGATGCTGTCGGCAGTGAGGTGCTTGCCGCCCAGCTTTGCGGTAAAGGTGTAGGAATCGCCCAGCACGGCCTTGCCGGTGCTGCTGATATGCACGGAAGCCGCTGCAAACACGGCGGTCACGTCCACGTTCTGCTTGAAGTTCGTATCGGTGCGGGTCTTCTGGGTCACGCCGTCGCTCCACTTGACGAACACATAGCCGTCCTGCGGCACAGCCGTCACGCTGATGGACTGGGCGGCGCTGGTCACTTCATAGGAGAGGGATGTCTTGCCGCTGTCGCTGCCGCTGGAAAGGGTGCCGCCGGTCTTGTCCACCCGGTAGCTGGCCTGATACAGCACACCCTGCTCTTCGGAAGAGCCTGCAGCCTCCGAGCTGCTGGGTGCTGTCACCGCAGAGCTGGGGTTCGGGGTATACTCGGCGCGGGTGGGGATGTTGGCGGTGTCGGGCCGACGGTCGTCGGTCTGGTAAGCGTGGGTGCGCAGATAGCTCAGCATGGCCTTCAGGCCCACGGGCTTCAGGTGGATATCGCCGGTCTGGTAGTAATCCTCGCGGCCATAGCCGTTGGCATCCTTCAGCGCTTCGGCGCTGTTGAGGAACTTCAGGCCCATCTGCTCACACATGGACAGCAGGGCCATGTTGAAGTCGTCGATCTTGGTCTGGTCCATGTGGGGGTAGTTTGCGTGGTTTGCAGGCACCGGCGGCACCGTGTTCACGATGATGTCGGTGTAGGGGTAGCTTTCCTGAATGGCCTGCACCAGCGCGGTGTAGTTCTTGATGAACTCGTCCACGCTCATGCCGGTATCGTTGGTGCCCAGCATGATGACCACGCGGCGGGGCTTCATTTTGGCCACGGCCTGCGCGATGGTGTAGGTGTTGCTGTCCTTTTTAAAGGTAACGATGCCCTCGTTCAGGGCGGCATGGGTGCCAATGCCCTCCTTGGCGCAGAACTGCTGCAGGCTGATCAGGCCGTTGGCGTACAGGCGCACCGTGTTGGAATCGCCGAGGAACAGCGTTTCCTTCTGGTAGCTCTCGCCCGCGTCGGCGGTCTCCGGCAGCAGGGCGGCAGAGGTCTCGCTGATCTGGTAGTGATCCGAGATATCCTCTTCGCCCGGCACCAGCACCTCGCTGGAGGGCTGTTCCCCCGGGGCTGCAGGGGTCTTGCCGCGCTTGAGCAGCGTCATGGTAATGGCAATGGTCAGAATGGCTGCCAGCGCGCACACACTGCACACCAGCACAGCCTGCTTCTGCATAGGAGTAAGCGATTGCTTTTCCGGTCGTGTATTTCTCATATCTCTCACCATTCACTTAGTTTCCGGCACAGGGCCTTCCGGTCATGCCTGTCCGTTCAGGATCTGGTCTGCAAGGCTGGCGCAGCTTTCGGCCAGCAGCACCGGGTGGAAGGGTTCCAGCTCTTCCCTGCTGCCGTAGCCGTACAGCGCACCGGCGGCATCCAGCCCGCAGTCCGCAGCGCCGCGCATGTCGTCGTTGCGGTCGCCCACCATCAGCACCCGCCTGCCCTGCATCATGGGCTGGGCCAGCACATGGCGCACCACGTCGGTCTTGGTGTCGCGGCTCTCGTCCATGGACGCGCCGCCGATAAAATCAAAATAGCCTGCAAGGCCCTTTTCTTCCAGAATGGGCGTGACGACCTGCGTGGGCTTGGAGGTAGCGGTGCACAGCACAAGGCCCGCGTCCTTCAGGCGCTGCAGCATCTCTGCTGCACCGGGGTAGGCGGCGCACTCGTGGCTGCCCTTGACGGCGTAGCTGTCGCGGTACAGGTCGGTGGCCTTTTCAATGAGGGCCGGGTCGGTAAAGTGCTCACCAAAGCTCTTGCGCAGCGGCGGGCCAAGGTAGCGGCGCAGGTTCACATTTGTGGTGTCCACGCCCATCTTGGCAAAGACTTCTTTTAATGTATTTATGATACCGGGAGCGGAATCGATCAGGGTCCCGTCCACATCAAACAGGATCGCATCGTAGTTCAGCAATTTGTAAATTTCCTCACTTTCATGGTGATACATTGTATAGTATAGCACAGAATCCCGTTATCAGCAATTCCAACAAATGGTTTTTACAAAAATTATGCATTCAAGCAGAGAAAAGGCCCGCCCGGCATCCGGACAGGCCTTTCAGCATCTTCTTACTTCGCTGCGGCATCCACAGGCGGATAGTACAGGTTGTTGGAGACGAACTCCAGCTTATCCTTGAGCACCAGCTCCAGGTTTGCCACGGCGTGCACCATGTTGGTGGCCGAATCGTTCACTTCCAGCAGCTTGCACAGGTCCAGACCGTCCAGTTTCATGGCGGCGTCCATCTTCCGGCTCTCGGCGCACAGGATGTGGCTCAGGGCATTTTCCTGCAGAGCGATGCTCTCCACAAGGTCAATGACCGCCTGCTCCAGCGTCACCTTGGGCAGGCAGGGGCAGGGGCAGCGGGTGGTATCGATACAGTTCTCAGCAGACATGATAAAACCTTCCTTTCGTTCATCCGGTCAGGGGCGGTGTACGCCCCATTCTATGTCTGCCGGGTACGCCGGTGTTACTCCTGCTTTTTAGGGTTCTGGATGCCGCGCACCTTTTCAATGGTCTCGCGGTAGCCGCCGGAGCCGTACTGGATGCAGCGGTTGATGCGGCTGATGGTGGCCGTGCTGATCTCCACTGCCTTCACGATCTGATCGTAGGTTCTGCCGTCCAGCAGCATCTTTGCCGCTTCCAGCCGCTGCGCCATATCCGAGATCTCCTTTACAGTGCACAGGTCTTCAAAGAAGTTGTAGCACTCCTCCCGCGTTTCCAGACTGAGGATGGCATCAAACAGTGCATCGGTGGTCTGGTTTCTTCTGGAATTTTTATCTGCCATGAATGTTCTCCTTGCCGCCGCAGCGGACTGTCCGGTTTTGGGAGCGTTCCCTCCTTTAAATGTTCCGGAAATGTTCAGGTTCTTTCTTGCATCACCACTTTAGCACATCAAAGTGTGAAAGTCAAGCCCTTGGCGTGAACTCTTTTCATTCGTTGACGTGTATAGTTTTTTTCGTTTCACGCATGAACAAAAATCACCTAAAAATTATTGCAGAACGCTTTTCTGAATTAGTGCATCCTCCGAACTTGTGCCAAAGATATTGACAATTTGTGAATTCCGCACTAAAATACGGACAATCATTCGGCAAATGCGATGAACAGGACATGATTCTTTGCAGCACCCTCTCCCAGAGAGCCGCCCATCTGATGCAAGGGCAGCAGTCAGGAGCAAAGCGTTCTCCCCTGCGAGCAGCCTGTGTGAACAAAGGCGCTGACCCCGCCTTCCAGTAATGCATGGCCGTTTTGCCCACGTTACGGGGCTGCGTATGTATGTACGCTGGGAGTGGCTGCCCTGTGCAGCAAACGAAGTGGTATCGCGGAGTATTCCATACACGATGTGCAGTGTATGTGAAGGCCTTCGTCTTCGATGGTTCGTCCCAAACGGAACGAACGCAGGAAGACGGGGCCTTTTTTACACCCTGCCGCCCCCATGCCGCTGACATTTGCCGGATGCCAAAAAAGGAAAGAGGTAAAAACAATGAATACGCTGGTCATCGTATTGATCGCAGCCGTGTGTCTGTTTGGCGCTTATATGCTTTACGGCCGCTGGCTGGCAAACAAGTGGGGCATCGACCCCTCTGCCAAGACCCCGGCAGTTGTCCATGAGGACGGCCGGGACTACGTTCCCACCGACGGCTGGACCGTGTTCAGCCACCAATTTTCCTCCATTGCAGGCGCCGGCCCGGTTACCGGTGCCATCCAGGCAGCGGCCTTTGGCTGGCTGCCCGTACTGCTGTGGATTCTGCTGGGCGGTATCTTCTTCGGTGCAGTCACCGACTTCGGTGCGCTGTATGCCAGTGTGAAGAATGAGGGCCGCTCCATGGGCCTCTTGATCGAGAAATACATCGGCAAGCTGGGCCGCAAGCTGTTCCTTTTGTTCTGCTGGCTGTTTACTCTGCTGGTCATCGCCGCCTTTGCGGATATGGTGGCCGGTACCTTCAACGCCTATACAGAGCCCGGCGTTCTGGCCGAAGCGGCTCAGGTAAATGGCGCGGCCGGTACCATCAGCTTGTTGTTCATCGTGTTTGCCATGGTTTTCGGCCTGCTGCAGAAAAAGTTCGCCTTCACCGGCTGGAAGGAAGGCGCTGTGGGTCTGGTTTGCACCGTGGCTGCTCTGGCTTTGGGTATGGCCATGCCTCTGATCGCGGGCAAGGAAGCCTGGGTCTACATCACCTTCATTTACATTTTCTTTGCCTGTACCGGTACTTTGAATATCCTTTTCATTTCTGCCTGCCGTAAAAGCTGCCGTCTCGGATGTCAGTGCCTCTGATACCTGGATCGTCTGCACTTTTCTTTCTTTTTTACTGAGTTTTATCTTCACACCATTTTCTTCATATTTCAGTTCGGTCAGATCAGATGCTGACACGGACTCAATCAA
>ENA-ORTT01002340-ORTT01002340.1-human-gut-metagenome-genome-assembly--contig:-NODE-2340-length-15023-cov-2.831574_pt1 | contig 15023 bp, 10 predicted proteins | sample MGYA00242074_ERZ509197 | MGnify/ENA primary metagenome ERZ509197 (study PRJEB26280, sample SAMEA2338789) | human gut metagenome | biome: human gut; feature: human-associated habitat; material: faeces...
AAAGCCATATTATGGTATAGCTATGTTACTAATATGAATAAAACAGGAGTTGGAGATGTACAAGTTGGCGGACAAAACATTATAACATTTCCAATCCCAGCTTATAGTGATAACAAGAATATTCTTGCTAAAATGGCTGATTGCGTAACGAATCAAAAAATATCACTTAAATCAGTTGATTACCAAATAGAAAATATAATTTCTGAAATATTTGGATTTACAACCGATGAAAGAAATTTTCTAAATACATTTGCTAATTCTTTGCGAAAAAAGGGATGATTTACATTCTGTGTTATTTGTTCGAGAAAGGTAAAGCTTTAACTTCTACCTTTCTCAATATATCGAATTTCATCATCTGTTAATTTATAAAGATTGTATACTAGTTTGTCTATACTGCTTTCGTCCTTTGAATTTACACAAGCTTCAAGATATTCTATTGTCTTGCAATCAATATTGTTAGGTACTGGAAGATTTTCAACAAACATTGGTTTATACTCAAAGTAACCACCATTACGCGTTACTCCTAATTGCCTGATATAATAATCTGCAACTTTACTGTTTAATATAGCTAAGAGGTATTTACTCGCTGGCACTATCATAGGACATGGAGCATTAACAAATATTCCGTCCGCAGCAATAGAGTAAGCTGCTGACAAATTTAAGTTTCCCCACACAATTTTTGGCTTATAAAAATCCTCCATATAAGCGCAGTTTCTTAAATTGTAAGGTGTGTCTCCTTTGTCTGCGCGCTTTGAAATTTTATCCCAATGTTGGTCTAAGTAGGCTTTTACAGCTGAATATTCATTTATGTTAATACGAGGTTTTACACCTTTTATACCATTGTGGGTATTGATTAACCAAAGGTTATCCCAATTGTATCCGTATCTCTTAATATCTCGGCCGCGAAGAATCGGTCGTATAAGTTCAGCCGTTCTTTGGCGCTCATCTTCCGTTCGACAATTACGTAATATTTCCTCTCTCTTCTCTGTATTTATAATAAACGCATCGTTATAGCCAGTCTTAATTCCATAATTGATATTTATATTCCAATTCTTAAGTGGTGTACCTACTGCTTCAATCTTTCTTTTAATGCTCTGTTCAATGGGAGATAATATAACCCAACTATCGGAACTTCTAAATGCACATTCAATGTGCCATTGCTGTATAAAATCGCTCATTAATTTTCAGCTATGAAAGTTTTGATGTACCGTGCGAGGGTATTTCTATCGACATTGCAAATTTGGGCAATCTTACGTTGTGATATGTTTGCTTTTAATAATTCTTGTATTAGATTTTTTTTATTGTGTAATTTATATTTATCAGGTGCACTTTTCTTTCCTTTAGGACGCCCAAGTATAATACCTTCTGCTTTTTTCCTTGATAATGCCTCTTTTGTTCGCTGGCTAATAAGATTACGTTCAATTTCGGCAGATAGTCCGAATGCAAATGCTAATACTTTACTTTGTATATCCTCACCTAAGCGATAATTATCTTTTATAGTCCATACTTTACACTCTTTGGTCATACAAATGTTGAGTATTTCCATAATCATAAAAAGATTCCTGCCAAGACGTGACAGTTCTGCACATATAATAAGATCATCCTTTTCCACTTGTTTGAGAAGTTTGCCTAATTCTCTTTTACTATATGCTTTAGTACCACTGATGGTTTCTTCTATCCAGCCATCGATCTCCATTTTTTCATGTTCACAGAATTTGTTGATTTCAAAACGTTGGTTTTCTACCGTTTGCTTATCGCTACTTACTCTAATGTATCCGTATATCATATGTATAAATTTTGAATGAATGAATAAGATACATTAATCTTTTTATGAACAAGATAAAAAGGATATTACTTTTGTTTTTTATTAAAAGTAGTTCTCTTGAGAAATTTTATTTAGGTATGTTTTGCTACTAATTTTTATGCCTTGTAATATACTTCACTTAACTTATCTCCGATAATTTTCTTCTCATTACTACCAATAGTAGACAATCTCACTAACGGAATTCCGTACAACTCTAAAATATGATTCTTTTTAATATCACGTTCTGACTGACTCGTCCCCGATTTGTGGAATGCATAACCATCCGTCTCAATAGCCAATACCGGTTGTTTACTCACACGATTATAAATTAGAAAATCAATATGAGTATTTATATTTGCAGCATATTTGCTTTCCTCTTCATTCAATAGAGAATAATCCTGAATCAACATATAGAGTGGTAAATGGCAAATGATATTCAAATGACGCATATTGATATTTTCTTTCAGGATATCTTCGAGTAAGGCAAATGTAAGATTTTCGGAATCGTATTCGGATATTTTCTTGTGTTTCTTCAAATAGGCAATTCGGGCATCTGTATATTGCTCATATAGATAATCGAATATAGAATGAATCTTACTGGTGGAAACAGTGCCATTGTTATATTCGATATAAGCGATCAAATCGCTGATATTGCAGTCTTTGGGTTGTTCGTTTCCCGATACGACTAAATAGAATTGTGACTTAGCCCGCGAAACAGCAACATTGAGCAGGTTGGGATCGTCGGAAAAGGAAGTGATGACATCGTCGACAGTGGTCATAATGATAGCATCCTTTTCTCTTCCCTGAAACTTATGGACTGTTGCGACATCAATATCTTCTTCAAGTGCGGATTTTACTGCATCTACTTGTTTGTTATATGGAGCTATGACGCCAATTTCATCTGTTTCATAGGATAGATTCGGTAGTACTTCCTCTTTGATAACATCTATTTCCCGTTGATTCATGTGACTGCGGGAGTGATTACCTTTGGCTGTCCGTATGGCACAAATGACATCCTCTTCTCCTTTATCACGTGTCATGATGACAAGATCTCCACCATAAAATTTCTGATTACAGAAATTGATGATTCGGGGATGGCATCGATAATGTTCCCGTAACAAGGTCTGCGGTACAAATGACCAATCGGGGATAAAGTTTAGATGACTTCGATGGATGGCGCTTTCTCGTCCAAAATTGGCATATGTTTTTTAAGCGCTTCTATAATTCTTTCTTTTTTATCCGTTTTCATCATTCTCAGAATCAATTTAGGATATTCATTTGATGATAACTTTAGAATACTTGAAATTTGGAGGTGTAAGCTTTTCCGATTATAGATTTTCAGTAGGTTATCATAATCTTGCGATGTAACTATGGCATCAATTTTCTGTTTAGATTGGTTATATATTTGCGGAATATCAATAGAATTCACAATCTTTTGTGCTTGCGCCTCTAAAGCTTCCATTGTATTTTCACTAGGTTTTGTGTAACATTGAAGTTTATGGCGGATTTCTCTAGAACAAATTGAACATAGTTGTAAATCATATTCTCTTTTAAACTTGTTGAATAAAAACTGTTTTACCTGATTAAATGTTTCATTAGGTTCTAATGCTTGGTTCTCTGCCACTAGTTTTATTATATCCTCGATTAGGTATAAATTTTCGACTTCAGCCACATCTAGCGTGTAAATATTCGATTCCTTATAGCATGAAATCTCCGCTTCCGTCATATAATCACGATCTATTAGCCCTTTTATGCTATAATTATGCATGTTTTTTATTCGCTCATTATTGAATGATTTTGTCATTTCTATGACTTTAGAGCAATCATGGCATGGAATTATGTTATAGTTACTGTAAACGAAAGGGTATAATTGATTATCGTAACTTCCTCTTTCTCCTTCGACAAATAGAACAGGTTTTCTATTGCCTAATACCTCAAACATTAAACTATCAGGAATATTTTCATCGGGATCTAATATTTTAATATCCCATCGGTTATTGCCAAAATATGACTTAACCCATATTTTAGTTGCTTCTTTTCTTGAAGCAGCAAAGTCTAAATCATGAGTTATATATATGAATGTTTTGTTTGGACAGAATTCTTCAATTTTATCCCATAAACGATACATAATAGATTTGTGCAAATGTATTTCAGGTTCATCTATTATGATTGTCATATCATTCGGCGCAATAAGGCATTGACCTAATAGATAAATTGTTACTCTTTCTCCATCAGACATTTCTTTGGCATGATATTCCTCTGATGAAGTAGTTTTGGCTTTTATCTTTGCATCCTCAAGAATAATTTGTCTATGAGGATATATAGCATTCCATATAGAAGTAATTTTGTCTATAATCATTTGTGGAACATCGGCTTTCGTTTCACCTCTTTTTTCTTTATCCTTACAGTCTATAACATAAGCTCTATCCTCTTTATTTAAACGAGCAAAGATAGCAGATAAAACGCTGTCATAATCATCTATTAGTTTAGTAGTTAATCCATTCCCCCAATTCCATTTGTAATTTTTATCATGGTGAAGTTCTTCACCATAATATATTTTATTCCATGCCGCTTCTTCGCTTTTGATAGTGATACTATCCGGGATTGACAATGCTCTTTGAGCTGAAATTCTAAGGACTTCTCCATTTGCTGATTGCTGTTCAATCCAAGCACCTAGATGGCTTTTTCCACTTCCATTTGCGCCTACAATAACAAAATTTTGTACACTCTCAATTTTTGTAGGTTTATTGTTCACAGGTATGATTATAGACTTGTTACTCATTGTTTTTTTTCTGATAAATTATTGTATTTGATGTTTGGTTCAGCAGTTATGGTGTATGAACTGCTTTCAGGAAACTCATATTTCTTCGGGGCTTTCTGATAAAGAGGTTCTGAATCATCATTATCCGTTCATTGTTTGCATTGACGAATGACTGTTTCCAATGCATTAGCAGCTTCCTCGGGCGGATATTTATATTTCTTCAGCAACCGCTTTATCATTTTGCGCATTCCGGCTCTGGCAGATTCTTTTTTCTGCCAGTCAATGTTAGTTATCTCTTAATTTAGCTTCTATCTCTTCAATGGTAGGCATGGTACCTTCCACTTTTTCGGGATAGAACTTCTCCAGATCATATTCGGAAATACCCAAAGGTTGGCTGCTCGACTCCAAAGCATACTGAGCTTGTATGCGGTCTTTCTCTTTGCAAATCAGTAAGCCGATGGTTGGGTTATCCCGTCCTTCCTTACGCAGCAAATGATTGCAAGCTACCACATATCCACCTAATTGACCGATGTCGGCAAAAGCAAATTTACCGATCTTTACCTCTACCACTACATAGCAGGAAAGCGAAAGATTATAAAAGAGTAAGTCGATAAAGTTTTCCGTTTCGCCTATTTCCAAACGATATTCTTTGCCCACATAAGCGAAACCTGTACCCAGTTCAATCAGGAATCGGGTAATGTTATTCAGTAGAGCATTTTTGAGCAATCGTTCATTGTAACGCCCAGTTATACCCGTGAAAGCAAAATTGTAGGGGTCTTTGGTCAACTCCTGTGCAAGGTCGCTCATCGCATCAGGCAATGTTTTTGTAAAGTTAGTCAGTGCCTTGCCCTGCCGCTCATAAAGGTCGGTGCTAATGAAATTGAGCAGCATACTACGACTCCAGCCGTTCTCCACCGTCTGGTGAACATAGAACAGAGCTTTGTCTATATCGTCTTTCACTTTATCCATTATCAAACAATGGTGTCTCCATGGGACTTCAAATATTCCACCAACTTGGTGGAATAATTCCGTTTCATTTTTTCCACCAAGTTGGTGGAAAGTTTTCAGAGCATCCTTGTATAACAAATAAAACTTCCTACAATAGTAAATATTGCTCTTTGACAAACCAGCCGCATTGGGTATAGCTTCACGTAAATCTTTGCTCAATCGAGTGATAACACTTTCGCCCCAGCGTTCTTCTACGTGCAATTCAACAATGTCACGACCTAAAAGCCAGTTGAATTTCAACTGTTCCACATTTACTTTCACCGCTGCCTTTATTTGGCTTTGACGATAGCGACCGCAAAGGTCTTTCACCCATTGCAGATATTCTTTATCAAGTATGTTTATTGACTTGTTCATCGTAATCTATAATACTTCAGTTGCGTTAATTTTTAGTTCTCCTGACATCAGCTTCGGGAGAAGTGTGTCGCGTAGAATTGTTAACCTAATACTTTCCTGATCATTTCTTAGTATTTGGTCGAAATACGGTTTATTTATCTGCCTATTTTGGTAAAACAGATGATTCTTATTGTTATGTGTATTGTATCTTATCTGCATTTTAATTAATGTATTAAAAGTAGAAAATAATTTCCATAGTGCTGTCGTACTTTAAATGAGAAGTAAATGTAGGCATTATTATTGATGTGATTGTTATAGTTGGAGTAAAATTTATTCTTTTGGTTGTTAGAATATGCAGAAACTCCTATTCTAACAAAAAAATATGATTTGCAATGAACATTCTAATGCAAGTTTAATACTTCACTTAACTTATCTCCAATAACTTTCTTCTCATTACTACCAATAGTAGACAATCTCACTAACGGAATTCCGTACAACTCTAAAATATGATTCTTTTTAATATCACGTTCTGACTGACTCGTCCCCGATTTGTGGAATGCATAACCATCCGTCTCAATAGCCAATACCGGTTGTTTACTCACACGATTATAAATTAGAAAATCAATATGAGTATTTATATTTGCAGCATATTTGCTTTCCTCTTCATTCAATAGAGAATAATCCTGAATCAACATATAGAGTGGTAAATGGCAAATGATATTCAAATGACGCATATTGATATTTTCTTTCAGGATATCTTCGAGTAAGGCAAATGTAAGATTTTCGGAATCGTATTCGGATATTTTCTTGTGTTTCTTCAAATAGGCAATTCGGGCATCTGTATATTGCTCATATAGATAATCGAATATAGAATGAATCTTACTGGTGGAAACAGTGCCATTGTTATATTCGATATAAGCGATCAAATCGCTGATATTGCAGTCTTTGGGTTGTTCGTTTCCCGATACGACTAAATAGAATTGTGACTTAGCCCGCGAAACAGCAACATTGAGCAGGTTGGGATCGTCGGAAAAGGAAGTGATGACATCGTCGACAGTGGTCATAATGATAGCATCCTTTTCTCTTCCCTGAAACTTATGGACTGTTGCGACATCAATATCTTCTTCAAGTGCGGATTTTACTGCATCTACTTGTTTGTTATATGGAGCTATGACGCCAATTTCATCTGTTTCATAGGATAGATTCGGTAGTACTTCCTCTTTGATAACATCTATTTCCCGTTGATTCATGTGACTGCGGGAGTGATTACCTTTGGCTGTCCGTATGGCACAAATGACATCCTCTTCTCCTTTATCACGTGTCATGATGACGAGATCTCCACCATAAAATTTCTGATTACAGAAGTTGATGATTCGGGGATGGCATCGATAATGTTCCCGTAACAAGGTCTGTGGTACATTCGGAATAACTTTGCAGATGGATTGCAAAAAACTCATATTGGCACAATCATATTCCGGCTTAATCAGGCAGGCATTAGCGATAAAGTTTAGCTTTTCCTTATTTTCTTCCGTGACCACATTGGGAAGTTGCATGGTGTCGCCGACAATGATTGCATTTTTAGCACATGACAAGGCTAAAGCTCCGGTTTCAACGGAAACCTGCGACGCTTCGTCCATAATGATATAATCATATACAGCATCTCGTTGCAAACTGCTTAATGATGAAAAGGTCGTACTTAAGATAATAGGGTATTCTTTCTGTACCTCTCGCCAATTATTTTTTAGATCAGGGAGCGTAAAGATGGGCTTGTCATGGTTATTGCCATAGGTATGAAATAACTGATTCTTTAGATATTTCATTGATGTATCGGCCATTTGTCTAGCCATTTCTGCTGCATCTTTGTTGGCAAGCTCCTTTTCTAATGTGTCTATTTCGACTTCCAGCTCTGCATACTTTGTTTGGTAGAATAAGATTTGGAAGTCGGCGATAATCAAACTCATCTCCCGTTTATAAAAACCTTTATCGGGGATTTTACAAATCGCTTTGCTCCTGAATTTAAAGAATAACCATTTCAACCGTTGAATAAAAGCAGCTATTCCCCGAAGACTTGATGATTGCTCTTTTTCTGCAAATTGTTGACATTCATTCCATAAATTCAGAAGGTCTGCCGAGCTGGAATTTTTCCGTTGTTGGAGAGTAAATTCTTTTGTTCCGAACTCTTGCAGATAATGTTGCCACTCTATTTTTAAAGCTTGTATTTCCTGTCTTGCCATGGCAAGGCGTTCCTGTTTGTAAAATATGCTTTTTAGTTCTTCTGTCTGATGATGTATCTGATTGAGAAATTGAGGTTGGTCGACATCCGTATCATGCCATGACTCAAAGTGCTCCGGATATTGTTTTTCCTCTTCTTGAGTCTCGATGAATTTCTCTTTGTTAGCTGTGCTGCCAAGCAATGCAACAATGAATCCCATATCGTATTTGGATAACTTCTCAAGTACATTGACAATGGCGGAGTTATTATTAGATACTACCTGAACAGTCTTACCACGCACAAGGATATTGGCAATGATGTTCAGAATCGTTTGGGTCTTTCCAGTTCCCGGAGGTCCTTGCACAACACTGATTTGATTCTCAAAAGCTGCCTGGACTGCTTTTTGCTGGCTTGCATTACAACCGAAAGGAAAAATCAAGGTTGAGGCAGTCCGGGTCTGCATTTTATATTTTTGAGGATTCAGATATACAGCAATAGCTCTGTTGTTTGCGATGAAATGAATCTTTTCATATTGTTTTGCCAATAGCTTCGTTCCGTCATCAGCTTTCAATTCGTTCGCATCGGCAACTTTCTTCAAATATTCGAATATACTTTTCGAACGACTCTCTCCCAAGCATGATTCGATAATTTCTAAGTCTTTTTCTCTGTAATCATACTCTTTACCATTCAGAAAACGAATGTGCCAATAGTTGTGTGATCCGGTCTTAAAAATAGATAAGGCTTTGATGTTTGATAAAGTTCTCCCTTTACTGATTATTTGATAATTATTGGGGTCCGGTTTGTCCGGATCAGTCAGCCAAAGGACATTTTCTTCTTTGTAAGTATACGCACTGGGAACATTCCGGAATACTACCTTATAGTTGCCATTATGATTTTGGCAACTTTCTATTTCAGGAGTCTTGATTTGACCTTTTATAATAATCAGATTTTCGGAAGTATCTATCATAGGCTTGTGTGTAAATATAATAAGTCATGCTGCTGTTTTTATTTATTATTTAGGATATAAAAGTAAGAATATTTTCCAGAATATCAAAGCTGAAGTAGAAAAAACAGTGAATGACTTTATTCAGCTTTGTATTGTTATAAATATAGAGTGAGATTCGGTTTGGGAGTATTGAACGTGATAAAAGAGATTTGTTTTGCCAATGAAATCATTATCTTTGCAAGGTATATATTAATGAACGAGGAGGATATTATGCTTGCATACACATATATTGAACACGGAAAGTTTGAATTGCAGGAGAAAGCAAGACCGGAAATAAAGGATTCACGGGATGCAGTCGTGCGTGTAACACTTGGTAGCATCTGCACCAGTGATCTTCATATTAAACATGGCAGTGTGCCGCGTGCTGTGCCCGGAATAACTGTCGGGCATGAGATGGTAGGTGTGGTAGAACAAGTAGGGGCTGATGTCACTTCGGTGAAGCCTGGTGACAGGGTGACTGTGAATGTCGAAACTTTCTGCGGTGAGTGTTTTTTCTGTAAGCATGGATATGTGAATAACTGTACTGATCCTAATGGCGGTTGGGCTTTGGGGTGTCGAATAGATGGCGGTCAGGCGGAATATGTCAGAGTTCCTTATGCGGATCAGGGGTTGAACCGTATTCCGGATACAGTGAGTGATGAACAAGCTTTGTTTGTCGGTGATGTGCTTGCAACAGGTTTTTGGGCAGCACGCATCTCGGAAATTACCGAGGAAGATACTGTTCTTATCATCGGTGCCGGACCTACCGGGATTTGTACTTTGTTGTGTGTGATGCTGAAGAAGCCAAAACGCATTATTGTCTGTGAAAAGTCTCCTGAAAGAATTCGGTTTGTCCGCGAGCATTATCCTGATGTGTTGGTGACTGAACCGGAAAACTGCAAGGATTTTGTTCTCAAGAACAGTGACCATGGTGGAGCAGATGTTGTTTTGGAAGTGGCAGGGAGTGACGATTCTTTCTATTTGGCTTGGAATTGTGCCCGTCCTAATGCTATTGTCACGATTATAGCCCTCTATGATAAACCACAACTTCTTCCTTTACCTGATATGTATGGCAAGAATTTGGTTTTTAAAACAGGTGGAGTGGATGGCTGCGATTGTAACGAGATTCTCAAGCTGATTGAGAAAGGTAAAATTGATACTACTCCTCTTATTACACATCGATTTCCGTTGAATGAGATTGAGGAGGCCTATCGTATCTTTGAAAACAAATTAGATGGAGTTATTAAAGTAGCTATATCAGGAAATAAATAAAAATAGAATTTGTGTATGAAGAATATACTGATAGTAAGTAATAATGATATGTGCCGCAGTCGTATGGCACAGGAAATTTTGAACTCCTTCGGTAGAGGGATGAAGGTTAGTACTGCCGGTATTTTGGCTGGAAATTCTGTTCTTGACGTTGTTTGCCAAGTGATGGAACAAAATGGATATGACTTTTCGCGTAGAAAGCCCTGTGACGTTGCGACGTATGCCCAACAGACGTGGGATTATGTCATTACCCTTTGTCCGGAAGCGGAGGAAGTGCAAAAGGAAATGCAGGGGGTAGTGAGAAAATACGTTTCTTTCAACTTTACAGATCCCTTTCAGGGAGGCATTCATGTAGAAGATGAGCAGGAAGAACGGGTTAGGGCACTATATGACATCATGCATAAAGAACTGTATGAGTTCTTTCGGAGTGAATTGATGGAAAAATTGTTGCCTCGCTGTTCCTGTGGCGCAAATACGTATTGTAGGTGTGAGTAGGTATTAAGTAATCATATATGTACATCATCCGGTAATGGTGGCAGAATTGCGTCATTTTGAACGCGAAGTTGCCAGAAAGCAATAGCGGATGCGGCGGCTACATTGAGAGAATCGACACCGTTTGCCATAGGAATGCGGACTACATAGTCCGCTTCATTAATTGTTTCGTTTTGAAGACCGTCTCCCTCTGTTCCCATTATGATGGCTAACTTGGGTTCGGTTGCTAAGATAGGATTATCGATAGAGATTGATTTCTCCGTGAGTGCCATAGCGACTGTACGGAAACCCAGTTTGCGCAACTCATTGGGAGAACCGTCCAACCAAGTCCATGGTATCAGGAAGACAGAACCCATCGAAACCCTGACTGCACGTCGGTTTAACGGATCACAAGAATTGCGTGTTAATAATATAGCATCTATCCCCAAGGCGGCTGCGGAACGGAAGATGGCTCCGATATTAGTAGCGTCTACCACGCCCTCAATGACTACGATCCGTCGAGCTTTCCGACACACCTCCTCTGCACTTGGTAGTGCTCGACGACGCATGGCGCAGAGGACACCGCGCGTCAGTGTATATCCGGTCAATGTGGCAAGTAACTTTCTTTCACCGGTATAGACAGGTATATCACCACAACGTTCAATGATGCCAGCGGCATCACCAGTGATATGCTTCTGTTCACACAAGAGGGCTAAAGGCTCATAACCAGCATTCAGAGCTACATGGATAACTTTGGGGCTTTCTGCAATAAACAATCCTTTATCAGGCTCAATACGATTGCGTAATTGAGCTTCGGTGAGGGTACTGAATATTTCTACTCCGGAGTCTGTTAAGGATGATATTTCTATAATGGGCATAGTGATTTCTTTAAATGATCTATTTTATTGCAGCAATGATAGTATGCGCTTCTTACTTGCCGATGCAAAAATGTTGAAAGATATTTTGAAGCACCATATCATTCGTAACCTCCCCCGCTATGTCCGAAATAAAGAAGATACACTCTCGTATATCTTGCGAAAGAAAATCTCCGGAAATCTGCGAATCAAGTCCGTTTTGTACTCTATGAATAGCTTCCAAAGCTTTGTTTAAAGCTTCGTAATGCCTTACATTTGTTACAATAATATCATTCTGTGTCACTGTAGGCAAGTGTGCTGCATCAATAAGCATTTTTTGTAACTCACTTGTATTCTCCCGTTGTTTGGCCGAGATGAAAATAGATTCCGTAGATTCTTTGGGGAAGTCTTTTAATAAAGATAATAAATCCTCTTTCTGTTTACCTTCAATCAAATCAGCCTTATTGAATACAACAATCAAATGTTTTCCTTCGCAACGTGGAATTATTTTCTCCGATAACTGTTCAATTTGAGAGGCGGCATTCACAGCATCTATCATCCAAAGAACAATCTCCGCCTGATCCAACTTCTGAAAAGTCCGTTCAATACCCAAACTTTCAATCGTGTCATTGGTTTCCCGGATTCCGGCGGTATCAATGAACCGGAAAGTGATTCCTCCGATATTGACAGTATCTTCGATTACATCACGTGTTGTCCCGTGAATATCACTGACAATGGCTTTATCCTCATTCAATAATACATTCAGTAAAGTCGATTTTCCGGCATTTGTTTCACCGATGATAGCTACGGGAACACCATTCTTAATGGCGTTGCCGACACTAAATGAATGAGCCAACCGTGAAATGACCTGTTCAATTTCATCTGCCAGTTTCCTTAATGCCGAACGATCGGCAAATTCCACATCCTCTTCGCTGAAATCCAACTCCAATTCAATCATGGAAGTGAAATTCAACAACTTGTTGCGTAGATCTGTCAGCTCTTTACTGAATCCACCCCGCATCTGGCTCATTGCCAATCGGTGAGTGGCAGCAGATGAAGAAGCAATCAAGTCCGCCACAGCTTCTGCCTGACTTAAATCCATCTTTCCATTGAGGAAAGCACGTTGTGTATATTCTCCCGGCTGGGCCATGCGGCAACCGTTTTTAATAAGCAACTGCATTACCTGTTGAAGAATATAAGTGGAACCATGACACGTGATTTCCGTGCTGTCTTCTCCCGTATATGAATGAGGAGCACGGAAAAGGCTGACGAGCACTTCATCAATCATCTCATCTCCGTCATAAATACGTCCGAATGTCAAAGTATATGGTTTTTGTTCGCTCAATAATTTGCCAGCTTTGGCTGGCTTGAAGATGCTGCCGGTAATAGAAATAGCTTCCGGACCGGAAACGCGGATGCTTCCGATAGCACCGCCTTGAGCGGTAGCGATGGCACAGATAGTATCTTGAATCATTCTTTTTTCTTTTTGGATGAGCAAAGATAATTGTTTCTAAGTAAAAAACAGAAAATTGAGCACAACTTGTGCTTTATTTGTTTATATTTGCTGCCGTGCAGTGGTACACCAAACAAAATAAAACAATAATGCTTATGGAACCAGCGATTAATTTATATTCTTCCAATGAAAAGAGTGAACTCATACGGGAGAACTCACAAGAAATACTTTCTGTCCTTGCAGCTCATCAAATAGCTTTGTGGGAATATGATATCATTACGGGCAAATGCTCCTTTTCAAACGATTATTTTTTTACACTGGGATTAAAGGATGCCGGGATCATTTTTGAAGATATAGATGATTTCTATCGGTTTATTCATCCGGAAGATATTGAATTCTATAAACAAGCCTTTGCAGAAATGCTTTCATCAGACTCTAAGACCTCACAAATTAGAGTTCGTTGTATAAGTGAACAAGGGAAAGTAATTTGGCTGGAAGATCATTTTCTGTCTTACAAAGAGAGTTGCGAAAGTCATCCGGGTAAACTGCTGGCATATACGGTGAACGTCACTTCACAATGCGAAAAGGAGCAACATATCAAATATCTGGAAGAGTATAATCGCAAAATAATTGAAGCATTGCCGGAATTCATTTTTATTTTTGATGATAATTTCTTTATTACCGATGTCCTGATGGCACCGGGAACGATATTGCTTCACCCTGTGGAAGTGCTACGCGGAGCAGATGGACGATCTATTTATTCACCGGAGGTTAGCGACTTGTTTATTTGTAACATTAGGGAATGTTTGCGTGATGGTAAGTTGAAGGAAATAGAATATCCGCTTGAAGTGGATGGAAGTCTGCATTATTTTCAGGCACGTATCGCCCCCTTTGAAGGAAACAGGGTACTTGCGTTGATACATGATATCGGAGACCGGATTCAGCGTTCGCAGGAATTGATCGAAGCTAAACGTCGTGCGGAAGATGCTGATAAAATGAAGTCGGTCTTTTTAGCTAATATGAGCCATGAAATTCGTACTCCGTTGAATGCTATTGTCGGTTTTTCGGAGATTATCGCAGTGACAGAAAGTGAAGAAGAGAAAATGGAGTATCTGGAAATTATTCAGAAAAACAGTAACTTGTTATTACAGTTAATCAATGATATTTTAGACCTTTCCCGTATTGAATCCGGCAAATCGGAAATGCATTTCCAGCAGGTTGAGATTGCAGGACTAGTGGAAGAAGTGGAAAAAGTGCACCAGCTGAAGATGAAGTCGAATGTAGAATTGAAAGTGATTCGTCCCGAAGGAGAATACTGGACTTCTACTGATCGTAACCGTGTGATGCAGGTATTGTTCAATTTCTTGTCGAACGCGATTAAAAATACGGAAAAGGGAAGTATAACTTTAGGCTTGAAACATGAAGGACCCTGGCTGAAACTGTATGTCAGCGATACGGGTTGTGGTATATCCAAAGAGAAACTCCCTCAAATTTTCACCCGGTTTGAGAAACTGAATGATTTTGTGCAAGGCACCGGATTAGGGCTTTCAATTTGTAAAAGCATTGTAGAACGACTGGGCGGCCGTATCGAAGTAACTTCAGAATTAGGGCAGGGGAGTATGTTTGCACTCTATTTACCCTATCAGGAAATACCGAAGGAGGTTGTCGAAAGAAGACTTCCGCATAAGAAGAATGTCGATGAGGATAAACGTAAAAAGATATTGGTGGTAGAAGACATTGAGTCGAACTTTGCCCAACTTAATATTCTTCTGAATAAGGAATATATTATTTCATGGGTACGCAACGGACAGGAAGCCATCAATAGTTTTATCCGCGAAAAGCCGGATTTGATTCTGATGGATATTCGTATGCC
>ENA-ORTT01002347-ORTT01002347.1-human-gut-metagenome-genome-assembly--contig:-NODE-2347-length-15006-cov-15.119925_pt1 | contig 15006 bp, 8 predicted proteins | sample MGYA00242074_ERZ509197 | MGnify/ENA primary metagenome ERZ509197 (study PRJEB26280, sample SAMEA2338789) | human gut metagenome | biome: human gut; feature: human-associated habitat; material: faeces...
CCGAGATATACCGCGCGAATTTATGCGATTAGCATAAATTCTGTGCATCGCGAAGAGTGTTGCTGTGAACAGTAACGATAACAAAAAAATGTTATAAAATTCGGCAATTATACACATGACAGACTGTCGAAAAAAGAGTATCATTATCTTTGACAGTCTGATTTCAGAGAGGAAATTGGAGGCAGAGATTCTTTGCCCCCAATTTCTCTGATATGAGAAAACAGAAGAGTTGACGGAATGAAGAGGTTCACCGGCAATATCCGCAAGGTGTATTGCTGAGAATAAAGTGAACAGTGAAACCATTACGGGAGGTATGAAATGACAAACGAAATGTTCAAGAAAGAGGCATTCAAGAAAAGCGTAAAAGACAACGTAAAATTCCTCTATCGAAAAACAATTGAAGAAGCTACACAGGAGCAGATTTTTCAGGCAGTAAGCTACTCTGTAAAAGACGTTATCATTGATAACTGGCTTGCAACACAGAAAGCTTATGACGAACAGGATCCGAAGATCGTATACTATATGTCCATGGAATTCCTGATGGGACGTGCTCTCGGAAACAACCTGATCAACCTTTGCGCTTACGGTGAAGTAAAAGAAGCTCTCGAAGAGTTGGGATTTGACCTTAACTGTATCGAAGATCAGGAACCGGATCCGGCACTTGGAAACGGTGGTCTGGGAAGACTGGCTGCATGCTTCCTTGATTCTCTCGCAACTTTAAATTACGCAGCATATGGCTGCGGAATCCGTTACCACTACGGAATGTTCAAACAGAAAATCGAGAACGGATACCAGATCGAAGTACCGGATAACTGGTTAAAAAATGGATATCCATTTGAACTGCGCCGTCCGGAATATGCCAAAGAAGTACACTTCGGCGGATATGTAAGAGTAGAGTACGATCCTGAAAAGGGCGGAAACAAATTTATCCACGAAGGATATCAGGCAGTAAAAGCCATTCCTTATGATATGCCGATCACAGGATATGACAATGATGTAGTAAACACACTTCGTATCTGGGATGCAGAGCCGATCGTAGACTTCGAGCTTGATTCCTTTGACAAGGGTGATTACAAGAAAGCAGTAGAGCAGGAGAACCTTGCCCGCAATATCGTAGAAGTTCTTTACCCGAATGACAATCATTATGCAGGTAAAGAGCTGAGACTGAAACAGCAGTACTTCTTTGTATCTGCAAGCCTCCAGGCAGCAATTGCCAAATACAAAAAGAAACATGACGATATCCATAAATTATATGAAAAAGTAACATTCCAGATGAACGATACACATCCGACTGTAGCAGTAGCAGAGTTAATGCGTATCCTCATGGATGAAGAAGGGCTTGGATGGGATGAAGCATGGGAAGTAACAAGAAAATCTGTTGCTTACACAAACCATACAATCATGTCCGAGGCACTTGAGAAATGGCCGATCGAGCTCTTCTCCAGACTGCTTCCGCGTGTATACCAGATTATCGAAGAGATCAACCGTCGTTTCATCCTTGAGATCCAGGCAAAATATCCGGGAAATTATGAGAAGATCAAAAAGATGGCAATCATCTATGACGGACAGGTTAAGATGGCTCACCTTGCAATCGCAGCAGGCTACTCTGTAAACGGTGTTGCACGCCTTCATACAGAGATCCTGAAGAATCAGGAATTAAAAGACTTCTATGAAATGATGCCTGAGAAATTCAACAACAAGACAAACGGTATCACTCAGAGACGTTTCCTGCTCCACGCAAATCCACTCCTTGCAGACTGGATCACAGAGCATATCGGACCGGACTGGGTTACAGACCTTCCACAGTTAAAGAAACTGGCAGTTTATGCTGATGATGAGAAAGCACTCCAGGAATTCATGAACATTAAGTTCAAGAACAAAGAGCGTCTGGCTAAATACATCCTTGAGCACAATGGCGTAGAAGTAGACCCGCACTCCATCTTCGATGTACAGGTTAAGAGACTTCACGAGTACAAACGTCAGCTCCTGAACATCCTGCATGTTATCTATCTGTACAACCAGATCAAGATGCATCCGGAAATGGAATTCTATCCAAGAACATTCATCTTCGGTGCAAAAGCATCCGCAGGTTACGCAACAGCCAAGAAGATTATCAAACTCATCAACTCAGTAGCAGATGTAGTAAACAACGACACTTCCATCAACGGCAAGATCAAAGTTGTATTCATCGAAAACTACAGAGTATCCAACGCTGAGTGGATCTTCGCAGCAGCAGACGTTTCCGAGCAGATTTCCACAGCAAGTAAAGAAGCATCCGGTACAGGTAACATGAAGTTCATGCTCAACGGTGCTCCTACACTTGGAACAATGGACGGTGCTAACGTAGAGATCGTAGAAGAAGTTGGCGCAGAAAACGCATTCATCTTCGGTTTAAGCTCCGACGAAGTAATCAACTACGAAAACAACGGCGGATACGATCCAAACGTGATCTACAACACAGACGAAGAAATCCGTCAGGTACTGATGCAGCTCATCAACGGAACCTTCTCCAATGATACAGAACTCTTCCGTGACCTGTACGATTCACTTCTCAACACAAAGAACACAGACAGAGCAGACCGCTACTTCATCCTCGCAGACTTCCGTTCCTATGCAGACGCACAGAAACGCGTAGAAGCAGCATACAGAGACGAAAAAGGCTGGGCTAAGAAAGCGCTCCTCAACACAGCATGCAGCGGTAAATTCACATCCGACAGAACCATCCAGGAATATGTAGATGATATCTGGCATCTGGATAAGGTTATTGTCAGAAAGAAATAATATGTTTGCTTTAACACCTTAAAGCAAATGGTAGAGAAACAGCAGAGAATGATAAAAAAGTTCTCTGCTGTTTTTGTGATGCTGGAAACAGGAAGATATTTTTGATAAAATAAGAAAAGATAATCAGTTTTGACAGAATGGAGGAATACAAGATGCTGAAAATATTTTTTGGGGACAATCCGGGAGACAATTATATTTTTAATCCTGATGTGTTTTTCAATAACACATATGAAGATGAGTGGATCACATCAGAAACTTCCAGAAAAATGATCAAAGATATAGATGGATCAGAGGTAAAAGGTCCATGTATGATTGACAGCCCATTTCTCGGCCCGATTCCACCGGAACGCCTCTCAGGAGGAGTAAAAACTCTGATATTGATGCAAAATGATCCAGATCATATATTTAACGCATCTGCCTGCGGAAACAACTGTGCACAATGGATTTTAAAACTGGCAGAACAAAAAGACATCACAATTCGCCTGGGCTATATCATGGACTTTGGAAAACAGTCATTTGATATCTATATTGTAAACACAGGAAAAACGGTTCATTCCATGCTGGAACTGGATGACGAAATCATTGTAAACCGATTATTGAGGGGATAATAAAACATGACAGGAAAGTATGATATTGAAATATACAACAAACGAGTTCATTATCATCTTACAGTAAAGAGAAATATCACAGTCATTCAGGGAGATTCTGCAACAGGAAAAACAGAACTTCTTAGAATGATTTCTGATTATGAGAACAATGGCATATCATCAGGAATTACCCAAATATGTGAAAAACGATGTGTAGTAATGGAAAACGCTTCATGGAAAGAAAGGCTTGCCACCCTGCAGCAATGCATTATATTTATTGATGAAGGAGCACCATTTTTGCGCAGTAAAGAATTTACCAGAATGGTAAAAGGCAGTGACAATTATTTCGTTTTGGTCACAAGGGATAGTCTGGAACATTTACCATATAGTATCGAAGAAATTTACGGCATGAGACAAGAGCGAGACAGTCAGAAATATCAAAACGCCAAAAGAATATATAATGAAACTTATCAGTTATATAATTTGCAGGCAAAAGAGGATATCCAACCAGATCTGGTAATAACAGAAGACTCTAATTCAGGATATGAATTCTATCATAAATTATTCGGAGAAAGAAAGATTGTAAGCCAGCTTCCAGAACAGATCAGGATTAACTGTTAGAATCGGTAAAAAAGAGAATACTACATCATCTTGTGATAAACAAGAAAAACTCACCACATTTGTAACAAGTTATAGATTTTAAACCTGAAAAATCAAGGAAAATAAATGCTTTTGAAGTGTATGAAATTTAAAAAAATCGTAAAATTCTTGAGCATTACCCTTGACAAAAAGTGGTGAAAGCACTATTATTAACCATAACAGACAGATTATGTCTAGGAATCTTTACCCAAAAAAGAAATAGTTATATTAAGGAAAGGGGAACTATAATCATGACAAAGATTAAAAACACAAAGAAGGGCATGGCAAAAAAGACATTAAGTATGTCACTTGTTGTTGCAATGCTTGCTACTTCTAATGTGCCGGTATGGGCTGCTGAGTTCAGTGATGGTACAGACGCTGCTGTAGCTAGTGAAGCTCAGACTGCAGAAGCATTCTCTGATGAGGCAGACGCTACACCGGTTGTAGAAGATACTGCTGTTGAAGCTGCAACAGAAACTGTTAGTAGTAATGCCTATGATGTAAAGCCTACATTTACAAATTTACCAAATAATAAAACTGTAGTATGGACAGACTCTGCCGCTTCTGCTTCAAAAAAAGTAAGCGCTAAATTTACTGTAACAGCAGCAGATGGAACTAACACTACAAATATTACATATTATTATGCTTGGAAAATCGGTGGAGCTGCATCTACTGAGACATCATTTAATTTAAATGCTGAAACAACTGCAGAGTTGACATTAACTGATGCCGATGCTGGAAAAACTGCTGTTCTTTTCATTTATGCAAAAGACAACACTGGAACAACAACATGGCATTATGAATCAGATGCGATTCAGATTAAAGCTGCACAGGATACAGAATTAGATAAACTTAAACTTTCCTCTGCATGGAAGCCAGTATATAATGGAAAAGATCAGGTAGTTACTGCCGATAACATTGATTGGTCTGGTGTTACTGGTTGGATTTCTAAGTCTGACAAAGAGAAGAAAGAATTTCAGGCAAATTACAAAATTTCTGTGAGTGGAGAAACAAAAGATGTAACTGATGATGGGGTTACAGTTACTATTGAATCTCAGAGACCAGGATATACAGGAAGCAAGAAATTAAACTATACCATTGAACCATTAGAACTTGATGGAACAACAAATAAAAAAATCTCCGAACATTTTAAAGCTACATTAAAAACTACAAACTTTAAATATACAGGAAATGTCATTAGAGTAAAAGCAGCTGACGTTACTCTGACTGATATTGATACGGGAGAGGATTTATCTAATTACCTGCAGGCAGATGATAAAGGATATGTTTCCTTAAAAAACACTGCAGTTCAGGAAAAAGGCGAGTATATTTTAACTTTAAACTTAATTAACGGACAGCCGGAAAAAGGAACTAAGAATTACACTATCAAGGCATTAGCTGCGTCGACTAGCGCTGATCCAGACGGATATAGAACAGTTAAAACATCCAACAAAGCTACAGTTGTAGCTCGCGATTTAGCAGATGTAAATATATCAATTAAACCAATGGCAATTCCGGCAAACGGCATTCTTAATGATAGTAATCTGTTAATTACATATACTGATAAAGATACTAACGAAGTTTTAAGTCTTGGTAGTTCCGTAGTTGTTTCAACAGTTACTGGAGCAACTACGAAAGGTGATTACAAAGTAACAATTGCACCAAAGCCAAAGCAGTACAATGTAATAGGTGACGCCAAAACTGCAACTGCAACACTTGTTGCTGCTGACCTTTCCAGCGGAAAATTCGAAAAAGGTTATGGAACTGGTACAAATGATAAAAAAAATAATGTATTAAAGGCAGAAGAGTACACTGGTTCCGCAGTTACAAAAACAGAAGAACAGTTAGGTGATTTTACTGTTGATGGTAAAATTATTGATAAGAGCTTATATACTATTGAATATGTCAATAACACAAATGCCCGTGCCATGACTGGTTCAGATGCTGTACTGATCGTAAAAGGTAAAGGCAATTATGAAGGAAGCACAGCTGTATTTACATTCAAAATCAATCAGGCAAAGGTAAAAGCTGATACAGTTACAACAGAAAAGAAAGTAGAAGAAAAAGATACACAGAATGCTTCTGATTATAAAGACAGTTTAGGACTTGTTGTAAAAGCTAAAAATGCAAACGGTAAAGAATTTACATTAGTAAATGGTACAGACTATACTGTAAAATACAGTTATAAAAATGATGCAAATAAAACTGCTACTAAGGGTGGCGTAATTGTTGCAACAATCACAGTGACCAATAAGAACTTTGTTATTGATAATAGCGGTAGCACTACAATCGTCAAAGAAGTACCAATTTCCCATAAAGTTCTTAAGAGTGAAAATATCAAACTGGCAGAAACATCCTTCACATATAATGGAAAAGTAGTTGAACCAGATTTTGATATTGTGGTTGATGGACATTATAAAGCTCTTACAGACCAGTCAGGTAATAAATTATTTGATTACACATTTACAAATAATATAAATGCTGGTACTGCAACACTTACTGTAACACCAACAGCCAACAATACTGAATTTGATAAAGATGTATCTGCAAAAGCTACTTTCGAGATCAAACCAGCTGATGCCTCTAAACTGGTAGGTGTAATCGCATCCAGACAGTATACAGGATATTCTCTTGAAATCCCGTCCGATGAGATTAACCTGAAATTAGGCGACGATGTGATTGATGCAGGCGATAATTTCAAACTCACATACGGCGAAAACCGTAGCATTGGCCAGGGAACTGTAACACTTACACCAAAGAACGGAAACTTCACAGGAACCAAGACCGTTACATTTGATATCGTTGGTAAATTACTTAACAGCGGAACAATTACTGGTTATGATGCTAACGGCATTGAAACAGATGGTAACTGCACATATGACGGCACAGAACATAAATTTGCCAAGGTAGTTGCTGATATTAAAGATGGCAATAAGAAACTTGTTGAAGGAACTGATTATGATTTAGTTTACGTAGACAATGTATATGGTAAAAAAGGCACTAAAACGGTTGGTAGTAAGCCTGTAGATGTACAGCGTGGAGCAGTCCTTGCAATTGCCAAAGGAACATATGGCGGATCACTTAATGACTCTGTCAATGGTGTAGTAAAAGGTGTTTACACTGACGCTGCCGGAAATAAAATTGCTAATGTAATTGCCATTAAAACTTTTGAGATCGAACAGCTCAGCGTAGATAACAGCAGTATTGTTGTTAAGAATGCTACTTATGCTGGTGGTTTATCACTGAAACCAGAAGTTACAATTGTTGTTAAAGGTGTTACACTTGTTGAAGGAAAAGATTACACATTAAATGTAGATGGTTCAAAAGATTTAGTAAATGCTACTACAGGAAAAATCAATAAGGTAACTGTTACATTTAAAAATGGATATAAGAAAACTACTAATGGTGTTGGAAAAGATATTCTGTGGGGAATTGACAAATTTGACCTTGCAAATGCAGATGTAACTGTTAAAGATGGAAAAATCTCTGTTAAATGCGGTAAAGTTGAAGTAGATACAGCAGACTACACAACAACTGCAAACAATGACGGAACAACAACTGTCGCAGCTGCAAAAACAAGCAAAAACTATACAGGTTCTAAAACTGTTAAAACAAACGGTGCAACAGAAGCGGAAAAACCAGCAGCTCCAATGATCAGCAGCGTTAAAGTTGTTGGCAACAAAGCAACTGCAATCCTTTCCGGTGATTCCGATGGTGCTGCAGGTTACGACTATGTAATCTCTACAGACCGTGACTGCATCACAAACAAAGATTACGCTTCTGTAAACAAGAATCAGGTTCAGACCTCTACTACATTTAAATATGTACAGCAGGGAACATACTACGCATACTGCCACGCTTGGAAACGTGATGAGAACGGCAAGAAAGTATTCAGCGACTGGTCTAACGCATATCCATTCGTTGTATCCGCAATCACACCGGACGCTCCAGTTATCACAAACGTTAAAGTAAGCGGATCTACTATCAAAGTAACATACAAAGCAGCTGCAAATGCAACTGGTTACGATGTAGTACTGGGAACTGGCTCCAAGAAAGAAAACGGTGAGACACGTCCATACCAGTATGGCAATCACAAGAAACTGAACCTCAAAGAAGGTACAGTAACAGCAACATTCAAGAACGTACCAAAGGGAACATGGGTAGTTGGAATGCATGCATTCAACAGAACATCCGAAGACGGAAAGAAAGTCTTCAGCCCATGGTCAAACCTGAAAAAGGCTACTGTTAAGTAATCCTTTGGGTAAAGAAATATATAAATAAAGAAAAACTATTGCTAGACTCTTAAATGAGTCAAATACAGTACTTCCCCTAGATGAGGGGATCTAATAAACTAGAATCTAGGGGAGAAACTGTATTTATACGGCAATAGTTTTTCTTTTTTGGATTAATAATAAACGACCTAAAAGCAATAAAGAAAATCATTTCTTATTAGCTGTAAGTGATTATTCCGGGGGCTTCTGAGCCATCTGACCGGACTTTGAGAGCCACCATTCCAGAGAATGAGAGCCAGCCAAATTTTCTGATTTTGATTTAATAATAGTATCTGTCAGAAAAGCACTTATAAAGGCTGCTAACGCCCCGCTAATGCGGCTTCGGCCTTGACAAGCACTGTTCTGCCAAATAACCAATAATCAAGCAAAATCATAGTGGCTTTATGACTCCGGAAGGCTGGCTCTAAGATGATCGGACAGGCGGCTCTGCCGCACCGTAATATTCACTGTAAGGGATATTAATTATAAATATATTATAGTAGCGAAGTGATTAACGTGGTAGGCGAAAAGCTGTAATTAAATAGATACAAATTGACAGTACTTATATATCAAATATGGAAATAGAACCCCAGAGAACCTGGGAGAAAGGAATTAATCTAATCACTATTTAATGATGATTGGATTATACAAATTTATAATGGATTTAAAAAAATTAAAAGCTGAAGCTGAGTTTAATGCAAATTTAGTAACAGAAATAAACGCTTTAAGAAAAAAAGCACTTTCTAAATTTGATCATCTTTTTTCTTTAATAAATACGTATGATAATTTATGGAATACGAAATTTAAGAATTCTTATAGAAAACTTATTCAAGAATTTAAAACCTATATGAAAAAAAATGAATTTCAGTTATTTGATAAAAATATTGAAAGCCAAAATTCTATGTATGCTCAACCCACGGCAAAATACTATGACATGACTATATCATTAAAAGTAGAAGAAATTACAAAAAAAATATGTTTAACTCGTAATGATAAGTGTATTATAGAATTTAGACTTGATCTTCCTATTAAAGAACAAGATTATAAATATTTTCTGGATAATATAGTTGTTAATGGAAGAAAATTAAGTGATTTTGGAATATATAATAATATTGCTTATCAAGAATTTACAGAATCTTTTACTTCACCAAGCGACTTGAATGAATTAATAGAAATAATTGATAAAAAAATTAATTACGTCCAAAATGCAATAAATAATATACATCTTTATGATTTTTATATTCATACTTCAACAGGTGAAACTTTTGAAAAATTTGAAGATTTTTTTAAGAACCTCAAAGAATAGGCATTAGAGCCTAGAGAAATTGAACGCTCAGAGTCTGGCAGAAACAGGGATACCTTCTCATATAATTGCATTTATTGTAGTGCCAAGTAAGCAGACAAAATAATGCAAAAGATCTGACCACAAAAAAATCTATTTAACTCAAATGGTGCAAATTTCATCATATGGGGTAACCTGCCCATCCAGGACACCGGATATGACTTCAGTAGTGTAATGTTTGTATGGAATCAGAAAATCCGGCAGTTCCCGGTGAAGTATAGTGGTTCAGTTGTCAAGACAAAAATTTAAGCATTTTATAATGAACTGATATATGTAACTGGGTAGGGGAGAAAATCCCCCCTTAGGCTGCATGATTATCCAGTAACAGGATTGGATAATAGCAGGATGAGTAGGGTTTCCCGAGGTAAGACACTAATCTTTCGTTCCACAACCTCTTGATTTACAATTTCGGTTTACGTTTACCATTTGGGCTTCGATTTGTTTCGCAATCTTACCCACCTAATCGCCTGATCAAGTTTCTGTCCGTAGGCTCAAGAACTTTGCTACACCACTTCCTCCATCCATACCGTTACTGATACCGACTTGTGGTTCGCTACACTTGGCGGTAAATACCCGTGACTGGACTTGCCCCAGTAAGATTAGTGCCATGCTCGGCACACAAAAAGAAAACTCCGGTCATTGAGACCGGAGTCTTTCTTTATATCCGCTGAGCAGTTTCTGGCTGGCAATTTCACGCACTAAATCAACACAATCTGTCATAGACGTTGCAAAAGTTGTGTGCTATATTGATTATATAAGAATAATTCTTTCGATGTACCAGACCACTGATTGGTACAATGCAACTCCAACACAAAACCACCATTATTTCCAAGGAGGATTTGAAAAATGAAAAAGAAATTGTTAGCTTTATTACTGGCTTCTTCTATGGCTCTAATGAATGTTGCTCCTGCATATGGTACAGATATTTTTACTGACCCGGATAATGTGGCAAACGAAGATGTAATTTCTGTTCCTGAGGAGCTTGATAACAATGGAGAGTTCAATGACACTGAAGATGAGTTTACTTCGGAACAGACAGATGATGATTTCTTTTCGGATGAAAAGGAAATGCCTTCTGTTCAGGAGGGGGACACGTTGGTTGCAAATGCAGGTCAGGGAATAACAGCTGGTACTTCCACATATTCCTCAAAATCTTCCTTTGGCCGGAGAAAGGCTCTTTCCCAGCTTCAGGGTATGGGAATCAACAGCGGATCTTACAGCTGGAACTGGGCAAATCCTGAATATACTTCTTATTATACAGATGAGACAGGAAATCTTCACATTGTTGCCTGGAAAGATCAGACTTTATACGATGCCACCTGCAATTCCAATCTTAATGTTACCAATGTAACAACAGTAAAGCTTCCGCTTCCATTGTGGGGAGGATTCTATGCTGCACCGGACGGGAACTTTTATGTTGCAGCAGGACAGAAAAATCTGAATGAAGACAACAGCATAACTGCTGTCCGAATCCTTAAATACAGCCGTGCCTGGAAACTGCTTGGTGCAACGGACATTGGCGGCGGATACACAAATATGTTTGAAGGAATCTACATTCCTTTTGATGCTGCTTCCCTGCGCATGACCCAGATCGGTTCTACCCTGATCGTACACACAGGACGGGAAATGTATGGGATGGAAGGGATACATCATCAGAGTAATATCACTTTTGTCATTAACACGCAGGATATGACGCTTATTAATTCAGATATGCCTTATTGTAGCCATTCCTTTAATCAGTTTGTTGTAAATGACGGCTCTCATGTGTATTTTCTGGATCATGGGGATGCTTATTACAGAGGTCTGATCCTGTCCTCCTTCTCCGCATATTCCGGCGGATATATCGCTCAGGATCGTGCGGTAAATATCTTTCCTTTTATGGGAGCTACAGGTGATAATTATACCGGATGCGAGGTAACCGGATTTTCTCTGGCAGGAAATAATCTGATCACAGTAGGCAAGTCTGTTCCCCATGGTTTGGCTGTGAATGGACAGACCGGATATGAAAATCTTAACAAAAATATCTTTATGATAATTACAGATAAGAACAGTATGACTTCCAGATTTATCTGGCTCACTCAGTATTCACCATCAGGAGCAGAAATAACTCTGACAGAACCAAAGCTCATCCCTGTAGGAAATAATCAGTACGCAGTCCTTTTCTCAGAGGAAACCTCCAACCAGAGCGTTCTGCATTATCTCCTTATGGATATGTCCGGAAACGTAAAATTATCCAAGTTATACAAGAATGTAACGATCCAGACGGATTCACAGCCGATCTTATGGGGACGTAATATTGTATGGGTATCTGGAAATTATGATAACGGCAACTATGACAGTTCCCGCACATACCTGTATGAAATCCCCGTAGTGACAACTCCACTTAATGGAATTGCTCTGAACCAGACAAATCTGACAATTGACGAAGGAAATACACAAAAACTCACACCTTCCTTTACACCATCTAACTCTGATGATGTAAAAGATGTGGTCTGGACAAGCAGTAATCCTGGGGTTGCGTCTGTCTCAGAGGATGGAACCATTCAGGGGAACGGTTATGGTCAGGCAGTAATCACTGCTTCTGCCGGAGATTTTCAGACCCAGTGTCAGGTGACGGTAAAGGTATCTGAGAACAACACACCACTGACAAAACCTGTGCTGAAACTTTCCCAGAAAGCTGCGGATCAAATACATTTAACCTGGAAAAAGATTCCGGGTGCCAAAGGATACCAGATTTACTGCAAGACAGATTCCCGGTCTTCTTATAAGCGGATAAAAACTCTGAAAACAGGATCCCTCAGTTTTGATGCAGCTGTAGTACCGGGAGTAACCTATTCATTTAAAGTCCGTGCTTATGGAACCAACGCAAGTGGAAAAAACAAATATTCTAAATTTTCAGCGGTGAAATCAAGAAAAGCTGCTGTCCCGGCTCCATCTAAGGTTTCATGTAAAATGAGTAACGGTGGTACAGAGGTTTCCTGGACAAAAGTAGCCGGTGCTTCCGGATATGTGATTTACCGCAATGGTTCCGCTGCCAAAACAGTGAAGTCCTCTGTCTCAACCTGGAAAGACACAAAAGCTTATGATTCCCAGACAGGCATGTACTGGGTTTATAACTATTATGTAAAAGCTTTTAAGACAGTAAATGGTAAGCGAATATACAGTAAGCCCACAAAAACGATAAATCTTTACTCGTAAATTATAAAACTACAAAAAGCACTATCACTTTGGTAAATAAAGTATAAAACAGGGCAGTCTCATCGGCAAAATTTTTGCCGGGAGGCTGCCCTGAGTATTTGTCTTATTTCACTTCTACTAATTCAATCTTAAAGTTAAGTTCTTTTCCAGCCATTTCGTGGTTTGCATCAAATGTGATATTTTTCTCATCTTTAGCTGTTACTTTAACAGGGAATGGCTGACCGAACTGGTTTGACAGGTATACCTGCTGGCCAACTGTCAGGTCTTCGGAACCTGGGAGCTGGGCGATTTCCATAGTGAAGATAGCGTTTGGATCTGCCATACCGTATGCTTCTTCAGGCATAAGGTGAACATCAATGATCTGACCAACTTCCATGTCAGCTACAGCAGCATCAAACCCTCTGATCATCTGGCCTGCACCGCAGATGAATTCCAGCGGTTCGCCACGGTCGTAAGAGGAATCAAACTGTGTTCCGTCATTGAAAGTTCCTCTGTAATGTGTGCGGCAGGTTTTTCCTACATTGCGTCCTGTGAGCTGTGGCTGTGATCCGCCACATCCACCGCATCCGCCACCACAGCTGTCTCCACAGGAGTGTCCCTCCTCATGGCTACCACAGGAATGCCCTTCTTCATGATGGTGATGGTCGCAGTTGGCTCCGGAAGACACTAATTCGCCTTTTAAATAGCTTTCAACTGCCTGATCAGTATTTCCCTGGGCTCCGGCGCATAATTCGATTCCTGCCTCTGTGAGAGCTGTCTGAGCACCACCGCCGATACCACCGCAGATCAGAACATTTACACCCTGCTCAGCAAGCAGACCTGCAAGTGCACCATGTCCTGTACCGTTAGAACCGATCACTTCACTGGAAACTACTTTGTTGTCTTCCACTTCATAAACTTTAAAAGACTCTGTTTTTCCAAAATGCTGAAAAATCTCTCCATTATCATATGTTACTGCAATTTTCATTTGAAAAATCCTCCAAATTATTTTTTATACCCATTCAGTCCAGTATAAACTGTCTGCGACACAAAAGCAAGGCTATTTGATCAGGTAATTCTCAATTCCATTTGCAATTCCCCGTACCATTTTTTTCTGATAAGAACTCTGTTGCATACGGCGGTCTTCGGAAGGATTACTCATATATCCCATCTCGATAATCGTTGTCGGAACTTTGCTCCAGTTATTTCCGGTCATAGAGTCTGTTTCCCAGACGTATTCTTTTCTGCATCCTGTAGCTGACACATATGCATTGAGCACAGCCTCAGAAAGAGCTTTGTTTTTTCTGTACATAGATGAAATATAAGGACTGTTTCTGGTTGTACAGATAGTCAGTGCTCCACTGATAGAGGAATTATCACTTCCATTGGCATGGATACGGATATACGCATCCGCGTTTGCCTTATTTGCCACTTTTGCGCGGTCAATACAGCTGAGAGCTACTTTACTGTTGGTTCGGGTCATTATTACCTTAAAACCTCTTTTCTGAAGAAGGGTTCTTAGCTGAAGACCAATGCTCAGGTTGAGCTTATATTCCTCCACACCTGTAGCAACACCCTGGGTTCCGGACGTATCTTTCTCTTTCAGCTGGCTGGAATCAGGCCCAAGAGGTTCATAGCCACCGGCAACAACAGCAGAATGCCCCGGATCCAGTACAATAACAGGAGTCCAGACACCTTTACTGTTGATCTTTCGTCTATTTACAGTCTGATTGATACGCATTCTTCCAGTCTGTTTGCCAAAATATCTGAAACGATTATGAATACGGTGCCATCCTGTAAGCATGGTACCGTCTGCTGCAAAACAGTAATAATACTTGCCGATTTTGTGCAGGTCTGTCAGCTTTTTGCCATTCTTATAATAGTATTTTTTTCCACCGAAGGTTTTCCATCCGGTGAAAGTACTGCTGACAGATGCTGCCTGGACATCTGTAAAATTTACAGAAGGTAAGGCTGTGACCAGGAGAAGAATGCACAAGAGCCAGATAAAACATGATTTTCTTTTCTTCATACGTGACTTCCTTTCATATAGAGATGTTTTGAGTAATGGTTTTCTGTATGTTGATTATATCATGTAATTGTCTGGGAGTGTGGAAAAAAGTTCCTAAAAAGAAAGACTCCGGTCGCAATGACCGGGCCTTCTTTTTAGGAATCTGTATTAATTACCCAAATGGATTATTTAACAGTAGCC
>ENA-ORTT01002373-ORTT01002373.1-human-gut-metagenome-genome-assembly--contig:-NODE-2373-length-14853-cov-2.747669_pt1 | contig 14853 bp, 9 predicted proteins | sample MGYA00242074_ERZ509197 | MGnify/ENA primary metagenome ERZ509197 (study PRJEB26280, sample SAMEA2338789) | human gut metagenome | biome: human gut; feature: human-associated habitat; material: faeces...
CTATTAAATAAATATCTTGCAGGAGATGCTCTTCCCGAAGAAAAGAGAGAAGTCGTGCGCTGGATGAAAGAAAGTGAAGAACACCGTGAACAACTGATGCAAATGCGTCATATTTATGACGCTACTATCTGGAATGGTAATTTGCAAGAAAAAAAGGCGGAAAATAAGAAAATTATGATGCGTTATCTTTGGACCTCTATGAAGATAGCGGCAGTCATTGCCATGATTGCTTTTATTATTCATAAGGAATATCAAGAGTATCGGTTTGAACACTCTACTGAAATGCAGATGATGACGGTTCCCGCAGGGCAAAGGGCTAGCCTGGTTTTGGCTGACGGGACAATTGTCTGGTTGAACTCCAACTCTACTTTAAAATATCCGGCTACCGGATTTCATGCCAAAGAGAGGAAAGTGATTTTGGAAGGAGAGGGGTATTTTGAAGTGGCTCATAACGAGAAACATCCTTTTATTGTTGAGACCGAGAAATATGATATCAGAGTATTGGGAACTACTTTCAATGTCTCGGCATATCCTAACTCCGGTTTATTTGAAGCTTCTTTGATAGAAGGTAAAGTCACCGTATACCATCCTGAAACGCAAAACGAAATAATCTTGAATCCACATGAAAAGGTGGAAGTTAGAGACGGGAAACTTTATAAAGAGACCTTTACTTCGGATCATGATTTCTTGTGGAGGATGGGTATTTATTCTTTTAAAGATGAACCGTTGGAAACTGTCTTTAAGAAATTAGAGCAATATTATGAAGTGAAGATCATTAATAAAAACATAGAAATAACTTCTCATCCGTGTACCGGTAAGTTCCGCCAGAAAGAAGGAATCGAACATGTGATGAGAGTATTGCAGAAATACATCAAATTTAATTATATACAGGACGACGAAAAGAATCAGATCATAATCTATTAACCCTAGTATTTAATCTAAAAAAACACTGAAAATGAGAGCAAGAGAACCTGCCCGTTTAAAACAGAAATATCGGTAAGTGTTGCAGCACTTACCGATATGTGAGAAGTCAATAAAAAAGACTCGTCATCTGTTACAAATCTTTATGTATTAACTTAATAACTCTAGGCAAAGATATGAAAAATAATCTTTGGTGTGGACGTATTGTCCATAGAAAAACACACTGTACTCAAATTTTAAGAATTATGAGGTTAACTGTCTTTTTCCTGTTATTCATTGTTTTTGAGACATATTCCTTGAATGTCCGTTCTCAAAATCAGAAAGTAACGATGAATAAAGGTACCGCAACACTATCTGACATTATCAGGCAGATTGAAAAACAAACAGACTATTTGTTTATTTACAATGAGCATGAGATTGCTTTAGACAAACGAATAGCAGTATCTACTCGGGAAACCACGGTTGCCGAAATTCTTAATAGAGTTTTGCAAGGAACAGGTTTCTCGTATACGATGGAAGGCAACCATATTATTCTGGTGAAAAATATGGAGAAAATGAAAAACGTAACTCCCGGTCGGAAGATAACAGGAACTGTGAAAGATGATTTGGGAGAGGTTATTGTCGGTTGTAATGTAGCTGTTAAAGGTGAGAAAATAGGAGCCATCACTGATATGGATGGAAGATATACTATCGAGGTTCCGGACAATAGTATATTGGTTTTCTCATTTTTAGGTTATAAGAGCGTTGAATCTCCCGTCAAGAATAATTCGGTTATCAATATAACCATGCAAGAAGACTCCAGATCTTTGGAAGAAGTGGTGGTTGTAGGTTATGGAACACAGAAAAAAGTGAATTTGACAGGTGCTGTATCTGTGGTAGAAGGAGATCAATTGGCAGGGCGTTCTGCTTCGACTATGTCTCAATTACTGCAAGGAGCAGTTCCTAACATGACTGTCTCTTTTTCTTCAGGTCGTGCGGGAGATGGAGGTTCGTTTAATATCAGAGGTGTAAATTCCATTAGTGGTTCTGCCAAACCGTTGGTCCTTATTGATGGAGTGGAGGGAGATGTGAATCGTGTCAATCCGAATGATGTCGCCTCTGTTTCGGTCTTAAAAGATGCGTCGTCTGCGGCAATTTATGGAGCACGTGCCGCCTATGGAGTTATTCTGGTAACTACAAAGACGGGAGAAAAAGGCAAAGTCACTCTTAATTATAACGGACGATACAGCTTTAGTGATGTAACTACGTCGACAGATTATGAAACCCGTGGATATTATGCGGCCGGTATTAGTGATATGTTTTTCTCTACCTGGCAAGGGACACCATTGCTCACATATACGGAAAAGGATTATCATGAGTTGTGGATCAGGAGAAATGATAAGACGGAACAACCCGAACGGCCCTGGGTAGTAACTGAAAACGGACAGTATAAATACTATGGGAATTTTGATTGGTATAATTATTTATATGACCATAAACGTCCGACGCATGAACATAATGTAAGCATTTCCGGTGGAAGTGAACATTTGAAGTTCAGGCTTTCCGGAGGATATTATAATCAGAAAGGAGTTCTTAAAATACAACCGGACAAGTATGAACGCTATAACTTCAAATCAAGGCTGGAAGCCAAAGTGACTCCATGGTTATCCGTCAGTAATAATACCTCTTATTTCAAATCGAATTACTCCTATCCGGGACTTGGTGGAGTGAATACAATATTTAAGAATGCAAGCTATCGTGCCTTGCCTATATTAGTGCCTGTACATCCTGATGGTACACTGGTGTATGAAACTAATATAATGAACTATACTTTGGCGGGTACCACTGTTGCATTATCCAATAAGAAACATAATAATAAAGATGAGATAGACGAGTTTATGACCACATTTGAAGTAGTTATAAATCCGGTAAAACATGTTGAAATCATAGGGAATTACACATATTCGAAATATGACAAGAAATGTACCAATAGAAGTGTAGACATGCAATACTCCAAGGTACCGGGTGTTACGATTACCATGCCCGAGAGTACAAGCGGAGGGAATAAACTGACTGTGTTGAATACAAAAAATCTGTATTATGCATATAATGCTTACGGAACTTATGGTAACTTGTTTGCCGGCTCTCATAATGTGAAACTGACAGGCGGTATCAACTATGAGACAAAATCTTATGAAGATCTGACTGTGAGTAAAGATGGACTGTTATCTGATGAATTGAATGACTTTAATCTGGCTAAAGGAGAAAATACAGTAGTCACCGGAGGAAAGAATAAATATGCTTTATTTGGCGTCTTTTATAGGGCAAACTATGATTATAAAGGAAGATACCTGTTTGAGGCGAGCGGAAGATACGATGGCAGTTCCCGGTTTAAAAAAGGCCATCGGTACGGCTTCTTCCCATCGTTCTCCGCCGGATGGCGCATTAGCGAAGAGCCTTTTTATGGAGCATTGAAAAATACAGTAGATAACCTAAAGTTACGACTGTCTTATGGAACTTTGGGCAATCAGCAAGTTGGTTATTATGATTATCTGCAGCAAATAGAAACAGGAAAAGTTCTTAATTATTCGTTTGGTGATAAAGAAAAAGCCTCGTATGCCTATGAAACCGCTCCTAATGCTTCCGACTTGACATGGGAAACCGTAGTTACTAAAAATATTGGCCTTGATATCGGTATCTTCAATAATAGATTGAATATTTCGGCAGATGCTTATATAAGGGATACAAAAGACATGCTAATGCCCGGCAAAGCATTACCGTCTGTCTATGGCGCAAAATCTCCTAATATGAATGCTGCTGACTTAAGGACCAAAGGTTGGGAATTGGTCGTTGCCTGGAATGACCGTTTTAATGTGATGGACAAACCTTTTAACTATGGTGTTTCGTTTGGAATCGGGGATAATGTCTCCAAGATTACGAAATATGATAACCCTAATAAAGAAATCAGCTCTCCTTATGTCGGTCAGAGACTGGGAGATATATGGGGGTATATGGTTGATGGCTATTTTGCGACAGATGAAGAGGCAGCTAATTATGGAGTAGACCAGAGTGTCGTAAACTATATCATCAACAATGCCGTTGTCGATAGAGGACTGCATGCTGGAGACATGAAATATCTCGATCTTGATGGCAATAATAAGATCGAACAAACTGTCAGTGCTAATGATATTAAGGACCAACGGATTATAGGTAATTCTCTTCCGCGCTATACGTACAGTATCAGACTTAATGCAGAATGGAATGGCATTGACTTTTCCGTGTTCTTTCAGGGAGTGGGGAAACAAGACTGGTACCCATCCAGTGATGCATTTGCCTTTTGGGGACCGTATAGTTCACCAGCACCAAGTTTCATTCCGAAGGATTTTTTGGCAGACGTATGGAGCGTAGACAATCCTGATGCTTATTTCCCCCGCCCCAGAGGATATATCGCATGGACTGATGGCCGTTCCTTGTCATCGGTTAATAACAGATACTTGCAAAGTCTTGCCTATTGCCGACTGAAAAACCTGACTGTGGGATATACGCTACCTGTTAAATGGTTATCAAAGATACATGTGCAGAAAGCCCGTCTCTATTTCAGTGGTGAGAATCTGCTCACATTAGACAGGCTGGATACGGATTATATTGATCCGGAAGCGGCTGCTGCCGGAACAAATTGGAAAACAGGTAAGACTAATGCACTCTCTTATCCGTTCTCAAAGACCTATTCTTTTGGTATTGATATTACATTCTGATAATAACTAATATATCTATATATGAAAACCAAGTTTAGTATCATATTTATGTGGTTGTTTACCATTCTTTTTATATCGTGTGATAAACTGGACCTTTATCCTGAAGACAGTTTGTCTCCAACCACCTATTTCAAGAATGAAAACGAACTTCAACTGTATAGTAATCAGTTTTACTATAATATACTGCCTACGGCAGCAGATATTTATAAAGATAATGCAGATGTATTGATTGTTTCTCCGTTGGATGATGAGGTAACTGGGCAACGGATCATTCCATCGACGGGTGGAGGATGGAATTGGGAGGCATTGAGAAGTCTTAATTTCTTGTTAGAGAATTCTCATAATTGTGAAGATCAAGATGTACGTAATAAGTACGATGCAATCACCCGTTTTTTCAGGGCTTATTTTTACTTTAAGAAAGTACAGCGATTTGGAGATGTCCCCTGGTATGATAAAGTACTGGATTCGTCTGATGCTGAACTGTTGTATAAACCCCGGGATTCCAGAGAGTTTGTGATGCAGAAAATCATTGAAGATTTGGATTTTGCTATTACTACTTTATCCAAAGATAAAGAACTTTACAGAGTCAGTAAATGGGCTGCATTGGCATTGAAGTCAAGAGTTTGTCTGTTTGAAGGCACTTTCCGCAAGTATCATGGGATAGCAGACTACGAAAAATATTTGGATGCGTGCATTACTGCTTCCGATGACTTTATGAAGAATAGTGGATATAGCTTGTATAAAACAGGCAGTACTCCTTATCAGACTCTTTTTTCTTCCTTGAATGCCATTCAGCAGGAAATTGTTTTGGCTAGAGACTATAATGGGACACTGAATATCCGCCACGACGTGCAAGGTTTTGAAAATACAGCTTCGAAAGGCAGACCCGGATTATCGAAAAAGATTGTAAATATGTATTTGAATAAGAACGGTTCCCGTTTTACGGACATGCAAGGATATGCCACTAAGGTATTTTTTGATGAATGTCAGAACAGGGATCCTCGTTTGGCACAGACCATCCGTACTCCCGGATATATACGTCCGGGAGAAACGAAACAGTCGGGGCCTAATTTCTCTTCGGCAATGACTGGGTATCATTTAATTAAATATTCGGGTGCCACTAAATATGATGTTGGTGACACGTCTGAAAATGATTTTCCTATTTTCAGGACGGCGGAGGTTTTTTTGAATTATGTGGAAGCCAAAGCGGAAAGGGGAACGCTGGAACAGAATGATATTGACAGGACGATTAAATTAATAAGGGATAGGGTAGGAATGCCGAACCTGAATATGAGTGACGCTAATACAGGCCCCGATCCTTATCTGCTGAATGTCTATCCTAATGTCTCTGAAACGAATAAAGGAGTCATACTGGAAATCCGTCGTGAAAGAGTCATAGAATTGTTAATGGAAGGCTTCCGTTATTATGATTTGATGCGTTGGAAAGCGGGAAGTTGTATGGATGATGAGTTTCTGGGAATGTATTTCCCCGGTCCGGGCAATTATGACCTGAATCATGACGGAACCATTGATGTCTGTTTGTATAAAGGAGCAAAACCAAGTGGAGTAAATGCATTGGAGTTTCTGGAGATTGGGGTTACGGTGGACTTGACGGAAGGGGAGTCTGGAAATGTGATTTGCTACAAAGACGTTCCTCGCCAGTGGAATGAAGAACGGGATTATCTATATCCGATTCCCAGACAGGATCGTATTTTGACAAATGGAGTCCTGACACAGAACCCGGGATGGAATGATGGTTTAAACTTTTAATTTGATTGAGCATGAAAGAATATAGAATAATGATATTGTTGGTTTCTACACTTTTTACAATAGCTATGAGTTGTTCCAGTCAACTGGACAATGAAGATTTTAGCGATATGATAGGAAAGGGACAGAATTATACTCCTCCTCCTGTTCCGGTTGAAGAACCGACATTGAAGGACAAAGAAGGCTGGAAAATTGATTCCATTGATGGAAAGAGCTTTATATGGTATTCTTATAATAAAAGTGCTTTTAATGCCCGGCAACAAGTAAATGTGCTTGAAATCGACCTGTCGAGTCCTGACTACGAATTAGAGTTTGTTTCGGCTCCTCAACTGGATTCTTTGTCAAGTGTTGCTCTGAAACATGATGCGGTAGCCGGAATTAATGGTACGTATGAACTTGAAGCCTCTTTCGTAAAAGTCAATGGCTCAATAATTTCACCGATCACTCTTCCCGAAGGGCATTTAAGATATTGGAAACATGAAGGGGCCATAGCTTATGACGGCTATAAGGTTGAAATTGGATATGGAACAAAGGAATCATATTCCTATAATTCAATGCCTAACATATTCTCGGGAGCACCGGTATTAATAGATGATTATCAACCGGTGGGTGAAACATTTATTGGAGATATAACCGGAATCAACCTGAATTCCCTGGATGGAGAGGATTACCGAAGACATCAGGGAGTACGTCATCCCCGTACCGCTGTGGCTTTGACAGAACAGAATAAACTTTTGTTGGTAACAGTGGACGGTCGTGCGGATTTGGCGGCAGGAATGACTGCCAAAGAGCTTACCTCCTTTATAAACCAGTATTTTAAACCACAGCATGCCTTGAACGTAGACGGAGGAGGGTCTACAACGATGTATATACGCGACAGTAATCTTTCAGCCACAGATGTAGTCAACTATCCGTGTGATAATAAAAAGTTCGATCATTACGGACAACGCAGTGTCAGGACTTTCATCTTGGTAAAGAAGCATAGCAACGGGCAGTTGTTTGACTCTGGTGACGGTTCGGAGGATAATCCTTATATTATAAAAACGGCGAGACATATGCAGGATATGCATAAGGTCAATTATTCTAAAGGAATGGTTTATTTCAGAATGGAGGCCGATGTGAATATGTCAGGGATTGATTGGCAGGCTTTGAATGTGAGTGAGCCTTATGACAGACTCGTCCATTTTGACGGAAACGGGCATGTTATAAAAGGCTTGAAATCGCAAGGTAACTATGCCAGCTTGTTCGGGGTGTTATGTGGAGTCTGCAAGAATTTGGGAATTGTGGATGCAGATATTGTGGCACAAAATGGAGGCGGAATATTAGCCGGCTATGTAGGGATAAAAATCCCGACTTCGGATGTACTTACCGGAAGTGTAGAAAATTGTTATACGAGCGGAAAGGTATCGGGATTTGATATAATTGGCGGTATTTCCGGTAATATCGGTAAACCGAGCGGATCTGTGTATTCGTCCATTAAGAATTGTTATTCTACTGCCACAGTTACAGCGAAGAATGAAACAGGAAATTCACGTGCCGGGGGAATAGTAGGTATTGTCTGGGCTGGTGGTATATTGGAGAATTGCTATGCGGCAGGTGAAGTTATTTCAATGAATTCCGGAGCAGCAGGTATCGGAGCTTATTTTGATACTGCACCTAAAAGATGCGTTGCTTTGAATAAATTAGTGGAAAACAAGAAAAATGGTGTAAATTTGGGGCGTATTGCCGCCTTCATGGGAGCAGCTAATATGACGGTTGTTGATTGTTGGGCAACAGACGATATGAAGATTTTGAATGCCGGAGTACCTAAAACCGAATTTTCCGGTGAATTAGTCGGTGTGAAGCAACCCCACGATGGGGAAACTAAGTCGAAGGAGTTCTTATCGAATATGCAGAACTACCTTGATGCAGGATGGGGAAACTCATGGTATTACAAGGTAAATGCGAAAGGATATCCTATTCTGTTATGGCAATATAATCGGGAAGATTATAATACGGATATTACTGGTCATTAAGACTAATATATATTATACTTAACACATTTATTCGTTAGTTTATGAAGAAAAACTTGTTAATCGTCGTTATCCTGGCTGTGTGCTCCATTGGAATAGTAAAAGGGCAGACAGTAGCGGATTCATTGGCAATTGTATCTGCTTGTTGGAAGATAGAAAATCCTCAAAAAGGAATTGTATATAAGTATGCTTCTATCCCTCAATTATATCAAGGTCCCCAATCTATCAGCCTGATAGAAATTGATCCTGTTGCAGGTTTGAAAGTCGGTGTTGCCGTTTCGGATAAAATGAAAGAAACAAGTAAGATTGCTTCTGAATATAACGCCATTGCAGCCATTAATGGCTCCTATTTTGACATGAAACGGGGAAACTCGGTCTGTTTCCTGAAGACGGATCGCCAAGTTATTGATACAACGCTGCAGAGTGAGTTTAAACAGCGTGTCACAGGAGCCATTAGTGTGCGCAAAAGGGGAATGAAATTAATTCCTTGGAACAAACAGATAGAAAAGAATTATAAAGGCAAAGCAGGTACGATACTAGCTTCCGGTCCGTTAATGTTGAAAGACGGACAGGTTTGTGATTGGAACTCGTGTGAACCGAATTTTATCCGGACGAAGCACCCTCGTAGTGCTGTTGCTACTACTAAGGATGGAAAAGTCCTGTTGATAACGGTAGACGGGCGTTTTCCTGAACAAGCAGGAGGAGTGAATATTCCGGAATTGGCACATCTGATCCGGGTTTTAGGAGGTGAGGATGCATTAAATTTGGATGGAGGTGGATCTACTACTCTTTGGTTGTCCGGTGCATCGGATAATGGAGTCGTTAATTATCCTTGTGACAATGGGCGGTTTGACCATGCCGGAGAACGGAAAGTTCCTAATATTCTTTATATAACGCATCAATAACGTTTCCATTATTCTTCATTGTATTTAAGGTCTTTCAGTGCATAGATTAAGACTTTTCAGTGCAGAAACTAGTGACTTTTTATGCAGTCGGGTGGTCGTCCTGTTGTAACGGGACAATGGGCACTTTATAAAAAGACGAATGTCACCTTATAGGGTGACATTTATCATTCTATAAGGTGACTAGCTATCCTCAAAAGGATGAAAATTACTAAAGATACAAAATTAATTAGTGAAAAGCAATAGTAGGGTAAGAAATTTATCTGTATTGCAAACAGGCTTAGAATTCAAATCCGAATCTAGCTCCTACTCCATGTAACTCCCATGTATCATTCCAACTATTATGATAATAATGCCCTCCATAGCTGTAACTATAATCCGTTGTGGCGTCATAATCTTGGAAGTTATACATCAAAGCTAAATTCAAGGCCTTTTTCCCTTTTAAAGAAAAACGTACTCCTACTCCTATTGAAGCATACGCTCCTTCTATGTCTCCTACAGCATATCCGGCTTTTACGTCGGCGAACGGAGTCACTTTTTTGTTGATGAAGTTAGCTCTGAAGTTAGCATAGATGGGGGCTGCATAAAGATCTGCATCGGTATAGTAGTTGAAAGCAACGCCACCACCTACAAAGAAATAATTGTTGAATTGATAACCATGTGTGGTTGATAATTCAATTTTAGAGGCATTGTAGTCGCTCACATCGCCAATATATGCAAAGTCTACGAAACCCTTATAGCCTTTTAATGTATTTCTTGCGGCTTTGCGGTCGTTGGTATCCTTACGATAATCTCTTGTGTACCGCTCTTCTTTTGTGATTTTAGTCACATCACTCATCTGACAGATGATGAGGCTGCCATCACCTGTTTTGATTTTTAAAGAGACATTGGGCACTTGTTCAATGATTACTCCTTTAATAATGCTGCCATTCTTTAAATACACTACTTCTGTGTAATTCTGTGCTGCGACATACGTACTGATACTTAATAATAAGGTCAGTACTAATAGTAGTTTTCTCATACTTGTATTTTTATTGTTTATAGTTTCTTGAGTGCGCTATAGATAGAGCCTGCCCAATAGTTGCGCAATCCGAAACCACGTGCCTTGCCGTCGGTAATCCATTCTTCAATGATTTCCTTTGTTTCGGTATTGAAGAATACGACTTCATACGTACCTCTATTGTTTGATTTGTCCAGGAACTGTGCGATAAACACCATACCTACTCCGGGTGTTTTCTGGATAGGCAATGCGTTGATGGCTGCTTTGATTTGCTCTTTACTAAGAGTATATTCTCTTTTAGCAGTCATTAGCTCGGCCAGGTCGATGTTTTCGTTCACCTGATTAACGGCATCCAGTGAAATCTCTGTCACTTCTTTTTTCAATTGTTTTCCTACGTTATACTTCTTAGCTTCTGTGATGAACAGCTCATTGATACGTCTGAAAGCATCTTTGAATTGTGCCGGTGATTCATCTGCACCGAAAACTTTTACTTGGGAGTAGTCTACCCCATAGAACTTAATAGACTGAATGTCTTTCAATGCACTCTTGCCTTGTCCGAAACAGAACAGGCTCGTGCTCAAGAATAAGAATAGAATAAGTTTTTTCATATACGTTAATGTTAAAGTGATATAGTTGGTTACTAACTTCCAAAAGTAGAAAATAATTATCGTAAATCAATGAATTTTATCGTTTTTCGACTCATCGGAGGCATTTGTATCTTGGCAATGTACTCTGCCGATTCAAAATTGATGCTTGGCGCCACTCTGACTTTCGAACGGAACAGATCTTTAATCTCTTTGGCAAAGGCTTCGCTACGGTTCTCGCTTCCGATACGAATCAGAATCTCATCCGTTCCCAATTCATTGGTATAAACTTCAATAATATAGTTTTTTACCGAAGGTATATTATCCAGAATGTCGAATAATGCAGGCGGATATAACGTTGTTCCTTTGTATTTAATCATTTGTCCTTTCCGGCCGAGGATGGAGCTTAGGCGGATGGTATTTCTCCCGCAACCACAGGGCTCGGTGTGGTGGTAGCAAATATCGCCTGTTTTGAAACGGAGCAACGGCATCCCTTTGACTCCGAGCGTCGTGATCGTTACTTCCCCTGCTTCTCCCTCTTCCACGGGGCGATTGTTATCATCCAGAAACTCTACAATGATAAGTTCCGGTTGCAAATGTCCTCCGTGGAATTCATTACACTCGGTAAAGGACGACTGCATTTCGGTGGAGGCATAAGTGGAATACAACTGCAAGGCAGGCCATTTATCGTGTATCTTCTGTCCGAGCGTATTCAACTGGAATTCCTGATTGCGCAATGCTTCTCCGATACAGATACACTTCTGCATGGAACAGGTATTATGGTCGATATGATTCTTTTCGGCAAACTCTATCAGTTTGATAAGGAAAGAGGGGACCACCATTCCACAAGTCGGATGTATCCGTCGAATCGTGTCCCATTGCAGTTCCGGGATGCCGTTGCCTACACGGATCACTCCCATACCCAGTTCGCGGGCCCCCATATAATAAGCCAGGCCTGCCATGAAACGGCGGTCGATGGTAGTCATCAATTGAAGAATATCCTGTTTGGTGCATCCGGTGGTGGTGAAAGATAGGTATTCGTTGTAAGAGAGACGGTCCAGGTCTTCAGAGGTGAGAACGAAAGTGACCGGATCTCCCAATGTGCCCGAAGTCGTCACATAGTCGATAATTTCCTCTTTGTCTACGCAGATGAAATCATCGTTATGGAGTTGCAAGTCCGTCTTGGTAGTGACGGGGATCTGTTGCAAGTCTTCAATCGTCTTTATTTGATTGATATCAATGTGATGTTCGGCAAACATCTGTTGATAGAACTTGGAATGTGCTTGCAGGTAGGCTAACGCTTTGGCTAACTGTTCTTCCTGATAGCTTTTGATATCTTCCGGTGAGCGGAACTGAATTTCAGGATTCTTTTCCATCTTAGGATTGTTTTTGAATTTTTTGCTGGATACGTTCTTTCTCTTGCAACTTGGGAATAGGTCTCTTCAATGCTTGTTGCCAGTATGCAATAGCTTGTTGAGGTTGCTGCATGGCCTCGTAGTAATCTCCTATTACTTCATATACATAGTATAGGGAAGGATTGGAGGCTTGGTATGTTTTTAAAACAGATTCCTCTATCTTTTCCTTTTTTCTGATTTTCTTCAATTTTAAAAGGCTTTCATAGTATACACGCAAAGAAGCAGATGGGGCAAGCGGACTTTTTCCAGGATTCAAATGTCCCCACACTTCCCAGGTGAGCATGATATCTCCTGTAAAAAGCAGAATATGTCAGTTATTAGCATTGTAAGATATTGCATCTGCCGTGTCAATTGATTACCATGAAATTAAGAAAACAAAGGAGGTATCCGACATGGTTTGGGAGATCCGGGAGTACGGAGCAGTGGATGACGGCAGAACCGTCAATACGGCGGTGATCCAGAATACAATAGACAGATGCCATCAGGCAGGCGGCGGTACCGTACTGATCGAAGGCGGAGGGTATCTGTGCGGAACGATTTTTCTGCGGAGCAATGTTACGCTGGAAATCGCACAGGGAACGGTGTTAAAGGCAAACCCCGACATCAGTGATTATGCGGAGAATACCCATCATAACAGATATCGCAATGAGGAAGCACTGGACAGATGCTTTCTCTACGGAGAAGATCTGGAAAATATCGGGATCTGCGGAAAAGGACGTATCGAAGGCAGTTCGGAGGCATTTCCCAACAAAGGCAATATTTACCGCCCGATGCTGATCCGTTTTTTGCGGTGCCGGCAGATACATATCGAGGACATCCGATTATGCGACGCGGCGGCATGGACTACGGCGTTCTTAGATTCCGAGTACATCTGGATCAGCAAAGTATATATTCATAACGAGAAACGCTATAACGGCGATGGGCTGGATTTTGACGGCTGCGCCCATGTATTTATAGATAATTGTAGTATTACCGGAACGGACGACAATCTGTGCCTGCAATCCAGCTCGAAAGAATATCCCGTGAAGGATATCCATATCAGCAACTGTGAATTCACATCCCTATGTGCGGGGATCCGGATCGGCCTGAAATCCATCGGGGATATCTACAACGTAGTTATCAGTAACTGCACTATGGACAGAGTCTGGCGGGAAGGCATCAAGATCGAATGCACGGAAGGCGGCAGCATCTCGGATATCATGATCCAGAATGTGACGATGCGGGATGTAACAAGACCTGTTTTTATGATCCTGAATAACCGGTTCAAGACAGACGATTATGGAAGCTCCGTAGAACTGGAACAGATGCCGGAGATCGGCAGAATGGAAAATATTACGATCACCCATCTGACGGCGGTGGATTCCGAAGAAATGAAGAACACCCATTATCGTTTTGGCAATGATATTATGGGAGAACCGAAGTTTAACGGCATCCGCATAGATGCGGAGGAACATCATCCGATCCGGGACGTGACTTTACAGAATATCTGCTACCGGAGTATCGGTGGGGTAAAGAAGGCAGACATTCCCGCGGAATACCCGCCGGTGCTGGATCAACTGCGGCATCCGGGAGAGGTGACCTCGGAGAATTATTATCCCGACTGGAGCCGGACGGCATATCTGGATATCCGGAATGTGGAGGAACTGTATCTGGACAATATCTGCTTTGAATGCGTGGAACCGGATGAGAGGGAACCGTACCTGATCGAGAACAGCAGCATCCTCAGACAGGATATCCGGGTGAAAGCATAGAAAACGCGCAAACCGTGAACATAGAACAAATAACAGGAAAAAGAACAGGAGAAAAACATGGAAAATTATCAGGCATGGGCAGAAGAGGTTTTAGAAAAAGTAAAAGAGAAAATGGTATGGGTCAGTGAAAAAAACAAGGATATCATCCCTTACACCACCGATGCGAACGGTAATTATGATGACCGTTCCTCAGAAGAGAAAGAATGGAATCACGATGACGGTTTAAACTGGTGGACCAACGGATTCTGGGGCGGCATTATGTGGCTGCTGTATCAGGATACCCAAGAGGAAAAATATGCGCAGATTGCACGGGTTTCCGAACAGAAAATGGAGAAATGTTTTGAAAGCTATTTCGGACTTCATCATGATGTGGGATTCATGTTCCTGCCTACGGCAGTTGCAGATTATCGCTTGACCGGCCATGAGGATTCCAAACGGATCGCCATGCATGCAGCAAACCTCTTGGCAGGCAGATTCAATCCGGTGGGAAAGTTCATCCGGGCATGGAATCAGGTGCCGGGCAGCGATACCAGAGGCTGGGCGATCATTGACTGCATGTTCAACATCTGTCTGCTCTACTGGGCTTCCGAGGAAAGCGCAGATCCCAGATTCCGTCAGATCGCCATGATGCATGCAGATACCGTAATGGAGAATTTCATCCGTCCGGATGGTTCGGTATGCCATATCGTGGAATTCGATCCGGAGACCGGTGTCATGGTAAAAAGCCACGGTGGACAGGGCTACGCGGAAGGCTCTTCCTGGACCAG
>ENA-ORTT01002376-ORTT01002376.1-human-gut-metagenome-genome-assembly--contig:-NODE-2376-length-14842-cov-2.420031_pt1 | contig 14842 bp, 9 predicted proteins | sample MGYA00242074_ERZ509197 | MGnify/ENA primary metagenome ERZ509197 (study PRJEB26280, sample SAMEA2338789) | human gut metagenome | biome: human gut; feature: human-associated habitat; material: faeces...
ATGCCGCCGAAGTAGAATTGTCGTACGATCCGACAGTACTGACCGATTATCAGGAGCTGACTCAGGAGGGACTGGATTTCGAAGTATTACCTGAGCATGTCGGTACTTTGGGGCAAAAACGCCTGAGTCTGGCTGCCGACGCCACCTTGGGAGGTACACAACTGACTTTCGATATGACTACTCTTCGAACACTGATTCCGAAAGATGAAGAAGTGAAGTACGTTTATCCGGTACGGATCAAGAGCCTGACCGAGGGGGTAGAGGTCAATACCGATAAAGATTATCTGTTGCTGGCGATCCAGCTGAATACACCTCAGGCAAATTTACGCGGAAAGGGGAGTTTGATAGAAGCGGATTGTGATCCTTGGCGAGGTACGAATATGGATAAGATCATCGTACCTCTGATTATGGATTTGCCTTTTGATAATGAAAGTATGGAACTGACGTTCGATTATGAAGCTGATCCTGCTTTATTAGATTCCTATAACCAATTATATGGAACGAACTATGAATTGCTGCCTGAATGTTATACGACTCCTGAGTTAAAAATCAAAGCCGGTGAAGTTTCGGGAACGGCAGAAATGGAGGTAGATCCTGTGCAACTTGCCGGAGAAACAGGGTATGATTTGGAAGGTAAATCTTATATGTTACCCATTCGGATTACCGGATGTGACAATCCGTCTGTCAAGATTCAAGCAGGTGCTGTTACTTATGTAAAAGTAGCTACAAAAGCCAAGTGGACCGGAACGTGGACGGAAACGATTCTTGAAGGAGAATCCGGAATTAGTACAACAGCTGGTAGTGTGTTGTCCGTGAAATTATATACCCGTCATGCTGTTATTGCAAATGCAGTCGGTGATGAAAATTGCCAGAATATGATGTCTGGTTGGATATTGGATGATGAAGCGATTCTTTGTCCTGGTTGGAGTGGAACTATGTTCGAGCAATGTTCACCTATTATTAAAATTACCGAGGAAGATTATGACAATAGTGGAAAGAAAAAGGTAGATGTTTTGGCCGGTTGGTTTGGCGATATTTGGAACTGGGGGGGTAAACCAGTTTCAGCTAATAATAGCTGGTATGATCCTAATTCTCAGGTACTTCATTTAGAATGGTCGGGTGGCTATAGTTGGGGGGATTATACGATTAAAAGAGAGTTTTCGAATCCGATATTTGATTGAATTTTATCTGATGAGGGTGTGTCAAAATGCGTGTTTCGATAAATTATATAGTTGCAATTTATTGATAATCAATATTGAAAAGCCACTAAAAATACGAAAATTTGCATTTTGACACACTCTCTCAAAAACATTTTTAAAATTTTGAGTCATGAAAAAATGGATATTTATTACAACTTGTACCGTTGTGGTTTTATTGTCGACAGTGAATGTTTATCGTGTTTTAGGAGATTGGAATACACCTTTCCTCAGTATGTTAAAACTGGAACAACTGGCTTATGGTGAAGGGGGGAATACGGGAGGTGAAGGAGGAAGTGTCAATGATTGCGATATTTTTTTGTATAACCGGAATTATGCAGAAGCAACAGAGCGCGTAAAAATAACTTTTAATATTAAATTGCAGGGATACATAGAATTTGCGGGTAAAAAGTATACTCTTTCTCCGGGAGTTAGTGTAGATAGAGATGTTTTGATTCCTATATGTGAGAAAAGTGAGGGAAATTGTTGTAAAAAGAGTTGGTTAGATAGTTCGATTAGGTATTTATGATTAATTTAAAGAGGAAAATAATAATATTGTCCTTGATCTTTTTTGTATATCTCTTATTTTCATGTGGGAGAAAAAATGATGGGGGGATAGGGGATATACGGAAAATAGACTTGGCCGGTTTATCTGTTTATAATCCTTTTATTAAAGGAAATCAGCTTGACAGTATCAAAATAGTAAAATTAGCTACAGATACGAATTGTTTATTTGGAGGGATAATAAAGGTTATAATTGAAGATTCACTGATCTTTATCAGAGATGCTAATGAGAAATTATTTGTTTTTGATTTGAATGGGAAATTCCGGAATATGATAGGGGTTATGGGAAATGGTCCGCTGGAATATGCTTCATTATCAGATTTCTATGTTAATTGTCAAAAGAAATTTGTTTGCATTTTGGATCGGATTAAGGGTAAGATTTATCGTTATACTTTTGACGGTCAGTATATAGAGGAGTTTGATTGTGACCGAAGTGTTTTTAATAATGTTATCGATATTCACTATGTGGGAGAGAACAAATTGTTGTTGAATATGAATAATCATATTGGTACGCTTTATAACTATGCTCTGGTAAATGAAAGTAGTTATAAGCTTGAACAATTCTTACACCCTTATCCTGTAGTGTCAAGAGAGCGTATTTCTAATGGAATGCTACCGACAGTCGTATATGGTAACGGAAATATTTTTTATACAGTATTGTTGTCCGATACAATTTATACTATACAGGATGGAGAAAGCAGACCGATTTATTTGTATGAAGGAGGATTAAAACATATTAATTATGAAGCCTTACAGCAGGAAACTCCTTACCAAAGTATTTTTGAGGCAGAGATGAAGCTTATAAAAAAAGGGTATTCAGGAGGACTGTTACAATTATTTCAGTTAAAGGATCATTTATATTTTGAAATTTGCCAGGGGGAAGAATGTTGGAATATTTTTTGGAATCTGAAGGAGCAAACAGGATTTAAATATAATAGCTGTCTTCCTGGAATAAGGATCTTTCCAGGTAAAGTTCAAACTGTATATGAGAATTACATTGTTCGCAGTATATCTGCCTTAGATCTGAAAATGGAATATTTCAGAAAGCATAATTTTAAGGATAGTAGAATCGATGCGGTTAGCCGGGAAGTGTTGGAAGATGATAATCCTGTTCTGTTGTTTTATTATGTAAATACAGAAAGATTGAAAAAGTGAAATATACTTTGTTTACACAGAATATTTACTGGGAAGGATAACTTAAAACATTTAATTGTTTTAATATGAGATACTTTGAGATGAAAGGAATTTTTAGATTCTTATCCGGGATTATGGGTATTACCTGGCTATTATGGGGTGGTTGTAGACCTACAATAAAGGAACATGACCAATCTCTGTCGGATATAACAGTGATCGATTTGAATACTCTGGAGGAGGCAGATCTTTTGTTATCTCATCACCGAGTGGATTCTTTGCGGAAATTTGCTTTCCAGGGGCATGTTATGACTGTTGCGGATGGGTGGCCCGATAGTTTACGGATAATTAAGTTGGAGACTTCGGCGGATTGTTTGCTCGGAGCAATAAAGAAAATCCGCTTTGTAGATTCTTTGATTTTTATAAGTGATTATAACGAACATTTATATGTTTTCGATATGAATGGACGTTTTCTGAACCGAATAGGTGAAATAGGAAGAGATCCAAATCAAGTTAGTGCCATAACTAGTTTTTACGTAGATAAAAATAATAAAGTAGTAGGTGTGTATGATGGCTTTAGGCGTTGTATACACCGCTACTCCTATTTGGGTATCAAATATGATAAGATTACTTGTGGGGAACAGATAGAAAGCGGTAGTATTACCGATGTAAATGTCATTGCTAATCGGGAATTATTGTTGACATTGTCGTGTGGCATTGACGATTTATACAATTATGCTATATTATCGGCTGACGACGGTTCACTGAAAGCATATATTCTTCCTTATCAAGTAAAATATACGGAAAATTCCACTCGGGGTAATCTTTCGTGTTTTGCTCGTCCGGGTGAAAAACTTTGGCTGACGGCTTTGCTATCAGACACGATATATGAATATGCCGATGGAAAAATAATACCGAAGTTTGTGGTTAAGTCCAGTCTTGCAACCATCGATGCCGAAGTTTTTGTTGACAGGAAAGAATGGATTTCTCCTGCTCATGCTATGGCTTTTTTGCGGGATAACGGTTATTCTAAGGGGCAAACTGGGATATGGGCCAATGACCGGTATTTATATTTTGATATGTTTTGTAGAGGCAGTTGGTATAGTATTTATTATGATTATCTGAATCACAAAGGATATAAATCGAAACAGTATTCCCGTGGTAATGTTTTAATGCCCGGTAGATTTCTGACAACCACTTCGGATGCTTTTGTGAGTTATGTTACAGCTTATGATTTTATTCATCAGCCGGAGGGTTGTATCGATGTCGACCGCCCCTTGTGGCGGGATTTGAGAGAACGGACGATGGAGGACGATAATCCGATATTGCTGTTGTATTATATTCGAAAGTAAATAGTTGGTTTGTAACAAAATGAATAATTGAAAGGAGGTGCTTTGTCACTGTGTCTTAGTGTGTATTAGGTCGGCAGTGATGGAGTATGAACTATTTAATATTTGAATTATGAAAAAAAGTAAAATTGTATTTTTATTAAGCATATTATCGGTCTCTGCTTTGACATGTATAGTCTGTGCAGGGAAATCCTTTTTCCGTTTATGGGGCATTGGCCTTAACGAATTTAGAGGCTTTAGCTAATGGAGAAGGAGGAGCGACAGGAACGACTACTGGAGAGTATGTTTATTATGATTTTAATGGACAAAGATGGTATGGGGTAGAGAATGAAGGAACAGGAAAGTGGTTTCCGAAATTCGATAAATGCTATATACAGGGGAAATCATGTGTATTGTATTATCGGTTCGGGAAATTGTTGGAATGGAACCTCCTGTATTCATTGAATTAAATAATTGATAAATCGGATGTCAGAAAATGAGTTATTATTTTCTTTATTTTTTGTCTCCTGTCGTTCAAAAAATAAAGTCGAACAACCAATGATTAAAGATTTTGATTTATTACAGCGTGCTAATAATGATTATACTACAATAGATTTAGAACATGCGGAAGAATTGGCCTATCGTGAACTTATTGATAGTATTCGTTATATACCCTTAGGAGATGAATGTGGAGTAATGGGAAATATTGCCAATATAATTACTTATAAAGGACGTTTTTATATTCAGGAAGAGCAGTTCGATCGGGTTTTTATTTATGACGATACTGGTAGATGTTTAAAAAAGATAGATAATAAAGGACGTGGTCCGGGCGAATATTTAAGAATAGAATCTATAGATATAAATACGGAAAAAGAGGAACTGATGCTCGTTGATGGTATGTCGGATAAACTTTTTTTTTATGATTTAGACGGGAATTTTAAATCTATTCATTCCATACGGTATTTTCAAACAGAGAATACTCTATGTTTAAGAGATAGTGTATTTCTTCATATATCTGCTCCTTCTCAAAATTTTGGAAATGAGGGATTATATGGATATGCTTTGGTATTGTCAAAAGGTAATGAAAATTTTCTTAAAGGGTATCGTTATTTACCTCTTCAAGTAGGATATAAGGGAGGAGGGCAAATCTTTAAAGGATATGAACGTTCATGTTATCATCCAATCTATTCAGATACAATTTATCAAATATTATCCGATACAACTTATGGACCGATTTTCTATTTTAAAATAAAAAATTCAAGTTGGGAAAAGTATCATAATTCAGATAGATTTGTTGATATAGATGGAAGTGAAGAAGGAGTGTTTACGTTACTTTACGAAAATCAGGATTTTTTTCTAGGATACATAGCCGATAAAAAAAAGAAAGGTAATTATATGCAGCCTTTTTTGTATGATAAAATGAAAGATAAGACTTATCTATTGAGGTGGTGCGATTATTATGAACATTTGAAGGAACTCGACTACTTTGAGGGATATGAGGCACGCGGAATATTTGAAGATTACTTTATTGCTCACGTAAGTTTTTCGACTCTTGATCAATATAATATATTCGAGCGCGTGAAAGATGGGGCTCTTAAAATTACAAATCCGGAGTTGGAAAGAGTAATCCAGAATTTGAATACAGATTCGAATCCGGTTTTGATCCTGACGAAGTTTAAACATTTATGATATGCAAAGGTTTATGAGATGGCCTTTATTACTGGCTATCGTGGTAAGTATTTTTTAACGGGAAACGAAAATAAATAAGTTATGGCAGATGGGAAAATAAATAGACCGTATGGGGGAGTCTTGTTATTGGGAATCTTTTTAACTCCTTTGTTATCGTTAGGTCATGATTATGCTGATGGTATAATTACCGCCAAATATTTCCGTTTTGCAGAAGTTGTCGGGATTGGTTTATTGCTGACATGGATGGTGGCATGGAAACGGAATTTTCAATTCTGTTTCAGATGGGTGGATGTCGGTGTGGTGCTGTTCGCTTTGTATGGGGTGGGAAGTTTTTTGTTGAATGATTTCAGGGGAGAAACGCAAACGTTGTTATTGATATTATTAGTGGGACTGTATTTTGTGTGTCGGGGTTTGGGAGGATGGAAGGTTTCTCAGAGGTTGCTTTTTATCTTTGTTTTATTGCTCGCCGGGAGCATCGAAGCGATATGGGGATTTTTACAGGTATACGGTTGGGCTGATCAATACCATAGCTTATACCGCTTGACCGGGAGTTTTTTTAATCCGGGCCCCTACAGCGGTTTTCTGGCGGTGATATTACCGGTGGCTTTGCATACTCTGTTAGGGCCGAAGCCTCTTTGCCGGGTTGATAAAATCGTGTACGGACTCGGAGTTATTTGTTTGGTTTCGATCATCCTGGTTTTACCGGCCGGCATGAGCCGGAGTGCCTGGGTGGCTGCCGGAGCCGGTTGCGGAGTTGTTGTGTGGAGGCAGAAACGCTCGAGGGAATACGTTAGGAGGGGAATAGGGCGGATAGGACGAGGTTGGAAAAGATGTTGGCTGGGGGGTATTTTATTACTGGGATTATCGATCGGGGGTGGATTGTATTTGCTGAAAAAGGATTCCGCCGATGGACGTTTGTTGGTATGGAAAATGGATCTGGCGGTGATGCGTTCCCAACCTTGGCTAGGTGTCGGTATCGGTCGGTATCCGGGTGCTTTAGGAGAAGCTCAGGCGGTTTATTTTGCAAACAGTCCTGCAGATCCGCGGGAAGAATATGTGGCTGATGCTCCTGAATATGGTTTCAATGAGTTTTTGCAATTGGGAGGTGAATATGGTTTGATCGGTTTGTGCTTGTTTTTATCGATAACGGGTATAGCGTCGGGAGGGCTGTTTAAAAGGAACACGCAGCAAACCGGTGGAGTATCGGGCGCTTTAAGCGCATTTCTGGTATTCGCTTGTTTTTCCTATCCTTTGCATATGTTACCGATGGCGATGCTGTTTGTGCTGTTATTGGCGTGGAGTGTGAATGTCGGTGCGAAAGGAGTAAGGATAAGACGCTGGGCAGGACAAATCCTGTGGTTACCGGTTATGGTACTGGGGCTTGTTGCTGCCTGGAGATTGACAGAAAAGGAAACCGCCTATAAAACATGGAAAACCGCAAGGGCTTATTTCCGTCAGGGAGATTATCAAGAGGCTTTAAACCGGTATACACCTTTATTTTCTGCCCTATCCGACCGGCCGGCTTTTGTGTTCGAGTTTGGCGAATGTCGATTTCAAAACGCCCAATATGGAAATGCGACGGCGATTTTTTTGTGGGCGGCGGAACTCAGTGCCGATCCGATGGTGTATAATAAGCTCGGGAAAAACTATCAGGCCCTGAAACAATATGACCGGGCCGAGAAAGCTTATGTCCAGGCTGCTCATATGATTCCCCATCGCATTTATCCGCTTTACCTGCTGGCTTTATTGTACCGGGAAATGGGAGATATGGAAAAGGCCCGTGATATGGCCCGGCAGGTAATCGACCAAGAACCCAAAGTGTGGTCACCTGCAGTGGAAGAAATGAAGACAGAAATGAAACAATTATAATGATTTTTGCTTACCCTAAATAACAAATGTGATGATGAAAATCCTATATTTTTACTTATCTGGCTTGTTGTTGCTGTGGAGTAGCTGTCAGCGGCCGACGATGCTCGATTTTGCGTTGCGGTATGCCGGGGAAAACCGCGTGGAACTGGAAAAGGTACTCGACCACTACCGGAATGATTCGCTGAAGTATCGGGCGGCCGTTTTTTTGATCGGGAATATGCCTTATCATTATTTCTATACAGGTGCGCAGTTGGATAGCCTCAGGCAAGGATACCGGTGGATGCAACGGACCGGACTAAGTGCCAAAGCGGTCAAACACAAATTGTGGAAGACTTTCGGCGAGCCTGATGTCAGGAGGTGGACGAAACGCAACGATGCCCGGTCGGTTACGGCCGATTTCCTTATCCGGCATATCGATTATGTATTCGGGGTGTGGGAGAAGCGGCCCTGGGCTTCGTATTATTCTTTCGAAGATTTTTGCGAATTTGTCCTGCCTTACCGGATTGAAAGGGAACCCCCTGGAATTTTGGCAAGAGGCGTATGTACGGCGTTACGGACGGTTGTGCGACTCGCTCTGTGCCGTGAATCCGGATGTGGTGTTTGTCGCTTCGGCTCTGAACGATCACTTACGGGCCGAGCAGAATTGGTATGCATCTTCCGATTTGTCGTTTGTGGAATATGGAGCCTTGCAGTTACTGGACGAACGATTCGGAGGTTGCCGGGAGTTGTCGGGGTTCAATGTGGCCCTGTTCCGGGCATTGGGGATCCCTTGCGGAATCGACCGGGTGGTGCAGAATCCCCACCGGATCGGTTCGCATATGTGGACATTTATGGTGGATACCGACGGACGAAAGCTTCCCTACCTGTGGAATTACTGATCATGAAGTGAAATCCATCCGTGGTGGGAACGAAAGCGTACAAAAGATGCATCTGGTGAAAAAATATACCGGGACGGCTATGGATCGCTTGCTGCTGGATTTGATGGTACAGGGGGTATTCGAAGGAGCGAATACGCCGGATTTCCGGGATGCCGTGGTGCTCCACCGGATTACTAAAGTGCCGCTTCCCGATTCGAACTGGGTACGGGTGAACTGTCCGTCGGAATTTCGCTATCTGCGTTACCGGGGACCGAAAGGTTCCAATAGTTGTATTGCAGAGGCGATGTTTTTCGATGCGGACGGTAAACTGATCCGGGGGCCTGTATCGGTACACCTTCGGCGGAGAACGGAAAGACCTGGGATTGTACAAAAGTTTATGATGGGAGCAAACATACCTATTTTGCCGCTCAGGATGCCGATACCTCCTGGGCCGGTTTGCAGTTGGCGATACCTGTCCGCGTCAGCCGGATCTGTTACATTCCCCGGAACGACGATAATTTTGTCAAACCGGGCGACCTATACGAACTGTTGGTGTGGGACCGGGGACAATGGTACACGATGGGACGGCAGGTGCCCGACACCTATGGACTCGATTATGAGGGAGTTCCTGCCGGACACCTCTACTGGCTGAGGGATCTCACTGAGGGAGTGGAAGAACGGATATTTACGTACGAACAGGGAAAACAGGTGTGGTGGTAGGAAGTTTGTACGATTTTTGCATCTAAAAAAATTTTTGTTGCATTCTTTTTCTTTCGTTCATACTATTTTTAACCTCACTTAACGGAGCGGAAATGGGAGGATAGAAAGAAAAGTAACGGTGGAGAGTAAATTTTTATAAAAATTGAATATGGTAAAAAAAATCGTTGGAACAGGAGTATTACTTGTCCTGGCTTTGGCGTTGCAAGCCGGAGTGAAAATGTATACTTTAAAGTCGCCGGACGGTAAAGTGAAACTCGAAGTGACTGCCGGACAGGGGATAGCTTATTCACTTTTCTATGATGGCCGGCTTTTATTAAAACCTTCCCGGATAGCCCTTCATACCGACCTGCCGGAAGCCGATCATTGGGAAAATATCCGTATAACGGGAACAAAACAGAGGCATGTGTCGGAGACGGTACAGGCTCCGTTCTATCGGGTGAAGGAGTTCGGAATCGATTGTAATGAACTCGAACTCCGGTTGAATAATGGTTTTTCACTGCTGATGCGGGCCTATAACGATGGTATGGCCTATCGGTTCGTGGCCGGCCGGAAAGGAGAGATGACAGTGGTGGAGGAGAGGGCCGAATTTAATTTTGCTGATGATTTTGAAGCCTATATACCGTATTCTACCAATCCGAAAGATCCCTGGAATATGGCTTTTCAAAATTTTTACACCAAAGCTCCTCTTACACAATATAATACAGAGTTACCTGCTTTTTTACCCTTGACTGTGGATGTCGGTGCGGTGAAACTGACCTTACTGGAATCCGATTTGGAAGCTTATCCGGGCATGTTCGTCTGTGGAGATGGAAAAACGCCGGCTTTGAAAGGGGTGTTTGCAGCCTATCCTCAGGAAACGTTTAAGAATAAGTGGCGTTGTCAGGAGACGGTGAAAACCCGCAGGCCTTATATTGCGCGGGTAGCCGGTAAACGTACCTTCCCCTGGAGAATTATGGCAGTGACTGCAGAAGATACCCAGATGCCGGTGAATCATCTGGTGTATGCGCTGGCCGCTCCTAACCGGATCGGTGATTACAACTGGATAAAACCCGGGAAAGTGGCCTGGGAATGGTGGAACGACTGGGGGATCAGCGGAGTGGATTTTAAAGTAGGAATCAATACGCCGACTTATAAACATTATATCGACTTTGCTGCGGAACAAGGAATCGAATATGTGGTGCTCGACGAAGGTTGGTCGGATCCCAAACAGGGAGATATCATGACCACTGTTCCGGAGATCGATTTACCGGAATTGGCCGAATATGCCCGCAACAAAGGGGTCGGACTGATTCTGTGGGCGGTGATGAACGTGCTGGACGAGCAGCTCGAAAAGGCTTGCCGGTATTATGCCGGTATGGGGATTAAGGGCTTCAAAGTCGACTTCCTCGACCGGGATGATCAGAAAGCGGTAGAGATGGTTTACCGGATCGCGGAAACTACTGCAAAATATAAGCTGTTCGTGGATTTTCACGGTATGTATAAACCGACCGGAATCAACCGTACTTTCCCGAATGCGATCAATTTCGAAGGAGTATTCGGCATGGAGGAACTGAAATGGAGTAATCCCGATATGCCTTTGTACGACGTAACTATGCCTTTTATTCGTATGATGGCCGGGAATGTGGATTATACCCAGGGTGCTATGCGGAATGCAGTGAAAAAGGACTTCAGGGATATTTACAGTAGCCCGATGAGTCAGGGGACCCGTTGTCATCAATTGGCTACTTATATCGTGTTCGACAGTCCGTTGGTGATGCTGTGTGATGCCCCCACCGCCTATCGCAAGGAACCCGAATGTACCCGCTTTATCGCCGGTTTACCCGTTGTGGCCGATGAAACCCGGATATTGCAGGGGAAAATGGGAGAATATATCGTCACAGCCCGGCGGGTGGGGGAAGACTGGATTGTCGGAGGACTGACCGATTGGGAAGCACGTACGGTGGATTTGGATTTGAGTTTCTTGCCGGAAGGGATGTTCCGGGCTGAAATTTTCTGCGACGGTATAAATGCGGATAAAAAGGGAGAAGATTACCGGCATGAATATCGTGATGTAAAAAGAGAGGATCGGTTGAAGATGCAACTTGCTCCGGGAGGAGGATTTGCTATCAGGTTGAAGAAAAATCATAACTGATAAAATTATAAACTTATGAAAATTATTCCTGTTATTTTATTATTGGTGTTCAGTTGTGCCGTTTGTGCACAGGAGCTGAAAGAAAAATATGCCGAAGCAGATGGGTTCAGGCAAAAGTATGAGGCCGGATATTTTGGAGGGAATATCACTCCCCGCTGGATCGGAAATACACATTTTTGCTGGTATGCGGTCAAGACTCCTGCAGGTACTGATTTTATACTGGTGAATGCCGGTAAACGACAGAAACAACCGGCTTTCGATCAGAAAGCTATGGCTAAAGCATTGACGGCTGAACTGGGACGAAAAGTGGAACCCGGGAAAATGCCTTTCCGGGAGATTGCGTTTTCGGACGATCTGAAACAACTGACTTTTGTGACCGAAGGCATGAAATATACTTACGACCGGAATAAAAATAAGATGATCGGTAAGGTGAAAGAAGAACCCCGCCGCCGGGAAGGCCACTGGGGAGGTGTGAATGAAGAGAATTGGCAGGGAGCTACTCCTTCGCCCGATGGAAAAAAAGAAGCCTTTGTCAGTGAAGGAAATCTGTTTGTCCGTGATATAAGCAGCGGCAAGGTGAACCGGCTGAGCTACGACGGAGCCCCCGGAGAATACTATTCTTCTTTTATCAGCTGGTCGCCGGATTCCCGGAAATTGGTGAGTTGTAAATACCGCCCCGCCTGGATCCGGAAATTGAAGACCGTCGTGTCTTCGCCTGCCGGACAACTGCAACCCAAAATGGAAGAGATCGATTATGTGAAACCGGGAGATGCCCTGCCTGTCAAACGACCGGTATTGTTTCTGGTGGAGGAAGGACGACAGGTAAATATCGAGTTTGCCGAACCGGAAAAACAGTTTAACCTGAACAATATCCGTTGGACCGATGACAGTCGTTCTTTTACTTTCGATTATAACAAACGGGGACATCAGGAATATATAGTTTATAAAGTCACCGGGGACAACCCGAAGGCTCAAGTGCTGATCGGGGAGAAGATGCCTACTTTTGTTTATTATAATTTGCTGTATCGCTACGATCTGAAAGACCGGAACGAGATCCTCTGGATTTCGGAGCGTGACGGATGGCGCCATCTTTATCTCTATGATGCGGATAACGGTCAGGTGAAACGACAACTGACCAAAGGGGAATGGGTAGTGAAACGGGTGTTGCATGTGGACGATGCCGCCAGGGTGGTTTATTTGGTAGGGTGCGGAAAAGATGCCGGTGAAGATCCCTATCTCGAGAAAGTATACCGGCTGAATATAGAGAATGGAGAATTGCTCTGCCTGACACCTGAAAATGGAAACCATCAAGTGGAATTTTCCAGGGATTATACCTATTTTACAGATAGCTGGTCCCGGATCGATTGTCCGCCGGTAGCTGCTTTGCGTAGTGCGAAAGACGGATCGGTCTTGTTGTCTTTGGAAAAGGCCGATATCAGCAAGATGCTGGCAGAAGGGTGGAGAATGCCTGAAGTGTTTTGTGCTAAAGGAAGAGACGGAGAAACCGATATTTGGGGAGTTATCGTCCGTCCGGTAGATTTCGACCCGTCCAAAAAATATCCCGTAATCGAGTATATCTATGCCGGACCACATGATTCTTTTGTCCCGAAATCTTTCACCGTATCTCCGGTAGATGCCGCTTTGGCGCAATTGGGCTTTATCGTGGTACAGATCGACGGAATGGGGACGGCTAACCGTTCGAAAAAATTCCATGATGTATGTTGGAAAAACCTGAAAGACGGAGGCTTTCCCGACCGTATCGCCTGGATGAAGGCTGCGGCGGCTAAATATCCTGAGATGGATATCGACCGGGTTGGGATTTATGGCTGCTCGGCAGGCGGACAAAATGCGATGGGAGCTGTATTGTTCCACCCTGATTTTTATAAAGTGAGTGTCGCTGCTTGCGGTTGCCATGATAACCGGATGGATAAGATCTGGTGGAATGAACAGTGGATGGGGTATCCCGTCGGAAAAGAATATGAAGAATGCTCCAATACGGTGAATGCTTATCGTCTGCAAGGGAAATTGATGCTGATCCTGGGGGAATTGGACGATAATGTCGATCCTTCGACAACTTTCCAGGTGGTGAATGCTTTGATCGGTGCCGGTAAAGAGTTTGAATTTGTAGTATTGCCCAACCAGCGGCATACGATGGGCGGAGCTTACGGTGAACGGAAAAGACGGGATTTCTTTATCCGGCATTTACAAGGCCTGCAAACTCCGGATTGGAATAAAGAGGAAAAGAAATAAAATCGAATCATAAATAAAAAGCTTATGAAAAAAAGAGTGATGACTTTTGTTGCCGCATGTCTGGCACTGAGTGTGTGTGCTCAGAAGAATGGACATACCGGTTATCCCATTACCCCGGTTCCTTTTACAGCTGTAAAAGTGAACGATGCCTTTTGGGGACAACGACTGAAAGCCAGCCGTGAAGTGACGATTCCGCTGGCATTCAGTAAATGCGAAGAAACAGGACGCTACAAGAATTTCGAAATGGCCGCTAATCCCGGTCCTCATAATAAAGTAACCGGATTTTCTTTTGACGATACCGATGTGTATAAAACGATCGAAGGGGCCAGCTATCTGTTGCAGACGTATCCGGATGAAAAATTGAAAAAATATATCGACAGTGTGCTGGTGATCGTTGCCAGGGCACAGGAACCGGACGGATACCTGTATACTTCCCGGACGATGAATCCGGAACACCCCCATCAGCGCGGTACTGCCCAGAACCCTGACATCTATTTCCAAAACACCGAACGTCGGAACGTCTTCTATGATGCGGTTCCGAACGTCGTTGTCGAAGCGATGAAGAAGGTTGAAGGCATCACCGGCCGCAAGTACCGTCCTTTCGACTATGTGGGCCATCCGGAAGCCGACCGCATCATCGTGGCTATGGGTTCCGCCTGTGAAACCATCGAAGAAGTCGTCAACCTGCTGAACGCACAGGGTCAGCGCGTCGGCCTTGTGAAGGTTCGCCTGTTCCGTCCCTTCTCCACTGAACATCTTCTGCAGGTTATCCCCTCTACGGTGAAGAGCATTACCGTGCTTGATCGCACCAAGGAACCCGGATGCCTTGGCGAACCGTTATATCTCGACGTTTGCACCGCCTTCATGGAAAAGGGCAAGACTCCGGAAATCCTCGGCGGACGCTACGGTCTCGGCTCCAAGGAATTTACGCCTGCCATGGCTGAAGCCGTCTTCGCCAACATGACCACTGTCGGCCCGAAGAACCACTTCTCCGTAGGCATCGTCGATGACGTGAGCTACACCAGCCTTGAAGTTGGCGCCGACATCGACACTGTGGCTCCCGCCACCGTACAGTGCAAGTTCTTCGGCCTTGGCGCCGACGGCACC
>ENA-ORTT01002380-ORTT01002380.1-human-gut-metagenome-genome-assembly--contig:-NODE-2380-length-14811-cov-3.399024_pt1 | contig 14811 bp, 15 predicted proteins | sample MGYA00242074_ERZ509197 | MGnify/ENA primary metagenome ERZ509197 (study PRJEB26280, sample SAMEA2338789) | human gut metagenome | biome: human gut; feature: human-associated habitat; material: faeces...
ATCAGAAATTATATTACGGATGATTCAGATATTAAAACTTTGGCAGAAAAAGCAACATGGCTTGGTAATGACCAGACACATGTAATCAATAAGCATCCTGATAGAGATGTCAGTGATATTAAGCAATTTATTCAGATGATTGTTGCGAAGATTAAAATAAAAATGGTTGTTGCAGATGCTGAAACTATAAAAAAGGGGTGATGTAATTGAATGAACCTAAATTGAGATTCAAGGCTGATGATGGAAGTCAGTTTCCAGATTGGGAAAAAAAGAAGTTGTCAGATATTTTTGTAGAACGAAGAGAAATGCAATGTATTGATGATGAGTATAAACTGTTATCATTTACAATAGAACAGGGTGTAATAAATCCAGAAGATAAGAAAACAAACAAAAGAGATTTTCTTATGAAAGATAAGGCTAGTAAAAAATTCCTTCGTACAGAATATAATGACATTATTTATAATCCAGCAAATTTAAAATACGGTGCTATTAACAGAAATAAATTAGGTAAAGGTCTTCTTTCTCCAATTTATGCTATTTTTTACACGGAACAAAACGCTGTATTTATGGAATCTATTGTAAGAAATCCTGATTTTATTAAGCGGACGCTTAATATTTGGAAGGTACTGTAATAAAACTTATGACCTTAAAACCTAGAGATTTTTTGCGAATGAAGTCATACATTCCTTGTCTTGAGGAGCAGCAGAAAATTGCAGAGTTCTTATCAACGATTGATACAGTGATTGCGAAGCAAAAGGAAACTGTATCTGCATGGGAGAAACGTAAAAAAGGTGTGATGCAGAAGCTGTTCAGTCAGGAAGTAAGGTTCAAAGCGGATGATGGAAGTAAATTTCCTGATTGGGAAGAAAAGAAGTTGGGAGATATTTGTAAGACATTTTCAGGTGGAACACCGAAATCAGGGAAAACACGTTATTATGAAAATGGAACAATTTCATTTATTCGTTCAGGAGAAATTCATGATGATAAAACAGAGTTGCGTATTACGAAGGATGGATTGAATGAATCATCTGCGAAAATGGTAGATATTGGTGATATTTTATATGCACTTTATGGTGCTACAAGTGGTGAAGTTGATATTTCTAAAATCAAAGGTGCTATCAATCAGGCTATTTTATGTATTAGACCATTGAATGATTTTCATAGAAAATTTATTGTTGAAATTTTGAGACATAACAAGGAAACTATTTTGCGAACATATCTTCAAGGCGGACAGGGAAATTTATCATCTCAGATTATTCAAAGTCTGGTTTTTGATTTTCCTTGTCTTGCAGAACAGCAAAAAATTGCGGATTGTCTTTCATCATTGGATGAAGTCATTGAGAAGCAGAAAGCTACATTGGCTGCGTGGGAAGAACTGAAAAAAGGTCTGTTGCAGCAGATGTTTGTATAAGAACAATTGAATAAATCAATAGTGGAACAGGTGATGTACAAGATTTGTATGTCACCTGTTTTTTATGTCTACAATATCTAAACACATTATAAAAAGGAAGTTAACACTATGGGTAGGAAATCACATCAAAATGTGTTATATTTCAAGTATCAGGGAAAGTAAGTTAACAAAATTTATATAGAAAGTAGAGGTTACAGTATATGACGAGATGATACTTGTCGAGTTCAAGTCGGGCCTGCAGATAGAGGTCGATGAATAACATACCATGTGCCAGAGGCGCTCTTTCGGGGCGTCTTTTTGACGTTCATAAATAATTGATGAAATTTTAAACGATTTGTGATACAATTAATTTAATTGACAGTGAAACCATATTGAACTGTTTTAAGGTAAAAAAGGTATGCTAAGGAATAATATCGAAATCGACGTAAAAGTAAAGTGTGTAGAGGAGCAGACGACTCAGACGGAATTGGCTGAGAAAGCAGGGACATCTCCGTCCTACGTAAACCGGCTTATTAAGATCCCAGAGAAGATCGTGAATAATATCTTTGTAAAGATGCTGGAGCAGCTCGGATACGATATAGAGTTGACCTATGTTAAAAGAGAACAATAAAAAGGGGAGATTACAGTGGCAACAGAATGGTTTATATCAGGAAATCCTAAGAAGTACGATTGCGTTAATGCTTTTAGAGATTTGCGTAAGATTGACTGGAGACAAAGTACAAATGTCGAAGCAGGGGACATTGTGTACATTTATGTTTCAGGCGAAGAACATGCCGTCAGGTTAAAATGTAAAGCAAATAAAGTAGATATCAAGGTTCCTGATATTGATGATAAAAAATACGATCTCACCGGTGAGTTTGATGGTACTGCTGGTCGATATATGGAGCTTGAGCTTATTGAGGAGCTTAATGGCGACTTGTATGACCACATTTTGATGGAGAAACATGGCTTTGGAACACCGCAGAGCCCAGTAAGAGTAAATTTGGAAACCCGTGAGTATCTGAAAGTAGCTCAGGAACTACAGCATATTGATGAGATGGATCCAGATAAGCATGACGGAAGCTATGAGCTTGCACGTGAAACTGTGCGTGCTTATAAAAACATGTGTAATCTTGATCAGATTGATTTTAGGGATATGAATCTGATTTATCATATGGTTATTGGTACATGGAGACAGAAGATTGATATTAAGAAAAAATCTATTTCTGAAAGCCATCTTCCGGATAATGAGAAATCAAGATTAGTAGGCTTGCTCGATACTATATGGGATAGATCAAAAAATAACGCTTATACAAATCGTGAAGGTGATGTGTCAATTGGAATGTTTGGAACCGCGTTCTACTCCTTTTATGACGCAAAGAAGGAAGATTGCATCCGCTTTATTCAAATGTGCATAGATATACTCGATAATGATTCCGACGAGGAGATGTTTGATATATGCCAGAAGGCATTATCCACTGGAATTTCTGGAATGCAAGCTGCTTCAGCATCAGTAATACTTCATTGTCTTAAACCCTATACATTCCCGGTATTTAATTCTAATTCTGGTAATCCTAACATATACTTGTACTTCGGGATTGATCTTGAGAAAGTATCTGATTTAAGCAAGTATATAGAAAATTGCAAAAAGGTAAAGACTTTCAGAGATAATAACTTTACAGTAAAAAACTATAGGATTTTTGACCTTGAGGCAAGAAAGCTTGGTAAGGGCGACAAGGAATATGATGCTATTGATTTTGAAAGAATTGAAGCATTTTTCAAAGACTATGCAGGAAAGCATTATGTTAATCCTGATAATGCTGGTCCAAACAAAGAAGAGATGGAGGCCTTCAAGGAAGAAGGTGGAAAAGCTCGCAAAGAGTTTACTAAGTTCTGCTCACACGTAGTTAGCGCCTTTCCTGAATTAGAAGCACAGTCTTGTTCCGGTTGGATAAATCAGGGCAATAATACCCAGAGATATTTCTGGGTCGAGCTAAAGGGCAAAGACTGGAAGAAGTATCCCCATAGTATTTCCATATTTTTTAATGATAAGAGCTTAACAGATGAGGAGTGGGTGCTCTCTGTACACGTTGAAACCAGAGATGGCGCAAGTAAAGATGAGGATTATTCACGTCATAATGTGATAGCTGACATAGAGATACCGGAAGGTGTTGATGCGTATTATGCTTACACAAATAAACAAGGGGATTATTTACTCGCCGAGGGTGGACAACAGGAGGTTAAAGAACTTCGGGATAGTGGTAAAGCAAAAAAAATACAGGTTATAAAGCGAATTTCAAAGCCGTATGATTATACCAGGACAACGGAGATTGTAAAAGAAACACAAGATGCGGTTAAATTTTTAATGCCATTTTATCAGTACATTTTTGAACAAGCAGGGATTATTGTTGGAGAGGCAAAGTATTGGCCTTCTGCTGAGGAATATCCTGTTAAATTAACAAAAGATGATTGGATGCGTTTCATTGACGAGGTTGAGAGTAAATCGCACGATGGATGCATGAGAGTTCTTGCATGTTATGTTGATATTGGCGGTATCGGTTCACCTAAAACATTATCCGATAAATATAAAGGTTACCCGACTGTTTATACCAGCAGTATTCTGAACACAAGCAAAAGAGCATTAAGTTTCTTTGAAATGGAGCCTTGTCCATATGGGGATACACAGCGATACTTCCCGATAGCTTTTCAAGTCCGTATAGGTAATGAGGTTAATGCAGGGACTTATGAATATAAGATGCGTCCGGAATTGTTAGAGGCTTTGCAGGAAATGAATTTAACAGAAATAGATCTGATATATGATAAAGGCGGTAATGATGAAATGAGTGAGACGGAATTCGATAAGAACATTATTCTTTACGGACCTCCTGGAACAGGAAAAACATATAATACCGCAATTTATGCAGTGGCCATTTGCGATAAACTAAGCCTGGATGAAGTGAAGTCAAGACCATATGAGGAAGTCCTGGATAGATATCGAGTTCTTAAAGATGAAGAGAAACGTGTAGCGTTTACAACATTTCATCAGTCATACGGATATGAAGAGTTTATCGAGGGAATAAAACCCAAGATGGATTCTGAAGCTTTGGATGTTGAATACACAATTAAAGATGGTGTGTTTAAAGATTTTTGCGACCGAGCATCTAAAAAGAAAACCAGTTCAAGCGGAGTTAATGTTGGTGAAAATGCTCGTGTTTGGAATGTGATTCTTGGTGGCAATAATGAACCGGAACTGAAGCAGAGATGCTTTAATGAAGGTACTATTCGAATTGGATGGCACAAGTCACCGGAGGTTATTACCGATGAAACAGAAGGGTTGAATGATAAGGAAAGACGCATTCTTTTGAATTTTCAAGATGAGATGGAAATCGGGGACGTAGTTGTTGCTCGTGCTACCAGCGATGCTGTAGATGGAGTGGCGATTATTACTGGGGAAGTTGAATTTGATACTTCAGATAAACACTATCCAAGAAAACGTCGGGTTCAATGGCTGTATAAGGGAGCCAATATTAGCATCATTGACCTTAATGGTGGCACAAGGCTGGATCGAAAATCTGTCTATCCATTAAACCGAATAAGCGTAGGTGATTTGCTAAGCAGGGTTCCTACGGAGGCGGGAGTTGAAGTAAAGGATGAAACAAGGCCTTTTGTATTCATTATTGATGAAATTAACAGAGGTAATATTTCAAAAATATTTGGTGAATTGATTACACTTATTGAGCCTACTAAGAGGAAAGGGGCAAAGGAAGCTATGGAAGCGACTCTTCCATATTCAAATGTTCCTTTTGGAGTTCCGAATAACGTTTATTTGATTGGAACCATGAATACAGCAGATAGATCCATAGCCATTATGGATACAGCATTACGTCGAAGATTTCAGTTTGAAGAGATGATGCCTAATCCTCAGGTTCTTAGAAATATTGGTGCTGATAAAGTCGTCGATGGTGATGTTGAACTTGATGTGGCAGAAATGCTTGAGGTGATCAACAAGCGTATTGAGTATTTGTTTGACAGAGAGCATACCATAGGCCATGCTTTCTTTACGGACCTTAAGGATGAACCAACGGTTCAGAAACTTGCAAGTATATTTAAGAAGTCGGTTATTCCACTTTTACAGGAATATTTTTATGAAGATTACAGTAAGATTCGTATGTGCCTTGGGGATAACGGCAAAGAGAACACAGAGCATATGTTTATTCTTGCTAATGAGATTAAATTAAACCAGATATTCAGGGGAGATACCTCTGATGTTGATATACCAGATTACGCCTATGTAATTCAGGACGAGGCCTTTGACAACATCATGAGTTATAAAGAGATAATTGGATAAGAAAAGTGGTGATTAGATGAATGAACTCTTGGAGGTAAAAGAGTTTGAGACCATAATTGGAAACCCCGATTATAGGGATCTCTATAAATGCATGGACAAGAACTCATTTGCAGAGCTAATAGAGTTCATTCATGCTTTTGATTCAGATGATACAGAATCAGATGTTTTAGATTTTATCAAGATTGGATACAAAAGAAACCTGGGTGAAACTGTAACTTTTAAGAATTACGTCGGTCTCATTCAGATGAAGAATAACTATCAGATTCAGATATTACCTAAGATAGAGTTTGTAAATGGCGAGAATGATGAAACGAAGCAAGTGTTCATGAAGATGCTTCGAAGCATGAGGGATTTTCCGAGCAAGGTCTTTACAAATGCTAATCTTAAAACGAATCGAATGAATTTGTATGATGTCTTCATTAATATGTATCTGCAAGAAGTGAGGTCGATTGTAAAGCATGGTATTAAATCTTCATATGCGAGACAGGAGGATAACCTTACTGTTTACAAGGGAAAGCTTATGGTTAATGAGCATATTAAAGCAAATCTTGCGCATAAAGAACGCTACTATGTAGGATTTGATGAGTATCAGGTAAATAGGCCAGAAAATCGTTTGATAAAATCAACGCTTTTGAAATTGCAGAGTATAAGTAGTAGCGCGGAAAATGGTAAAGAAATAAGGCAGCTTCTTACTTCATTTGAACTTGTAGAGCCTTCGAAGAACTATGATGAGGATTTTGCAAAGGTAGTAATAGATCGTAATACCAAGGAATATGAAATGCTAATTAAGTGGTCTAAGGTGTTCTTGAAAGGCAAGAGTTTTACTACTTTTTCAGGGACTGATAATGCAAGAGCACTTCTGTTTCCTATGGAAAAAGTGTTTGAGTCATATGTTGCACGTAATATGAAGAAGGTTTTCAATAGGGCCAACTGGGAGGTTTCTGCTCAGGATAAAGGACACTACCTATTCAATACATTGAATGGTGAGAAGCATCGAAAGTTTGCTCTCAGACCGGATCTTGTGGTTACAAGAGATGATGGAAGCGTTGTTATTCTTGATACCAAATGGAAGAGCCTCATCAATGACAAAGGAGCCAATTATGGAATATCGCAGGGTGACATGTATCAGATGTATGCATATTCCAAGAAATATAACACGTCGGAAATATGGCTTCTTTATCCGGTAAATTTTGTAATGAAAGATAGTGGAAAAATCACTTTTGATAGTGGTGATGGCGCGACGGTTTCACTGTTCTTTGTAGATGTGGTAAATATTGAAAAGAGTATGGAAGAACTTTTAAATGTGCTATCGCAGGACAGGCTAACTGTGATAGTGGAATAAAATAGTAAATGGAGGCCGTATATTTTTTTGATCCTGGATTAAAAATTGGTGAAACGCTGAAAAATAGCGATATCGTTGAAAAATTTAAGTGTGGGAATATGGGAGGCATGCGCCGGTCAAAGACGACGGATACGCTGGTGATCGTATCAGACAACACAAAGGGTATCTATCACGACAAATGGATCGGAGGAATTCTCCACTATACTGGTATTGGCAAAAACGGAGATCAGGATATTAACTGGGTCCAGAATGCCACACTTGCCGGATGTGGACACAACGGTGTAGATGTACATCTCTTTGAAGTTATCGATGAAGGTGAATACGTTTACTGTGGACTGATAGAGCTCGTTGACGAGCCGTATGCTGGGACACAACCTGGCGAGGATGGAAATTCGAGAAAAGTATGGATGTTCCCTATCAGGCCGGTTCCGGACAATGATGTAAAGAAGCCGCCGATGTTCGTTTTTAAAGATATGGAGGACTTTAAGAATAGAGGTGGTGATGTCGATGCCCAGTATATGAAGGCCCTTGCTGAGAAAAGGTAAAAGTAAACCGGCTTATGTTCCGCATGTTATTCCGAAGCCGCAGCCAAAGCCGCCAGTGGTGGTATCTGCTGATATTGTAGGAAGAAAGGTAAACCCATAAGTCCTTTGGACCAGGAGTCATTACAGCTATCGAAGGGCTAATATTGTCGCCAATTTTGATAAGGTCGGCGAGAAGAAATTAGGATATGAAGTTTGTATAAAAAACAATCTCCTGCAATTCATATAGAAAGAAATTTAGCGAATGAAAACAGTAAAAGTTGTAGCAGCAGTAATTCATAAGGATAATTTAACGAAATTGATAAATCGGAATTTGAAGAGGTTGTGTAAATGAGGAAAAGATATTGTATTGTTGCACAGATTGTATTATTATTATGGTTTTTCCTTGATATGACAGGTTTGTATTTTGGAAACAAATGTTTAGTTACAAGGTCATATAAAGAAGATGGTATATGCTTTTTGATTTATTTGATTACAATAATACTGTTTCTTGTAAAAGAAAATATTGGAAAATACATTGTTATCGGGTGGATGTCAATGTGGCTTGTTATACAACTTATGTGCCACGAGTGGTATACTATTTTTAACAGTGGATTTATGGGATCATTAGATGGTAAAATTAAATATTTCTCAAAAACAATTCACTGGATTGATGTAGAAGGCAAATACATACCTGATGTATATCATACCATTTTACATATTTTAATTTTGTGTACATTAACTATAACAATTATCTATTCAATAAGGAATAGACGAAAAACTTAAATTATGACTTATCTTAGTAACCGAATACACTCAAACACGGATAGACCGTCCTCATCAGACGGCTATCCGTTTCTTATTCCGCATAACCACAAAAAAAACGCAAAAACATTACGGCAAACATCTGAATTCAAAAAAATCAGCAAATAAGGTTTATTCTACTGTATTTCCCCTCTCTCCTCCACAAACTCCACCAAACACATATCCTCCACAGCTATCCTAGTCTTGTCCATAAAAACAAGCTCATTAGTATAGCTGTCATAAATTCTCACTATGCCTGTCTTGGTCTGATAACTGCCACCACTTTTTCTCTTATCGGGGACAAAATATGTCACCCTTATCTCAGGGCGTTCATCAAGCATATCAAGCAGGCGGTTGAGATCGTCATTGAGCTTGTTTACCTCGTCCTCGGTCAGCTCCTCCCTGATTTCGGTGTATCTTGCGGTTTCATCAACAGCAGCGTCATAGCCTGTCAAAGCTGCAAAAGGGCTGAACTGCGCTGCCCTGTCTGATATAGACATTTGCGGATGGTCGTCATAGTGCGGACGTGAAAACTGCTTTATATCATAATAATTGTCGTACATTGTAAGCCCCACCTTTCATGCCTTGTGACCGCCTATACTGCGGTTGCGCTCTCTTGCCGTAGCTCCCTCGGTATAGTTCGTGCCTTTTAAAATGGCATTTTTCCCATATTTGTGCTTTATCAAGAGCATTGCTTCCTGCAATGCCCTTTCTTTTTCTTCTGCGTTGTTATCAGCATTTGCCGCTTCCGCCATATCAAACAAGCTTATCTGCTCATAGCTCTCAACTTCGGGGATATCCTCTTCTCTTATGACATTACAGGCGGTCAGATTAAGCCGTCTTGCAAGCAAAGTCTTGTCGATGATCCTGTCAAAAAGAGCCATGGTTGCGTCTATTATTTTTCTGGTCGAGGAAGTGTGCCTGCCTAGATTTTGAGTGCCATGGGCGTGCTTTGGTATCTTCCTGCCATAGTGGTCGCAAACCACCTCGCCCGTATAGTGACCGTCCGCCAAGCTTTCTTTATCATACCCCACAGTGAGAACGATCTGATTTGTCACAACGCCCTTATCCACAAGATCAAGGGACAGCATATCCGCCATTTCCCACAGAATAAGCCTTGTGCGCTCATAATTACACGGCTCTTGCAAGACCTGCCCAGAGGAAATGCTGTTGTTTGAGGGGCGGTATGACTTCACGTCAGGTATGGCGGTAGGCTCGATACCCCATGCGTGGTCGATAAGAAGCTCGGTATTTTTGCCGAAAACCTTGTAAAGCTTCCCTATAAGATAATGGTCCAGCGACCAGCGTGAGATATCCCCCATGGTGTAAATACCAAGCTTTTCAAGGCGGCTTGCTGTGCCTGCGCCCACACGCCAAAAGTCCGTGATAGGGGTATGCCCCCACAGCGTTTCTTTGTAAAGCTGTTCGTTCAGCTCTGCGATACGGACGCCGTTTTTATCCGCAGGGATATGCTTTGCCACAATATCCATTGCCACCTTGCACAGATACATATTCGTTCCAACGCCTGCTGTGGCGGTTATACCTGTAGTTTTCAGCACGTCCAAAATGAGCATTTGTGCAAAGCCACGTCCGTCAACGTTATAAAGCCCGAGATAGCCCGTTGCGTCAATAAAGACCTCGTCGATAGAATAGGCGAAAATATCCTCTGGTGACACATATTTCAGATAAATCCCGTATATTTTTGCGCTCACAGCCAAATATTTCGCCATTTGCGGAGTTGCCACGATATAATCAAGCTCGCAGGCAGGGTCGGATAGCTCCGAATAGATATAGCTTTTCTTTGCAAACTGTCTTTTAGGAGCTTTCTGCAAACGCTCCTTATTGACCTGCTCCACACGCTGAATGACCTCAAAAAGCCTTGCCCTGCCTGAAATACCAAAGCTTTTCAGTGACGGTGACACTGCAAGACATATAGTTTTCTCCGTTCGGCTCTCATCAGCCACCACGAGATTTGTATTCAGCGGGTCAAGCTGTCTTTCCACGCACTCCACCGAAGCATAAAAAGATTTCAGGTCTATTGCAACATAGGTCTTTTCCATAGCATCACCGCCTTTTTCCTTTATGTATAATAGTATACCACGAAACTTTATGTTTTACAATAGAAAATCGAACAAAAGTTCTGAATTTTTAATTAACTCTTTTCATGGCAGTTGACAAAGTAAAAAAACGTCCCCGAGGAAAACTTGGGGACGTTAGTGTTATATTGGGTTTTAAGACGGCATACAATAGTCTACCAAGCTTCACTGTCATAAGGCTCAATAGGAATATTGTAATTCTCTGTTACCTTATAATACTTATCAGTGTCAGTGTCTACCATAAGAACATTTATATCTCCTGTGCTGAGCACATCTCCGTCAATGTAGTAGTGACTCGCTCCGTCATAGTAGATATCGTTAAATCTGCGATCGCCTGAAATCGTGTTGGTATGGACATGCCCTGCCACCACCTTTTTGTCAAGTCCGTGTATCTTGCCAAGCCTGTGGGGATACTGCTCTGTAAAAATATAATCCTCGGTGCAGTATTCCCAAGCATTGCCCGAATCCTCGTCAATGCCTGCGTGGACAAAGATAGTGTTGCCCTCAACGTGATATCTCGGCAGACGTTCAAACCAATATCTATACGAGTCATCAGCGTCATCATATTCGCCGCTGCCAAGCATTTCATTCACCGAAGAAAAACCGCTCATCACCATTTCCTCGTGATTGCCAAGAAGCGCCACCACCTTGTTATGGCCATATGTATTCTGCAAGCCCATAATCTTTTTAAGCACAGCTATATTGTCCTCGCCGCCGTGGATATAATCTCCCAGAAAGATAAGCTTTATGTCAGGCTCGTCAAGGTGGTCAATGACAAGCTCCAAAGCGTCGCAAAGTGCTGAATAACAGCCGTGGATATCACTCATGCAGTATATTTTCATGCTTTTCTCCTTTTGTATCATTAGTTTGGTCGTATTTAGCTATCAGTTTTTCCATGTCCTCAGATCTTGTTTTGACCTTACGCATAACTAGGTCGAGCATTTTTTCAGATTTTCAAGCTTATCTTTTATATTTTCCTTTTCTGCCATAGTTCGCCCTCCTATAACAATTATCTCTATAATTATATTGTATCACAGGGAATATATCCCTGTCAATCAGCTATGCCACACGAATTATAGTATTTGAAATTATCTTGAAAAAAATATCTCCTTTCTCGCTTGTTTCAGGGGTGATACTGTTATACACAAAGGCTGAAACACAGCCGTCTATGCCGTCGCCTTTCATATCCAGGCACTCACGCTCGGCTTTCCAATCGTTTTTGTACGGACTAACATAAAGCACTGCATTGCCACCTATGATAGCATATGGATAACACTTATCCTCACGATACTTCTGAAACTCATCAAACGCCGCCAGAGCCTCTGCTTCCACTTTTGTGAGCTTCTTTCTGTTTATTCTTCCACTCCCCATTCTGTCTGTCATGAATTTCATGCGCTTTTTGCTTTCTTCCACAAGCTCTTTTTTAGTTGCAAGGACTAGCTTATCATCGCATGAATACTGCTCCTCGCCCTGCCATATCATAGCCTTTTTGTCATATGTAAAATCTATTGGCAGGACAAAGAACACCAGATTTTTACCTCTGTATGCAAATCTGTCTATCTCAGCTATAGCCCTTTTTCTTGTAGGATAAACGCCCCTGCACATACACAATCTATCATACTTTCTGCCGTCCGTCCTGTTGTATGCCTCTACTCTCCACTTTCTTGCGTCAGCGTCACAGTACATAGAATAATCATCATATATCACCGTCTTTTTGCCATCCTCGATCATGATGACCTGAGTACCATTTCTTTGCTCGTCAAATGGCGGAATGTTATCTGACAATGCCAATCTCTCAATGACCTCTGTGTTAAAAATCTTTGTGCTCTTTTTCATAGTCTTACCTCCGTATCAACTCTGTCTTGACCTTATGTGCTTATTATAGCACCTTTAAGGTTCTGTTTACTGTTCCAAATTGGTCTGTGGTGTGTTTTTTTGATTTTATTCCCTTTTCAAGCTTCTATATATATTATAGCACCCACTTAGTACAGCTTACCGAACCAATTCGGCACGATTATGATATATTCTTTTTTTCTTATATTTTTTTGTGAGATATTTGATAGTGTATTTCTCATACAATAAACTTTTTTGCACCCTGTTTTTGCTACAGAAAAATGATATAATAAAAGCATCAAAAAAATCGACAAGAAGAGAGGATCAGTTATGATGATAATAAGAGACATTGTTGCAGGATAGAAAAAATAGTTTGCCAAAATTAATATGGCATTTGAATTTTTGAAGCCACGTATTTCAGCGTTGATAATCTAAGACTTGAAAATTCAGCTTGAGATTGAATGTACTGAAATTGCAAGAGAATGTGATTTATGAAAAGAGGTCAAGCGCAATGCCAAACATATGGTACAAAAACAAAGAAACCGATACTATTTGGTGGAAAGATGACCCTACAATTATCGGAGTGTGGATATTCAGCTTTGACAAAACCACTGAATTTAATATGTTCCATGATTATCCTTATAAATTAACAAAAGAGCAGAAACAGATTTTTGATAAAGAAAATCCCGAATGGGCGGATTTCTTTAAGGATAGAAAATAACAGATACAAGATTTCTATTTTGTAATTTGATAAATCTCTGATGTACAATATAATAAAAAGCCCACAGACCCGATCACATTGATCGCATCTGTGGGCTTTTGAAAATTTACCACACATCATATATCTTAGCCTTTTCCTCGTTGAAATCATCAGGAAGCGTTCCGATATCCCAGCCGGAGTTGGTAGTTTCTATGTAAAGATAATGGCTTCCATTATAATCATAGTACGTGCCGGGGGCATCGTCTGTTGCCTTTACTCCTATTGCAACGTGTTCAGGAAGCTCGATAAAAATGCAGCCATAGCCAAGTTCTTTGAGCAAAGCTCCCAAAAGTATGGACGAGTCCTCACAATCACCGCACTGGTCATAAAGCGTTTCCAGAGGATATTTTGGAAAATCAGTATATCCCGTTGAGGTCATGTCATCAACATACTCTATGCTTTGCACGAAATTTGCAGTTTCTCTTATAGTCTCAGATTCGCCATAGCCGCATTGGTCGCAAAGGCTTTTTATTTCGTCTGCAAGCTGTTTTACGAGCTTATGATTATTGTCGTCACGAGGCTCATATCCGTCCTCATCAGTGACTATGGGTGTTTGCTGAGTAACTGCGGTAGTGGTCTGCTGTGTTGTGGTGGTATATGTGTTGTATGTATTCAATCCCGGTCTTTTCTCTGGATACAGAAATTCATCAATTGTATTGCTAAATGCAAAATATACGCCCACTGCCACACAAATAGAGATAAGTAATTTCTTCATATATTCGTCCTGTTTTTAGTTGGTTTACGGCTTTTGTCATATGTACATTATACTACAAGACGGTATAAAATACAATACTATTAGATATACTTTACGAATTCGTTCTTATTTTTGCTATGGTTTGATATTTTGCTAAATAGTTGAAATTTGTGGGGTGGATTTCATTCTCACCTTTCGTGAATTTCTGTTATATTCATAGCATCTGATCTAGCGGAACATTTTTTGTGACAATGAAGATCTATGCCATTGTCGATAAAGTCCCTTATGGCTAGTTTGTGTATGAAAAAAGCACCCGTTAAGGTGCTTAGTTCCGATGTTTGGGTATAAAAATACCGCCCGACATTAGTCAAGCGGTATTAATATTATGCGGTATGTTGTTCATCAGTTTCATTTTCCGGATTGCCGTTCTCATCTGTGTGCATCATAGATTCGATAATATCGGCAATTTCACTGCGTGTTTTTGGTCTGTCATCAAGAGGTTTAATTGGTCTATTTGGATTTAACATACTCTATTCCTCCTTCATTACATTTCTTTATGAATCTTTTTACAAATTCATTATTATCAATCTCATCTTTTTCAAAAGAGTAAAATGTTTCAGACATAAGCTGCCTTGCTTTATTGTATTCATAGCCAGCCTTTTTAATATCTGTAAGCTGTTGACTGCACTTATTATATGATACGCTTTCTTTGTTATCAGTATATGCTGCTTTTCTTATATCCAGCCAATGATTATATACCCACCTCACACAGCCAAAGGTCTTTGCAAGAAGTACTTTCTGCTCCGCATTTGGATATATTCTAAATACATAGGCTTTATGGCCAAGATCATCGTTCTTTTTAGGCATTCTTTGTCACCTCCTTATTATGATTATATCATTTTTGACTCATTTCAGCAAACTTTGGAGACGTAATTCATTCCCCACCTATTGAGGTGGGGGTGTTCTTGCTGGATGAGGATAAAGTATACAGATTTCTGGAATATAAAAAAAGAGAATTAATTA
>ENA-ORTT01002381-ORTT01002381.1-human-gut-metagenome-genome-assembly--contig:-NODE-2381-length-14805-cov-102.725220_pt1 | contig 14805 bp, 14 predicted proteins | sample MGYA00242074_ERZ509197 | MGnify/ENA primary metagenome ERZ509197 (study PRJEB26280, sample SAMEA2338789) | human gut metagenome | biome: human gut; feature: human-associated habitat; material...
TTTACTTATTTTGTTGACAAATGAGTAATTATATGTTATTATTTAGGAAATTAAACAAAGTACATAATTCGCACCATTTATTATAAGGGATTAATGATTACTGTTGTTTAATTATTAATATAAAAGGAGTATTTAAATTATGGCAAAATCAAAAGCAAAATCAAATGAATATTTTGAGCGTGATTTTTCAGGAGGTACAATTAGATTATATGAAAGTGATAATAATTATAATGATTATTATGGTACAATATCACTTGATTGCGGGTTTGCAATTCGTATAACAGTTGTATATTCAAAAAAGAATAAATCTTATTTTATTTCATATCCAAGTTATAAAACAAAAAATGATGAATATTTAAATCAAGCTTTTTGTTTTAACAATGATGTTATTGAAGAACTTAATGAACTTGTAAATGAAATGGTTGAAGATTGAAGAAAGAAGGTAAATAATGAATAAATTAAGAGAATTAATAGATTCATTAATTTCCGATGAAACAGTATCGGAAAGTGTTAAGACGCAGCTATCGTTGATTCTTGATACTCTTGTTGAAATTGAAACTGAAAATCGAGAGTATGAAACTAACAGAGATGAAGCAGTTGAACGAGCAAATCAAATTGCAGATGAAAATAAAAGATTAAGGGAATATAATTCTAAATTAATTATGAAAATCGGATCGGGGTTTGTTTCAGAACCAAGAAAAGATGATGAAACTAAAAAAGATGATGAAGATAAAGTTACAGAAACTTTTGAAAAAATTGTTGAAGATTATAAAATGTAAAGGAGTTAAAATGAGTAAAATTGAAAATGATAAAAAATTTGTAAAAACTGCACTTGATGTAATTTATAATGGTTCAAGTAAAGATTATCAGACTAAAGTTGGTAAATACGAATTGGGAGATAGTCTTACAGCATTTGGTGAACCGATTATTAAATATACAAATGTTATGAATGAATTTATTAATTCATTGATACAGCTTGTAGCATTTCCTATTTTTCAGTCACATATGTGGGATAACCGTTTAAAAATTCTAAAAAAAGGTAATAAGCCATTTGGTTTTGATATTGAAGATATTTATACAAATCCTACCAATCCTACACCTTATAAATATGATGATTTTTCTCGTATTATGAAAGGTACAAAGCAAGATACTATATCTGCCGTATATCGCGAAAATCGTCACGATGTATTTCAAAAAACTATCACAAAAGATATGTTAAGGGGTGCTTTTAATAATGAAACGGCATTCGTTGAATTTATTGATACTCTTATAAAGTCAATTTATGCAGGCAATGAAATTGAAGAATTCAATTTAACAAAGCGTTCAATCAATGAATGTTTTGAAGCATCAATGTTTAAAAGTCAAAGTATTGATTTTAAATCACAAAGCGGTATTGAGGATTGTCTTATTGCAGTAAAAAATGCTTATGATTACTTTCAATTTCCATCTTCTAATTATAATAATTATGATGTATATAGCGGAACTAACACAAAAGCTAAAGTATGGACGCGCCCTGAAGATATTGTTGTAATTGCAGATGTGAATACTATTAACAGTATCAAAGTTAAGTATTTAGCAGGGATTTTCAATCTTTCTGAAGTTGAATTTCGTGAAAGATTGATACTTGTTGATGACTTTGGATGGGATGAATATGAAGTTGATACCGATGGAGTCACAGGTAAATTTAAACAGCATCACGAATCACCTATTAAAATGGTAATTGCCGATAGCGGTGCATTTCAAATTTATGATACAATTGAAGCAAGTACTGAATTTTTTAACGCCGGCAATTTGGCAACAAATTATTTTCTTCATATATGGCAAACATATGGCATCAGGCCTTGGGCAAATTTTCTTGTATTTACAGATGGTTCGACTACTGCAACTAAAGTAGAACCTGTAGCTGAATCTTTAGAAAGTGCAAACCAAAGCGTTGAATTACAATTTACAACTGATAATGATGAACATATTTTTATTGATAAAAATAAATTAGTCGTAAGTGTTATAAATTCAACTGACGAAACTACTGTAACTGATGATTCATTTTATGAACTTACTGTTACAGATACAGGAACTGTTAATATTAAATATATTTCATCTATTCCAACAGATAAAGTATATGTAATGTCAGTTACTTATGATAAAGTTACAGCTATTATTACTTATTCTCATTTTGTTTAATTATAAAGTAATATAAAGAAATATAAGGGGATATAATATATTTATATTCCCTTTATGAGAGGGAATTTTATGGAAAATATAAAGCCTTTTGACCCGTTATTCGGGTTTGGTCAAACAAATGGTAAAATTTCATCTAATAATTTTGATAGGCCTATTAGAACTGCTAAATCAACTAAATTGGCTTATTTAATGTATTTTTTTAATTTGGTTACTAATTTGTTTGAATGGGAAAATTTGCCTTTTTCAGCAAATTCTGATTTTATCGAGCGCCAATTATGTATGCAAGGTAAATGTGCATTTGTTAATGATCCTGATAATGGTTTAATGTCACCACAATATACACCTACCAAAATCAATTGGTATAGCGAGCCTACTTCTATTGAATGCTATGCATATGATTATAATAGAGAGTTTAATAATAATGATGATTTTGTAATTATAAAAAACTCCTCTAATTTTACACCTACATATAATTATATTGAGTATTTTGTAGAGCGAATCATAGCATTACAAGAGATTTATGATATTAATATTAACGCTCAAAAAACACCTGTTGTATTTAAAGGGACTCGAGAACAACGAGAATTGCTCAAAGAAGAATTTAAAAAATATGACGGTAACGCTTGGTATATGTTTCTTGAAAAAGATGCACTAGGCGGCATTGAAGCACTTAATACTAATGCTCCTTATTTGGGTGACAAAATTAATGAAGCTATCCGCTATTATCGTGATGAATTTTTAACTTTTATTGGTATTAATAATCAGAACGGCTCATTTAAAAAAGAACGCAATATTGTTGATGAAATAAACGCTAATAATGAAATGATTTCAATAACTTGTTATTCAATGCTTAAGGCAAGACAGCAAGCGTGTGATGAAATTAATACTAAATTTGGGCATTTACTTGAAAAGCCTATTGAAGTTAATTTTATTTCACCAATTAGCAATAGAGGTGATTGCTATGAGTAAATATACAAGTTCTATTGAAGTTATAATATCTTCACATTCAAGTGCTAATACAATTCAAGATAAAATTGAACAGGGAAGAAAATTTATTTTTTCTTTTTCTTATCCATATCCAAATGAAGATTTTAAAAAATCGTTTGAAACTCAATTTTGTCAAAAATATTATACTGAGTGTATCGGTTTTGAAACAGTACCTTTATTTATATTAAAATTAAATCAAAGACTTAATGAAATAATGCCTGAAGTTAATTTTAAATATAATGCATTACAGAAAATTATTAATGCTGATCCATTAGTTGAAAGTTTTGAAACTTCTAATGAAACAGGAAATAATCAAAGTAAAAGTACTAGTAATCTTGATAGTAATGTCAATAGTAATTCTAATAATAAATCAAAAAGTGTTAATAGTGATTTACCTGCAAGTATTATTAATGCTAATGTACTTAATGATATTGATTATGCATCAAATGGCAATTTTTCAACTAATAATAATGATAGTAATACCATCAATAAATCATCAGCTAATAATGAAAATAACTCAAATCATACAATTGAAAAAATTTTTGAAAGAAAGGGGAATGAATTGCAAAATTATGTAAATTATTATAATGCTTATAATAATATTATGACAGAATTATTAAATAGTTTAGATAATTTATTTTTGCAGATTTTATATTAATATGAATTATTTATCTTTAATTCAAGCAAATTTAAAATATATTATTATAATTTGTATTATGATGATACTTGATACTGTTACAGGCTTTGCTAAAGCTTTTTTTATTAAAAATTATCAATCATCTAAAGCACGAAAATGCTTTAGTAAAATTTTATCCTATTTAGCTTTAATTTTTTCTTGCCTAGCGGTTGAATTATTATTATCATATTTAGATTATACTTTTCAATTTACAAAATATATCATTATTGCAATGGTATTAGTTGAATTTTCAAGTATTGCAGAAAATTTTGAAGTTATAACAGGTAAAAATTTTATAACTGATACTTTAAAATTTGTAATTAATAAAATTAAAATCTTATTTTCAAAGGAGTAACAAAAAATGAGTAATAGACCTAATGTTGAACATATTGCATATTTACTTGGATTATATAATAATTCTACAATACCACAAACTTATATAAATGAGATGAGTAATTATGAATTATTATCATTGATTTTAAATAAAGTTAATGAAATAATTGAAAGATGCACAATATATGATGATAGTATTAACGAAGTTATTAACTATTTAAACACACTTGATGATAAAGTATTAAAACAAGTTAATGATTATCTTGAAGAGTTAAAAAATAATGGTTACATTGCTGAGCAACTCAAAAAAATAAGTAATAAAAAAATTCTTATTATCGGTGACAGCTATACAATGGGTGAGGGTGTAACAAGCTCCGAAGTTTATACAACCCTTTTATCTAATTTTGGCTTTAATATTACAGCTTTTGCAAGTTCAGGCGGCGGCTTTACTCAAAGAGGTAACAACGGCACTTTTAAAGATGTACTTGAAAGTTATGCAAGAGCAGAAAGCGACGACAATAGAAAAAGTTATACCGATATTCTTTTTTTAGGCGGTGTAAATGATAGCTATGCTAATATTAATAGTATTTCAAATGATATTAACTCTACAGTTAATTCAGCGCATTTTTATTTTGTAAATGCTACAATACAAATTGGCTATATTTCACAGTTACACCGTGCAAACTGCAATCTTGATAACTGCTTAAAAACAAGAGCTATTTATACAAACTCTGCTGATAGTAATAATAACTATTCATATATATCAAACAGTGAATATATATTAAAACAAGTTGGGTTACTTCAAGCCGACGGAGTACACCCAAATGCAATGGGCCATAAAGTTTTAGCTAATTATTTATGTTCATATTTATTAAACGGCAATATTGATGTTAAGCGTTATGTAAATCCATTGTTTACAAAAACTGATGATAGTTATTTAACAAATGAGTTCATAGTTAATTTTACCGAAGAACAACATAACGGTTTAATTTCATTCGTTAGCCGTAATTCAATAGTTTTAAACTTTACTAATAATAATTTTACTTGTAACCCTGATACTTTTGCTATCCCCCTTGGTAAATTATCAAATACTCTTATATGGGGACAAAGTGACAGAGAGGGTGCATTTTCTGATGTTAATATACCTATTATGTGTGAATGCCGTTATACATTTACAGACGGCGGAGCGGAGTCTATTAACGCACTTAATTGTTGCATTCAGTTATATCAAGATAAAGTTTTACTTAGATTGCTATCGGTTAAAGATTTTCAAACATATAATAACATCTACCTTAAACAAATTAATATAGTACCGTTTAATATACAATTAAATGCAGATTACTGCTAATAAGAGGTGATTATATGAGTTATATAAACCCTGAAACTCAATTAATACTTTTTTCAGTTCCTTGGGGCAATAATGATAATAATTTTTTAAAATTTGACAATCGAGAAAAGCAGACATCTGCTTTTCTTGATTATTACCCAACTGTTGCACATCTTGAATTTTCAAAATATAATATAGTTAATAATGATAGTGTTAGAATTAATGTTAATAAATTTTCTGCACTTAATTATAATTATATTATGTTTAAAAATCCTGATACAGGAGCTGAAAAATGGTATTATGCTTATATTGACTCGGTAGAATGGCTAAGCTATAATAGTTGTTTAATCAATTTTTCACTTGATGCGTGGCAATGCTATCAATTTAATATTAGTTATAAAAAAAGTTTTGTCGAACGCTCGCATATCGCTAAAAATGATGACATTGTAGGTAAATGGCTTGCTGGTGAGCCAATAAATGTAGAAGCTATGGTTGTTAAAGATATAGAATCATTTGATAGTTTATCGTGGTCTCCTAAATGGGTATTACACGCTACATCTTGGTATAATACCGCTACAAAAAAATATATATATTCAGGCTTAGGCAGTGACGGTATTATTACAGGTGAAGTAGGTTTAAATGTCAATTCGGTAAATGATTTAAATAACTTAATAAAAAATTATGGTCGTAAATCGCCTGATGAGATTGTTGAAGATGTTGGCAGCAATGTTAATTGGCAAGATATTTTAAGTACATTTTTATCAGGCGGTACATCAATATCAAGTTATAATGCAATTTTAGGTTTGTCCTCAACTTTTTCGGCCGCTGAATTACAAGACCATAGAAATGAGCTAATAGGTTTATATGCAGTTCCTGAATGGGTTAAAGGTGGTGCTACATCAAGTAAATTTGTATCTGTTACTAATCATAGTGAACTGATAGATGTTAATATTAATCAAAATTCATTACCTTGTGGATATACACCACGAAACAAAAAAATGCTAACATCATTATGCAGAGGGTTTTGCCTTTATACAGGTAATGGATTTAGAAAGACATTCAAGCCTGAATTAATAGGCCCAACTGCAAGTTTTAAACTTATTGGCAATGCAATGTCAATTGATAAAATTATATGTGATTTTTATAATTATCAAAATGAAAGTGACAGAGTGTGTGCAATTCCATATAATTATCAAACCCGATTCGGTTATGATGCTAATACAGGGCTTGACAAAATTATCGGTTCTGTTCAATCTTCAATTGGGTTAATTGGTAATACTGCAAGTATTGCATCAGGTAACCCTTTAGGTATTCTATATGGCACATCAAACGCTCTTTCAAGCGTTAATAATATAATTGACTCAATAGGGCAAAGAGGTATTTCAAACGGCACCACAGGCGATTTATTAACTATATCAAGCGGGTATGCTATACCTCGTTTTGCTGACATATCAGTAACTAAAGAACAGGCTGAATATATAGATGATTTCCTTGATGTATACGGTTACTCAATAAATGAAATTATGCAAATTAATATTGATAGTCGCAGTAGTTGGAATTACATAAAAGTATCAAAATTAAATGCACAAATTAAAGCACCTGATGAATATGCTAATGTTATTAAAGATGCCTTTAAAAATGGAGTTCACATTTGGCATACATCAATTAATAATGTTGGTAATTTTGGCTTAAGTAATAATTAAAGGAGTTAATATTGTGATTACTTACAATGAATTTATTAAAAAATATGAGGGTAAAAAATATGATTATGACAATGTTGCAGGTTGCCAATGTATTGATACAGCAAAACTTTATTGTGATAAATGCTTAGGTTTAAAGCCTAAAGCATATGGCAATGCTAGAGATTGGTGGTTAAGACGGCAAAAATATAAATTCTTTACTAATAATTTTGAATTTATAACTTTAAAAAAATCAGCTAATAGGCCATATTTTACACAAATGCTTAGAAAAGGTGATATAGGCATCCGTATAAGAGGTACTTACGGACATATTTTTGTAATTGATAACACATCAGTAACTAATATCACTTATTATGATACAAATGGTACAGGTCATCACGATGCACTTACAAAGCGTACTGTTCCATATACACCTTATTACATTACAGGTGTATTAAGGCCTAAAACCCATAAAAAAACAGTATCTGCAAAAATAGGACTAAGATATTATAGTTCATTAACTGCTGACAATGGTTGTGGTGTAATACCATATAAAGAAACAGTAAAAGTATTAATTGATAATGCAGGTACAAAAAAAATCGGAAATAAAAAATATAAAATGTCAATTATTTTTTATAACAATGATTTTAGGTATTGTGCAAGTTGTTATTTAAAATAAAGATAAAGAAATAAAAAAAGACGAAGATTTAATCTTCGCCTTTTTTTATATTGCATTTATTATTTTTATCATCAAAATATAAGCAGTTTATGCAGTCCAAATAATCAATATCACAAATTTTAGTAAAAGTTTGCTCATTTTTTGTATTTTCCTTTTCAAAAGTAAATAATTTCAATATTCGTCACCTACCTTTTCAAATGGCTGTTTATGCAATAGAAATTTATTATAATTAAATGCGATTCTATCATCACTAAAAAATGTTGGTAAATTAAAAATTTTTTGTAATATAATTGATGATTTAAACATCAGTCTGCAATCTACAAATGATTTAACATTATTCATTATGCAATCATATGTTTTATAATTCAAATAGAAAATATTATCTTTTAATGCTTGATTTTTTTCTTTATGTGAATTATTTTTAAAAATTATATTACATAAATAATCATCATTATAAATGCAATACATTACATATCTATCAATAGTATTTTGATTATTAATAATAAATGAACATATAGCTTCGGATTTATTCAATTTTAATAAATTGTAAATATCTGATTTAGTAATTATATTTTGATTTTCTATCCATTCAGGTTGCAAAGCTATTCTATTATTATTAACTTTTAGTACATTAGCTATTTCATTTTCATTTTCATATACATTTCCTGAAAATTCAATAGCAACTTTAGCGCCTGTTGATGTTGTAATTTCTTTTATATCATTCGGTTTTAAGTTTAGATTTAACACATCAATTTCTAAATTCTCAAAATAAGGATTAAATCTTGAAATAGTATTACCGATTAAGAATACTTTAGCACCATTATTTCTAGTAATAGTTGAAATTAAAGAATTAAATCTAACCCATTCATTTCTTAGATAAATACCATTTTCGCTTACAAATTCTTCAAATACTATATATTTATAATTAATATATTGTTTAGATTTATACATTGCAGATGTTGAAATATAAAATTGAGTACATAATGGCAAATTTCCGATGCAAATATTATTATTATGTGTTTTTAATTCTTTATTATATTTAAATTTTGTATATTTTTCTAAATATCCTGAAAAATATCCGTGACCTTCTTCAAAATCTTTAATTAAATATGAATTTTTTAACCTTGAAAAATATGCAAATTTTGAGCCATCATTCATACATTCATCAATCATATATTTGCCAACTGCAGTAGATTTACCGTTTGAACGCTGACCAATTATAATATAATAATCAGCATCAGGACATTTTTTTAATAAGGGCTTTAAATCATAATATTTCATTATTTTAATCCTTTAATTTCTAACGAAATTTTATCATTTATTTGTCTAATAATAGCTTTTTTATCATTATCAAATTGTATTAATTGTGGTGCTGAAATTTTTTTATAAATTTTATAATATTTATTCTCAATTGACATAGTTGGGTATGGTAGTAACGCCCTACTCTGTGGTTGATTAATTATAACACCTGAATAACCTTTAAAATGATAATTATTAATTACAATATCTTGATAAATTATATTAGATGTATAATCAGTTAATGAAGATTTAATACTTTCACCGTCATAAATCGTTCTAGGCCTTAAAGCATTTTTTACAAAATCATCAAATGAATTACATTGATTAAAATAATTTGTAATTAGTTCTTTCGCTTTTCCACTTAGTCCTGATACTGTATAACTAATTTTATTATTACTTACAGTCCAATAATTCTTAGAACCTAAAGTGATGAAATAATCATAACTGTAATTTTTCTTATTTTGATATTCAAATGTAAAGCAGCCAATTTCAGGACATTTTTTTATTTTACCAACTTTTAAATTAAATTCTTCAATGATGTTTTCAATATCATCATTATTACTTGTAAATTTAATGCTATCGGTATCCCAATAATGAATTATAGCACCATTTTGAATTAGTAATAAAGACATCAAAATTAAATGCATCCTCGACCAAGCTGTGATATTAATACCTACTTTATAATTTCTTCTTATTATTGAATTTTCAACATCATTTTTTGTAACTTCAAAAATATTATTATCAGTAATACTAATAATATCGTGATTGGGATTTTCAACATTTATACCAAACTGAGCATTTAAATCTGCTTTACTTATCATTAGTAACTGATTTAAAAAAATTTCAATTTCTTCATTATCAATATTATCTTTAATATAATTAAGTTCATTATTATTTAAAGTTGTTTTTTCAATTGTATTTAAATAATCACTTAATGTATTATTATTATACATTTTTATAATTTGCTTTAATTCATTTTTTCTTGTATAATAATAATCAATTGTATTTTGATATGTATAAGGTAATTTCTCAACAATTGTAGCAACTTCAAAATAACTAACATCTATAATGTCAAAATCATAAATTAACAAATAATTTATCAATTCAATTGATGAAACATTAATACAACAATAATCAGCTTTTTTTACTCTTCCGTTGATAGCTTTGCAATTTATACTATCAACTAATTTACTGTAACTCATAATTAGCATTGAATTTTTATTATTTAATTCCTTGGCCTTTAAATCTTTAATTATAATAGAACAATTAAACATAGGATGTTTATAACTTAAATAAAAAATCAATTTATTTGAAAAATATAAATCTAATAATTTATCAAAATTTAAACTATCAAATTTTTTCTTCCATTTTTTAACAAATAATAAACTATCAATTGATTTATCAACTATATAATTAAAGCCGAAAAACTTACTTTTCATTGAATAAGGGTATGATGATGTAATATCAATTGATTTAACCTTTTCTTTAATCTCATAAACTGAATTCTCATTAGCTCTAACATAACCACCAATAAAGCAAGATGAATTAAATTGATATAAAGGTACTAATTCAGTATCACCTTTACAATTTTTAAAAACTCTTACAAAATGATTTAAATTATCTTTTGACATATCATTTTTGTTATATTTTATATTGATTTTTCCATTTTCAAACATTTGTTTATTTTTAATTCTTGTCAATCCTGTTTTTGTGTAGATCCTGCTTATTAATTCTTGTGGCTTCTTATTTGTGAACACCGCTAAATTTTTTAGTGTATTAATAAACATTAAAATTGTAATATCTAAATCACGCTTATTATAAATGTATTCATCATTTGATAAATTTGTTAAAGGTGTAAAAAAAGATTTATAATTATCATTTTTATCTAATTTTTCAAATCCATATGTATTACCATATGTTTTTAGAGATTGAGAGGTTAATAAATAACTATCAAGAATTCTAACACATAATTCATTTTTATATGAAATATCAATTTTCATTGGTTTATGTGTTTTAATATAATTATATTCAATTTTTATATTGGCATCTTCAGCTAATTTGACATAAACATTAGAATGTAAAAAGCTATCTTCATAACTATTATTTTGTATTATAATAAATTTTACAGTATTATTATAATAGCTATTTTCAATCATATCTTTAAAAAAACAAATGCAATCATCATAACTTCTTAAAGGAAAATAATTATAAAAATTATTTTCTGCAAATTCTATTTGTAATTCATTATTTGAAGCATTATAAATTTTATCAAATTCATATTGTTTAATACCAATTAAATATGGAATTGAAATAGGAATTTTATTATTTAATCTTTTAATTTCCCTATTATTTTTTATAATTTGATAATTCCAATCAATATTTTTTTCATTATAAAAGGTTGATGTTTCAATATCAAGAGTATAAATAAACTTGTCAATATTACAATAATTTTGTGTAATTTTCTTTTTAATAATTTGAATCTGCTCACCTTTATACTCACCAAATTTAATAGTATATATATAACCTTTATTAGTTGAAATAATATTAGAATGTGTTTTAGTATCTGCAAAATTTAATTTCTTATAAAAGGCTGATGTTTCTAATTTTTTTTCAAGCTGATTTCTTGTATATTCTTTACCTTGAAAAATATATGTATATTCATTTTTCAATTTATATCAACTCCATAAAAGATTTATATAATTCTTTATTATCATATAGTGTATAATCGCTATTACTATCTATATTATCAGTATCAGCAATTTCATTTTCTAAAGCTTGCGCTATGGTAGCACTGCCCCAACTATAACTAGCGCCGCTACCGCTGTACTCTTCTTGATATTTATTTTTTATAAATTCAATAACATTTTCATTTTTGTATTTATACCATAATTTAACAAATTTTGTAGCTTTTAATGGAGACACTTGAAAAATAGTTATAACAAATAAAACATCATCAGGATTAGTTATTATACCTTTTTCATATTTTGTTTTACTTGATATTAAATGTTTAATAGGTGAAATTGTTTTAACTGCAATACCATTAATTTGTTTAACTTCAATAAATTTATCTAGTGTTCTGCGATTTTCATAAACATTCATTAAATTATTATATAATGATATTAATTTTTCATATTCGTTTGTATATGAATTTTCTGCGTTTTTAACTTCTGCTTCAGCTTTTAAACGATCAGGTAACGCTATATCTGCTAAATAACTTGATTTACCTAAGCGTGAAATTAAATCGTTAATTCTATTCGTTTGCACAACTATTTTTCTTAATTCAGGATTTTCAATTAACTTTTTTTGAAATTTAATACTTGCCATTATAATATGCCTCATTTATCCTTGTTTTTGATATATTGTAAAATTTTTCATCAAGTTCTATACCTATAAATTTTCTTTTTGTATTTAAAGTAGCAACCCCTGTTGAACCTGAACCCATCGCATTATCTAAAACTATATCACCTTCATTAGTATATGTTTTAATTAGATATTCTAATAATGCGATGGGTTTTTGAGTTGGGTGAAGATTACTTGTCAAAATATCTCTTTTAAATTTTAAAACTTGTGTGGGATAACGCTTCCCGTTATCGTGATATTCAAATACACTTTTTTCTTGACTATCTGTTAATTTACCTAATTTTCCGTTTTTTACTTTGTTTTTTCTTAACGGGCCTGTATATATACTCATTTGTGGATTATAGATCGGCTGCTTTTCGTAAAATACACTAATTGTTTCAACAGTTTTACCTGCTCTTTTCATCACTTGCGCAATGTTTGTTAATCGCTCCTTTTCCCAATACCAATCGTATTTATAACTTCTTTTGTTGCTGGTTCTTAAATATGAAGAAAAAGGCTCGTTGCCAAATAATAGAATAGCACCGTTAGGCTTCACAATTTTTTTGTATAGTGACCACAAACCCATTTGTTTTTCTTTTTCAAATCTTTCAATAGTTTTATCAAAAGAAACATTGTTTTTGTACTGCAAAAAAGCAAAATCAGTAAATTCAAGTTTTTTATTATTTACTATAATAAAATCATTCATTGGTATAACTTTATCCCATTTTTCATTAGTTAAGCCATATGGTAAATCACATAATACCATATCAATACTATTTTCAGGAATTGTTTTTAATGCATCCAAACAATTATCATTATACAATAGAAAATCCCATAAATAGCCATATTTTATATTTTTATTCATAACATTCTGTAAATTTGCCATTTTTAAGCTTATAAAATGTATTTGCCTTGATTTTTCTACCGTCAACATATTCCGTTTTAACACAAATAGGTATATTAACATTTTTTTTCTCGTTATATTTATACTCGGATAAAGTTATCCAACTGCCAATTTTAGCTTTTGCAATGCTGTTATTTCCTATACAACAAATAACTGAATAATTACCATTGCTTGTGACTCTTGCAGAGTCACCGCTTGAACCGATTTTTGCAGAATTACCGCTTGAACCGATTTGTGCATAGTCACCGCTTGAACCGATTTGTGCATCGTAACCACTTGAACCGATTTGCGCACTGTTACCGCTTGAACCGATTTTTGCAGAATTACCGTTTGAACTGATTTTTGCAAAGTCACCGCTTGAACCGATTTGTGCAGAGTAACCACTTGAACCGATTTTTGCATAGTAACCACTTGAACCGATTTGTGCAGAGTCACCGCTTGAAACGATTTTTGCAGAATTACCGCTTGAACCGATTTGTGCATAGTCACCGCTTGAACCGATTTGTGCATCGTAACCACTTGAACCGATTTGCGCACTGTTACCGCTTGAACCGATTTTTGCAGAATTACCGTTTGAACTGATTTTTGCAAAGTCACCGCTTGAACCGATTTGTGCAGAGTAACCACTTGAACCGATTTTTGCATAGTAACCACTTGAACCGATTTTTGCAAAGTCACCGCTTGAACCGATTTGTGCATCGTAACTACTTGAACCGATTTTTGCATTGTTACCGCTTGAACCGATTTGTGCATAGTCGCCGCTTGTACCGATTTGTGCATCGTCACCACTTGAACCGATTTTTGCAGAGTAACCACTTGAACCGATTTTTGCAGAGTAGCCACTTGAACCGATTTGTACATCGTCACCGCTTGAACCGATTTTTGCAAAGTCACCGATTGAACCGATTTTTGAAAAGTCACCGCTTGAACCGATTTGTGCAAAGTCACCGTTTAAACCGATTTTTGCAAAGTCACCGCTTGAATTTTTTATGTTTGTTTCATCTGTTGGTGTTTTTTTAAGTTCAAGATTAATACTTGCTTGCACTAATGCAGAAAAATCAATTTTAGCACCAATTTTCAATTTTTTAGTACAATATTTCTTGTTATCTGTTTTGCAATCTTCCAATGCTTCTACTTCTGCAAACTCTGACATATTACCGTTATCATCAACTAATGGATAATATTCAAGTACATCAAGCGGTTCTTTACAAAAGTGCATACCTCTTTGAGAAATAACTGCTTTTTCTTCTTCAAATATAGTATTCTCTTTGTACTGTTTATCTCTACATACCATACCTTTTTTAAATGCTTTGTAACCTTTCATAACTTTAAACTTTATCCTTTCATTTAATTTCCTAAATAATAACATATAATTACTCATTTGTCAACAAAATAAGTAAA
>ENA-ORTT01002386-ORTT01002386.1-human-gut-metagenome-genome-assembly--contig:-NODE-2386-length-14781-cov-2.749491_pt1 | contig 14781 bp, 9 predicted proteins | sample MGYA00242074_ERZ509197 | MGnify/ENA primary metagenome ERZ509197 (study PRJEB26280, sample SAMEA2338789) | human gut metagenome | biome: human gut; feature: human-associated habitat; material: faeces...
CGATCAGTTAAAGATGAGGGAGCATTCAATGGAAACGGAACGATTAGAAAAAATTCTTCGGCAGTGGCTGCCGGGAGAAGAACCAATAATAATAAAAGAAATTTCGTATCCTTCAATATATTCTTCAACTAAAATAGGCATATTTTGATAATTGGAGAGTTCTTCGATTAAAGTGATTGTTTGTTCAAAATTATATGTAACAGAACATTTTGCTATTCCATTAGAACCGCCACCAAAATTTGGCTTTACTACTAATGGATAATTTAATTTTTGTATTTCATTTAGCTCTTCTCTATTATTTGGTGAATATATTATAATTCCTGGTATTGGATTTAAACCAAATTTTTTAATATAACTTTTTGATAAATATTTATCATTACAAATCATTTGAGCATAAGCATCTGCGCCTAAATAATTAACATTTTCAGCTTTGCAAATTGCTGGGATAATTGATTTTGAAGATGCTTCAGCAATTCCATAATATGTTGTAACAACATAAGTGTCTTTATTGTTTACCAAATATTTATTTGCTTCTGATATTGAATAAGTTGTATAAACATAATCAAATAAATTATTAAGAGCATTTACCATTTCGTTTCTTGCTGAGGCTTTATTACCCTCACTATTTTTGCTTTTTATACTGTAGTCTTTTGGTAAATCACATTCATCAGTAATAAATAAAACTTTTTTCATAAGTGTGTTTAATACAGAATAATTCAGAGTTATCCTTTATTAACAATCAAATAACTGTATATAGTTAAAAGCCTGTCGGTTAAAATCGGCAGGCTTTTTTGTATATATAGAACTAAAAAGGAGGTGTTTTTAACGAAACAAACAAAAGTAATTTCAATATGCAATCAAAAAGGCGGTGTAGGTAAAACTACAACCGCCTTAAATTTTGGAGTCGGTCTTGCAAATGAGGGCAAGAAAGTCTTGCTTATCGACTGTGACCCACAAGGTGATTTGACAACAGCTTTGGGTTGGAGAGATACAGACGAACTTTCGGTTACTCTTGCAGACAAACTCGTCGAGTATATTGAAGAAAGGAACAAGAACCCAGCAAACGGTATTCTCCACCATAAAGAAAATATTGATTTGCTCCCGGCAAACCTTGATTTGTCGGCACTTGAACTTAGTTTGGTCAACACAATGAGCCGCGAAACCGTGCTGAAAGGTTATGTAAATTCAATCAAAGCTGCGTATGATTATGTAGTTATTGATTGTATGCCGTCTTTGAGCGTGCTTACGGTTAATGCGTTGGTTGCAGCCGATTCGGTTATTATTCCAGTGCAGTCGCAATTCCTTGCAGCTAAAGGTATGACACAACTTGTTAAAACCATAGATAAGGTTAAAAGACAAATCAACCCTTCACTTAAAATCGACGGTATTTTGCTTACACTTGTCGACGGCAGAACTAACCTTTCCAAAAGCACAAAGGAAGCTATCGTAAATGACTACGGCAAATATCTGAAAATTTTTGATACGCAGATACCTATGGGTATTAAAGCGGCTGAAACTGCAATAAGCGGTAAATCAATATTTGCTTATGATAAAAACAGTAAGGTCGCAAAAGCGTATGAGGACTTTACGAAGGAGGTGTTGAAACTTGAGCAAAAAGAGAAAAACAGACTTCACTCTGAGCAGGCTCGATGATTTATTCACATCACAAAGCGAACGAGAAAACGGACTTACTCCGACTATAAAAGATATTCCGCTTGAAAAACTTGTACCGTTTCCGAATCATCCATTTAAAGTGCGTGATGACGAAGAAATGAATAAACTTGTTGAAAGTGTTTCTGAAAACGGAGTGTTGGTTCCTGCTATTGTTCGTGAGAAAGATAACGGTGATTATGAAATTATCTCAGGACACAGACGAAAATTTGCAAGTGAGATTGCCGGTAAAAACACATTGCGTTGTATCGTTTCAAATTTGGACGATGATGCCGCAACCGTCATTATGGTTGACAGCAATATCCAAAGAGAAAACATTTTACCGAGTGAAAAAGCCTTTGCATACAAAATGAAATTGGATGCGATGAATAGACAAGGCAAACGCACAGATTTAACTTTTTCCCAAAATGGGAAAAAGTTAAATTCGGCAAATTTGCTTGCAGAAAATACAGGCGAAAGTAAAACACAGATATATAGATATATAAGTCTTACAAAACTTATACCTGAACTGTTACAAATGGTTGATGAGGGTAAAATGAAAATGTTGCCGGCTGTTGAAATATCATATCTTGATAAAGAATGTCAGCAAGATTTGTTGGAAGCAATAGAAAGCGAATGTTGTACTCCGTCTCACGCACAGGCTATTCGTATGCACAAGATGTTTAATGACGGAGAGCTCAACAGCGATACTATCCTTGATATTATGTGCGAACTGAAACCTAATCAACAGGAAAGGCTCATAATTCCACATAAGACGCTTGAAAAGTATATTCCGCAATCTGTTACACCTGAGAAAAGGCAAGATTATGTATGCAAGGCTTTGGAGCATTACAACAAGTTTCTGAAAAGCAGAGCCGAAAGGGACAGCAGATAGCAGGAGTATGTTATTTCTATCCCCCCTCTTTTCAATATACCCCCCTAATAAACATATAAACTTGCAGAAAAGAAAGAGCCTTATAAATCAAATAAAGGAATGATGTGTATGATTTAATAAACGCACCTTTGCCGAAATTACCAAAATCTGTTAAATTGGCGTTGAAAGCAAAGGAGGAATGCTTAATGAAAAAGTCGGTGATTTTGTGTATGGTTGCAGTTATGTTAATCAGCGTATTCGTAGGTTGTTCGGTTAAAAGCAGCGAAGTAAATAAAAATACAGAAACAAGTTCTTTTTCTGCAAGTAAAGAAACAACGCTGCATATTTCGACTGCTGAAAATGATACGAAAGCCGATACAACAACCACTGCTCCAACTACAAATGCAAAAATAACGAGCACAACTTCAAACAAGATTGAGTTGAGTAAAACAACCACGAAAAGAAAGGTTGTGTCTACAACATCAAAACCTGTTCAAACAACAAAATCTACAACACAGCATACAAAAAAAGCAACAACTACATCAAAACAACCAACAACCAAAAAAGCAAGTCAATGCAGTAATAACAACAATCATTCAATGAAATGCGGCAATATGGGCAGATGGTTTGACAGCAAATCGGATGTTAAGGCATATGTTGATTCGGTAATGAAATCTTGGGCAGACAAATGGGAAAGCGGAGAAATATCCGACGATGAATATTTTGCTAACTGCCCACAAGGCTATGAATGCTGGAGTTGCGGTTACTGCGGTAAATGGACAGGCAATTTCAAATAACAATATCATAAATTTAACCTGAGAAGATGTAACAATCTTCTCTTTTTTTATGTCTGAAAACAGGCAGAAAGGAAAAGTTATGAAAGATAAATTCAAAAGTTTAGGCAAAAGAATTGTTGCACTTCTTTTGTCGGTATTAACAGTTACAATGATGTTTCCGTTAAGTGCTTTTGCGGCAACGGAAAACCTCGGTGCGGTGTCGGACATGAAGAAACTTGACATCAGCGTTTCAAAACATTACGGACACGAAGTTCATACTACGAAAAAAGGCGGTACAACTTATCCGCTTTTCTGTATTGAATACGGCACAACATCGCCGAGTTCGTCATATCTTAAAGGCAAAAAAGCTATGGCAGGGGACAAAGCAATTAAAGCTGCAAAGTGGATATTTGCAGGATATTATCTTGAACACGGCAACTCAATAGATTGGCAGGATATGGCTTACTGTCAGAAAAAAGTATGGTCTATCTTCGGTTCCGATACAAGTTGGGATTTCAGCGACGGCGGATACAAAGCGTGGTGTGACAAGGCACAGGAAAGAATGGACAACCTAAATAAAAAGCCGTCATTCAATAACACCAATGTCGGAACAATCGTTGCAGGAAACAGCCTTACCGTTACCGATACAAACAAGGTGCTTTCCGATTATCCTGCATTCACAAAAAGCGGAAGCGGTTGGAGCATTACCCACAGCAAAAATTCAAATTCATTAACAATTAAGGTCGATAAGTCTTGTACGGCTTCAAGTTTTAAACTTGCTAACGGTGAATATTACAAAGACGGTACAGGCGATGACGATGAACTTTTGCTTTACTATCCATATGGAAGTGAAGCATATCAAAAGCTTATCTATTCGGCATATTATGACCCTGTTTCAATGGCATTTTCGGGTTCGATTACTCCACTCGGTGATATGAAACTTGTTAAAACTTCCGAAGACGGTATTGTAGCCGGTATTAACTTTATTGTCACAGGTGCTAATGGGTTTTCAAAAACCGTTACAACAAATGCAAATGGCGAAATTGATATTTCCGATTTGGTTCCCGGAATATATACGATTACGGAAGAAAACATTGACAGATATGTACCTAATCAATCGCAAACTATAACTGTTTCAAGCGGTAAAACATCATCGGTCAGCTTCTATAACATACTCAAAAAATTCAGAGTAACCGTTACAAAACAAGACTACGAAAAAGGACACGCACAAGGTGATGCAAAATTAGGCGGTGCTGTTTATGGTTTGTATAAAGGCGATGAACTTATTGCACAATATACAACCGACAGTAACGGCTCTTTTACAACAGACTATTTCGTATGCGGTACAGACTGGACTGTTAGAGAGATCACACCGAGTGAGGGATATTTGCTTAACGATACGGTGTATAAAGTAGGTGCAGACCCGAAAGATTATACAGTTGAATACAATAACGCTCCCGATATGACTGTTATGGAGCAAGTTATCAAGGGTAAAATCAGCATTATCAAACATACGGATGATGGTGAAACTCAAATCGAAACACCCGAAAAAGGTGCAGAGTTTCAAGTCTATCTTAAATCATCAGGCTCATTTGTAAACGCCGATAAAGACGAGCGAGATACAATCGTCTGTGATCAGGATGGTTTTGCAAGTACAAAACTACTTCCATACGGTATATATACAGTTCATCAAACAAAGGGATGGGATGGCAGAGAAAAAATAACCGATTTTGATGTGTTTATCAATACAGACGGCAAGACTTACAAATTCCTTATCAACAACAAGAATTTTGAATCGTATCTCAAGGTAGTCAAATTTGATAAGGAAACGGGTAAACGAATCCCATACGAGGGTGCAGCATTCGAGATTTACGATAGTGATAACCACAGAGTTACAATGCAGTACACCTACCCTCAAGTGACATCAATTCATACCTTTTACACCAACAAAGAGGGATATTTAATCACACCTGAAAAGTTGCCGTATGGTGATTATACTCTCAAAGAAGTACAGGCACCGTACGGATATGTGCTTGACGACACACCGATACCGTTCTCTATTACACAAGAAAATTCTTCCACGGACACAGGAGTAACCGTAGTCAAGGTTAAAGCAAAGGATATGGCTCAAAAAGGCGTAATCAATATTACAAAAACAGGAGAGGTGTTCTCATCCGTTGAAGAAAATAACGGTGTATACACTCCAAAATACAGCGTCGGTAATCTTAAAGGTGCAGTGTTTGAAGTCTATGCTGCCGAGGATATTACAACACTTGACGGTACGGTAAGATATGAACAAGGTACTTTGATTGATACAGTCACAACCGATGATGACGGTGTGGCTAAATCAAAAGAACTTTATCTCGGTAAATATACTGTGATTGAAAAGACTGCACCTAACGGCTATGTTCATAATGCCGCCAAGTATGATGCTGAACTCACCTATGCAGGACAGAATGTTTCCGTTACCTCAACCGACATTTCGGTGTATAACGATAGACAAAAGGTTTCGGTTTCACTTAAAAAGATTATGGCAAATGATAAGACATTCGGTATCGGCAATAACGGTGAAATCACTTCTGTAAGATTCGGTATTTATGCCGATGAGGACATTAAAGCAAGCAACGGCGATGTTATTCCAAAAGATGCTCTTATCACTTTTGCAAATTGTGATAAAAATGGAAGCATTGTCTTTGATTGTGATTTGCCGGTAGGCTTTAAGTGGTACGCAAAAGAAATCGCAACCGATGCGCACTATATCTTATCCGATACAAAATATGAGTTTGATACCGAATATCAAGGTCAGGACATAAAGGTTATTGATATTAAAATCAATAACGATAAAGCTATCGAAAACAATCTCATTTATGGTTCTGTTAAAGGCTTAAAAGTCGATAGAGAAACGCAGGAAGTAATCAAGGGAGCAACCTTTGGTTTGTTTAAATCAGACACTACCGAGCTTACAGAAGAGAACGCAATCTTAACTGCTGTTACCGATGAAAATGGTATCTTCACCTTTAGCAACATTCCTTACGGCGAATACCTTATAAAGGAACTCAAGCCGGCCGACGGCTATCTTGATAATGAAGATGTATTTACTGTAACAATCAAAAATAACGAGCAAGTGGTTGAACTTACTGCAATCAATGATAAAGTGCCAGAATTAAAAACAACTGCAACCGTCAATGGCAAAAAAGAAGTCATCGCAAAAGGCGAAATAACAATAAAAGATACTGTTGAGTACAAGCATTTAGTACCTAATACCGAATATGTTATCAAAGGCACATTGATGGATAAAGCCACAGGCAAACCGTTCAAAGTTAAAGGTAAAGAAATCACTTCAACCGTTAAGTTTGTACCCGATAAGGCTGATGGTAAAGTAGAAGTCACCTTTACTTTTGACGGTTCGGCTATTAAAAAGGATACCGAACTTGTAGTCTTTGAGACATTGTATCGTGACGGTGTTGAGTTAACCGCTCATGCCGATATTGACGATAAAGGACAGACCGTAACGGTTAAACCGTATATTCATCATAATCCGAAAACGGGAGATGATAGGAATATCAATAAAATTTTAGGTATTGCAGGTGCTTCACTTGTCGGTATTGCAGGCTGTGTATATTCCTTTATTAAAAGAAAGAAAAAAGGAGGCACAGATAATGAGTGACAGAACTAATGCTGGCTACACCATTATCAATGCCGTAACCGTCGGCAAAGGTGAAATCGTACTCGGTGAAAGGACTACCGCAAATAAAGAAAAGCAATATGTCACTTGGGAATGTAATAACGGCTCGTATTATTACGGTCATTATATTGAAAACAAATTTGATGCGTTAAAAGACTTTGGTCAAAGGGTTGCCGATAAGGCTGAAATGTATCGCTCCTTTGACAAAGACAGACAACGGCATAACCGAGAACGAGATGAACGATAATAAAAGGAGGTAAAAGATAATGACGGTCAAAACGATTGTGTCTATTGCACTTGTTGTCTTTATTGTTGCGGGGCTTGTATTTCTTCAAGTCAGAAACAAAAAGAAAAACGATAATTAAACTTATTTGGGCGGTAACTTCGGTTGCCGCCTTTAATATATACGGAGGTAAAAATGGATACAGATTTCCAAACAAAAATGAAAGTGCTTTTAAAGCTGTTTAAGGCAAGCAAATGCAATGAAGCAGATATTTTGAATATGAAAACAGAAGAAATGCTTGATTTGCCGAATGTTTCGATTAAAGAAATTAAGGTTATATGTGCAATTAAAGAAGCTGTGAAAAAGCACATGCTCTATTCATATCTCGGAGGTAAGCAAGATGAAAGGTGATGACTATGGCTACAAGGTTTGAACTCATTTCTGCTCTTTATGATGATGTTTCAAAAGATGTCATCCGTTCGCCGAGTAATTGGCAGGAGTTTTTGAAAAGTTCTTGCAATAACTATGGCTTGCATTTTAGTGAGCAACTTCTTGTTTATGCTCAAAAGCCTGACGCTGTTGCAGTTTTACCTATGGCAAGCTGGAATAGAAAATTTGGCAGATGGGTAAATAAAGGTGCTAAAGGCATTGCACTTTTTGATGTGTCAAATCGAAACTATCCAAGGCTTAAATATGTGTTTGATGTCAGCGATACACACGAGGGTGAGCAGGCAAAAGAAGTCACTATTTGGCATATGAAGGACGAATACACCGATAATGTAATTAAGACACTTGAAAATGTTTTTGGTGCAGTTGATGATAAATCCGATTTAAGCAGTGCCGTCATCTCTGCTTGTGAAAACGCTGTAAGCAACAATTTATCAGATTATCTTTTTGAACTTTGCGGTGCAAAGCATGACAGCTTCCTCGAAGATTTCTCTGATGATATTATTTCATCAAAGTTTCGTAAATTGGTTTCAAACAGCGTTTCGTATACAGTTCTTTCAAGGCTCGGTGTTAACGCCGATTTAATGCTTGATACGGAAGATTTTGAGGATGTTGTTAATTTTAATACACCGAATACTTTTAATGCCCTCGGTGAAGCAACAAACAATATTTTCAAAACAGCACTCCTTGAAATATCAAAAACCATATTTGCACTTGAAAAAGAAAATCGCATATTTGAAAAAACTTTAATAAGTTCTTACAATAAGGATGAAAACAAAAACGAAAGGAGCAATTCAAATGAAGATAACATACACACAAGTTGGAGAGCAGCTTTATCCGAATCTGATTATGCCGACAAAGACGGAACAAATGGGATATTACGCACAGAAAAGACAAGAATATCTCAAAAATCACAAGAAAGCGACATTCACAACTTTATTGACAACCTGCAAACTGACGGAACACCTGATGTCGATTCAGGAACAGGCACAGCAGATGGAAGAACAAATCATAACTCAGATGGCAAAAGCACAGGGAGTGACCGAGAAACTCAAACAAACGAATATGATGACTTGGGTGGGAATGATGAACAATATCAAGAACTCGGCGAGGGAAACAGTATTGAACGAACTGATTTACACGATGTAACCGATGAACTGCCGCCGTTTGTTGACGAACAGGCTATCAGGTATATGCTCAGCAATCCTGATGATGATTTGGTGCAAAGAAAACCTGCAATCATCAAGGCTTACCAAACCACCAAAAAGGATAATGAACTCATAAACTATACCAAAACGCTGTATCCAAGACGGTTTGACGAGTACGATAAATTCAATAAACACTTTGGCTTTACATTAGCCGATAACGGACTTCTTATGTATGAGGGTAATTACAAAACCCGAACTAAGGAGTCCGTTTTTTCGTGGGATATTGTTATCGGTATCATTAAAGAACTTATCAATGACGGCAAGTATCTTGATACGGAAAAGGAAGAAAAAACACAGCTTGATTTGTTTAGCTTTTCTTATGATAACGAGCCTGTATATGATGAAATACCTCAAACATCACTTTTTACCGATTTTGGCATATCACAACAGATTATTGATGAAGCACTTTGCTGTGGCTTTAATGATAAAAACAGCAGAGTACAAATTGCTATGCATTTCAGACGGGACAGAGGTGTTGAGTATAACGCAAGAATGCTCAAATTTCTTTACGGCACTAACGGTGCAGGCTTTGTCTTTAACGGTGAAAAGGTATCCTTTTGGTATGATGAAAACGGTATAAGTATTGCTAAAGGTACATCGGCTAAAACAAGTACGGCAACACATCTCACTTGGGAGCAAGCGGCTGTTCGTATTCGTGAACTTCTTGATGTCGGCAGATATATGCCACAGTATGAAATTGATACGGTTGATGACTACGAACTGAATAAAGTTGCCGACAGGCTTACTGAATTTATCCGAGATTTGAGTGACGATTATCCCAATAAAGATAATTGTCTGCAATCAATACAAAAAGAAATTGACGGTGTTTTCGGTTATCCCGATATGGTTGAAAAAATTACCGATATGCTCAAGGATGACGAAAAGCGTGCTCAAATTTTCAAAGAGTATGGCAAGCTGATGGATGACTACAACACCGGTATGAAAATCATTCGTTTTAATTATGCAGCTCAATATTCTATACCATATATTGCAGAAATTATTGAGGGTATGAAACGAGAACCAATTAGGTTCAAAGCTGAATCGGGTTATCTGCCTGACAGAGAAATGTTTATCTCGCAAGATGAGATAGACAAGATTATCACAAACGGTAAAAACAGCCACGCTTACAGGCTTGAAACCTACACCTATTTTGTTAATCACCCTGATAAAGCAGACAGAATTAAATATGTAGGCAAGGATAATCAAAGCGGATATTTAGGCGGTAATGACAGCGTTAATAAGACAATAAAAGGTATTGAATTCAGCCACGGTTCGGTTATGGAGCCTTATGCAAAAGTCCTTATTAAATGGAGCGATGTCGCAAAAAGAATAGATACCCTTATCAATCAAGACAAATTTGTGACGCAAGAGGATATTGACGCTATACCCGATATATACAAAAACGAAATATCAAGAGATTTGGAATCATTCTTTGAAGGTTTATCCGAGAATGACGCTAAGCCTTATCCGAACGATATTGAGCCATACAAGGTTTCAAGAATTATCAAGGCTCAACTTGATAATCCACAGGCACTTGATGATATTGAAAATATGATGTCAAATGCCTTGGCTCTTATGGATAAAGAGGACAGAATGTATCAGTACTGTAAGCAAATCTATGATGACTTTGTTGCTTACAAAAACGGCACATTCAAACTTTATGATCATCCAAACCTTGCACCAAAAGTAAAACAACCGAGCAAGTTTACTAAACCGGCAGAAAAAGAAAAGGTTGATGCAGAAATTGAGCCTTTTGTGTCGGAAGTTGATGATGGCTTAGACTTAATCGGTGAAGAAATAGATATTGACTGCAGGCATTTTGTTGTTGATTCTGTCAGTAACGGTTATGTATCTATGGCTGACCAAACCTTTGCCGACGGGACAGGCTTTCCTATCTTTCGCAGAGAAACCGTTGAATTTGTAAGACAATATTTACCGACAGAAAAAGAAAAGATTATTCCCACTCAAAACACAAAACAGCATACTGAACATAATCGGTGGGATATTCATCCCGAAATTCCTGTTGAGCAAAGGTACGATTTTGATTTTGCCGCACATCCTGTTGATGTTGTAGGCAAAAAGGAACGCTTTCGCAGAAATATGGAGGCTATCAAGATTTTAAAAGAATGTGAAGCCGATAATCGTTTTGCAACACCCGATGAACAAATCGTACTTTCAAAATATGTCGGTTGGGGCGGTATTCCCGAAGCGTTTGACGAAAACAATTCGTCTTGGGCAAATGAATACGAGGAACTCATATCTGCCTTATCGCCCGAAGAATACAATGCAGCAAGAGAAAGTACATTAACTGCTTTCTATACTCCTCAAGAAGTAGTTAAGGCTTGCTATGATATTGCCGAAAATCTCGGCTTCAAGCAAGGCAATATTCTTGAGCCGTCTTGCGGTATCGGTAATTTTATCGGTATGAAACCAAAGAGTATGACTGACAGTAAGGTGTACGGTATTGAACTTGATTCTGTTTCGGCAGCTATTGCACAACAGCTTTATCAAACTGCAAGTATTGTTAATAACAGATATGAAAAGGTAGATTTACCCGATAACTTCTATGACCTTGTCACTACTAATGTACCTTTTGGCGATTTTAAAGTATCGGATAAGAAATACGATAAGCACAACCCGCTTATTCACGATTATTTCTTTATGAAGTCGCTTGATAAAGTCAGAACAGGCGGCATAATGATACTCATTACCTCTAAGGGCACTATGGATAAAGAAAGCAGTAATATCAGGAGATATATTGCTCAAAGAGCAGACCTTCTCGTTGCAATAAGACTTCCTAACGATACTTTTAAGGGCAATGCAGGCACAGAGGTAGTATCGGATATTCTTGTTCTTCAAAAGCGAGATAGAGTGCTTGATATTGAGCCTAATTGGGTACAGCTTGATAATACCGAAGACGGTATCAGGATGAACAAATACTTTGTTGATAATCCTGATATGGTGCTCGGTAATATGAAAATGGTTTCAGGTCGTTTCGGTCCGGAATCAACCTGTATTCCATATGAGGATAGAAGTCTTGAAGAACTGCTTGATGTGGCTGTTAAGAATATTCAAGGACAAATTACAGAGGTGCAAATCGGTGATGAATTTGAAGAAGATTTATCTATTCCGGCATTACCTGATGTTCGTAACTTTTCATATACTGTTGTAGACGAAAAGATATACTTTAGAGAAAATTCAAGAATGACGCCTGTTGATGTATCCGCTACTGCCGAGAACAGAATCAAAGGTATGATTTCCATTAGGGACAGTACCCGAAAACTCATTGAACTTCAAACCGATGATTATCCTGAAGAAGACATACTTGCAGAACAGAAAAATCTTAATGAACTGTACGATAAGTTTACGGCAAAGTACGGCTTAATAAACAGCAGAGCAAACAAGTCGGCATTCGGCGAAGACGCTTCATATCATCTTATCTCTGCTCTTGAAATACTCGGAGAAAACGGCACTCTTGAACGCAAAGCAGATATGTTCACTAAAAGAACTATTAAACCTCATATTCCTGTAACAGAAGTTGATACTCCTTCGGAAGCACTTGCCGTATCTATGGGTGAACGGGCAAAAATTGATATTGAATATATGAGCAATCTTTGCCATAAGTCCGAAAAAGAGATTTATGATGAACTTCAAGGCGTAATATTCCTTAACCCTGAATACAATGTCGATAATCCTACTGCTCAAAAATACTTTATGGCAGATGAATATCTTTCGGGTAATGTAAGAGCAAAACTGCGTTTTGCAAAAGCCGTTGCAAAGACACAGCCTGAATATCAAATCAATGTTGAATCACTTCAAAAGGTACAGCCTAAAGACTTAACGGCAAGTGAGATTGATGTCAGGTTAGGTGCTACTTGGCTTCCTGTTGATGTTGTTGAGAATTTTATGTATGAATTACTTGAAACTCCGTACTATTGCAAGTTAAATATCAAGGTGAATTTTTCACCTTTTAGCAGTGAGTGGAACATTACAAACAAAAGCGGCGACAGAGGAAATGTTAAAGCAAACAGCACTTACGGTACAAGTCGTATCAATGCTTATCAAATCATTGAGCAAACATTAAACCTTAAAGATGTTCGTATCTTTGATTATGTTATTGATGACGACGGTAAGAAAAAGCCTGTACTTAATAAGAAAGAAACAGCTATTGCTATGGAAAAGCAAGACGCAATTAAACAGGCATTTAAGGACTGGATATGGAACGACCCTGAAAGGCGTAACCGTTTGTGTGAAATGTATAACGAGAAGTTTAATTCAATCAGACCTCGTGAATATGACGGCAGTCACCTTATCTTTCCTAATATGAATCCTGAAATCACTTTAAGACCTCATCAGTTAAATGCTGTCGCTCACAGCCTTTACGGTGGTAACACGCTTCTTGCACACGCTGTCGGTGCAGGCAAGACTTATGAGATGATTGCGATAGCTGAAGAATCCATTCGTCTTGGCTTATCAAGTAAATGTATGATTGTTGTACCTAATCATCTTACCGAACAATGGGGTGCAGATATTCTCATTCTCTATCCGAATGCAAAGGTACTTGTGGCAACCAAAAAGGATTTTGAAAAGAAAAACAGAAAGCGTTTTTTATCCAGAATTGCCACCGGTGATTATGATTTGATAGTCATAGGTCATTCACAGTTTGAAAAAGTACCTATGAGTATTGAAAGGCAGCAAACAATTCTTCAAAGGCAACTTGACGAAATTATCGAGGGTATTTCCGAACTCAAATACCAAAGAGGTCAAAACTTCACCGTAAAGCAGCTTGAAAAGGCTAAAAAGAGCATTCAAGCAAAACTCGATAAATTAAACGACCAAAGCAGAAAAGACGATATTGTGACCTTTGAGGAGCTTGGTGTAGACAGATTGTTTATTGACGAGGCTCACTATTTCAAAAACCTTTTCCTGTATACAAAAATGCGTAATGTCGGCGGTATAGCACAGACAGAAGCACAAAAGTCAAGTGACCTGTTTATGAAAACACAGTATCTTGATGAGATTACAGGCGGTCGAGGTGTAGTATTTGCGACAGGCACACCAATCAGTAACAGTATGGTTGAGCTGTATACAATGCAAAGATATTTGCAGTACAATACGCTTCGCCGACACGATTTACAGCACTTTGATGCTTGGGCGTCAACCTTCGGCGAAACGATAACCGCCATTGAATTAACTCCCGAGGGCTATACTTTAGTAAGACGATAAATAATGCGTTCCTAAATTGAAAATAGGTTATCAAAGTCGGTTTCAGAACTTCAAAAATTTTTTTGATTTTTTTATCTTTTGTAATAATAGAAGATTAGATAAAGTAGTCTTCCTGCTTAATTTGCTCGATCTCTTATGGTCATTTTTTGAACTATAAGAGATAACATCTCTTTTTAAGAAAGGAATCCTGCAAAATGTCAGCTTAGATTTAATCTACGATAAACTAATACGTTTTGGTATTCGATACATTCTTGAAAGCAAGCGTATAAATGGGAACCAGCCAGAAATGCAGACTGGTTCTCCTTGTATCAATTATCCTCAAACCCAAAATTTTGAATCTTTAGCGTACGGCAGTTCTCGGACACCGTCCTAACAGTCGTAGCCGGGATACCGCCCGGAGCATTCACACTTACTTCTAGTGTTAGCTCAACTTCCGCGCCGTCAACACTCATCAGGTGCTGAATTACTTCTGTGAGATAATCATTCACATTCTTATTTACGCGAGTGTTGTCTAACTTTGCAGACATAAAAAAACGTGTATTCCTCGGAGCTGCAGTAGTACCAGAGCCATCTCCAGACTTTTCAGTCCCTCCACCCGAGTGAGGCTGCCCTTGATCACCATTGGCGCCGCCAGCATCATTCGAACTATCTCTATCATCAAACATACCGCCATTGTCCGATTTAAACGACTT
>ENA-ORTT01002403-ORTT01002403.1-human-gut-metagenome-genome-assembly--contig:-NODE-2403-length-14672-cov-7.762605_pt1 | contig 14672 bp, 12 predicted proteins | sample MGYA00242074_ERZ509197 | MGnify/ENA primary metagenome ERZ509197 (study PRJEB26280, sample SAMEA2338789) | human gut metagenome | biome: human gut; feature: human-associated habitat; material: faeces...
ACAGTTCTGGCTAATAAGGATTACTTTCTGGGAGCGCCTAATGTGGATCGCATTGTCTTTAAGGTAATGGCTCCCGCGAATTTTTCGGCAGCTCTTATGAGCGGGGAACTGGATTGTGTTATCGACGATGTGCCGCTGCAGGATCTGGCGCTTTTGCAGTCAAAGGAGGGGCTGGTGGCGGAATCCAGGCCGTCTATGAAATATACGTACATGTCGGTCAACTGTGAAAAGGAATATTTTCAGGATTACCGGGTAAGGCTGGCTTTCAGCAAGGCGATTGACAGAAATGCCATTATTGAGCAGGGGCTTTATGGAAACGGAGTGATTGCGGTCAGCCCCTTAAATCCAGATAACCAGTACTTTAACGACGCTATAGCAGGAGATCCCTATGATCCGGAAGGAGCCAGAGAGCTTCTTGAGGAGGCAGGATGGGATTTTGACAGGGAGCTGACATTTGTAAGCTATAATACCAGCGCTCCCAGGGAGGCGGCGACGCTGATTATCCAGCAGAATCTGGCTGATATCGGGGTGAAGGTCAATGTGCAGATGGTAGACTGGGCGACTCTGATTGTGATGGCCAGAGAGGGCGAATGCGATCTGTCTATTCTGGGAGGAGCGGGTTCTCTGGATCCGGACGATTCCAGGGTTCTGATGCAGCCGGACGGCGCGCAGAATTTCTGCAATTTTACAGATCCCAGGTATTATGAGCTGGCTCAGAAGGGACATGACGCGATGACAGTGGAGGAGAAAAAGCGTATTTATGACGAGTATCAGCAGCTTCTTCACGATGAGCCGACGTATATCTGGCTTTACCATGACAACGCTTCGCCTGTTTATAAAGACAGCATTAAAAATATTCCGGCCGACGACTTCATCCATCTGAACTTTAATGCCTACGCCTGGACGTTCGAGCAGTAACAGGAGAGGGAAGAAGGGTTGGAAATTGGTTTATGAAGAAGTCTGGCGGCAGCGGCGTGAGAGATGATTCTAGCTGCGGCCGGATGAGCAGGGACAGGAGGCAGAAATGGAGCCATTGCTTGAAGTAAAAAACCTCAGGACAAGTATTAAAACAAAACAGGGATACAGACATGCGGTGCAGGATGTCAGTTTTCAGTTAAACAGAGGAGAGATCCTGGGGATTGTGGGGGAATCCGGCTGCGGCAAGAGCATGACGGCGCTGTCCATCTTGAAGCTGGTTTCTTCTCCCCCTGTCTATATTACTGGGGGAGAGATCCTTTATGATGGCAGGGATCTTCTGAAGCTGGATAAAAAAGAGATGAGAAAAATCCGGGGAAACAGGATTTCCATGATTTTCCAGGAACCTATGACATCTCTTAACCCAGTCTATACGGTGGGAAAACAGATCATGGAGGCGATTGTCCTTCATCAGCAGGCAGATAAAAAACAGGCTTTTGAACGGGCAGTGGAAACCCTTCGCCTTGTGGGAATTCCATCTCCGGAGCAGAGAATGAGAGAGTATCCTCATCAGCTCAGCGGAGGAATGAGGCAGAGAGTGATGATAGCCATGGCGCTCTCCTGCCGGCCAGAGCTTTTAATTGCAGATGAACCGACCACTGCTCTGGACGTGACGATACAGGCGCAGATTCTTGACGAGCTGAGACGGCTTCAGAGGCAGTTTGGAACCTCGATTATGATGATTACCCATGATCTGGGAGTGGTTGCGGAGATGGCCCGCAGGGTGCTGGTCATGTATGCAGGCCAGGTAGTAGAATACGGGGCTGTGGAGGAAATCTTCAGGAATCCGCTTCATCCGTATACAAGAGGGCTGCTGGAGTCAATTCCCCGTCTGGATCAGACGGTAGAGAAGCTGCATGTGATAAAAGGTATGGTTCCGGGGCTGAATGAGATGCCCAAAGGCTGCAGATTCTGTCCCAGATGTGCGCAGGCCATGGAAATATGCAGAGAAAAGGAACCAGATCTGTTTGTATACGGCGGTCAGAAGGCACGATGCTGGCTGTACAAAGAGGGAAAGGCGGATGGGGAGTATGGGGGATAGCCCGGTTTTACTGGAGATTAGAAATTTAAAAAAATATTTTCCCATTACAAGAGGACTGTTTAAGCATACCGTGGGATATGTAAAGGCTGTCGATGGCATAAACCTCAAAATAAAAAGAGGAGAAACTCTGGGACTGGTAGGGGAATCCGGCTGCGGAAAATCTACTCTTGGAAGGAGTATATTAAGGCTGACAGAGCCCTCAGACGGTGAAATCCTCCTGGATGGAACAGATATCAGGAAGCTGAATCAGGAGGAGCTCAGACAGTACAGGAAGAAGCTTCAGATCATTTTTCAGGATCCCTTTGCCTCTCTGAATCCCAGAATGACTGTGGGAGATATTGTGGGAGAGCCTCTGAAAATTCATGGGCTTGTAAAAAAGGACGAGATGGAGGAGCGGGTGGCAGAGCTGCTGACTCTGGTGGGACTTGACAGCCGGATCATGGGAAGGTATCCGCATCAGTTTTCAGGAGGGCAGAGGCAGAGAATCGGGATAGCCAGAGCCCTCTCGCTGAACCCGGAGCTTGTGATCTGTGATGAGCCTGTCTCTGCGCTGGATGTATCAGTTCGCTCCCAGGTACTGAATCTGATGAATGAGCTGAAGGAGAAATTGAACCTGACCTTTCTGTTTATATCTCACGATTTAAGCGTGGTCAAGCATATCAGCGACAGGGTGGCGGTCATGTATCTGGGGCAGCTGGTAGAATTGGCGGACAAGGAAGAAATCTATGAAAATCCGGCTCATCCGTATACAAAGGCTTTAATGTCAGCGATCCCCATTCCGGATCCTTTTGTGGAGAGAAAACGGATAATTCTTGCGGGAGACGTACCAAGCCCTCTGAATCCGCCGTCCGGATGCCGCTTTCATCCGCGTTGTCCCCTGGCCTGTCAGGTGTGCAGGGAGCAGGAACCAAAGCTTCGGGAATATAAGAAGGGACATTATGCTGCCTGCCACAGAGCCGGCGGGAAACAGGAGGAGAGCATATGATCACAGAAAATGAGATTTTAGAGCTGATAGAAAAGAAAAGGCAGAACTATATTGACGCGAGTCTGAAGATCTGGGACTGGGCAGAGCCGATTTTTCAGGTTCTGCCCATATCTGCATTATACAGAAGTTTTTAGGCATGTCAATAAGACCTGTCAATAAGACCTGCCTAAAACAAGCTGTTTTTTACAGGTTTCGTCCGGTCAGACGTTCTTCAAAATAGATTTCCAGTTGGGAATGAATCTGTCCCCAGTCCTGCCGGTGACCTGTCCATTTTTCCGTGATGTCCATAGTTGCTAGATATAGCATTTTTAAAAGACTGTCATCTGACGGAAAAACCGTCTTGCTTTTGGTCACTTTCCGAAGCTGCCGGTTGAATCCTTCAATGGCATTTGTGGTATAAATCAGGCGTCTTACTGCCTCCGGATACTTGAAATAAGTGGACAGGGTTGTCCAGTTATCATGCCAGGATTTATAGATTTTCGGGTACTTGGACTCCCATTTATCGTTGAACAGCTCTAATTCATTTAAAGCTGTTTCTTCTGTTGGAGCCGCATATACAAGCTTCAGATCAGCCATCAGTTTTTTGATGTCTTTGTATGAAACAAACTTTGTTGAATTACGGATTTGATGGATAATACACTGCGGGATTTCTGTTTTTGGGTAAACAGCCTCGATTGCCTGTGGAAATCCATTCAAACCATCAACGCATGCAATCAAGATATCCTCAACTCCCCGGTTTTTTAATCCATTCATGATAGAAATCCAGAACTTCGCACTTTCGTTTTCTCCAACATAGATTCCAAGGACGTCCTTTTTTCCATTAATATCGATACCAAGAGCAATGTAAACCGCACGTTTTACAATACGTCCTTCACTGCGGACATGGTAGTGGATTGCATCCATAAATACTACGGCATACATGGAAAGTATTTTTTCCTCCATGTCCTGGGTTACTGTATTCTGATACTTTTTAATCAGCTGTGGTTCATAATCACCGTTACGCTCCCTTGGTATAGCTGCATCCATATCTCCATAACTGGTGTGCATGGTTTTGTTAGAATGTCCATTTCTACTGTTGTCTGTTTCTTTATTTCGGTGGTCATACTTGGAATATCCTAATTCCTCATCCAGTTCTTCATCCAAAGCACCTTCCAAAATGACAGACATCATGTCACGCATGATGCTGTTCACATCCGTACCATCTTTGATGCTGATATCATTATTTTTCAAATAATCACGCATCATTTCTCTCATTGCTGCTTTTTGTGGACTGTCTTTTCTTCTTGCCATAAAAATCATTATCACAAACGGGTGGTAATGATTTACGTGAATAGTGAGATAGCAGATTACACAAAAAGGAAAATCTGTTTTGACATTTAAAGAAAACTGTTTCGACTTTTATTCGACCAGATTAAATTAAGTTTAAAATGATATAGAAATTAATCATCTGTTAATTTTAGAAAAAGTATGCTGAAATGCCCGGAAAATAAGGAAAAATGAAAAATCAGGAGAGAAAAAAAGAGGAACAGATAAAGGGAAAATGAGGTCGAATATTTTTGGTTGACATTTACGAAAAAAAGAGAAAGAATCTATACGACAAAGACAAAAGAAAAGGGAGAGAGGATATGAAACGGAAGAAAGTAATAACTGTTCTTTTGTGTATTACGCTGCTGGGAACAAGCGGTTTTACCGGATATCGAATCGGTAAGAACAATGGAAACAGTACATTACAGACAGGTAATACAGCAGTAGAAAGAACGGTGGAGTCACAGGGAGTGGCAGTTGTGAATCTGGATACCGGCATATCGGATGGTAATACACAAGTCTATTATGGGGAGCAGATCATAAATTTTCCAAATGATAATTTCATATATACCTCATTAGAAGATGCCAGAAATGGAATAGAAGAAGGGCGATACGGTGCTTATATTATAATTCCATCAGATTTTTCGGAAAATGTTGAAAGCTTAAATACAGTTCCGGCGGCATCGCAGTTACAGTATGCAGTCAGTGAAGATGTATCAGCGGATGCAAGAGAAGAACTTTTAGGTGATGTCCTTCAGTTTGGGGAGCAACTGAACAGTCAGATGACATATATGTATCTATGTAACATAATGGATGAATTTCATGCGGCGCAGGATGAATCTGCAATGGTTATGAATAATGACATTACAGATAAAGAAGCAATACAGGGAATACAGGCATCTGATTTGGTAAGCATGGTTCCGGTTCCGGAATTAAAACAGCAGGAAGATACTACAATACCGTTAGATATTTCGGATTATACAGAGGAAAATGCGCAGTTGATTCAGGCAGTAGACAGTGCATATTGGGAAAATCTGTCAGATGCTTCTGCACAGTTAAGTGATTTGCGGACAGCAGGAAATGAACTGGTCAGTTCCTTAAAAGAAATATCAGAAGGCGTAGGAAAAATCAATTTACTTTCGGATGCAGACGGGCAACTTTTATATCGGGATGGGATTCGAAATCTGCAGGATACATTGCTTGCATATAACGGAGAAAAGACTGCTGAACAAAACAGCCGTCTTGCCCAGATTGCACAGATTCAAAATGTGACAGAACAACTGGATACGAATTTGCAGCAATGCATTGAAAACTATAACCAGAGAATTGAAGCAGCAGGAATACAGAACCTGAATTCCTATGGCAGAGAAATGAAGGCTCAGCTGCCGAAACTGCAATGGAGGGAAGCAGAGGCAGAAGATGGAACAGTAGCATATGAACTGACCTGCAGTCAGGTAGAAGGAATGGAAGAACCGCCGGTTATTACCATTGCACTGGAACAGAATGCAATTGAAGAAAATGTAAAGAACAAGAATTATATCGACAAAATATTAAATGCATTTCTGCTGCCGGAAGATTCAGATGGCGGGGACGGAGAAGAGGATAAAACCGGAGAAGGAGAGAAAACAGAAGAAGACAAAAACGGAGAAGACAAAACAGAAGAAGGCAAAACAGAAGAAGGAGAGAAAAACGAACCGGAATCAGGCGAAGGCGAAGATACTGGAGAAGAACCGGAAGAAGCGGTTACGGTAGAAAAAATATTTGAGCAGTGTGATGCAGATACAGAAATCATGGAATTTCTGACAGAACAGGGGTATGCCTCTACAAAGGAATTTTTAAAGGCATATCTGGATGGAGAAGTGCCGGTTGCACAGACAGAGACGCAGCTAAAGGTAATGGGAGATGTGGATGCATTGGGAGAATATCTTAAGGCATCACTGGAACAGATTACGACAGAAGATTATACATTACCGGCATTTGATGGAAGCTGGCAGACCGGGGATGACAGCAGGATGGGATTTCGTGATTTGCTGAGAGATACCGGGCTTTTATGTAATGCGATGCAGACAGATGTGGCGGCACAGAAGAATGTTGATGTGGATGGCATTACGGGTCTGGTTCAGAGTGGTTGTATACAGCCATTGGCAGACCGCACAGATTTCGTGAAAAAGGAGATAGAAAATAGCCAGAAAGAAGAACAGGATGCAGTTAATTCTTATCAAAGAAGCGTAAATGGATTTCATCCAAGGCAGGATACCACAGTGATGAATGACAGCGTGAGCAGCATGAGAGAGAATGCTGCACTTATGCAGCAGGAAATCAATACCAGCAATCAGTCTTATGTGGATTATGCAGATAAATTGTATCAGACTACTTCAGAAAATATATTGACATTGCAGCAGCACATGGAAGAAGCGAAAGAAACTTCCAATCAGGCAGTTACAGATGCATTGGCTTCGGCAAAGGAAGTGAAGAATACTACAAGCAGTCAGAATCAGACGGCATTGGCAGATTTTGCAGCAAAGCTTCCCTATACAAGAGTAGGAAGCATGGAATATACACAGGTATATGAATTTGTGGCACAACCAACGCAGATGCTGCAGGTCAGCGATTACCAGCGTTTAAAGGATGAGGTGGATCATACCGTATCACAGAAAAGTGTTACCGGCAGCAGGGAACAACAGAAGAGTTCACGTTGGGTGGAATATCTTTTATATGGAATATTAGGAATTCTGGCGGTGGGAATATTAGGAAGCTATGCCAGAAGTTATCACAGAAGAATCAAGGAACAGAGCAACCCGTCGAAAGACGTTGCAATATAAAGTAAAGGAGACAAAAGAAATGGCAGATGTAAACAACATCCGGATTAGTCCGGAGCAGATGGAGACAAAGGCAAATGAATTTGATGCAAGATGTGAGGAATTCCAGCAGGTAGTAAGTACCATGCGTAATATGGTTTCTACACTTTGCGATGAATGGGCAGGACAGAGCAGTCAGGCATTTTATGATCAGTTCAGTTCCTTAGAGCCTAGCTTTTCTGCAACTGCAGAATTAATTACATCCATTGCACAGCAGTTACGTGATGTATCTACATCTATGCAGAACATTGACCGTGAAATTGCCGGAAAGATTGGAGTAATGTAATAGAGAATCGGAAAGCCACATCCTGTGACTTTCCGATTCTTCTATCCCTTAAGACCATACTTTTGTCAGAAACAGGAGAAGTAAAGTGACAGATAATTCTAAAATAGAGATTAATCCTTCGGTACTGCAGAACCGGTCGCAGACCTATCAGTCGCTGACGGATGTAAACGGAGCAGATGTATTTACGGATGATTATGAAGAAAAAGTAAAAGATTACCAGCAGAAGGAACAACGCAGCTATGAGGATACAAAGGAACAGGTATTTATAAAGAAAATGGATGAAAATGCCGGAAAAGAAGAGGCTGTAAAAGAACAATTATTTTTAACAACAGGAAGTCAGCAGCTGCAGCAGCAGGCAGAAGTAACCGCATCATTGGATGCGTATTGGATTCCGGCATGCGGAATTCTGCTGGCAGTGGGAATTCTGCTGTTGCTGCAATATCGGAAGAGAAGACAGGGAAGGTGGAAGAAAAATGTTGCTCACACTTACAATTATGAATCGTGAAGGAAGCTGGCAGGAAGATATACAGGTTAATCCACAGCAGAAAATAATAGATACCATGCTTATTTTAAAGGAAGCGGGAAAACTGCCACAGGAAGAGGTACAAGAAATGAAATCTGAACGCAGGGGAAGATTTCTGGACATGAATAAGAACTATGAACAGCAGAGTATTTATGATGGAGATATTCTCTGCATACAGTAGAGGCAGACAGAGGACAGAAGAAAATAAGATACGGGAGAGAAAAGATGGAAGAAAGAATAAAGAAATCAGCATTACAGGCGGAAGGCATATTTGATTATCAGAAATTAATGTATCCGGATACAGGTCTTATTGCAGTGAAAATAGAGGAAGAAGGGGAGGAACTGCTTTTAACCTATAATCTGGAAGCATTGACACCGATGACAGAGATACGAAAAGAAGATATTACCACAAGACTGGCGGTATTGGAAAATATAGAATTACTGGCAGCATGCCGGAAATCATATTACTTTACATTAGAGCCGGAAAATCTTTATTACGACAGGAATCATCTGGTCTATGTAAAACAGAGAGATATCTGCGGGGAAGACAGAGAATATGATGAACAGAAATGGATGGAAGAATATAAAGCACTCATTGGCTATGCATTACAGAAACAGTACAGTTATGCGGATTATGTACAGGGAGGAATGCAGCTTTTAAAGGGTGGCATACTGCAAAAGGTACGGCAGGTGGAATCCGTAGAAGAGCTGGTCAGACTGTTGGAACAGCGTAAGCAGGAGATAGAGACAGAACGGTCTGTGAAAATGATTTTTCTGAACCGAAGACGGTATCGTACATTGCAGGCATCGTTTGTTGTGGTATTGCTGTTGGCAATAGTACTGGCGGTCTATGCATTGGTTGATTTCATCCGTACTGAGCCATATAAGGATGCAGTAATTGCGGCAGAAAATGCCTATATTTCCGCTGATTATGTATCCTGTGTGGATGCTATGCAGGAAATATCGGTAAAAGATATGGATATATATCAGAAATATATTCTTGCCAATTCCTATGTGAGAAGTGAGAATCTGACACAGCAGCAGAAAGAGAATATTATAAGCAATCTTTCTTTAAAGGAGACGCCAGCCAGATTGGAGTACTGGATATATCTTGGAAGAAATGACATTTCAGAGGCAATTGATATTGCCATGCAGCAGTCCGATGATGAAATGCTGCTTTATGCTTATATGAAACAGAAATCCATGATAGAGACAGACAGCAGTCTCAGTGGAGAAGAGAAAACACAGGAGCTGGAGAAAATTGCACAGAAGATGCAGCCATTGATGGAAAAATACGATACCGAGGAAGAATAGCATGAAGAGAAGCTTTCAGAGAACAGAGAATTTTACAATAGACGGAAAAAATGGAAATCTTGGAATTGAAGGATTTCCGGCAAGGCTATGGGTCAGGAATGATGAGGTAACAATAGAAGGTTATGAGAACATATACTGGAACGGAAGGGAAGCCGCCTGTAAAGGAAAGATAAACAATGGAGATGAATTAAGCTTTTCCCGGGGAAAAATTATCTTCCTGGAAAAAAGTGTACAGGTGGAATGCGAAGATACGGTGAATATCAATACCGATGGATTATTGGAACTGGAAGAAAAAGAAATTCCATTTGAAGGATATCCGAAGTATAAACGTTCTCCTCGAATCATTAAAAGAATACCGGATTTGGAAATTAGTCTGACCAGCCCAAAAGAACAGCAGAATGGAAAGAAAGAGAGTCTGGTACAACTTATTGTGCCGCCTCTTGTGATGCTGTGTGTGACAGTAGGAATCAGTATTTTAATGAAGCGTGGTTTATATGTGCTGATGTCAGCAGCAGGCACAGTGATGACAACAATATTTACGGTGGTTAAATATATAACAGACCGTAAGGAAGGTCAGGAGAATAAAAGGCTCCGGGAGAAAACATATCGGGAATATCTGTTAAAGAAAAGAAAGGAAATATATGCAGCATATCAGAATGAAGAAGAGGCAAATCACTATAATTATCCGGAGGTAAAGGAGCTTGCCCGGATGGTTGGGCAGTACAGTCCAAGAATCTATGAGAGAAGCTCTAATGATGATGATTTCCTGAATGTATCTTTGGGACAGGTAATGGCAGATTGTCATTTCCGTATTCGCCTTTCTACGGATGAATTAAAGGATAAACCGGATGAGCTGGAACTGGAAGCACAGGAATTGAAGCGGGAATTTTCAAAGATGAAACAGCCTGTTGTAGTAGATTTAAAGAAAGCACATCTGGGACTGGTGGGAGAGAAAAGCGTTATTCATGAGCAATTGAAATTACTTGTGGCGCAGCTTACTTTTTTTCAGAGTTATCATGACCTTGAAATCGTAACAATTTATAATAACAGATTTGATGCTGATTTCCAGTGGATGCGTTGGTATCCACATTTACGGATACATGCGGTAAATGTAGTGGGAACTGTAAATTCAGAGCGGAAGAGAGACCAGATTCTTGGAAGCCTGCATCAGATGATTAAGAACCGGAAAAACAAATTAGAAGAAAGTAAGAAGGAAAGCCGTTTTCTGCCGCATCTTATATTTATTATAGATGAGCCAAAGTTAATTATGGACCATTCTATTATGGAATATCTGGATAAAGAAGGGGATAACCTTGGATTTTCTATTATTTACACCACAAATATGAGAGCAAATCTGCCTGAGAATATCGGTACAATAGTTATGCTTCATAATTCCGGTCAGGCAACACTTCTGATGGAAGAGAAGGAAGAGAAAAATCTTTCCTTTGAATTGTCAGATACCAGCGGTATAAATTTGGAATGGATGGCAAGAAATTTAAGTACACTGGAGCATATGCAGGGAATCAGTGCACAGATACCGGAGAGTATTACATTTTTTGAAATGTATCAGGTGGAGCATCCGGAGGAACTGGATATTGCAAAACGATGGAAGAAAAATCATGCAGCAAAGTCCCTGGCTGTTCCGCTTGGGGTAAGAGCCAAGGAAGATTATGTCAATCTTAATCTGCATGAAAAAGCCCATGGTCCCCATGGACTTGTAGCAGGAACGACAGGTTCCGGTAAATCGGAAATTATCCAGTCTTATATACTGTCTCTGGCAGTCAATTATCATCCGTATGAGGTGGCATTTTTACTGATTGATTATAAAGGTGGTGGAATGGCAGGATTATTCCGGAATCTGCCGCATCTGCTGGGAACAATCACCAATCTGGATGGAGCACAGAGCATGCGTGCCATGGCATCAATTAAGAGTGAACTGGCAAGAAGACAGAAAATATTCAGCAGCTATGATGTGAATCATATCAATGCATATCATAAGCTGTTCCAGAATGGAGAGGCAAAGGAACCACTGCCGCATTTATTCATTATCAGTGATGAGTTTGCAGAGCTGAAAAAGGAACAGCCGGATTTTATGACGGAACTGGTATCGGCGGCGCGAATCGGACGAAGCCTTGGTGTGCATCTGATACTGGCAACACAGAAACCAACCGGAGTTGTAGATGACCAGATCTGGACAAACTCCAAGTTTAAACTGGCACTTATGGTACAGAATGAGGCAGACAGTAAAGAAATATTAAAGACACCGGATGCCGCCAATATTACAATCCCCGGAAGAGCTTATCTTCAGGTTGGAAATAATGAAATCTATGAATTATTCCAGTCGGCATGGAGTGGAGCTTCTTATGTAAGTGAAAAGGAAGAGGAAAAAGTAGATGACAGAGTTTATCTGGTGAATGACCTTGGACAGGGTGAACTGATAAATGAAGATTTAAGTGATGAACATGCTTCCGGCGGCAATATGATGACGCAGCTGGATGCTACGGTAGATTATATCCACAGAGTATATGAGGCAATGGATACCGTGGAAGTAAAACGACCGTGGATGCCACCGCTGCCGGAACAGATTGTATCGGACCAGCAGGCAGAGAAAGGAAATGCATTAAATCTGACTGCACGGATTGGAATGATAGATATTCCGGAAGAACAGCAGCAGGTGGAGTACCAGCTTGATTTTGCCACAGACGGAAATCTCTTATATATTGCTTCCGCAGGTTATGGAAAAACAGCATTTCTTACAACCGTGTTGTTGTCACTGGCAATGCATAACCGGGTAGAGAATCTGAACTTCTATATATTGGATTTTGGAAACAGTGGATTGATTCCATTGAACCGCCTGCATCATACGGCAGACTATATCAGTTTTGATGATACAGAACGATTCCGTAAATTCTGCAATCTTATACAGGCAGAGATAAAACGGCGTAAAAAATTACTGGCAGAACGGATGGTACAGAATTTTGAAGTATACAATCAGGTGGCAGAAAAGACATTAAAAGCAATAGTAATTGCTATTGACAATTATGATGTGGTCAAAGAACTGGGATATGAAGCGGAAGAATTTTTCCAGAAATTATCCAGAGATGGTACCGGACTTGGCATATATATGGCAGCAACAGCAACACGAAGTAATGCCATGAAGTATTCGACATATAACAATTTTAAGAATAAAGTGGCAGGTTATCTTTTCGATGAATCAGACTTGCATGTAATTGTGGGACGAAGTTCATATTCACAGTCAGAGATAAAGGGACGGACACTTATAAAATACAATGGACTGGTAAGTGTCATGCAGGTCTATGTCATGACTGCATTTACAGATGAACTGGAGTATAACCAGGGTATAGAAGCCTGTATTGAGCAGATAAATGCATGCTATCCGGATACTGTAGCACCGAGAATCCCGGTATTGCCGGATGAGTTAAATATCAGAACATTTATGGAAATGAGAAAGAAACAGCATACAGCAGAAGAAAACGCTGCAGAGAAGGCAATCTGGCTGGGACTGAATAAAGAGAGTGTATTGCCGGAATGTATTCCGGCAGGTCTTACAACTCCATTTGTAATTCTGGGTGAGACTGCAAGAGGAAAGACGAATGCATTAAAGGTTATTTTAGAACAGATAACAGGAAGAGGAAAAGTATATTTATTAGACTCGAAAGATATGGAACTATATCATTACAGGTCCGGAGATGAGATTCATTATATCGGAGCAGATGGAATAGATGCGTTTCTTATGGAACTGGGGGGACTGGTGACTGCACGAAATCAGCAGCTGCAGCAGAAGATGAAGGAACATCCGGAACAGTTACCACGCCGTCTGGTTCAGGAACTGGATGCATGTTATGTCGTGGTAGATGAGTGGGATGACTTTGTAGAGGCAACGAAATTAAAAGCTGTATTGCTGGCACCGATATTGAGTGGGGCATTGTCCAGTGGAATCCAATTTATTCTTACAGCCAATTCCGGTAAATTAAAAGGCTTTGATGAGATTACCAAATTTGCAAAAGCAACTACGGATGGTCTGCTGGTGGGCAACCCTGGTTCTACAGGAATTTTTGGAACAGTTGCAGCAAAGGAATTGCCGCAGTTAAGTGATGGTCTGCTCTTCCATAATGGAGCATATGTGCGTATCCGCATACCGAAATGTGAAGACAGAGAAGAATAAAGAAAAATAAGCAGGAGGATAAAAAGATGGAACAGGAAAATATGGAGTTTTTGCCGTTAGGAAGTATTGTGCAGCTTAAAGGTGGCGTAAAGAAAATTATGATTATAGCAAGAGGTGCATTTGCAGTAGTCAAAGGTGAAAAAAGATATTTTGATTATGGAGCGTGTACCTATCCGGAAGGGGTTATAGGAGATGCACTGTTATATTTTCAGCATAAGGATATTCAGAAAGTAGTATATCGCGGTTATGAGGATGAAGACGAGAAGCTGATGCAGGAAAATATTAAAAACAATCTGAGTGTGCTGCAGGAGCAGCTGCTGAAGAAAGAACAGGAAGCATAAGAAGGCGTCGGAGAGATGAGGAGGAAAGGATAAATGTCGAAGACGAAGAAAAGCTCTTCCGGCAGTAAAGGAAGTTCAACAACAAAGAAGAGTACAACCAGTACAGCGGAGATTAATCAGGTAAAACAGCAGTTAAACACAGTAAAGAGCAGTTTGCAGTTAGAAAGCAGCAGTCTGGCTCCCATGGAGGGGACACTTAATACATTAAAGGAACTGAAAACGAGACTTGAGACAGCCATAGATACGCTGAGAAACCAGAAGGATGGTATTGAGGATAAATATACATTAGACAGTGGCTGGCGTGGAGATTTATATAATGCATCAATTTCTGCCTCCAGTGCATTGAAAACAGAATACGGAAATGTCTGTACCAATCTGGGATATGATCTGGATGCACTTTGTGATGAGATTACAAGAAGAGAGAATGAAATCTACAATAAGAATGAGTATATCGGCAAGCTGCAGAGCAGTTGGAACAGTCTTTGCAACTGGCTGGAAAAACATACTAATTAGGAGGGCATCATTATGCTGATAAAATTAGATACCAATGTTTATACATCAAAGGTACATTCTTTTTCAACGGTATCCGGTGAGGTAGAAGGAAAGCAGCTTACAGTTCCGGATTTAAATGTATCAATGGATGCCATGACAGCGTACCGGGCAGGCTTTTCACAGTTAATTGGTCTGATGAGTTATTATCAGAGCCTCCTGACGCAGGATGCCGGGAAGCTTCTCACACTGCGTGATGAACTGGTTGATGCAGAAGCTTCTTTGATGAAAATGATAAAGACAAAATAGGGGGAGTGGAGAAAGTTATGGGATTTCAGGTAAAGTATGAAGAAATTACCAGCATTCGG
>ENA-ORTT01002416-ORTT01002416.1-human-gut-metagenome-genome-assembly--contig:-NODE-2416-length-14586-cov-4.485927_pt1 | contig 14586 bp, 10 predicted proteins | sample MGYA00242074_ERZ509197 | MGnify/ENA primary metagenome ERZ509197 (study PRJEB26280, sample SAMEA2338789) | human gut metagenome | biome: human gut; feature: human-associated habitat; material: faeces...
AAACAAAATATTACAATAAAACGCACAACGGGGTGCATGCCGGGAGGCATGCGCCCTTTTTTACGTCAGCCCTGAATTTTATGCACGGCACCTGAGTCCCTTATGCTGCCGGATTGATATCCGCTTTCGGTACATTCGGAGAGGCTGCCGGTGCATTCGTTGCATCCGGCGCGCCCGTCGCTTCCGGCGTAGCCTTAGGCTTTGCCTTTTCCAGGGATGCCTTCACGGCTTCCAATAGCACCAGCGAAGTATATCTGGTCTCTGCGGAATAGGTGACCTGCTCCGGATCCTGCATCTCACAGAGCTGGTCATTCAGGGATTCCATGGTGGTTTCGAGCAGTGGATACATGGTGGTAAGTGTTTCACTCGCATCTGCGAGGCTTACGGATGTGATAGCGTGGTCGCTCACGATGACTTCCACATTGACGGTCTCACTGCCGAGGATCAGCTCCGTGGTATAGACGCCGGGGATATATGTATTGCCGGTATCGGCAACGGCCCCGGTGGAGACATCCGCCACATTGTCCGGCATTTCGGTAGCAGCAGTATCGTCAGGGGAATCCGGTGTCCCATAGGAGGCATCCGTATCCTTGCCCGGCAACAACAGCATTAACAGTAATATGATGAACAACACCCCCAGCGCGGCGAAGATTCCGGTATAGAGCAGTTCTTTTCTGCGAAGTACGACGATCTTTGTATTTGCACTCATTCTTAAGTCTCCTTGGAATGATGGGATGATCTTTATAAATAGTATGCGCAGGACCTCCCACGTAGTACCGTAAATGAGGAGAACTTCGCATTGACAAGACAAAACGGGCATTGCTATAGTTAGTGTAAGTATTTTTCACGGATGCGTCCGCCCCGTGGAAAAGGAGCAGACAGGCGGCGCAGAAACGAGGGTAACGATGAATAATTATACCAAGGAAGACATCATCCGTCTTGTGGAAGAAGAGGATGTGGAATTCATCCGTCTGCAGTTCACGGATCTGTTTGGCAATCTGAAAAATATTGCAGTGACAGCCAGTCAGCTGGATCGTGTACTGAACAATAAATGCATGTTCGACGGTTCCGCCATCGACGGCTTCGCCCGGATCGAGGAATCCGATATGTATCTGTATCCGGATCTGTCTACGCTGGAGATCTTCCCCTGGAGACCCCAGCAGGGCAAGGTGGCACGTATGATCTGTGATGTCTATCGCCCCAATGGCCAGCCTTTTGAGGGCGATCCCCGTTACGTGCTGAAGCGTGCGGTGCAGCAGGCTGAGGATATGGGATATACGTTCGAGGTAGGTCCCGAATGTGAATTTTTCCTGTTCAATACTGATGAAAATACGATGCCTACGACCAACACCCATGAGCAGGCAGGTTATTTCGACATCGGACCGTTAGATTTCGGTGAGAATGCCCGTCGTGACATCGTCATGAACCTGGAGGATATGGGATTCGTCATAGAGGCATCCCATCATGAGATGGCTCCGGCGCAGCATGAGATTGATTTCAAATACGATGAAGCGTTACATACTGCGGACAATATCATGACGTTCAAGATGGCGGTGCGTACCATCGCAAGACGCCACGGTCTGCACGCAACATTTATGCCGAAGCCGAAGTTTGGCGTCAACGGTTCCGGCATGCACATCAATATGTCTCTGCAGAAAGACGGTAAAAATATTTTCCAGGATGCTTCTGACCCTAACGGTCTGAGTAAGGAAGCCTATTATTTCATCGGTGGTATCATGAAGCATATCAAAGGAATGGCAGCAATCACGAATCCGCTGGTGAATTCCTATAAGCGCCTGGTACCCGGCTTCGAGGCACCGGTCTATATCGCATGGAGCACAACGAACCGCAGCCCCCTGATCCGTATTCCGGCTACCGCAGACGGAGAGGGTACCCGTATCGAGCTGCGTAGCCCCGATTCCGCAGCGAACCCTTATCTGACGCTGGCAGTCTGCTTAAGCGCCGGCTTACAGGGCATCCGGGAGAAGATCCTGCCCCCCGAGAGCATCAATGCGAACATTTTTGCACTGACTGCCAAAGAGCGGAAAGAGCTGAACATCGACCAGCTGCCGGGCACTTTGCTGGAGGCAGTGGAAGAACTGGAGAAGGATACCTTTATCCAGGATGTCTTAGGCGACCATATTGCCGGGAAATACATCGATGCCAAGCGCAAGGAATGGCATGAGTACCGCTCCCAGGTATCCGAATGGGAGATTCAGGAGTATCTGTATAAGTATTGATAAAATCCTTTCTTTTGTAATGATAGAGAAAAAACACAGAAGAAAGGAGGTGGGCGAATGACGAACATTATTGTCGTGCTGCCGAAGCTGGAAGAAGCCAAGGGAGTCAAAAGTATCCTGGTCCGCAGCGGCTTCCAGGTCACGGGTATCTGTACTACGGGTACCCAGGCGATCAGCCAGGCGGACGGACTGAATGACGGAATCGTGATCTGCAGTTATAAGCTGGCGGATATGATATATGCAGAACTGCATGAGGATCTGCCGGAGGGCTTTGAGATGCTGCTGATGGCATCCCAGAATCTGATCAGCGAATGCTACGGCAACGGCATCGTATGCCTCTCCATGCCGTTAAAGGTGCAGGACCTGATCAATACGGTAAATCTGATGGTAGAAGGCGTGGAGCGCCGCAGAAGAAAACGGCGCATGCAGCCGAAGACCCGCAATGCGGCGGATGAAAAAGCAATTAAGGATGCCAAGGAACTGTTAATGGCACGTAATCATATGACCGAAGAAGAAGCCCACCGGTATCTTCAGAAGACCAGTATGGACAGTGGGACGAATCTGGTGGAGACGGCACAGATGGTGCTGTCGATGATGACAGAGTAACAACAGGAGGAACAGCAATACATGAAATTTACGAAAATGCAGGGCTGTGGCAACGATTATGTATATGTCAACGGCTTTACGGAAAAGCTTTCACCGCAGGAGAAGCCTGAGATCGTAAGAAAGTTAAGTGACAGGCATTTCGGCATCGGCGGAGACGGTGTGATCTTCATCAATCCGGCAGAGGAAGCGGATTTCGAGATGGAGATGTACAATGCGGACGGCAGCCGCTCGGAGATGTGTGGCAACGGTATCCGCTGCGTGGCAAAATACGTCTATGATAAGGGCCTGACGGACCGGGAAGACATCACCATCGTCAGTGCCGGAAAAATAAAATACCTGAAACTTACCGTGGAGGGCAGGACCGCCACGGACAGAGGGTGTGTAACACTGGTACAGGTGAACATGGGACAGCCGGTCCTGGCACCTATGGAGGTACCGGTGATAGCGGAAGCTACTCGGGAGACCCCGGTGGGACCTGCTGTAGTGGATGCGCCGATCACGGTGGACGGCGAGGAATACCGTATGACCTGTGTCTCCATGGGCAATCCCCATGCCATTGTATTTATGAACGGAGTAAAGGATCTCGACATTGAGAAGATCGGACCGAAGTTCGAACACCATTCCTGTTTTCCGAACCGGACGAACACGGAATTCGTAGAGATCCTGGACCGGAAAAATGTATTCATGCGCGTCTGGGAGAGAGGCACCGGGGAGACCCTGGCCTGCGGTACCGGATGCTGCGCTACGGCGGTGGCGTGCGTGCTGAATGGTTTGACGGACGATGAAATCACGGTTAAATTATTAGGCGGTGAATTGCACATCAGATGGGATCGGAAGGCGAACCTGGTCTACATGACAGGACCTGCGAAGATCGTATTTGAAGGTGAAGTCGACCCGGACTCCATCTGATAGAATAAACTCCTCCATAGAAACACGGCGTGGCTGCTTGCAGACAAAGACGTGTTTCTATGAGAGGAGTAAACGAACATAAGTAAGTAGGGCGATCAGCCCGGATTACGAATGTTCGTTGCAATTTTGAGAGCACGTAGTGCGGAAAAATTGCTTATTTACGACAGCAACATTGCACCAAGGACAATAGAGAGGAGAACGTACTATGTTTAAAGTAAACGACAACTATTTAAAACTTCCCGGAAGCTATTTATTTTCCACCATCGGTAAAAAGGTAAATGCGTATTCCGCAGCACACCCGGATAAGAAGATCATCCGTCTGGGAATCGGAGATGTGACGCAGCCTCTGGCACCTGCCATCATTGATGCACTGCACGGTGCGGTGGATGAGATGGGAAAAGCGGAGACTTTTCATGGCTACGCTCCCGACCTTGGTTATGAATTCCTGCGCAACGCGATCGCCGAAAATGATTATAAGGCAAGAGGCTGCGATATTGCGCCGGACGAGATCTTTGTATCCGACGGAGCAAAATGTGACTGCGGCAATATTCAGGAGATCTTCAGCCTGGACAATAAGATCGCGGTATGTGATCCGGTATACCCGGTATACGTGGATTCCAATGTCATGGCAGGCAGAACCGGCACTTACGATCCGAAGTCCGAGACCTGGAGTGATGTGATCTATATGCCCTGTCTGGCAGAGAACGGATTCGCACCGGAGCTTCCGAAGGAGACCCCGGATCTGATCTATTTATGCTTCCCCAACAACCCTACCGGTGCCACCATTACCAAAGCGCAGCTGCAGGAATGGGTGGACTATGCCAATAAAGTAGGTGCTGTCATTCTGTATGATGCGGCATACGAAGCATATATTTCCGAACCGGATGTGCCTCACAGTATCTATGAGTGTGAAGGAGCCAGAACCTGTGCCATCGAGTTTCGTTCCTTCTCCAAAAATGCCGGCTTTACCGGAGTGCGTCTGGGCTTTACCGTGATCCCCAAGGATTTAAAGAGCGGGGATGTGAGCCTCCATGCACTGTGGGCGAGAAGACACGGCACCAAATACAATGGAGCACCCTATATCGTACAGCGCGCCGGTGAGGCCGTTTACTCTGCGGCAGGTAAGGCACAGCTGAAGGAGCAGGTTGCTTATTACATGAACAACGCACATTATATCCTGAACGGCTTAAAAGAAGCGGGATTTACCGTATCCGGCGGTGTGAACGCTCCCTATATCTGGCTGAAGGCGCCGAACGGCATGACCAGCTGGGAGTTCTTCGATTATCTGTTAGAGAATGTCAACGTGGTAGGTACCCCCGGTTCCGGATTCGGACCAAGCGGTGAGCATTACTTCCGCCTGACGGCTTTCGGAAGCTACGAGAATACCGTAGAGGCAGTGGACCGTCTGAAGAAGATCCGGCTGTAGGAGAAAAAATTATTTCCGGGCATACCGGCTCCGGTACTGGCGCGGTGTCATGCCGGTCTTTTTGCGGAAGATCTGTGAGAAATAAGATTGCGAAGAAAAACCGACACTGGTGGCTACCTGCGCTACCGACAGATTGGAGGATACCAGAAGCCCCTTGCAGGCTTCCAGCCTCCGGTCTGTCAGGTAATTGATCGGAGACTGCCCGACACATTCGGTAAAGGAATGTGCCAGATAGAATTTGTTGATATGCGTGATCTCCGCCAGGGAATCCAAAGTAATGTTCTGGGAATAATTGGAGTCGATATACCGCTTCGCCAGAGCACATTCCTTGGATAATTGGAAGGAGGAGTCGGAGATGACAGACAGGTTCTGCTTCCGGGAAATATATACCAGGAGCACCTGAAGCAGTCCGTGACATACCTGTTCAAAACCGGGAAGCTTGTCGCGGAATTCCTGCATCATCAGCTGGGCAAAGTTGATGAATTGTTTTTTATCAGATCCGTAGCTGTAGAAGCTGTAGCCCTTCGGGTTGTCCTGCCCCGCACCGGAAAAGGAAAATGCGAGCCCTTCCACACCGAATACGATATATTCCATGGGATCGTTGGGAAGGGTTTTCTCCGTGTGCTCTACATAAGGGTTGATGATGACCAGATCGTCCGTCTTCACAGGCACCTTTTCATTCTCTATATAGAAGGCTCCCTCACCCCGCAGGACATAGAACAGTTCTGAAAAGTGATGGGTATGCGGAAGGGACTGCCAGTCACCTTCGTATTTGGAGATGGAGATGTAACGCAGCTGGAACTGTTCCGGAGAACTGTTTGCGGAGCCGATATTGATAAATTCATTACTCATAAATAGATACCTTCTTTATCTTATTTTTATTGTGCACTTTTTCAAATTCACAGTATTTTTTATAATGAATATATAAAAAGAACAATATTTTACAAAAACATTCGTAAAAAAGACGAAAAAATAAAAATCTGTATGATTGGGATAAGCATATTATACATAATCATTTCAAAAAATCCACTATTTTAGTAACAAAATAGCAATAAACATAATAAAACAAGCAACAAAGAAATTGATATCAGGTCCGGAAGCCGATATACTTTAGTCATCAGCTACAAGATAGTACAAAAGCGATGGGGAGGAAACCATGCGATGACAGGAAGACTGACGCTGCCGACCGATGCAGACATCATTGACGAAACGATACGCTTAAAAAATCTTCTGGGTGCAGACGCTTTAAGAGACTGTGACGGAACCGAAATGCCGGAAGCACTTTTGTCAGAGCCGGTGAAGAAATATGCGACTTATTATACCACGAGAAAGGATAATGCGTGGGCGATGAAGCATCCGGAGGAGATCCAGCAGGAATACCTGATCAGCAACCGCATCACCGCCAGAGGGGAAACACTCCGCATCCGTCTGATGGAAGGCTTCCATACGGAGCAGCTTAAGGTCAACACGCTGGACGATCCGAAGCGTTGGTGGGAAGTGATCGACAGAACGACCGGTGAGGTAGTGCCGACGGATGCATGGGAATTTGATGAGGCATCCGGTGAAGTGGAGATCCGTACGATCCCCTATCATGAGTATACGGTAAGCTTCCTGGCATTTCTGATCTGGGATCCGGTGCACATGTACAATTTCATCACGAATGACTGGAAGGATACACCGCATCAGCTGACTTACGATGTGAGACAGCCCAAGACCAAACAGTATGTGAAAGACAAGCTGAGAAAATGGTGTGAGGACAATCCTCATATCGACGTGGTCCGCTTCACTACATTTTTCCATCAGTTCACACTGACCTTCGATGACAAGAAGCGTGAAAAATATGTAGAGTGGTTTGGATACAGCGCAAGTGTGAGCCCCTATATCCTGGAACAGTTTGAGAAATGGGCAGGCTACAAATTCCGCCCGGAGTACATTGTGGATCAGGGATATCACAACAGCATGTTCCGTGTTCCCAGCAGACAGTTCCTGGATTTCATAGAGTTCCAGCAGATCGAGGTATGTGCGCTGGCGAAGGAGCTGGTAGACATTGTACATTCTTATGGCAAGGAAGCGATGATGTTCCTCGGAGATCATTGGATCGGAACAGAGCCCTACGGTAAATATTTCGCAGGCATCGGACTGGATGCAGTGGTAGGCTCTGTCGGAAGCGGTGTGACACTCCGCATGATCTCTGATATCAAGGGAGTGGATTATACCGAAGGACGGCTGCTGCCTTACTTTTTCCCGGATGTGTTCTGCGAGGGCGGTGACCCGATCGGAGAGGCAAGGGATAACTGGCGTAAAGCAAGGCGTGCATTACTCAGGTCTCCCCTGGACAGGATTGGATATGGCGGCTATCTGAAGCTGGCAAGTAATTGGCCCGGTTTCATTGATGAAATACAAAATGTAGTAACACAGTTTCGGGAGATCCATGAAAATATGCAGGGGACAGCTTCCTATGTGGCACCTTTCAAGGTGGCGATCCTGAACTGCTGGGGCAGTCAGAGAAGGTGGATGTCCAATCAGGTACATCATGCGATCTGGCACAGGGAAACTTATTCCGCAGAGGGAGTACTGGAATGCTTAAGCGGAATGCCTTTTGAGGTCGAGTTCATTTCCTTTGATGATGTCAGAAACGGTATTCCTGAGGAGATCAAGGTCATCATTAATGTCGGGGATGCGTACACCGCATTCAGCGGCGCGGAGAACTGGATCGACGAAAAGGTCCTGACCAATATCAGACGCTTTGTGGATCAGGGAGGTGGCTTCATCGGTGTGGGTGAGCCTACCGCTTATCAGTATCAGGGAAGATATTTCCAATTGTCCGATGTGCTCGGTGTAGACCGCGAGATGTGCTTCTCTCTCAGCACGGACAAATACAATGAGAAAAATGACGATCACTTTATCTTAGAGGATATTGAAGGAGCCTTGGATTTCGGCGAGGGCACCAGCCGCGTCTATGCACAGGGCGGACATTATCAGATCCTCGCGATGGATGGGGAATACAGCCAGCTGGTGGTCAATGAATATGGCAGAGGACACAGTGTATATTTTGCGGGTCTTCCGTATTCTCCCCAGAACTGCAGACTTCTGCTTCGGGCAATCTATTATGCAGCCGGTATGGAACAGGAGATGAAACGTTACTATGTAACGAATGTGGATACCGAAGTAACGGTATTCCAGAAGACCGGCAAGATCGCAGTGATCAACAACTCAGCACAGGCACAGCACACAGAGCTGTATATCAAAGGAAAATGTGCGTATGTGCTGGATCTGAAGCCCGGCGAAATGCGTTGGGTGGACGATATGGAAGACAGGTAACTTATGGAAGGCAAAAAGCGTTTCATATTTTATAAGTTTTATAAGGTAGTACTTTACAAGTATAAGGAGGTTATTTAAGATGAAAAAGAAAGTATTAAGCGTGCTCTTAGTAGCGGCAATGGCTATGTCCATGCTGACCGGATGTGGCAGCAAGCCTGCCGGCAATGATGCGCAGAGCGCAGCATCCAGCGAGGCATCCAAGGAAACAGAGGCAGCAGCAGAAACACCTGCTTCCGCAGAAGACGAGACACTGACTGTATGGTGTTGGGATCCTAACTTCAATGTCTATGCAATGAAGCAGGCAGAGAAGGCATACCAGGTGGATCATCCTAACTTCAAGTTAGACATCCAGGAGAAGGTATATAGCGATATCGAGACAGCTCTGATCACAGCGGCTGAAGCCGGTGATTACAGCACTTTACCTGATATCTTCCTGATGCAGGATTATTCCTTCCACAAAAATGCAACCAATTATCCCGGAATCTTCACAGCACTGGATGACTGCGGAATTGATTTCTCCCAGTTCTCTATGGGTAAGCTGGCTGACTCCACTGTAGATGGAACACATTATGGTATTCCTTTTGATAATGGTGCTACCATCATGGCGATCCGTTCCGATATGGTAGAAGCAGCAGGCCTTAAGGTAGAAGATTTCAAGGATACCACATGGTCTGAGTTCATGGAGCTGTCTAAGAAGGTAATGGCTGCGAACGATGTTCCCATGCTGACCTGCTCCGGCGGTTCTGAGATCGTGATCGAAATGTTACAGTCTGCAGGCGCTTCTCCTATGGTAGATGGCAAAGTATCCCTGGTAGACAACAAGGCGCTGAAGAAAGCGATCGAGACCTACAAGCAGCTGATCGATGAAGGAATCATGGCTGATTATACCGACTGGGATCAGTACATTGCTTCCATGAACAAGGGTACTGCTGCAGGCGTTATCCAGGGCTGCTGGATCATGTCCTCCATTCAGGCGGCAGAGGATCAGGTAGGCAAATGGGCAATCGTAAACATGCCTAAGTTAGATGATGTAGAAGGCGCAACCAACTACGCTAACTGCGGTGGTGCAAGCTGGGCAGTATCTTCTAACTGCAAAAATACCGATCTGGCATTTGATTTCCTGAACGCTACCTTTGGTGCGGATGTAGACTTATACGATGATCTGCTGGTAAATGCAGGAGCGATCGCAAGTTACCTGCCCGCAGCACAGTCTGAGACCTATAATGAGGGCAATGAGTTCTACGGCGGTCAGGCAGTGTACAAGGATATCGTAGAGTTCGCCGGACATGTTCCCGGAATTGACTACGGTGCATACTACTCTGACATCAGAAGCGCACTGACAGATGCGATCACCAACGTTGTCCAGAAGAATGCTGATATCGATACAGAGATCAAAAACGCTCAGGATACCGTAGAGTTTAATATCGCTGAATAATCACCAGAGTATGGAAACTGGATAGTACCGGGGGTGCAGCAGTGCGTTCCCGGTACTGTTGTAGGAGAGAAACATGGAAAAGAAGAAAGCAAAATTAAGTTTGGAAAAAAGGCATAATCTGACTGGATGGGCATTCCTGCTCCCGGCATCGATTTTAATATTTGTATTTTGTTTCTATCCGATGTCACAGGCCATCCTTCTTTCTTTCCGGAAGACAGGAGGAGTCTTTAATGGTGTAGCGAATTATGCCAGGATCTTCAAGGATAAAACATTCCAGCAATGCTTGTTCAATACCTTCTTTTATTTTGTGATTCAGGTACCGATCATGCTTGTGCTCGCACTCATGCTGGCACAGCTGCTGAATAATCCTAAGATAAAAGGGAAAGGTATTTTCCGCACTTTGATCTTTCTTCCGTGTGCAACGTCACTGGTATCTTATTCCATGATATTTAAGTCATTGTTTGCTCCGGATGGAGTGGTCAACAGAGTGCTGATGGCCATCGGACTGTCTTCAGTGGACTGGTTTCAGAGCACATGGCCGGCGCGCTGGGTCATCGTGATCGCACTGATCTGGAGATGGACCGGATATAATATGGTATTCTATCTGGCAGGATTACAGAATATCGATTATTCTGTATATGAGGCAAGCTACATCGACGGAGCGACACCGTTCCAGCAGTTTATGAAGATCACGATACCGTTGTTAAAGCCGACCATTCTGATGACGGCGATCATGTCTACTTCGGGAACACTGCAGCTGTTCGATGAGTCTATGAACCTGACAGCAGGCGGTCCCGGAAAATCTACAATGACATTGGCGCATTACATCTACAATATCTCCTTTGTGGAGACACCGAAATTTAATTATGCGGCAGCGTTGTCTGTATGCATACTTGTGATGGTAGCGGTTCTGTCTGCAATTCAGATGAAGGTGGGTGACAAACGTGACTAAATTCAAACAAATAATTTCCTACTCGATCTTAGTGATAGCAAGTTTTCTGTCGGCATTTCCGCTGTATTATATGCTGTGCGGTGCGACCAACCAGAGTATTGATGTGGTAAGAGGACGGCTGATCCCGGGTACCTATCTGATCGAGAATTTCAAGACCCTGGTCGACATGCAGAATCTGGGACTTGCGATGTTTAACTCCTTCCGCAATGCGATCGTGATCACGGTTGTGACACTGCTGATCTGTTCCATTGCCGGTTATGGATTTGAGATCTATCATGATAAGGGCAAGGATCTTCTGATGAGTATTCTGCTGCTGGCAATGATGCTTCCGTTCGTAGCGATCATGATCCCCCTGTTCAAGATGTTTACCTCCTGGAAGCTGGTAAACACCTGGATCGCACTGGCACTGCCATCCATCTCGACACCGTTTATGATCATGCTTTTCAGACAGGCGGCACGTTCTTTCCCTCATGATATTATCGAGGCTGCCAGACTGGAAGGTCTGAGCGAAATACAGATTTTCTTCCGGATGTTCATTCCGGTGATGAAATCTACCTATGGAGCGGCGATGACGGTTACATTTATGAATGCGTGGAACAATTATCTGTGGCCGACGATCATTTTACAGGACAGCAAGGCGATCACCATGCCGATGTTAGTAGCCAATCTGAAGAGTGGATACAGTGTGGATTATGGTATGCTGATGCTGGGAGTATTGATCTGTACACTTCCTACAGCGATCATCTTCCTGTGTTTACAGAAGAGCTTTGCAAATGGAATTACGGGAGCAGTGAAATAATGCAACAGAAAATGCCAAAACAGGAAACTATGACACAGGCGCATATCAGGAAGGCTCAGGGAGCCTTCCTTTTGGCGCATAGAATGGGCCTGATCGAGGATCCCTCCATGGAGGGACTAAAGGCCAGACGTAAGAAGCACAACGAAGAGCTGCGGAGAATGGAACAGGAAGGACAGCGGTTTTACGGACCGCATTATTTTTCCGCACCGGCGTATCTGCAATATGAGCTGACCCGCCTGAAGCTGGATTTTGTGCAGCCGTGTGAGAAGGTCCGGGAAGGTGGCTTCTGCCCGGATTTCACGGAGCAGGAGAAACGGGATTTTTACGAACAGAACAGAGATCTGTTCGGACGCTATCATGGGGATCATTTTACCTATGAGGAGGTGTCACAGATCATTGAGAAACGGTTACGGGAGGATGCATATGACAAGCTTATCCGCGACATATTATGTGAGTCAGAGAACAGGCAGTGATGAAAATGACGGACGGACGTGCAGTACGGCGTTTGCCAGTCTGTCTGCCATTAATCGAAGAAGCCTGCAGCCGGGAGACCGTGTCCTGCTGGAGCGGGGCAGTGTGTTTTACGGACAATATCTGCATGTGACAGACAGCGGTACGAAAGAGGCACCGATCGTGATCGGAGCATACGGCACAGCAGATGCACCGCCGCGGATCGATGCCTGCGGACAGGGGATCTGGTACCAGGATTATGGGACTCCGCTGGATTCGCCTACGCATGTGTATCACGGCTATGTATCTTCCGCAGTGCTTTTGTACGATGCAGAGCATATTGTGGTCGAGGATCTGGAGATCACGAATGAAGGCAGCATGATCCCGGGAGAGCGCTATAGCCTGGGTGAGAAAATGAACCGTACCGGTGTGGCTGTGGTGGCTAAGGACAAAGGGGTGCGGGGCGGCATCACACTTAGGAATCTGTGGATCCATGATGTCCATGGGAATGTCTACGACAAGCACATGAACAACGGTGGGATCTATATGACAGCGCTCCGTCCGGAATGTGAGGAGCGGACGGGTGTGGCGCGGTATCGGGATATCGTTATTGAAGGATGCTTCGTACACCGGGTCAGCCGCTGGGGAATTGCAGCGGGCTATACCTATGCTCATGATAAGTTCCGGGGAGCAGAGCTTAAGGAAGCCGTTTTTCTGAACTATGGGCATGAAAATATGCAGATACGGAATAATTATGTAAAAGAGGCCGGTGGAGATGGGATCACGCCGATGTATGCCCTGCGTCCTCTGGTGGAGCATAATATGGCAGATTCTGTGGCCTGCGAGATCAATGACCGGATCTATTGCGAGCCGGGCGACCGGATGGGAAAAGTGGCAGCCGGGATCTGGCCCTGGAAATGCAAGGACGCCCTGTTTCGCTATAATGAAGTCACAGACACCAGACTCAATCAGGACGGCATGGCATATGATGCGGATTCCGGGGACGGAACGGTGTATGAATCTAATTACAGCAGGCAGAATGAGGGCGGATGTGTGATGTTCTGTCTGCAGGAGGCGATCCATAATACCTTCCGCGATAATATCAGCTATGATGATCTCGGTGGTACGATCAGCCCGTCAGAGAATCCGGATGCCCTGCTTCAGGACAATGTATACTATGTGCGCAGGGGTGTTCCCTTTGTACGTAAAAATATGGACGGAGGCAGCTTTACACAGGTGAATGACAGGGTTGTTGAACTGGACTTTGCTCCGGACAAATAAAAACAGATATGGTGATAAATGGTTTGACGGACGAGAAAAGAACTGTTAAACTATTATGTGCGGCTGCTTAGAGAGAAGCAGCCGCTTTTTGCCATAAAAGGAGCAGGGAAAACATGCGGGAAAAACAGAAAAAGATCATACAATGGAGCAGTCTTGCACTGATCCTGCTGACAGGGATCATTGTATGGCGGGTCAATTATGAGATTGATTTTATGATGGACGATGAATGGTATTCCACGTTGTTGTATGCGGATACACCGATCCGCAATCTCGGGGATATTGTCCATGCGCAGATATGGCATTATTTTAACTGGGGCGGCAGAAGCATGGCTCACGCGCTGCTGCAGATGATCCTGTTAACCGGTGAGAGCTGGGCGGATATTCTGAACACGGCAATGACGTTTGTACTGGCGTGGCTGATCTGCCAGGCTGCCGGCAGAGTTCGTATGCCTTATTATTTTGCGGCACTGGGAATGCTGTTTGGACTGAATGCCAACTGGAAAATGAGCATGTTCTGGGAAGCGGGTGCAGCGAATTATCTGTACATGACAGGATTTATCCTGGCGTTTCTGCTCTGCTATCTGAAATATGAGGAGAAGAACCTGTGGGGGATCACAGTCTGGATCCTTCCGCTGGGACTGATCGCGGGCTGGAGCAATGAAAATATGGGGCCGACGGTCTGGATCTTAAGCCTGGTGGTAATGCTACTCCGCCGCAGAGAACAAAAAAAGATTCCGGTATGGATGTATCTGGGAAATATCAGCTGCCTCGCGGGAAGCATTCTGATGATCGTGGCACCGGGGAATTTTGTCCGCGGCGGGGAGACAGCGGAGAGCACCCGGGGAATACTGTGGAACCTCTATCTGCGCTGCTACAGCGAGGCAAGAGGAGCATTGGAATATCTGTTTCCCACGTTGCTGCTTACGGCGGTTGCCCTTGTGATATGCAAGGGGATTTTAAAAGAAAAAATAGGAAGAGATAACGTACTGTTTTTGCTGGGAGCACTGTTGTCGTGGGGAGCAATGATATTGTCGCCCCATTATCCGGACAGAGCAAGCTTTGGAACAATGGCACTGTTGCTCTGCGTGATATTGTCTCTGGCAGGAAAAGCGGTGGACAGACAGAAGGAAAATGCCTGGATGTATTACAGCTGTGCGATGCTGGTAT
>ENA-ORTT01002429-ORTT01002429.1-human-gut-metagenome-genome-assembly--contig:-NODE-2429-length-14502-cov-2.957777_pt1 | contig 14502 bp, 10 predicted proteins | sample MGYA00242074_ERZ509197 | MGnify/ENA primary metagenome ERZ509197 (study PRJEB26280, sample SAMEA2338789) | human gut metagenome | biome: human gut; feature: human-associated habitat; material: faeces...
AACAAGGCTTGCTGGCTATGCGTAAGAAACTGGGTCTTTTCGCTAATATCCGTCCGGTACAGACATTCAAATGCCTGATCCACAAATCTCCGTTGCGTGCGGAGTTGGTAGAGAATGCCGATTTTATCTGTATCCGTGAGCTGACCGGAGGTATGTATTTCGGTGAAAAGTATCAGGATAATGATAAGGCGTATGATACAAACTATTATACTCGTCCGGAAATCGAACGTATTTTGAAGATGGCTTTCGAATATGCGATGAAGCGCAGAAAACATCTGACTGTGGTAGATAAGGCAAATGTGTTGGCTTCTTCCCGTCTGTGGCGTCAGATTGCACAGGAAATGGCTCCGAACTATCCGGAAGTGACAACTGATTATATGTTTGTGGATAATGCTGCAATGAAGATGATTCAGGAACCTGCTTTCTTCGATGTGATGGTAACAGAAAATACCTTCGGTGATATTCTGACTGACGAGGGTTCTGTAATCAGTGGTTCTATGGGCTTGCTTCCTTCTGCTTCTACAGGTGAAAGTACTCCGGTATTTGAACCTATTCACGGTTCATGGCCGCAGGCTAAGGGATTGAATATTGCTAATCCGTTGGCACAGATTCTTTCTGTAGCTATGTTGTTCGAGTATTTCGACCTTAAAGAAGAGGGTGCATTGATTCGTAAAGCCGTAGATGCTTCTTTGGATGAGAATGTACGTACGCCGGAAATCCAGGTGGCTGACGGTGCTAAGTACGGAACAAAAGAAGTAGGACAGTGGATTGTTGATTATATCAAGAAAGCTTGATAAACCCGGATAAAAAAGTAAAAGCCTGGCATCGGATAACGGTGTCAGGCTTTTACTTTTTAGTTCGAAATATGTTGTGTTCTACCAACTTTTAATAGTGGAGTATAGAACGATACCGAGTATAGTCAGTAATCCTACATAAATAGTGACTGACCATTGTTTTATTTCTTTTCTCTTCGTGCGGGTGGAAGGTTCCAGATAGATGGCTGCTTTGTGGGCGATAGTGCAGAACAACCAACCGCCGAATCCTCCGATAATACCTCCTACGAGTAAATCACCGGGATAATGTACACCCAGATATATACGTGTGTAGCAGTTGAGTATTGCCCAGGTCAGGATGAAAATGCTTAGCCAACGTTTACGGAACAGGAATATGACAAACATGGCAAGACCTAATGAATTGGCGGCATGGCACGATGGGAAACCGTAGCTTCCTCCGCGGTAACCATTTACGATATATACTAGATCTACAATCGGGTTCTCCGGATTGGCGGGACGCAGACGTGCTACTACCGGACGAATGATGCTGCTGCACATCTGGTCGGCAAAGGTGATAGTCAGTGCAATGGCAGCCACGTAGCACATTACTACTTTCCAGTGGAAGTTTTTTAATAAAATATACAATATAGTGGCATACATGGGAATCCAGATGAATTTACCCGTGAAAGAACTCATGAAATAATCCCAGAAAGGGGAATGTATACCATTGAAAGACAAGAAGATATTTGTATCTATCTCCGAAAGATATTGGACAATTCCGGTGTGTATCATCAGGCTTTATTGATCTATTTTAATGTCGCAAATATACAATAAAGAATAGAAAATTGTCCTATATTACTTTATAAATATTCAATATAACTCATTTCCTAGCGTTTCGCCAGGTCGTCGTAGAGCTTCTGCAGGAACGCTTTTCCTTTTTCCAGGTTGGCTCCTTTGGCAGTACCTTCGTCCAGTTGCACAGTATTGGCATCGAGGTTATATACCAATTGATTATCGGCGGTAATCATTCCGAAATAATTCGGCCGGGTAAAGTATGCGAAATGAGGTGACGCCGGATTCATGATATTTTTGCTGAAAGTAAATTCATCATGCGGCAATCCTAGTTGAGCGAGCAGGGTAGCGGCGATGTCTATTTGTGAAGCATAAGTATCTACAACCAAGGGTTGTTTTATTGCACCTCCAATTAAAATCAGTGGAATGGTTTGGCCGTCCAGCGGATTTTCTATTGGATACGGATATGCACCCTGATGATCGGGAACGAGTACAAACAGTGTATTTTTCCATAGCGGTGTCTCTTGATACTGTTTCACGAAATCTCCCACGCAACTATCGGCATAGGCAAAAGAATTGAGGATTTTGTCATCCAGTCTGTGGAACGGGACTTCGAATGGTTCGTGGCTGCTTGATGTCTGTACAAGTTTCAGAAACGGTTCTTTTTGTTTTTCTTCTTTCAGGTCTTTCATCAGGCGTTGGAATAAGACGTGATCCTGTGCTCCCCATTTTCCTGTACGTTCGGACAGAGGAAAATCTTTATCGGAAATAATCTTCTCGATGCCGGAAGATACCAGGTAAGAGCGCATATTGGTAAAATCGGCATCTCCACCATAGTAATATTCCAGATTATATCCTGCGTTTTTCAAGCTGCGGGGGATAGAAGGAAGTTTGTCCGTCTTTTCGGGATATTTCATGATGCTGGTGCTTGGCTGTCCGGGATATCCGCTGATAATGGATGCCAGTCCGCGGTCTGTACGGAAACTGCTACCGTAGAAGTTGCTGAATAGTATGCCTTCCTTTGCGAATTTATCCATGTTGACAGCCACATTAGGTTGTCCTCCGAAAGTTTCCATCAAGTGTGTGGAGAAACTCTCAAGGATAATAAAAATAATGTTCGGACGTTGTGTATTCAATAATTGGGGGATGCTGTCTGTTGCTGCGACAGGTTTGTCTACCATCTCTGCAAATAATTCGTCGGCTATTTTCGGGTCCATGAAGCGATATTGCTTATCGAAATTATTCTGGTGGGTGGCGGAATACATGAAGCTGAATGCCGGATTGATGGCTGCATGATTCATGCGTTGGTCCTGACTGAAATACACCTTGCTCAAATTCATGGTGGATACGCTGAATCCGCCCCGGATAGGGATGAAAAGTGCCGCTGTCAGCAAAAGGAGTGCAAGCGAGACATTCTGACGTCGATAAGGAATTTTCAGGGGCTTTTTCTCCCGGATAAGGACGCAATAGAAAATAAAGTATAAAATTGCTGCATAGATCAGCATAGATAAGATTCCCAATAGTACAAACCAAAAGCTGACGCTTGCCATAGCATCTTTGGGGGAAGAGAAGAAATAGAAAACGGGGGTGGCATCCAGACGGAATCCCCAAAAGCCGTATAATCCCAGGTCGATGATAAAAATGCAGGCCATGATAAAGGCGATTACCCCGAAGTATCCTTGCCGGATGCGGCGGAGTATGGATGAATTGGTCCAGGCGGAGGCGATGAGCAGTAAGCCGGGGATAGCGGTCAGGTAACCTGCAAGAGATAAATCCAGAGGCAATCCGTGCCACATGACGCGGAAGTAGTCACCTAAAGATACATTGGTATATAAGTCATGGTAGTAAACCATGAAGATTGGTTTCTGAAGAACGAATAAAAGAACAAATAAAAAATAGGTCGTGAGAAATTGTATGATTCTCTTTTTCATATCTGTAAACTTAAAAAGATTGAACGGATACAAAGTTACTATACTTTTCCTTATCTTTCTCATGAAGTGATATAAAACATACCTTTTTTTCCATATCTTTGTCGTGTCTGTGACAAAAATAAAGTAATAAGATGGCAAAGATTGCAAGGAAACTAACAGATTTAGTGGGGAATACCCCTTTGATGGAACTTTCCGGTTATAGCGGAAAGTACGGTCTGGAACAAAATATTATTGCCAAACTGGAGGCTTTTAATCCAGCGGGAAGTGTAAAAGACAGGGTGGCTCTTTCGATGATTGAAGATGCCGAAGCTCGGGGAACATTGAAACCCGGTGCAACGATTATTGAGCCGACAAGTGGAAATACAGGTGTCGGGTTGGCAATGGTAGCCACTATTAAAGGGTATCACTTGATATTGACCATGCCCGAAACAATGAGCCTGGAACGGCGGAATCTGTTGAAAGCGCTAGGTGCGCAGATTGTATTGACAAATGGGTTAGGAGGGATGGCAGCTTCTATTGCCAAGGCGCAGGAGTTGCGTGATAGTATTCCCGGTTCGGTGATCTTACAACAATTTGAGAATCCGGCTAATGCGGCTGTTCATGAGCGGACGACAGGTGAAGAGATCTGGCGGGATACAGACGGTGAAGTGGCTGTTTTTGTGGCCGGAGTGGGCACCGGAGGAACGGTTTGCGGTGTAGCCCGTGCTTTGAAGAAACATAATCCGGATATTTATATTGTCGCTGTGGAACCGGCATCGTCTCCTGTATTGGCAGGAGGAGAGGCGGCTCCGCATCGTATTCAGGGTATCGGAGCGAATTTTATTCCCAAACTTTATGATGTTTCTGTGGTGGATGAAGTGATGGGGGTGCCCGATGATGAAGCGATTCGTGCGGGACGTGAGTTAGCGGCGACGGAAGGTCTGCTGGCGGGAATTTCTTCGGGAGCAGCCGTGTATGCTGCCCGTCAGCTGTCATTGCGTCCGGAATTTAAGAACAAAAAAATAGTAGCGTTGTTACCTGATACGGGAGAGCGTTATTTGTCGACCGAACTGTTTGCTTTTGACGCATATCCATTGGATTAATTCATTCATTATAAAAAGACCTGAACCATGGTAAGAATAATTATAGCTTTACTTTTTTGTTTTCCGGCTGTTGCCTTTGCACAAACTTATCAGCAATTGTCCGAGAGAGCCATTGAATGTATTGAGAAAGACAGTCTTCCCAAAGCAGAGGAACTTTTGCTTCAGGCTTTGAAGTTAGAACCGAAGAACGCTAAGAATGCATTACTCTTTTCTAACTTAGGTTTAGTCCAGCGCCGTTTGGGTGAGTTTGATAAAGCGTTGGAGTCTTATTCTTTTGCACTGAATTTTGCTCCTTTGGCAGTTCCTATTTTACTCGACCGTGCCGCCATTTATATGGAAATGGGAAAAACAGACCGTGCTTATACCGATTATTGCCAGGTGCTTGATGAGGATAAGCAGAACAAGGAAGCTTTGTTGATGCGTGCTTATATTTATGTGCTCCGCCGCGATTATCCGGCTGCGAGAATGGATTATAATCGTTTGTTGGAACTTGATCCGCAGAGCTATAGCGGACGGCTGGGATTAGCTACTTTGGAGCAAAAAGAAGGAAAATTCCGGGAAGCTCTTGAAATTTTGAATAAGATGATTACGGCTACTCCTGACGATGCGACTCTTTATATTGCCCGTGCCGACGTGGAACGTGAGATGAAACACGAAGATTTGGCGTTGGTTGATTTGGAGGAAGCGATGCTGCCTCGGCTGATGCTTATCTGCTGCGTGGGAATATCTACCTGACACAGAAGAAAAAAGGATTGGCAAAAGCCGACTTTGAAAAAGCCATTTCATTGGGAGTGCCTCCGGCTGATTTGCACGAACAGCTTAAGCAATGTAAGTGAAGTTATAAATAAAGTAACTTTATCTTTCCGGTTTACAGAAGTTAGGGTCTTTTATTACAGGCATTAGTTCGTTCCACCTATGTTTCCCTTTCGTTCTACCTCTGTGGAACTAAAGGGAAACATAGGTGGAACGAAAAGATAACCCGGGTGGAACGAATAATCATTAGTCAGGTGACTCGTTAATACATACTATTAAAGAATTTCTTTTATTCTACGAACTGTCTAATCAGATTTACGAAATCCTTTCCATATTTCTTTTTCTTGTGCTCTCCGATACCGCTGATTTCTCCAAACTCTTCGATAGTGGTGGGACGTGAGATGCAAAGCAGATGCAAAACTTTATCTGACAAGACGATATAGGCAGGCAAAGCTTCCTGATCGGCAAGCTGTTTTCTTAATCCTCGCAATGCTTCGAACAAATCTTGGCTTTCGCCGCCTGCTGCACCGAAGGGGAGTTCTTTGGCGATAACCACTTTTTTCTTTTTTCCTTTTCGGGTAACTGCTTCCTCATGTTGGATAACTACCAATGCCGCTTGTGTCCTTCCGAAGAGAACATTGCTTCCGCTTGACGTTATCTTAAGATGATTGTTCTCATTATAAGCTATTTCAAAGTAGCCGAGTTGCAACATCTGAAGCAGATAGTCTTGCCAGTCACGAGGAGGAATATCGCGTCCGGCACCGAACGTTTTAAGTTCCTGATAACCTTTTCCGGTAACTTCAGCAGAATAGTTTCCACGGAGAATATCAATCAACAGTCCTATGCTGATTTGCTGTTCCGTACGTGCGATGGCACTTAATGCTTTTTGCACGATGACCGTACCGTCAAATCGTTGAGGTGGATTTTTACAAACATCGCAGTTGCCACAATCCTCTGTTGTTGTCTCTCCGAAGTAGCTTAATAAGATTCTACGCCGGCAAATGTCAGCCTCTGCATATTGCTGCATACGTTGAAGCTTTTCCAGATTGATGTTTTGCTGATTACTTTCCGAAGCGAATTTGGTTAGTAATATTAAATCTCCTAATGAATAAAACAGGACAGTGTCGCTAGGAAGACCGTCGCGTCCGGCACGTCCTATTTCCTGATAAAAACTTTCTATACTTTTAGGCAGGTTATAATGTATGACCCAGCGGACATTTGATTTATCAATCCCCATTCCAAAAGCAATGGTGGCACATACTACCTGTATGCGGTCGTTAATAAAATCATTCTGTGTTTCGTCCCGGTGTTGGGTGGATAATCCGGCATGATAGACACCGCAGCGAATACCCTGCTTTTGCAACATCTGTGCGACGGTTTCTGTCTTATTTCGGCTCATACAATAAATAATCCCGCTTTCTCCCCCGTGGCGGTGAATAAATTCTAAGATAGCCTTGTTCTTCTCTTTCGCTTGAAAACCACGTTTCACAGTCAGGCTAATGTTGGGGCGGTCGAAAGATGAGATAAAGATACGGGGATGGTTGAGATGTAATTGCCGTACAATGTCTTCGCGCGTGATTTTATCCGCAGTAGCAGTTAGTGCGACAATCGGTATTTGCGGAAATTGTTGGTGAAGCACTCCCATTTGTGTGTATTCCGGACGGAAGTCATGTCCCCATTGTGAAATACAATGCGCTTCATCAATAGCAAACAGAGAGATGTTCATATCCCGCAACAAATAATCCTTTTCTGCTAAAAGTTTTTCCGGTGAAATGTAAAGCAGCTTCAGGCGTCCTTCAACACATGCGCGACGCAGTTGGACGTTTTCCGTTTCGTCATTACTGCTGTTCAGTGCCCCGGCTGCGATGCCATTTGCCAGCAATGCTTCTACCTGATCTTTCATCAATGAGATAAGTGGGGAAACGACAACGGCAGTACCTTCGCAAAGCAATGCAGGGAGTTGGTAGCAGATTGATTTTCCCCCACCAGTAGGCATTAATACCAATGCATCCTGTTTGTTCAGGATGTGGCGGATGATTTCTTCTTGCAGAGGACGGAAACTATCGTATCCGAAATATGTCTTTAGAGTTTCTCTCATTGATGCTGATTTATCCATGCTGCAAAGGTACATTTTTCTTTGGCAATTTTCATTATGTGTAGATTTCAGTTTCTGATATGAATTATAAATAAGTTAAAGTTTCTTATTATTCAACCCTATTCCCTCTTTTTCAAGGTTTTTGATTGTTTATTTAGAAAAAAAATGCACAAAATAATTGTGTGTTTAAAAAAAAAGTAAGACATTTGTAACATGTTATGTTGCAAATGAGCAATAATTAACAAATGAACAAACCCTAACCAGTTAATTCAATGAGTGATTTAGAGAACAAAAAAACGGAAGAAACTCCGAAAAAACGTCCCTACAATTTGAGGGAAAAGAAAGAAAAAAAGGCTGCATACAGGTCTTTGATTAGACCGGAATTGGCAGACGAGTTGTATGACAAGATCCTGAATATCATCGTTGTACAGAAGAAGTACAAGGATCCTGATTATTCAGCTAAGGACTTGGCGAAAGAATTGAAAACGAATACTCGTTACCTTTCTGCAGTAGTAAACTCACGCTTTGGCATGAACTATTCTTGCCTGTTGAATGAATACAGAGTAAAAGATGCTTTGCATTTATTGACTGACAAACGTTATGCCGACAAAAATGTGGAAGAAATTAGTGCCATGGTTGGCTTTGCAAATCGTCAATCTTTTTACGCTGCATTTTACAAAAACGTAGGTGAGACTCCTAATGGATATCGCAAAAAACATCTCGAAAATAAGAAATAATTGCGCGTTCCGAAACTAGTCAAAAGGAATTACCTCTAAATGAAAGATTTTGGAGATAATTCCTTTTCTCATTTTAATTAATCAATACTAACATTATGAGAAAACATCTGATTTTAATGACAGTGGCCGCCACGCTCTTAACATCGTGCGGAGGAAGTAAAACAACAACTGCTGAAGCAGAAAAATTTGATTATACAGTGGAACAATTTGCTGATTTACAAATATTGCGTTATAAGGTTCCCGGATTTGAGGAACTGACGCTGAAACAGAAGGAACTGATTTATTACCTGACAGAGGCTGCTCTGGAAGGAAGGGATATTCTGTTTGACCAGAATGGAAAATATAATTTGAGAATCCGTAGGATGCTCGAAGCAGTATATACAAACTATCAGGGGGATAAAACGACGCCTGATTTTAAAAACATGGAGGTGTACTTGAAAAGGGTATGGTTCTCCAATGGTATTCATCATCACTATGGTACGGAGAAATTTGTGCCGAACTTCTCACAGGAATTCTTGAAACAGGCCGTGCTCGGTCTGGATGCCAAGTTGCTTCCGCTGGAGAAAGGGCAGACTGCCGATCAACTCTGTGCCGAGCTGTTCCCGGTGATTTTCGATCCGGCAGTTATGCCGAAGCGGGTAAACCAGGCGGATGGCGAAGATCTTGTATTGACCTCTGCTTGTAACTATTACGATGGAGTGACGCAGAAAGAGGCAGAACGTTTTTATAGTGATATGAAAGACCCGAAAGACGAAACACCGGTTTCTTACGGACTGAACAGTCGCTTGGTAAAAGAAAACGGAAAGTTGACAGAGAAGGTTTGGAAAGTAGGCGGACTCTATACACAGGCTATTGAGAAGATTGTTTATTGGCTGAAGAAAGCGGAAGGTGTGGCAGAGAATGAGGCGCAAAAGGCCGTTATCACCAAGCTGATTCAATTCTATGAAACAGGCAATCTGAAAGATTTCGATGAATATGCTATTCTTTGGGTGAAAGACTTGGATTCACGAATAGATTTTGTGAATGGATTTACTGAAAGTTACGGCGACCCGCTGGGGATGAAAGCGAGTTGGGAATCTTTGGTGAACTTCAAAGATCTGGAATCGACACATCGTACGGAGATTATCAGCAGTAACGCGCAATGGTTTGAAGATCATTCTCCGGTTGATAAATCTTTCAAGAAAGAAAAGGTGAAAGGGGTATCGGCTAAAGTGATTACTGCTGCTATCCTTGCAGGTGATCTTTATCCGGCAACAGCTATCGGTATCAATCTGCCGAATGCTAACTGGATTCGTGCTCATCACGGCTCTAAGTCAGTAACAATCGGAAATATAACAGACGCTTATAATAAAGCCGCTCACGGAAACGGATTCAACGAAGAATTTGTTTATAGCGATGCTGAAATACAACTGATTGATGCCTATTCTGACTTAACGGACGAGCTGCATACGGACTTGCACGAATGTTTGGGACACGGTTCCGGTAAGTTGCTTCCGGGCGTAGATCCGGATGCATTAAAGGCTTATGGCTCTACCATCGAAGAGGCACGTGCTGATTTATTCGGATTGTATTATGTAGCCGATCCGAAGCTGGTGGAACTGGGATTGCTTTCTTCTCCCGATGCTTATAAGGCTCAATACTATACTTATCTGATGAACGGGTTGATGACACAACTGGTACGTATCGAACCGGGAAATAGTGTTGAAGAAGCTCACATGCGCAATCGCCAGCTGATAGCCCGTTGGGTATTTGAAAAAGGAGCTGTCGATAAAGCGGTGGAACTGGTGAAGAAAGACGGAAAGACTTATGTGGTTATCAATGACTATCAGAAGGTACGTCAGCTTTTCGGCGAATTATTAGCTGAAATTCAGCGCATCAAGTCGACTGGCGATTTTGAAGGTGCTCGTACATTGGTAGAAAACTATGCGGTAAAAGTGGATCCGGCTCTGCATGCAGAAGTTCTGGAACGCTATAAGAAGCTGAATCTAGCTCCTTACAAAGGCTTTGTGAATCCGAAATACGAACTGGTGACAGATGAAAACGGAACTGTTACAGATGTCACAGTTTCCTATGATGAAGGTTATGTAGAACAAATGCTGCGTTACAGCACTGATTATTCTCCGCTGCCTTCAATAAACAACTGATTTGAAATGGATATAAAAGAACAATTAAAAGATATCAAGACACAGCTCCGCCTCTCTATGAACGGGGCTGTGTCCCAAAGTATGCGTGAGAAAGGGCTGGTTTATAAACTCAATTTCGGAGTGGAACTGCCTCGTATCAAGATGATTGCCGAAAGTTATGAGAAGAATCATGACCTGGCACAGGCTCTGTGGAAAGAGGACATTCGCGAATGTAAAATTCTGGCGGGGATGCTTCAGCCGATTGAAACGTTTTATCCTGAGATAGCCGACATTTGGGTAGAAAATATCCGGAATATCGAAATAGCCGAGCTGACTTGCATGAATCTCTTCCAGCATTTGCCGTATGCTCCGGCCAAATCTTTTCACTGGATTGCAGATGAGCAAGAGTATATACAGACTTGCGGTTTTCTGACTGCTGCCCGTCTTCTGATGAAGAAAGGGGATATGACCGAACGCGCCTCCGGCGAATTACTCGATCAGGCAATCTGTGCTGTACATTCCGACAGTTATCATGTTCGTAACGCTGCTTTATTGGTTATCCGCAAATATATGCAGCATAGTGAAGAACATGCCTTTCAAGTATGCCGTCTGGTGGAGGGAATGGCTGATTCTACCTTGGAAGGGGAGCAGATGCTCTACAACATGGTGAAAGAAGAGACTGAAGAATAATTAACCCATTACTTATTTCTAGGAATTTCTTTTGCTTTCCGCAAAAAAGGCTTAACTTTGTTCGCGCTAATTTTGGCTGATGATGGAAACTCAAAACGTGAAAGATACAGTAAGGCAGATATTCACGGAATATCTCACGGCGAACGGGCATCGTAAGACTCCTGAACGCTACGCCATACTCGATACTATTTATTCTATCGACGGTCATTTCGATATTGACATGCTTTATTCACGGATGATGGACCAGGAGAATTTCCGGGTGAGCCGTGCAACTCTCTACAACACCATTATCCTCCTTATCAATGCACGACTGGTCATTAAGCATCAGTTTGGCACTTCTTCCCAATACGAAAAATCATATAATCGCGAGACACATCATCATCAGATATGTACTCAATGTGGTAGAGTGACCGAGTTTCAGAACGAGGAATTACAGCATGCCATTGAAAATACGAAATTGAGCCGCTTCCAGCTTTCGCATTACTCCTTATATATATATGGAGTATGTAGTAAGTGCGACAGAGCTAACAAACGGAAAAAAGTAAATAACAACAATAAAAAAGAAAAATGAAAGTAGATGTTCTATTAGGATTACAATGGGGCGACGAAGGTAAAGGAAAAGTAGTCGACGTTTTAACACCTAAGTATGATGTGGTTGCTCGTTTTCAGGGCGGCCCGAATGCCGGTCACACGCTTGAGTTCGAAGGACAGAAATATGTGCTCCGCTCTATTCCTTCCGGTATTTTTCAAGGAAACAAGGTAAACATCATCGGTAACGGTGTGGTACTTGATCCGGCATTGTTTAAGGCAGAGGCAGAAGCGCTTGAAGCATCAGGTCATCCGCTGAAAGAACGTTTGCACATTTCAAAGAAAGCTCATCTGATTCTTCCGACACACCGCATTCTGGATGCTGCCTATGAAGCAGCCAAAGGAGACGCCAAAGTAGGAACTACCGGCAAGGGTATCGGCCCTACTTATACGGATAAAGTGAGCCGTAACGGTGTTCGTGTAGGTGATATTCTTCATAATTTCGACCAGAAGTATGCTGCCGCAAAAGCTCGTCACGAACAAATTCTGAAGAGCCTGAATTATGAATACGATCTTACTGAACTGGAAAAAGCATGGTTGGAAGGTATCGAATACCTGAAACAATTCCATTTTGTAGATAGCGAACATGAAGTGAATAATCTGTTGAAAGATGGTAAGAGCGTTCTTTGTGAAGGAGCGCAGGGTACTATGCTTGATATTGATTTCGGTTCATATCCGTTCGTGACTTCTTCCAATACCGTATGTGCGGGAGCCTGCACCGGACTGGGAGTGGCGCCTAACCGTATCGGTGAAGTATATGGTATCTTCAAAGCATACTGTACTCGTGTAGGAGCAGGCCCGTTCCCATCAGAACTGTTTGATGAAACAGGTGACAAGATGTGTACTTTGGGACATGAATTCGGTTCTGTTACCGGACGTAAACGTCGTTGTGGATGGATCGACCTGGTAGCGCTGAAGTATTCCGTTATGATAAACGGGGTTACCAAATTGATTATGATGAAGAGCGATGTACTCGATACTTTCGAAACAATCAAAGCTTGTGTTGCCTACAAAGTGAATGGTGAAGAAATCGATTATTTCCCGTATGACATCACAGAAGGGGTAGAACCTGTTTATGCAGAGCTTCCGGGCTGGCAGACAGATATGACCAAGATGCAGAGCGAAGATGAATTCCCGGAAGAGTTCAACGCTTATCTGACTTTCCTGGAAGAACAACTTGGCGTAGAAATCAAGATTGTTTCTGTAGGACCGGACAGAGCACAGACGATCGAACGTTATACAGAAGAATAACCATTGATTTATTATATGGAGGAAAGGCGGAGATTGAAGAAAAACTCCGCCTTTTTTATTCAAGCCTTTGTAGTCTATTCTAAACACACAGAAAAATAATGTACGCCTTATGAAAACACGTTTTATTACTTTCCTTTTGTTGTTCGTCATGAACTTGGGAGCATTTGCACAGTCTCCTTATCAGCCTGCCGAAGAGAATCTGAAAGCACGGCAGGAATTTCAGGACAATAAGTTTGGTATTTTTCTTCATTGGGGGCTATATGCCATGCTCGCTACCGGTGAGTGGACTATGACAAACAATAATCTGAATTATAAAGAGTATGCCAAACTGGCAGGTGGATTTTATCCTTCCAAGTTTAATGCCGATAAATGGGTGGAGGCTATTAAAGCTTCGGGAGCCAAATATATCTGTTTTACTAGCCGTCATCACGAAGGTTTTTCTATGTTCGATACTAAGTATTCGGATTATAACGTAGTCAAAGCCACCCCTTTTAAAAGAGATATTGTGAAAGAACTGGCAGCTGCCTGTGCCAAGCAGGGAATCAAGCTTCATTTTTATTATTCTCATCTTGACTGGGCGCGTGAGGACTATCCCTGGGGACGTACAGGACAGGGGACGGGACGTTCGAACTCGAAAGGGGATTGGAAAAGCTATTATCAATTCATGAATAACCAGTTGACGGAGTTACTGACGAATTATGGTCCGATAGGTGCCATCTGGTTTGACGGATGGTGGGATCAACCTAAATCTTTTAACTGGGAATTACCAGAGCAGTATGCTTTGATTCATAAACTCCAACCGGGCTGCCTGGTGGGTAACAATCATCATCAGACGCCTTTTGATGGAGAAGATATTCAGATTTTCGAACGCGATCTGCCGGGTGAGAATGCTTCGGGACTTTCTGGACAGGAGGTGAGTCGCCTGCCGTTGGAAACTTGCGAAACAATGAATGGTATGTGGGGATATAAGATTACCGACCAGAATTATAAATCTACAAAGACATTGATTCACTATCTGGTGAAGGCAGCCGGTAAGAATGCCAATCTTTTGATGAATATCGGCCCTCAACCTGATGGGGAACTTCCTGCGGTAGCTGTGCAACGCTTGGCAGAGATGGGAGAGTGGATGAAACAATATGGCGAAACGATCTATGGAACACGAAGCGGCATAGTTGCTCCGCATGATTGGGGAGTGACCACACAAAAAGGAAATAAACTCTATGTACATATCCTCGACCTGAAAGATGCAGCTTTGTTCCTGCCATTGACAGGCAAGAAGGTTAAGAAAGCAGTCTTGTTTAAAGATCAGTCTCCGGTTCGTTTCACAAAGACGAAAGCTGGTGTTTTGCTCGAATTCGCCGAGGTTCCGAAAGATATTGACTATGTAGTAGAACTGACAATTGACTAATTTTTAGCTAATTCTTCATAAAAGCAAGGGGAAACTATTCTGACATTGAACGTTTCCCCTTATTTTTGGCAAACAATTTGTTTATAGATATATAGAGTAATAATTAAAATTGAAAAGTATATGATGTCTTATTGGGTATTATTTATAGGAATCGCTGTTGTCAGTTGGTTGGTACAGATGAATTTGCAAAACAAATTCAAGAAGTACTCTAAGATTCCTACAGGAAACGGAATGACAGGACGCGATGTTGCTTTGAAGATGTTGCATGACAATGGAATT
>ENA-ORTT01002448-ORTT01002448.1-human-gut-metagenome-genome-assembly--contig:-NODE-2448-length-14357-cov-3.614320_pt1 | contig 14357 bp, 13 predicted proteins | sample MGYA00242074_ERZ509197 | MGnify/ENA primary metagenome ERZ509197 (study PRJEB26280, sample SAMEA2338789) | human gut metagenome | biome: human gut; feature: human-associated habitat; material: faeces...
CCACTGGATATACGGAAGCCTGTTTCTTATCTCTTCCTTTTCTCTCGAAACGAAGAACACCGTCTACCAAAGCATACAATGTATCGTCTCCACCTTTACCAACATTAACACCCGGATGAATCTTGGTGCCACGCTGTCTGTAAAGAATATTTCCAGCCAAAACAAACTGTCCGTCAGCTCTTTTAGCGCCTAAGCGTTTAGATTCGGAATCTCTACCGTTCTTTGTAGAACCCATTCCTTTTTTATGAGCAAACAACTGAAGGTTCATTTTCAACATGGTCTTTTCCTCCTAACGATTAATAATTTGAACATACTTCTTTCCATATTCTTCGGCAATATGTTCGATTCCTAATAGCATAGACTGTAACAATAACTGTGTTTTCTCCGAAATTTCTCCTGTTAAATCAAAAGAAATCATTCCTCTTTCCTCATCCATACCCTCCGAGAAGGAATCCTCCGTAAATTCTTCAATTGAATTTACACAGTTAATGGCGAGAACAGAAATCGAAGCACAAACAATATCACTGCCCCGGTCCGCGTATCCGGCATGCCCTTCCATATGAAAACCCGTTATGTTCCCATTCTGCTTTTTTACAATTACCTGAATCATAGATTCACCTGAAAGATTAAGCGTTAATCTTTTCGATTTTTACCTGAGTAAATGGCTGTCTATGACCATTCTTTTTGTGGTATCCGGTTTTTCTCTTATAACGATAAACAATAACCTTTTTACTTTTGCCTTCTGCTACTACAGTTGCTTTGACAGAAGCTCCGTCAACAGTTGGAGTACCAACTTTGACATCTTTGTCACCAACTAAAAGTACCTGGTCAAAAGTAACTTCGGAACCAGCTTCCAAACCAAGTTTTTCAACTTTGATTACGTCGCCTTCTTCTACTTTATACTGCTTACCACCGGTTGCTATAATTGCGTACATATAGCACCTCCTAATAAAATTACTCGCCAACTATGGTGCCTGTCTCATGAAAAATGGACAGAACTATAACCTCGTTGTGCGGCATACGCTTAACAGTATAGCATGACCAATCACACTATGTCAAGTATTTTTCATGAACATTTGACGCAAACGAAACCAGCCCAAATTTATTTTTTGATCTTGACTTTCTTGTTCAGTCCTCTGGCACGAAGTACCTTTTTATATGCTTTATATTTACTCTTTGGCACTTTAATAACTGTCTTTTTTCGGATGCTCTTAAATGTTTTTTTAGCAACCGTTTTCTTTGTCAGTTTCTTTGTTTTGATTTCAAGCAGCATCAGTTTTTTGCAGTTACTAAAGGCTTTTTCTCCAATGGAAGTAACATCGTACTCAACACCCTGAACGGTAATGCTCTCAGGAATGGTGACTTTTTTCTTCTTTTTGTTTGTATAGCCTGTAAATTCAACCGTAGAGCCCTTTGCCTTTGATTTCGTTACTCTGTATTTATTTCCTTTTACTTTCAGTATTGCACCGACTTTTTTCGGTACTGCTTTTTCCCTTTCAGCAGGCTTCTTCGTCGCCTGAGAATCCGAGGTCTTGGTCGGTTTTGCAGTTGGCGTTGCAGCTGGTTTGTCGGTTGGTTTTGCAGTTGGCGTTACAACCGGCTTTTCTGCCGGTGCTTCTTTGATGGTATAAACCACTTCTACCTTAGCAGTGCCTACCGATACAGTGGCTTTGATGGTACCGGGACTGGTAAGGTCCTCTGTCCGAGTTCCCTCACGTGTATAAAAGATTTCATAAGGCACTTCTATTTTGCCCCATTCTTCACTTAACTCGATACCAATGTCAACCGCATGGGCTGTTTTATCATATACAGCATCCTTGCCACTGACTGTCATCCTCACTGAATGAGCAGAATCCTTCTTACAAATACCTGTGATTACATTTCCCTGTGCAGTATATATTGTGTCATGAGCAGTCGGTGATTCCGGAAGTTTTTCATTGGAATAACTCTTCACACATTCCTGATAGCCGGTATAAACTGTTCCGTGTGAAGAATCCGCCACCGGAGCTTTGTCTTTTTCACCGTCATTGTCGATGTTCTGGTACCAATACTGGCTTCCGTCACTCACGCCATGGTTCAGAAGGCTGCACACTTCTCCAGAGGCAAACTGCTGTGCCGTCTTAGCATTTTTATCTTCTGTTTTTTCTGAAAGATAATATGTATTTTCAATATGGCTTCCGGTAAATGATTGGCTAAGCGGATAAGTATCGCCATCCCCATCAAACGTAATGTCCTTTACAAAACTATCCTTAATCGTGCCATAATTTCCGCCGGCTAATGCGCTGTGAACCCGAAGTTTAATAGTCATTTCATCGTCATACTCTGTCTTCTTCTTCGTTTTTATGACAGCATTCTCCACCGCACAATTTTCGATTGTTCCATAATTGTTGGAACAGAGAATACCAGAGCGAAAATCTGCCGAATAATTTCTAGATGGCACCGTTGTATTCCAGATACGCACATTTTTGATGGTACCATAATTATTTCCCATCAAAATATATGGATAATATTTACTTTTCACATTGGTAATACTATGTCCATTTCCATCAAATATACCATAAAATGAACTTGCGCCACCATTGAGCAATCCAGAAACATCTTCTTCACTAAAATCAATATCAGCATCCAAAAGAACATTTAATGCATCATCCTCTTGAAGCAACTCATCCAGCGAATCAAAATCGGCTTTTCCCCCTATTTTCACAAACCATTTTCCATCTTTTTTAACTGCCGGAAGACTGGATGTATAACTTGCACCTTGTTTTACCGTATCTCCCGGATAGGCGACAAAACTATTACCATTTCTGTCCTGTGCCAAATAGAACACTTCATTCGGCAGCACATCTCCTTCAAATTTTTCTCCATCCACAGTCACTCCTAATTCCACTTCGCGCAAAGTAATCATCATATCTTCTGTGATTTTGTCCGGAGTCCCTGCACTTCCGTAGTCATATTCGTAATATCTTTGTCCGTCAAAGTATCGATTTCCCAATTTGAATCCATCCGGCACCACGAACTCTTGTTGATTTGTCTCTCCTTCAACCTGAAGCGTAATCTTGTGAGTACTTACTGCCGGGTCATCTTTAATCATGTTTTCTATTGCATTTTCGCCATCCAACTGGTAAGTATATGTATAAACGCTTCCGTCTTCCAATGTGATTATGTTTTTCCCATATTCCATAAAGCACTTCAAGGTGCCGTCTTCTGCGGTCTGGAGATTTGTGACCGGCTGCCCGTTAATGGTTTTCACTTTGGTATTTTCTAAAAGTCCATCCACGGTAAAAAGACCGATTTCCCTGCCATACACATCTGACACACGATTCAGAGTAAAATATTGCTCATCATAGGAAATTACACTATTGCGAATTACCGTATCTGACCCTTCTGACTCTACAATGTCTATTTTCCCACTTTGCTGGGTTGGAGATTTCTGTTTCGCCGTTATCTTCGCTCCGTCAATGTATATACTATTCCTGCCTTTAAGAAAATACGAAATCCATTCTTTCTCTGCATCATCAGTCAGTGACAGTTCTCCGCCCAAAATAGCGATATCCTCAGCGTAAACACAACGACCATCACCGTAGGATAAATCTGCTTTTCCTCCTGTCATTATAAATTTTTCCAATCCTGCAATTCCTCCATAGGCAGCCAGATCTCCACCTTCCAATGTGACAGTTCCCCGACGACGATTTTCTCCCTCTTTCCTTCCTGATATAGAATAACCATAATATTCTTCTTCCTCTGAATCTTCTTTGCAGTTACCTAGCATCAAAGTAAGACGGCCGTTACCTTCTTTGAGCGTCATATCACCGGTTACCTGAATCACATAACTATAATCCATATCCGGTGATGTAAGACAGGAATCCTCTTCCACATACAGATTTGCTGTTCCTTCGATGTCCAGTACCGGAAAAAGCTGGTTGGTATAGATATTACCACAACTATCCACATCCGAATCATACATCTGATTATTTTGAATCTGTGCTCCATCAAAAATAATATTTGCTTCCACTCCCTTTTCTACCTTGATGTGAGTGTCGACAAATGCACCATTGATCTCATTGGAGCCTTTGATGATGTAAGTTCCATTTTTTGCAATATTAATTTCGATGACGGTAGTAGTAAAATCCTCACCATACGCATCTACAAAGGTTTTTTCTTGTCTAAGAGCCGCATCTGCCAGATTAAAAGTCACTGCGTTTTCTGTAGGCAGGGAAAGCTTCTGCATTTCTTCCATAACTGCCCTTCCCTTGGCATACGCCTCTGCATAGGATACGGTCGGGATACTTGTAAGCACCGTAGCCGATAATGTTGCAATACAAATCCCTTTTTGTGCCTGTCTGTAAAAATTCTTTCTCATTTTTTCCTCCGTTTCTGTCATTTTAAATCTCATTTTCCATTATATTATAATATTTTTCGTACTGTTCTCGCAGTATCTCACCTGTTGACCACGGCTTGCGTTTCCCGACATAATGAATAATCGCCGGTTTATCCCTTTGAAGATCTGCATACAATGTTTGGCTGTGAATATTGCCGCTTTGCAAATGTCCTGCCACAAATGTGGTATAATTCCAGCAAAAATCCAAAGGCAGCACCTTGCCATCAAACAGCATATTAAGGACATCTTGATCGCTAAACATATATTTGTGCCCCGTTAGCAATTCATAAACCTGCGACATCGTAATATGCTGCCTGGCTTTTTGCAGATTCAGAAGCAATACCCCTGAATTAAAATAATCCTCTGCATATTGCATCTTCAAACCGTCACTTCGATAATTATCCACATTATATGGCATACCATCTAAAAAAATGGCACGGCGCGTCTGTGACAAAACACGAAGATCTTCTGCCCGAACAGCTGCCACTTCCTTTTCACCAAGATGCGTATCGTAGAGTTTGCTTACATCCTCCAAAAAAATCATGTCGCAATCAAAATACAACATTTTTTCATAATTTGCGAACATCTCATCAAACAGATACAAGCGGTAATTGATAGCTGCTGTGTAATACGCATTTGCCGTTTTCGGAAAAAACTTTTTTCTTTCTCTCATATTAATAAAACGGATGCTGACTCCCGGCTCGTCTTTTCCCAGTGCATGAATTTGTTCTTGTGCCTCCCCGGGAATGTCATCTTGTAAAATAAGGATGTCATAATTTCGTGTCTTGTCCCGATTATATAAGAGAGAATACAACGATGTACAAAGTGGTTTTGCATACTTCTCATCGCTGACAAAGCATATATTAACTGAAGTTTCAAATGCTTTTTGAAGTTTTTTCATTTTTATCCCTTTCTTTGGTGTTAAATATTATAACAATATAAAGTTTATCATATAAAATAGTTAAAAAGCAAGTGATTACTAGACAAAGCCTCCCGCAAAGGTGGATTTTTCTTCATTCTTGTAATTTCAACAAGTCCAAGTTTTGTAATGTCTACAAGCACAGTTTTTACTTTATCTTCCGAAAGTTTCATACGAAGAAGCTGCATCAGTTCCTCCACATGTTCTTGTTCTTTCATATCGATAAAATCAATAACTATTATTCCAGAAAGGTTGCGCATGCGAATCTGGCGTGCTGCCTCGATGGCAGCCTCACAGTTAATTTTATAAAATGTCGTCTCTTTGTTTCTCCTGCCATCCACTGCCTTTCCGGTATTCACATCAATAACCGTCAATGCCTCTGTTGGCTCAATCACAAGATTACCGCCGCTCTTTAACCACACTTTCTTTTCATTTGCTTTTAATAACTTTGTCGAAATGCCGAGTAATTTATCCAGTGAATAACTATCATCCGAATATAATTCCACCTTATCCCCATAAATCGGATGCAGTTCTTCATAAACCGATGGCAAATCCGTGACAATCCTCTCATAATTTGAAAGTTCCAAACTTCGGATATATTTTAAATAAAACGGTGCCTCGCGATACAAACAGCTAAATCTTGTTTTATACTCACTATAATCCATTAACTCATGCATTTGTTTCAGAAGTCCGGTGCACTCTTTTCTGATTTCTTCTTCACTCGCTGCCTTAGCACTCGTGCGAAGAATCACACCATAGGGATCCTCACAAAAATCTTCTAAGATTTTATAGAGTTCTTTCTTTTTTTCTTCCTCTGTAATTTTTTTTGAAACACCTTTTGTTTTCGATTTTGTGGAAACAACTGCAAACCGCCCTGCAATTTCCGGAAAAATTGTCAGTACCGGCTGTTTTGTCTTAACTGCCGCCTGCTTAATCTGAACCGCAAATTCATCTCCGGCTTTTACCGTTTTCCCCTGACATTCACTTAAAGGAAGGAATCCAACCTTATTTTTTTCAAATTCTACAAAAGCCGCATGAATGTTATCCACGACATTCTGCACTTTCCCAACAAAAATATCACCAACATTTCCAGAAGTATTTTCCTCGTTTTCTACTAAAACATCATACAATTTGTCGTTATGCATGGAAACCAGTATCGTTTTATCCTGCACTTTTGTAATTACAATCTGGCTGCGGTTTGTCATCGTCTATTCTCCCTTTTTCTTAAAAATCATCTGCATCCTGTGAATCTGATACGAATAAGGTTCTAATTCACTCTCACAAAATGCATAAAATGCCTGCATCACAAGTTCCGGCTTAATATTTGTCTCACTTCCGCTTGTCAGCCGCATAAACAGCGAGTTTCCCTCATAATCACAGTGAAGTGTTCCATAATTTTCACCATTTTTTTCAGCAAAAGCATCCATTGAAAAATCCCAGGCAAGAATATGTGGTTTAATATCCACTTCTTTCACAGATTTTTTCGTCTTTTTCTCAATTACAATTTCTTGTTGTTCCATAAAAGAAAGCCATTTTTCCTGCCAATTTTCCGGAAAAACACCCGCTTCTTTTTCCACTACCATATAATCCGCAGCGATAAGAAGCGACATCGAATTTTTAAAACCATCCGGCATGATTTCAATGTCTGTAACAAATATTTCATCAGTCATAAATTGATTTAAGTAGGTCACAAGTTCCGGCAGTGAGATATCCGGCAATGAATAAAATTCTACATCAATATATTCTCCGTCACTTGTCACACCGACGCCAAGCGGCGAAGCAAAACTCATTAACTGGTGCGGACTGTACCCCTTGGAGTACGCAACATCCAATTTTGCACGGCGAATCGCTTTCTGAAAAAAGCGCATACAGTCAAGATGTCCGATAAATTTCATCGAGCCGCATTTTACAAAACGCATTCTTGTTTTCATTGTGCACTACCTCCACTTGCTTTTCTATCCATCATACAGATACCCGCATGGAACGAAGCAGCTCCGCATCCACTGCACTTCTGCTTACAGTTTGGCGTAACCTTTCCCTGCTTTGCATTTTCATATTCACGGCGTAAAAACTGTTTGCTGACACCAATATCAATAAAATCCCATGGAAAGATTTCGTCTTCGTTTCGTTCTCTGTAATTATAAAAATCACGGTCCACCGAAAGTTCATCAAGAAGTTCATTCCATACATCCGGGTGGAAATAATCTGTCCATGCGTCAAAAATGCACCCCTTTTTGTAAGCCTTTTCAATCACATCTGAAAGTTTCCTGTCACCTCTGGCAAAGATTCCTTCCAATTCAGAAGTCACAGCATCATGGCAGATATAACGGATAGAACGCTGATTTATCTGTTCTCTCACCTTACCGGTAAGGAACCGGCGTTTCTCATCAAAATACTCTGCCGTTCCCATCGGCGCCCACTGGAACGGAGTAAATGGCTTCGGCACAAAGAAAGAGGTACTGATCGTAATCTGACATTTTCCATTCCGTTTTTCCTTCGGAACCGTGTCATAATAAAGAGCTGCGATCTCATTGGCAAGCTGCGGGATCACTTTCATATCTTCTTCCGTCTCGGTTGGAAGTCCAAGCATAAAGTATAATTTTACCTTGTTCCAGCCACCTTCAAAAGCAAGTCTGGAACCGTTTAAGATCACCTCTTCGGTAAGACCTTTGTTAATGACATCACGAAGTCTCTGGGAACCGGCTTCCGGTGCAAATGTCAGACTGCTCTTTTTGATATCCTGCACTTTGCTCATGACATCCAGCGAAAAGGCATCGATCCGCAGGGAAGGAAGTGAGATATTCACACCTTTTCCCTTGAACTCATCGATCAGGAAATTCACCAGTTCTTCCAGTTCAGAATAATCGGAGGAACTTAAAGAGCTTAAAGAAATCTCTTCGTGCCCGGTTGATTTTAACATTTTGTAGGCAAGCTCTTTCAGGTGTTCTACATTTTTTTCGCGGACCGGACGGTAGACCATTCCAGCCTGGCAGAAACGGCAGCCACGGATACATCCGCGCTGGATCTCGAGAACCACACGATCCTGTGTTGCCTTGATAAAAGGAACGACAGGTTTTTCCGGATAAACAGCTTCTGTCATATTCAGTACGATCTGCTTCTGGATCGTTTTTGGAACATCCTCATAAATTGGTTCAAAGGATGCGATCGTTCCGTCCTCTTTATAAGTCACTTCATAGAGGGATGGCACATAGATACCAGGCACTTTAGAAGCTTCATGTAAAAATTCATGGCGTGTTTTTCCCTCTGCACGCATTTTTTTATAAAGATCAAACAGTTCGTAGAAAGAAATTTCACCCTCTCCCATATAAAACAGATCAAAGAAGTCTGCCATCGGCTCCGGATTATAAGTGCAGCAGCCGCCACCGATCACCAGTGGATCGTCTTCTGTACGGTCTTTTGCAAGCAGTGGGATCTGTCCGAGGTCTAAAATCTGAAGCACATTTGTGTAACACATCTCATAATTGAGCGTAAGACCGATAAAATCAAGATTTTTGATCGGTTCCTGGGACTCTAATCCAAACAGTGGAATATGCTCTTCTTTCATGATTTTATGAAGATCCGGCCATGGAGAGTAAACTCTCTCACACCACACATCTTCCATTTTATTAAACATATCATATAAAATCTGAACGCCAAGATGTGACATCCCTATCTCATATACATCCGGGAAGCACATGGCAAAACGGATTGCTACTTTTTCTTTATCTTTTTTGATACTGTTTAACTCATTTCCGATATAACGTGCCGGTTTATCGATTTTCATCAGTATCTCATCTGATAATGCTAATTTTGTCATTCGGTTTGTCCTTTCTCATTTTTCCTGAAAACGACTGGGAAATCAGTCATGCTCATTTATCATAACATAATCCTGCAAAATTGTATAATACTGATTATCAGAAATAATGTCAATGACATCTTTTGCCTGATAGCCATGGAATTCATATGCATTATATTTTAACAGAAGGAATGCGAGCATAAGAAGAACTGCAAGCACTATGCGGATTTTCAGAAAAATCCACGGAACCAAAGGCTGTGATTCCTCTTCTGCGGTGCCATTTTCCACCTCCGGCCGGTCAAACGAGCGCCGTATCTCGTTGACGTAAGCTCTGCGTCTTTCCACATATTCATCGGTCATAAAATAAGACTCCATAGATTTCTCATTGAAATCATATGAAGTCTTGTATCTCATTAGAACTTTTTTTCTATCCATGCAATAAGCAACAGACACCAGTGGATCAGCGTTCGATCGAGAACCATTGCACCTATCAGTGAAAAAAATAAGGTGAGCACGATCATGAGCAGCGAACCACCGATCACTCCGAAAGCTGTCGGGCTGACATGAAAAATCTGTTTGACCAGATAATGAAGCACGCCCCAGTGGATCAAAAGGATCCCGAAACTGTAGCGGCTGATCAGCTTTGTAAAAAAATGTTCCGTCTCTGCTTTCACATAAATCTGTTTCACGAAAAGAAAAACAGCCATCGTATAAAATACCATAAGCGGCGCATTGTTAAATAAATAACGATGATATTGTGCCCCACTGAAGATATGACGGACTGCCAGACAGACAGAAAGGATTCCCGCTCCATAAATGAAGTACTTTCTGCGCCCCTGCTCTCTTGTCAGATAATATCCCAATATAAAAACACCGGCAAAAGAACCGAGGATCCCGGAAGCAATGGAATTATAATAAAGCGTATCCCAGTAAGTTCCAAGGATCTGGAAGATCAGGATCACAACCACAAGCCCGCTTAAAACAGAATCCGGAATATGCTGCACCACATAGCGGAAAAACGGTGTCAGCACATATAACCAGATGATCACATAAATCAGCCAGAAATGCGGCGCTTCCTCCGGTGCACCGAGCAGAATACGTTTTAACATGGCTCCCCAGTGATCTGGGAGAAGCCAGACGAAACCTTCTTTGGCACACACATATAAAATATAATAGATCACCATTGGAACAAGCACTTTCAAAAACCGTTTCCGGTAAAACTGCCCGGCGGATTCGTCTTTCACCGGTAAAAGAAGGGCTCCGCTTATCATGATAAAAAGCAGGTTGCAGCACAAAAACAGGTAATTGCTGATCTCAAATCCATACCACACCGCACTCCGTTCCGGAACAAGCGTGGAACCGAGTGAGACCGTGTGGACAGCGATCACGAGAACCGTGGCAAGTACCCGCAGTTTGTCGAGATAAACCTGTCGTTTTATTTTCTCTGTGAAAGTTCCTGTGTGATCTCTTCCCATGTGATATCCTTCTCTGCCATTAAGACCATGAGATGGTAAATGTAATCAGAGATTTCATATTTCAAATGCTCGTGGTCAGTGTTTTTCGCTGCGATAATGATTTCTGTGTTTTCCTCTCCAACTTTTTTGAGGATGTTATCCAGACCTTTTTCCAATAAAAGGTTTGTGTAGGAGCCTTCCTTCGGATTTTCCCTGCGGTCTAAAATAATATTGTAGACATCCCCCAACACCTTCTGCGGATTTTTTTCAACGTATTCTTTTTTCACAATCTCATTGAAAAAACAACTCTGGTTTCCGGTGTGGCAGGCTGCACCAATCTGGGAAACTTTTGCAAGAATGGTATCATAATCACAGTCTGCTGTCAGGGATTTGACATACTGGATATGACCGGAAGTAAGACCTTTTGTCCAAAGCTCATTCCGGCTTCTGCTGTAGTATGTCATTTTTCCGATGTTAATCGTTGTGTCAAAAGCTTCCTCATTCATGTAAGCCAGCATTAACACTTCATCCGTACGGTAATCCTGCACAATGACCGGAACCATGCCGTCAGAATTTTTCTTTAAGTCACTCCACTTTAAGTTTGGCTCGAAGTTATCCATCTTAATACCGGAGGCAGACAACTGGGATTTCATCTCCATAATATCTGTTTTTGGATTATTAATTAACGAACCTGCAATTCCGCGGACATTTTTGCGGGATAAGATTGATAAAATCTCATCATAATCAGCATCGTTTAAGTAGACAACATGAGGAACATCGGTCATTCCTTCCACTGCATCTAACACTGCTTTATTTAAGATCAGCACTTCATGGAATGTATCAGCCATTTCATCCTGATGTTTGAAGATAAAATCCACATTCGTCACGGAAACAAGAATACGGTCTTTCCCGAAACGCTTGCTTGCCTCTGCAGCCAGTGCCATACTCTCCGGTTTGGAGCCGTTGACGATCACTTGAAGACATCCGGCATAGATGAACTTCTTAATGTCCTCCATACGGTTAATGTTACCGCCTGCACAGACTTTGATTTCAATATTACGGTTGATATTGAGGATAACCTGTATGTTGCGCTCATGCTCTTCATCTGTTGTGGACAGGTCAAAAATCATGATTTTATCAATGCCACTGTCATTATAGAGTTTTGCAAGTTCAATGACATCCGGATATTCCTCGTAATTGTCTCTGGCTTTGATCGCTTTTCCATCCTTTAAGTAAATTGTTGCCACGATATTTTTGTGTTCCATATTAATATTCATACCTTTCCATACAAAACGGTCTGCACATATTTTTGATACGTCAGACCGCTTCTTTTCTAATCATATTTCGCACGTGATACATGTGAATTGTCAACTACAGACTTCCTTTGGTAGAAAGGATATCCGTGATCCTCGGGTCAATGACCGTTGCCTGATCCAGTGCCTTTGCAAAAGCCTTGAACATCGCCTCGATCATATGGTGGTTGTTTCCGCCGGAAAGCACCCTGATATGCAGATTCATTCCTGCGGTATAAGAAATGGCATAGAAAAATTCCTTCACCATCTCCGTATCCATATATCCCACGCGGTCGGTCGTAAATTCTCCATCGAACACAAGATAAGGTCTTCCGGAAAGATCCACTGCGCACAGGACAAGTGTTTCATCCATCGGCAGAATACAGCTTCCGTAGCGCCGGATTCCCTTCTTGTCACCAACGGCCTCCTTAATGGCATTGCCCAGAACAATACCTGTATCTTCAATTGTATGATGACAGTCCACTGCAAGATCTCCGGCAACATTGACTTTCAGGTCAAACAGGCCATGTCTTGCAAATCCGTCTAACATGTGGTCAAAAAAACCGATCCCTGTATGGATAGAGGAACTGCCGGTACCGTCTAAATTCAAATGTAATGATATATCTGTCTCTTTGGTTTTACGAACATAATCTGCTGTACGTGCCATTTTATTTTAAACCTTTCTGCTTCTTTTTTCAACTTAAGTAATTATTAATTCTTTGTATCTATTCAGAGCCAAGGCAATTTTCATAAATTTGCGAGGAATGCCGAATAATTACGATAACGTTAAAAATAACAGTTGTCTGCGCAAAACGCGCCTGCAACTGCTATTTTAGCATATCTTTGGAGAAATGACTACTGTAATATTATCGCTATATTTTGTCGCTTTTATATGTGTATGACAATTATTTATATTTTAGCATTGCTTTCCATCTGTATGGAAAATCCAAGTGCTTATTTGATATATATTTTTTATAGTTATTCACAAGTTTTACAAGTGGTTTCCATACGTTTTCATTCCACTTCTGATGATTTGGATACATAAGTTTTAACATATAAAGTTGTGCAAACAGTCGCCTTGTTGGAATATATTTCTCTGATGACGGCATTTTGGGGATTGCCGGAAATATCCAGTAATACAGTCTTGAATAATGTGCACACTTATTTCTAAGATCATTGAGACATCGCATCCAACTGTCAAGTGTTTGGTAGTTAATACTATAAAGATTTGCCGCAATAGCTGCCTTATCATTATTTTTCATTCCCCTGTAAAAATATGATAATGTGCCAAACGAGAAAAATTCAATAATTACCCATATTGGAAAATGTCCGTTATATTTCTTCATATGATGCTGGACAACTGTTGTCCTTGCATTCTCTTTTATGCAAGAATTAATCCTTTTTGTGAAGGCAATATGGTCATGTTTATTATTATAATTACAAGCATCCATATATCCTTCCTCTCCATACTTATGTGCATGATAATATGCTAATTGTGAGCGAAAATAAACTTCTATTTCATCCACTACTCCGGCTATAAGATTTCGTAATTGCTCATCAAATTCATATATTGCCTGAAGTCTTTCAAATGTAATATTGGGAAATAATGAACCGTGTCCATTGACTTGAAATGGAAGAAAATATCCAGAAAAACGATAGTAGTTAACTTGCTTTAGAAATGTCTTTGCGCTTACATCATCTATAATAGCAATATTTTTGTTCTTTAGTATTGCTATCTGCTGATCATATGTCTTCGGTTTTTTAATAAGCACTCCTCCTCTTTAGAAAAAATGTGCCCCCATTTGACACTTCTATGAGAGGTGTGGGGGCTTCTGGTAATATTATTATATCCAAAATCATGGAAATTGCAACTGAAAAATTATAGTTTGACTCTTTTTTTAACGCGGATTATTATGATATTTCCATATATAGTCTGGGCACCACTTGGGTCTATGCTTTTGGTATAATGACAATGCAAGTTTCTGATATAATTCCTCACACTGATATTCTTTTGGAAGTTCATCAATGTGCTTTATTGTATAGTTTGCGTTTTTTTCTGCAATTTCAATAAAATATCGCCTTATATGCGCCTGTTCTTTCATTCTTGCCAAATATGGTGCATTTTTTATTATTGCTAATTCGCCACAACTTTTCACATATTTTTGCAGCAAGTCATACGTAAAGTACTTTGCAGGATAATATTTCAAAAAATCATCATCCAATTTATTCATAAGTTGTTCTCTTATTATCCTATCTTTAAACATGCTATCCGGTACCAGTGACATAAACAGTTCAATCTCCTCATCCTTTGCACGGCACAATGGAAACACCTTTCCGCCCCAGTTTTCATAGCTAATATACGGAAATAAATTTCTTTTATTTCTCCCAAGTATTATTTTCCGTAACATTTTTCTGTTACATCTTCTCTCCGTAACAGTAATATATTTTTCCAGTTATCCTCTATTAGATTATACCCACTTATCTCATTACTTTTAAATTCAATTTTTGAGGCCACAAG
>ENA-ORTT01002460-ORTT01002460.1-human-gut-metagenome-genome-assembly--contig:-NODE-2460-length-14289-cov-2.789167_pt1 | contig 14289 bp, 12 predicted proteins | sample MGYA00242074_ERZ509197 | MGnify/ENA primary metagenome ERZ509197 (study PRJEB26280, sample SAMEA2338789) | human gut metagenome | biome: human gut; feature: human-associated habitat; material: faeces...
TTTCACTGGCAGTGGGCGCTCCCGCTCAGACAACTACGCAGGGGTATCGACATGCACAAAACGCATTGTCTGATACCCGCGTAGTTGTACCCATGTGTTGAAATCGATTCCCGACAAATTAATTGAAGCAAAAATTAGTAACCTTCGTTGTTGAAATCACTTAGTTCTTTAATTAGCAATCCAATATTAGATCCCAATTCAAGTTCCAAACGTTCTATGTCTTCACAAAATTTTTTCTCATTTCTCACAGCGACATCAACCTTATCCATAAGTATACTAACATTATATTTGTCTTTACTATACCCTGGTAGTAATTTCCGCAACTCACTCTCCGTGTAACGCCTTTTTTTACTCACTTTAGGATTTTCCAATAACTTCTCTCTATCCAACCAAAACACCTCATCAAAATGAAGCAATAGCCAAAACTCAAAACATGGATTGGTCACATAAAACCGAAAACCTTTCTTCCTACAAGTTGTCATAACATATTCGTACTGATTATTCTCTGGTCTTGCAACAAAACTCTCTTTATCCCTATCTACAATAAGACAAATTTTATCAAATCTCTCATCATAAGTAATATTACTGCTTTTTATAATTTCTGAAATATCCGCTATGATATTAACAACGTCTGATTCTTCATTTAAATGTTTTATTATAACATTGCAATCTTTTTCTAAATCATCTACATAATCAGACAAACTTTTTTCTAATTTTATGGTGCAGCAAAATACCATCATCTTCCAAATTGCCCGCGCCTGAACTTTACTCGTTGTAAGAATTTTTTGATCATATAAATAATCCATGATGCGATTAAGAAGGGACTCATAGGTAAGTTGTCCTGTCTTTTCTTCATCCAAATTGTCAATAAGCCGGTCAACTAATTTCTTCGGATTGCTCCATCCATCCTCGCTATAACTCCGAATCAAAGGCACCAATTCAATCAAAGGGCTCCTCCCTAAACAATTTCCAGAACTGCGTATTGCATCAAAATAAAGCACTTCTGTGTTTGAACCCTCATATACTAAGAAAAACTTTCTTTTTACTTCTTCCGATTTCAACACTCTCGTTCTCTCTGCAAATGTTCTCTTTTCCCTCATCCATTACTCCTCCCTAATTGGAAATATCGTATCAAATATAGGAACACCACCGTAGCGTCCCTCCAAATATGCCTTATCAATTTTCTGGTCAAATCTAGTATTATATTCTTCCAAAGAATAGATATCACTTTCTCCTGTAGAACGTTTATTTACAAACCATATCTCATCACGTCGAAGCAAATCAAAATCCAACAATCTCGATTCATGCGTTGTTACAATTAATTGTATATTCTTTTTCGCTGCCAGTTGTAAAAAAATTTCAATATATTTATAAGTCAAACTTGGATGCAAACATCTGTCTAGTTCGTCAACGACATATGTCTTTCCCTCATTCGACAATAATATTTCCAGCAAATCCAACACTCTAATTGTTCCATCTGATTCTTCTGACAACTCAAATAAGACATCCTGACTGTTGTGTTCAAACTGTATTGTCTGGCATATCATTTCACCATTCTTCATTTTCAATATAAAGAAATCGCGGTTACTGCGCATAATAATACCGAAGTCCTGTTTATCATCCGATTCTTCTTTTGAATCTGTTATGTGATTTTCCAATTTACTTATCAGCTGTTCCCTTATCTCTTTCGGAAAATGAGATATTACTTTTTCCGGCGGGACCTCAACCAATTGATAATTCGTAATTCCCGTACCAAATGCCGCAATCATATTGCACACTTCCTCAACATTTTTCAAACTTGCCATATAGGAATAATTTGAGATTGGCCTATCCGGATAATTGACATCTAAATTTTCTTTCATCCAATGGTAAATATCACGTAACACAACCGCACCTTTATACCTCTGATAAAAGTTTTTCTTGTTTCGATTCATAACGGTAAGTAACAAGGCCTTTTCATCATCCTGAATATCCTCTGCATAATTGTTTATTTTTTCATATACTTCTTTTGCTTTAAGGCACCCATCCAGTTTATATACACCATTTACAATATCCCTTTCAAAAATCACCTTTTCCCTGTTATCAGAAGTTAATTCAATCAACCATTCTGATTGAAACTGGCCTGTGCTTAGTACAACTTCATATCCATATGCATAATACTGTCTTCCTAGTTTTATCTCAATTTCAAAATAACTAGCAAGTTCCTTGTTTTTTATATCCGCTTTACAGTATTTATTACTATAACCGTTAGGAAGCCCATGTACCACTGTATGCCTCATAAAATCTATTGCCCTTACTAAATTGGATTTTCCTGCTGCATTTGCCCCATATACTGCTGCAAATTTTAATATCTTTATTTTTGTATCATCATAGGTATGTTCATTTTTATTGCGTACTTTTCCGGCAATCATAGAAAATTCCTCTGATTTTCCCTCTTCATTTGCAGAAAATGACAAAAAATTTTTTACATTAAATCTTATTAGCATAGCCACCTGCTCCTTCTCTAATGATACATATACTCTATGCGATTTTTTCACTTTTGTCAATGATATTTTACAAAAACAGCATGTGTATATGGTATTTATCACGTTTTTTTCACATTTACATTACACTCATATAAAAACTAACATTAATTTTCGTTGGTGATTTTTCTATTGCTAAACATTAGCAGAAAACAACTTGTAACTTGTGGGTACGAACACGCGGGTATCCGACCATGCGTATTGTGCATGTCGATACCCCTGCGCGTTCGTCTAGCGAAAGCGCCTACAAGTTGCAAGTTGTTTTCTGCTAATGTTTAATAATATAAAACCGCCAACCAAAAGACTATTCCAATCGATACCCCACATTCCTAACGGTATGTATCCGTTCTCCCGCCTCTCCCAATTTCTTACGCAATGTTTTGATATGCATATCCAGTGTGCGGGATTCCCCCTCAAAGGTTGTTCCCCACACACGATCCATCAAAAGATTTCTTGGCATAACATTTCCGGCGTTACTCAAAAATACACGGAGCAGTTCGAACTCTTTATATGTCAGTTCAATAAGTTCATCATCCACATAAACACGGTGTTTCTCTACGTTCATCCGAATGTTTCCTGCCGATAATTCTTCAACGGATGCTTCCTGCGATTTGCTGCGGCGCAGTACGGCCTTCACGCGGGAAATCATCTCCAAAATACCAAACGGTTTCGCAATATAGTCGTCAGCGCCTGCGTCTAGCCCTCTTACCTTGTCAATTTCCGTGCCCTTCGCGGTTACAAGAATCACAGGAACATCGGAAAGCCTTGCATTTTCCCGCATTTTTTTGACAATCGAAATACCATCCTCATCCGGAAGCATAATGTCAAGAAGAACAAGTTCCGGAACTTCATTTTCACACAATTTCCAAAACTCTTTGGCACACGATGCTTCTTTCGTCTCCATATGACAATCTTTCATTGCGTACACTTCAATTTCCCGGATATTCGGGTCATCCTCTACAACACAAATCATTCCGGAACACCTCCTGCCTCATTTTCCTGCTCACTCACTAAACTCATGGCAATGTTTTCACAATGATCTGCCATTCTCTCATAATTAATCGCAAGTTCGTTGACATAAATTCCAATTTCCGGCGATGTTTTTTCTTTTTTTACCCGCTTCAGATTCTGCTTCTTAATGCGTTTGTTAATATCATCAATCTGTGTTTCTTTTTCTTCAATTACATTGGCAAGTGTGCCATCATCTTTTATAAAAGCAGAAACCGTTGTGCTTACAATATCATGCACCTGCTCCGCATAGAAATTCATTTCCTCCCTTAATTTCTTCGGCCATACGGCTTTGCTTTTTGAAATTTTTGCCGCTTCACTCATAATATTTATCGTATGGTCAGAAATACGCTCTAAATCACGAATACAATACACAAGCAAATTCCATTTTGCATACTCTTCCACAATCACGTTGCGGTTTGCAATCTGACGCAGATATTCACCTATTTCCTCTTCATAGCGGTCAATTTTTTCTTCCATTTCAATTACCTGATTACGCTTTTCTTCCGAGTAATCATGGATACCTTCTAAGGCAAGCGTCACATTTTCCAAGGTAAGATAAGCCATCTCATTTGCTGAGCGCTCACACTGCTCAAGAGCAAGTGCCGGACTATCCAAGAAACGGGAATCCAAACGTGCAAATTCCGACGTTGTTTCCTCCTCATCCTCTCGAATCGTAAGAGTTGCCAGTTTTTCAAGCATATTTGCAAATGGGAACAAAAGAATCGTTGCCCCAATGTTAAACAAACTGTGAATCACGGCAATTCCTGCAACTCCTGCTGCATCGTGCATAAATGGGAAATCAATGAACGCATACAGGGAGTAAAACACAATCATAAATACAGCTGTACCAATTACATTAAAATATAAATGAACAAGGGCGGCACGCTTCGCATTTTTTCCGGCACCGATAGAAGACAAAAGTGCCGTCACACAAGTACCGATATTTTGTCCCATGATAATCGGTATTGCTGTCGCATAAGGAACACTTCCGGTCAGACAAAGTGCCTGCAAAATACCAACCGATGCGGAAGAACTCTGAATGACTGCGGTAAGAATTGCACCTGCCAACATTCCTAAAATCGGATTGGAAAACATCGTTAAAATATGTGTAAACTGTGGTACATCAGCAAGTGGTTTTACCGCAGCACTCATCGTTTCCATACCAAACATAAGGATGGCAAAACCAATCATGATTGCTCCGATGTCCTTACGTTTTTCCTGTTTAGATGCCATAATCAAGAAGATTCCGATAATTGCAAGAATTGGAGTAAACGATGTTGGTTTTAATAAAGTAACCAGTAAATTGTTTCCCTCAATTCCCGTCAGACTCAGAATCCATGAAGTCACCGTAGTACCAATATTGGCACCCATAATTACACCAATCGCCTGATTTAATTTCATGATTCCTGAATTTACAAAACCGACAACCGTTACCGTTGTTGCAGATGAACTCTGAATCACTGCTGTAACACCGGCTCCAAGTAAAACTGCCTTAATGCGGTTATCCGTCAACTTTTCTAATATTCGCTCTAATCTTCCCCCGGATAATCTTGTCAGTCCGTCTCCCATCACATTCATACCATAAAGGAAGAACGCAAGGCCGCCAATCAATGACAATGCCTGCAGCAAAAATTCTGTGTACATTTTTCATACCTCCATCTTTTTTCATTTCTTTCTACCAGTATTTACAATAACGTATCAAAGTAAAATTGAAATAGACGTTATGTAAAATTTATGTAAAAATTGAAAAATTTCTTTTCTTGTGCTAGGATAGGGCATGGAAAACAAGAATTGGAGGCATTATTTATGAATACATTAAAGAAATTTATTTCTTATTACCGGCCTTACCGTGCCGTCTTTTATTTTGATTTATTCTGCGCTGCCGTTATCAGCGTGGTCGATTTAGCCTATCCGCAGCTTTTGCGTAGTCTCACAAAAACACTTTTTACCGGGAACAAAAGCGCAATTTTAGGAGCACTGCCCTGGCTCTTCCTCATTTTACTTATGATGTATACCATACAAAGCCTGTGCAAATACTACGTCACCTGCCAAGGACACATTATGGGAGCGAAAATGGAACGCGATATGCGCAAACAGCTTTTTGAACACTATGAAAAACTGTCCTTTTCCTATTACAGTACACACAACTCCGGCCAGATGATGAGTAAACTAGTCAGCGATTTGTTTGACATTTCCGAGCTTGCCCACCACGGTCCGGAAAACTTGTTTATTTCCTTAGTAAAAATTATCGGCTCATTTGTATTTTTGTTTTTGATTAATCAGAAACTCGCCCTGCCGCTTTTGCTGCTCGTCATTCTCATGATTTTATTTTCCATTCGGCAGAATAAAAAAATGCAGCAGACCTTTTTGGAAAATCGAATCCGCATTGGTGACATCAATGCCAGTCTGCAGGATACGCTCTCCGGCATCCGTGTCGTTCAGTCCTTTGCCAATGAGGATACGGAACTGCACAAATTTAATCACAGCAACGAGGCGTTCCTAGAGTCCAAAAAAGATAATTACCGATGCATGGGAACTTTTATGAGCTCTAACCTGTTTTTTCAGGGAATGATGTATCTCACAACGTTAATTTACGGCGGCTATCTGATTGCCATGGGACAAATGCAGGCGGCTGACCTTGCGATGTACGCTCTTTACATTGGTATTTTCATCAGTCCGATTCAAATCCTTGTCGAACTTGTTGAAATGCTGCAAAAAGGTCTTTCCGGATTCCGCCGCTATCTCGAAGTCGTTGAAACCGAGCCGGAAATTCAAGATAAAGAAGGTGCCATTGATTTAGAAAATGTAAAGGGTGACGTTTGTTACGACAACGTTTCTTTCCACTACAGCGACGATAATAAAACCGTTCTCTCGCAAGTGTCCATTCACATTCCTGCCGGAAAATCCGTTGCACTTGTCGGTCCTTCCGGCGGTGGCAAAACAACAATCTGCTCCCTGCTGCCTCGTTTTTACGATGTGACAGCCGGAAAAGTTACAATTGATGGCAAAGATGTGCGTGATCTCACGCTCAAAAGTCTGCGAAACCAAATCGGAATGGTACAGCAGGACGTCTATTTATTTGACGGAACCATCCGGGAAAATATTGCTTACGGAAAGCCGGATGCAACCGATGAAGAAATCAAAGAAGCTGCTAGACGAGCCAATATGGATGACTTCATCATGCAGCTTCCAAAACAATATGATACCTATGTTGGTGAAAAAGGCACCCGCTTATCCGGCGGTCAGAAACAGCGAATCAGCATTGCCCGCGTCTTCTTAAAGAATCCACCGATTCTTATTTTGGACGAAGCAACAAGTGCCTTAGATAACGAAAGCGAACGCTACATCCAGAAAAGTCTGGAAGAGCTGGCAAAAAACCGTACGACCATCACCATCGCTCACCGTCTCTCAACCATCAAACGTTCCGACGAAATCATTGTCATCACAGAAGATGGCATTGCCGAGCGCGGTACACACGAAACTTTACTTGCAAAAAACGGCATTTACGCCCGTTATTACAATTTATAATTATGCTGTCTGTTTTGTCTGCCGTTTCGCTCTTGCTAAAGCAAGTCCGAGGCAGACAAAACAGGCTGCAAATAACACTTCAATTCCCATATATCTCCACAGCAAGTCCGGTGAACTTTGATAATTTCCACTGTCAATCAGCCGTGCTCCCATGATATACCAGTAGGCCGGAAGGAAATGAGCAACCTTTATAATTCCATCTCCCAGAAATTCAATTGGCACAAATACGCCGGACAGAAAACTCATTCCCAATGCAATGACATTTGATACCATGCTGACAGTCTCCGCCTTTTTCATAACCTGACCAATTAAAAATACAATACCAAGTGCCACCATCAAAAATGCAAGCAGGTTTAAACAGTGTAATCCGCCCTGCACGGTAAACACCCTTTCCCTTGCCCCAATCACGGCACACACAAGATATAAAATTCCAAACAACAATCCTGCCGATAAAGTACCTAAAATGGTTTCACGGTTTGTTTTAGCAAACGAGTACGAGGAGCACTGAATCCGTTCTCTAATCTGCGGTTTATGAAGCACTACCAAAACCGGTGATATTCCTACAATACACAAGCACAAAAGAATGTACGGAACATACGCAAAGAAATAATACACATAGCTGTGTGTCGTTTTCCCTCCTGTTTCCAATACGTTCACATCAACCGTTTTCTCATCTGCCTTTCCCGCTTTTGCAAGTGCCTCCTTCACAGAAAATCCGCCGCCAATATATCCTCTTACCAGATTCATATATTGTGTAATCATCTGCTCAAACGATTCCTTGTAAATGGTTCCCGGGACACCGATAACTTCCATTTTTTTATTCTCGCTGCCACTCAGATAGGATTCAAAAAATCCGCTTGGAATCCGAAGAACACACGATATACTCCGGTTATAAATCTCATCCTGAATGACTTCTTTTTTGTCCTCGATATGGACTTTTTCATTTCCCTGCTCCAAATAAGCGATAAGTGCCCGGCTAATTTCCGAATTGTCTGCATCCATCACAGCAAATTTATACGTAGTTGGTGAAAATGTTGATTCTCCTGTCTTTTCTCCCTGTGAAGCAGCCGCTAATGTTACCGACAAAAAGATAACTAAGTACATAATAATCTGCCCTTTTTGCTTGCGCAGCACTTGAAAAAATAGTTTATATACTTGCATAACGATTCCTCCTTACACGCCAGATACTAATACCGCCAAGAAGTACGGTTAATCCTGCCAGTGACAATACATCTACAAAAAAGCGCTCATATGTGTCATAGACGTTTAACGCGTAAAATGCATCCGTGATTAACGCTGCCGGACTGATATCATTAACAATTGGCACTGTTTTTTCTATGACACCCTTGATTCCGGAAATCATCAAATCACTCAAGGCACACAATACTAAATTACTGCTGACTAAGACTCCGATTTTTCCGCCCTGTGACAGATGCGCAATACTTCCAATCAGCATACCGAACACAATACCAAAACTGGTCCCCACAAACAAAAGTAACACGATTGCCGCATAACGCTCGCCAATCTGCAAATTCAAAACGAAACGCATATAGATAAGAAGGGCACACGCTAAAATAAATTGAACTAACTCTGTCGCAGCAAAATCAGCCACAAACATTGTACTTTTTTTCATTCCGCATACATTGCGCCGCTGTCCAAGCGGTGTCAGATTCGCCTGCATCTGAAGAATTGCTACACAACCGGAAAAGGATGCAAACAAACAAGTCATCGCAAAAATTGCATAAAAATAATTGACTACATTATCCTGATTTCCCCTCGTATTTTCCTCCTTTGTAAAATACGATATTTCCTGCTGCATCGGTTTTACCGCCTGCTCTATTTTGTCCGGATGTTTTTGTGCCGTATCCTGAATCAATGATTCATATTTGGTAAATTGTTTTAAAACGCTTTGCAGCATCGTCTCATCCATGCCGCTTTCTTTCACCGTGAGAGAAAGCTTGTTTCCCATATAAATGATGCCTTTTACCTGATCTTCTTCTAACAGTTTTTTTGCTTCCTTTTCTCCTGTATAAGTCGTAATAAGAAGTTTTTTGTCTCCCTCTGCCGACACAGCATTTAACATCGCTGTAAGTGTCATGTTATCCTGCTCTTTTACAATCGCAACCGGAACCGGCTCAAACTTTTCTGTCCGGTCAAAGATATCGCCAAACGCCATATACATAAATGTGGTCAGTGCAAAAGGAAATAGCAGTGTCCAAAAAATGAGTTCTCTGCTTCTCAATGAACTAAGAAGCATATACTTAAATTCACGAAAAAACATGAAATCTCCTCCTCTCACACATCCCGAAGTTCTTTTCCGGTAATCTCTAAGAATACATCATTTAACGTTGGCAGTTCCGAATATACCCTGCCAAATACAAGGTTTTTATCCTTCAGATAATCAAGGACATGAATCAGATTATGTGTACCGCCGCTGAAGTTTAACGTAAGTTTTCCTTCATCATATTCCGTTTTGTACACATGCTCCATACTTCCGAGTGCCTCTAAATTTTCTTCCTGAAGTTCCGGAATCTCAATCGAAACCGTCTCCGTATTTTTAATCATTTTTTTCAGTTCATCTTTCGTTCCAATGGCAATCTGCTGTCCCTTGTCCATAATGGCAATCCGGGTACAAATCTGCTCTGCCTCTTCCATATAATGAGTGGTGTAAACAATCGTTGCCCCCTCCTCATTTAATTTCTGGATACCCTCTAAAATTTTGTTCCGGCTCTGCGGATCAACTGCCACCGTTGGCTCATCAAAGAAAATGAGCTTTGGTTTATGGGCAATTCCACAGGCAATGTTTAACCGGCGCAAAAGACCTCCTGATAATTTCTTTGGATAAAATTTGCGAAATTCATCAAGACCGACAAAGGCAATTGCATCTTCTACATACTGCTTGCGGAGTCCCTTGTCTCTGATATACAAACCGCAAAAATAATCTACATTTTCATAAACTGTCAATTCATCAAACACGGCAACATCCTGCATGACAACACCAATTTCTCTTTTAATGTCATAAGAATCCGGCTTCATCTCCCTGCCAAATACTTTTACCGTTCCCTTATCGTATTTAAGCAGTGCAAGAATACAATTAATCGTTGTCGATTTTCCGGAACCGTTTGGGCCAAGCAAGCCAAAGATTTCTCCTTCTTCTACTTCCAGATTCAAATGGTCTAATGCCACTAGTTCCTTATATCGTTTTACTAAATTTTCAATTTGAATAACAACAGCCATCCTTATCCCTCCTCTTTGTGATGTTAAACACATTGTATCATTTTATGCCAGCCACAAAAAGTGTCATCCCTCATTTTTGAATTGTGACATTTGTCATTTACTTTTTTTGTTTTTTTCCTTTATAATAGAACATATCAAATGATGGAGGTTAAAGAGCATGGTGCATTTGGGAAATAAGGCAGTTCTTTTTCTGCTTTGCAGCTGTTTTTTTATAAATAGTCAGAACATCACACAAACAAGCATTCTTTTTTTGTTATGCGCCTTTATCATCGGATGCCTTTTTTCCTATTGGGAGGGTTCAAAAGGAGGAATTCTTTTTCTAACCGCTCTCGTCTGCCTGTTAATGCTCTGTTTTCCTGCTTTCAGTTTTTATCTGCCTGTCTTTATTTACGATATCATTCAAGCTAAAGATTATTTTTTACTGATACCGGCAGGAATTGGTTTGATACGTTTTTGCCCTGCCTTTTTATCCTCTGCTTTTATTCTCGTTCTGCTTATGATGCTGTCAGCAATTTTATCGTATGCTTTTGGCAGAATTTCGGATTACAAAGAAAAACTGCACCATATTCTGGATACTAGCAAAGAGCATGCCATTATGATGCACGAACGGAATCAGGCATTGATTGAAAAGCAGAATGCAGATATACACGCCGCCACGCTCTCGGAAAGAAACCGCATTGCCAGAGAAATCCACGACAACGTCGGCCATATGCTGACGCGTTCTCTCCTGCAGGTCGGGGCACTGAAAGTCATTGCCCGTGATGATGCTTTAGATGAACCATTGACTGAGTTACAAAATACATTAAATACCGCTATGACAAATGTTCGCACAAGCGTCCACGATTTACACGACGACGCAATTGACTTAGAAAGTACCCTTTGGGAAATTATCGATGGGGTAAACACAACAAAAATATCCTTGGAATATGATGTAGAAGGAACGCTCCCAAATCCGATTAAATATGCCTTTATTGCGATTGTAAAAGAGGCGGTAAATAATATTCAAAAACACAGTAACGCAAAAAATGCTTTTATCCGAGTCTGTATGCATCCCGGATTTTACCTGCTCTCGATTGCTGACAACGGCACCAAAATTTCCACAACGGATTCCCGCGGAATCGGACTGAGCAATATGGAAGAACGGGTTCGTGCCTTAAATGGTGTAATACGATTTGATACGGAAAATGGATTTAAAATAACAATTATCATACGGAGGTAGTTATGAACATTATAATTGTAGATGACGACAAATTAGTTTCTTTATCCTTAAAGACCATTTTGGAAGCCTCAGGCGAGGTTAATGTCTGTGCCATCGGAAACTGTGGGGAGGAGGCTCTTTCTCTTTATCCGGAATTCAAACCGGATATTCTTTTAATGGATATCCGAATGGATGGAATGAGCGGACTGACTGCCGGAAAACAGATTCTTGAAACTTATCCGGATGCCAAAATTTTATTTCTCACTACGTTTTCGGATGATGAGTATATTGTGCGGGCACTCCGCATGGGTGCAAAAGGATATCTACTGAAACAGAATTTTGAAAGTATTCTTCCTGCCCTTCAGGCGGTTCAGAAAGGACAAACGGTATTTGGCGAAGAAATCACGGATAAAATTCCGGATTTAATTAATAAGACAACGGCGCAGAGAGACTTTGCCAAGTACGGCATCACAGAAAAAGAATATGCCATTATTGAACAAGTAGCAAATGGTCTCAACAATAAAGAAATTGCTGAGACCCTCTACTTAAGCGAAGGCACGGTCCGCAATTACCTCAGTTCCATTTTGGAAAAATTGGAATTACGCGACCGCACCCAGTTAGCTATTTTTTATTACCGGTAACTTTCTGCAAGTGCCTTAAATGCCGGCAGTGCTTTTTCAATCTGCTCAGTGCTTACACAGTAAGAAATACGGACAAAGCCCGGTGTTCCAAAGCTGTCTGCAGGAACTAACAACAGTTCATGCTCTTTTGCACGCTCAGAAAATGCATTCGCATCCTTTTCGAGTGCTTCAACAAAAAGATAGAACGCACCATCCGGTTTAATGCAGCGGTATCCATATTCCGTCAAAGCACGGTACAAGATGTCTCTGTTCTTTTCGTAAATCGAGATATCCGATGTTTGTCCAATGCATCGTGCTATAATTTTCTGGAACAGACTCGGCGCACACACAAATCCAAGGGCACGGCCTGCACCGCAAACTGCCGCATAAATCTGTTTCCAGTCTTTTGCTTTATCCGAAACCGCAATATAACCGATTCTTTCACCCGGTAAGGAAAGCGATTTGCTGTACGAATAGCAGACAATTGTGTTGTCATAGTAGTTCATAAGATACGGAACTTTTACATCCGAATAAACCAGTTCACGATATGGCTCGTCCGCAATTAAAAAGATTTCTTTTCCATATTCTTTCTGCTTCTTTTCCAATACGGCACAAACTTCTTTGATGCACTCCTCGGTAAGAACAACGCCGGATGGATTGTTTGGCGAGTTTAAAATAATTCCCTTTGTATGCTCTGTAATTGCATCTTCCAATAATTTGATATCAATCTGAAAATCTTCTTTTCTGCTTGGTACAACAACGAGTTTTGAGCCTGTCATTTCAACAAACACACGGTATTCCGGGAAAAATGGAGCAAAGGTGATAAACTCATCGTCCGGTTCTGCCAGTGCTTTTAATGAAATCGTGAGCGATGCGGCTGCTCCAACGGTAACATAAAAATTGTCCGCCGTAAGATTTGTGCCATGCTGCTCATTTACATAGGAGGCCAGTTTCTCACGAAGTGCTGCGTCACCCTGTGCCGATGTGTAACCATGCAAGGCAACCGGGTCTCCGTTTGTGAGCAAATCAATAGCTGCTTCTTTTACACATTCCGGTGCCGGAACACTCGGATTTCCAATACTGAAATCAAATACATTTTCTGCTCCGATTTCTGCCTTTCTCTTATTTCCATACTCAAACAAATCACGGATTACCGAGCGATTTGTTCCTAACTGCACCATTTTTTCTGATAACATATCTATGTACTCCTTTCAATTTTTACTTGGGTTAAAGCGGAATGCATGGTTGAGCGGACCACTTCCCTGTCCTAAATCCATTCCATCCGCCAATGCGCCTGATATATATTCTTTGGCTTTTATAACAGCATCTGTTAATTCACAGTTCTGCGCCAGATAAGAGGCAATCGCACTGGAAAGCGTACAGCCGGTTCCATGCGTATTTTCATTATCAATGCGCTTACTCTCAAGCCAATTTCCACCATCCGCCCCATAGAGGTAATCGTTTGCATCCTCAATGCTGTGACCGCCTTTGCATAAAACTGCTGTCTCATATTTGTTATAAAGTGCCTGCGCCGCCTGTTCCATTTTTTCTTTGGAATCAATCTTCGTTCCGGTAAGCACTTCAGTTTCCGGAATATTGGGTGTAATCACAGAAGCCATCGGCAAAAGTTCATTTTGCAGTGCCGCAACGGCGTCCTCTTCAATCAGCCTTGAACCGCTGGTCGAAACCATAACCGGGTCAACTACAATAAACTTTGGCTTGTAAAAAGACAACCGTTCCGCAATCACATGAATTAATTCCGCAGAAGCCACCATGCCGATTTTCACAGCATCCGGTTTTATGTCAGTAAAAACTGCGTCCAACTGCTTTTTTAAGAATTCAGGTGTTACTTCCATAATACCGCTTACTCCCATCGTGTTCTGCGCCGTCAATGCGGTAATGACACTCATGGCGTAAACACCATTCGCCATCATCGTCTTTAAATCTGCCTGTATTCCGGCTCCCCCACTACAATCACTTCCTGCTATCGTTGATGCCGTCCTCATCTGTCATTCCTCTCTTTCATTGCCTTTACTATTGTAGCGGAAAGGAAGGTTGTTTGTCAAATTTTTAGGGTTCCGTAATTCCGTAGAAAAGCTTTGCGTCTCGTGGGCGTTCTCACTAATTGAGTGCGTAACGGTATGGGCACTGAAACTACCAGTGCCACATACCG
>ENA-ORTT01002462-ORTT01002462.1-human-gut-metagenome-genome-assembly--contig:-NODE-2462-length-14285-cov-2.309838_pt1 | contig 14285 bp, 7 predicted proteins | sample MGYA00242074_ERZ509197 | MGnify/ENA primary metagenome ERZ509197 (study PRJEB26280, sample SAMEA2338789) | human gut metagenome | biome: human gut; feature: human-associated habitat; material: faeces...
AAGAGGTGCCAGGTTGAGTACAGACAGAAGAAAAGACAATGAGGATAATACGTTGGACGAGCTTGTGCAGAGTTCGTTCGGTCTCAGTGATGAGCAGATCCTGGATCGTTTATCGTTTAATTTCAGTATTGCGATTTATGATACAGATACGAACACGTTATATTACGTGGAGGCGGATTCCTGATATATGACTACAGACAAATATTTTTCAGGAGAAGCAGGATGGGTATTACAGGATGCATATTTTGTGATAAGAAAAATATAAAAAAAGAAAACAGAAAATAAGGAAAGAGATTGCAAAGTTTGATAGATGCACCGAAATTAGATTTTGCAGTCTCTTTTTATATGCGGTATAATTATTTCATGTGACAAAAAAATGGAAAAATACAAATTTCTGATATAAGAAATATTACAACACGAGAAAAGTAAATTTCTAAGGCAGCAAAATATCATAATGAAAAGAAATACTATGACGATGAAGGAGATAGAATAAATGGACGATTTTTTATATATCTTAAAATTGCAGTTAGAAGGTCGCTTAAGTGACGATCAGATCACCGATCAGATGCACATTTACGAGGATTACATTCAGGAGCAGGTAGCCGGTGGAAAGACTATGGAGCAAGTTATGCGGAAACTGGGTGATCCGGCGAAAGTTGCAGATATGATTGTAGAGCATTATGAAAAACTGGAAAAACAGCAGCAGCGCGAATCTATTGGAAATATGACAGCAGAGGAGATCAATGCGAATGTTCAGAATCCGGAGCATGGATTTCATGCGGAATTTATCGAGAATGAAGGATGGGATGTTCGTCTTGGAAAATTAAAACTCAATACCTGGTATGGAACACTGATCATTCTGGGTGCGGTACTTGGTATTTCGGTATTGATTTCTATAATAATGCAGTAGACCTTGCGTTAGATAAGGATTCTGCGATGTGCAGGAGAAGTATATAGTATATCGTGCGTTGCATTATGCACATTTTACAGCAAATATGCATAGGGGATTTTGGAATTGGCAGAAAAAGGAAAATCAGGGGAGAGCAGTAACGATGAAAAAGGCAGCTGGATATCTGGCGTTATTTAGTACCATATCAGCATTAAGTCTGAGCGGATGTGGAACTGCGACGAAACAGGAGGCAGATTCCGAAACAAAAGCGGATACATATGTGACCTTGAGGGCGATCACTGTTGGAACTATGCCGGAAAATGGAATGGATGAATTTTACGAAGAATTGGATGATATGACAGAAGAACTGGGATGTCATCTGCGGTTTGACTATATTCCATGGGGAGATGAACGTTCACAGATCAATATGGCGATTGCTTCCGGTGAGTATGATTTTATCTCAAATGGTAATTTTTCGGATTATTATCAGCAGGCAGCAAAAGGTGCATTTTTGAATCTGAATCAATATCGTGATTTGGTGCCGGATCTGTTTTCACATTATGAGGATTATCGGGCGGATTTCCTGACCAATTTGGAGTGGAACGGTGGCTTGTATGGAATTCCGCAGTTTAAGTCAGATTCCATCAGTGATACCGGTGGTGGATTTTTTTATCGAAGTGATTTATTGAAGGACTGGAATCTTCCGGAAGTGACAGATTTCGAGAGTATGCAGAATTATCTGTATGCCGCGAAAGCTGATCCAAGGTATGAAAACGCTTCATTGATTACAGATAATCGGGTATGGACTGCTCTGTGGCCGATTTTTAACAAAGAATATCAGGAGATTGAATCAATTCATACCATGCCGTATGCGGTGGTGGATGCCACAGATGGGAAAACCGTGGTGAGCCGTTTTGAGACAGAGGAATTTCGACAGATTCTGGATGTGGTGCATCAGTGGTATCAGGATGGAATCCTGAATCCTGGTATTTTAGCTTCCTCAGATAATGAGGGTATGACGGCTCTTGAAATGTTGCTTGGGGATGAAAAACCGTGTGAGACAAATGCACCGATTTGGTCTGTAAATAATACCTATGTACCAGTTTTGTATGAAAAGCATCCGGAGTGGGAATATGGATTTTTCGATTATGATCTGTACAGTGGAAATATCACAAAAACAAGAAGTGGAAAGGAATTGTCCTGTATTTCCGTGTCTGCGAAGTGCCAGAATCCGGAAATGGCAGTAAAGATTCTGGAAAAACTGCATACAGATCAGGATTTCTATAACCTGATATCTTATGGGGTGGAAGGGATTCATTATCAAAAAAAAGACGGTGAGATCTCACATGAAGAAATTGCAAGTAAAGACGCTTTTTCCTATTGGGTAGGAAGCCCGGATCATACGCTGGAGCTGCCGAAATATATTGAGTATAAGCAGTGGGCACAGGTATATACAGATTTGCAAAAGCGGCAGCAGGAAGTAGAAAAAACTGCACCGGACAATCCGCTCATTGATTTTACCTGGGAAGATGATGGATTAAAGGCGATTGAAAGTCGGCTGGAGGAAGTACGCAAGGACTATCTGCTGCCGTTATGTTGTGGCGTGTCGGATGATATTGATGCAGATTATCAGACGGCAATTGACAAGCTGTACGAGGCAGGATTGCAGGAATATCTGGATATTTTGCAGCAACAGCTGGATCAGTATTGGGAGGAACGATCATGAAGCTTTTGATTGTGGACGATGATGTGTATACAAGGGAAGGACTTGCGGAGAACATTCCATGGGAATTATATGGAATCGAAGAAGTAATGCAGGCAGAAAATGGCAAAGAGGCTCTGCACACCGTGTCATGGTATCTGCCGGATCTGATCATTACAGACATTCGTATGCCGCAGAAAAATGGCATTGATTTTTGCAAAGAAGCAATTCGTTTGGTGCCGGAGTGCAAGATTATATTTATCACGGGATATATGCAGACAAAGTATCTAAAGGATGCCATTGATCTGTCGGCAGTGGCTTTTATTGAAAAACCGATTCAGCCGGAGGCAGTTTTGGAGGCATTGGAAAAAGCAGTAGGAAAAATCCGCAGACAGCAGGAAACAGTACAATTGCAGAAAGAAAATATTTCCTATCAGAAGACAAGATTTTTGCACTTATTACAGCAGAAAAACATAGCGGAAGAACTGTTGGAAGAAATCTGCCAGAATTGCGGATTTGTATGTGCCAGAGATGAGAAATATCTGTGTGTAGAAATCCGATTTGAGAATGAAATGACAGAGTTGGAGCAGTGCAGGGAGCAGCTGGAACAATATCTGGCAGACAGTACGGATTTCCTGTTGTTGGATTTGATGCCGGAATCAGAGGCTGCTACTACTTCCGTTGCAGTTGTGGCATGCGGAGCAAAGCGGCAGCAGGAGATTCGCCGTAAGCTGCATCAGTTTGTGGCAAAATACCCGGAGTATACCGTTGCGGTGGGATATTTTGTGGAGCGGTTATCAGAGGTGTACAACAGCAGCCGCATGGCACAATTTGCCATGGAGCAGGGATTTTTTCAGCCGGAAGTACATTATCTGGAGTTGCAGCGTCTGGTAAAACACGAATTTATCGATCCGGGAATTTATCAGGTGTTTCTTCAGACTTACCGGGAAAATCCGTGGCGTGTCCGTGACTGGTATTGGGAGCAGCTGGAACAATTTTGCGCGCAGAAGGATGTAATACCGGAAGGTGCACAGCTTATTTCACTGACAAAAACCTTTGCCAGTCAGATTTTGAAGGATTATCCGGAAAGCCTGAAAAATGCAGGACTGGAGACAGTGGAGCATTATATGGAATATTTGTCAGGCAGCAGGCACATTCAGGAGTTGAAAAAACGGTTTTATCAGTTGCTGCAGGGAATGGAACAGTGTCTGGAGAAACAGAAAGGATACAGCCGGGTGGTCAGTGATATCCGTACCTATTGCAGTCAGCATCTGTCAGACAGTGCCCTTGGCGGTCAGATGATCACAGATCATTTTGGGTTGTCTGCGACGTATCTGAACCAGCTTTTTAAGCAGGAACTTGGCATGACAATCAAGCAGTATATCAGTGAGATGCGTATGGAACGTGCGGAGCAATTGCTGGCGCAGACTTATGAGACGGTGGATGAGATCGCGGCAAAATGCGGTTATTCCAACGGAAACTATTTTGCAAAAGCATTCCGGGAAAACCGGAAAATGTCACCGACGGATTATAGAAAGATGATGGAGAAACGTTATGAAACAAAAGGAACAACGTAAACTGTCATTTTTTTATCATTGGAAACTGTCAAAGAAGCTACTGTTGCTCTTTTTCGGAATCGGTATTCTGCCGATCACGGTCATTTTTGGCATTACGCTGTATCGAATGGTGCAAAATTCCAGTCAGATGCAGCGCTACACCATGGATAAGAACTTTGACCGGACGGAACAGACTATGGATAATATTCAGGATCGTATTGGACGTATCGGTTCGCTGGTTACGGTGTCGGATCTGGTAGGCGATGCTTTGCGCAGCGATGTCAGCGACGATCTGGTGCAAGAATTGCAGAAATTTGATGCGTTGTCGGATTATACCTATCAGCTGGAATTGAGTTCCGATGATATTTCTATTTTATATTATATTCCAGAAAAATTTTTGATTTCACAAAGCGGAAATGCCTGCTATCGACCGTTAAATGATCTGACTAAATGGAATGTGGATGCTGGAAATCTGGAAAAAACAGCAGGGGCTTCCTGGAGGATTGTACACGAAAAGAACCGTTATGGACAGAAGAAAAGATATCTGGCAAACTTTCGGCCACTCTGGAATACAGAACAGTATTCAGAACTGCTTGGAATTGTAGCAGTCATGATTCCGGTGGATGCCGTTAGAAACAGTATGAATGGAATGATGGATCAGCAGACGTTGTATCTGCTGGATGAAAACGATACGATACTTTTATCTGGTGGGAGCAAAAAAATATCGGAGGAACGTCTGCCAAAATTGGATGGGACATCCGCTGATACTCATATGGAAAATGGTGCGTGGCTTGTGCGCAATAAAAAACTGGAAGAAGGCGGTATAGCGCTGGTCTCCATTGTCCCGCGGTACATTCTGATGCAGAAATCAGGAAAAATCATCCGGGAAATGTTCATTTTTTATGTTGTAGTCTGTGGGATTTCCTTCGTGTTGCTGCAGTTTGGAGCCAGACCGTTTCTGGAACGTATCCGCAAGTTGGATACTAGCATGGAAGCGGTAGATCAGGGCATATTGGAACCAATTTCAGTGCCGGAATGCAGAGACGAACTTGGCAGATTGACGCAGCGTTACAACAAAATGGTGGAGCAGATTCAACATTTGCTGGAGGAACAGTATGTGCTTGGTAAAGAAAAATCAGAGGCACAGCTTTATGCCTTGCAGGCGCAGATCAGTCCGCACTTTTTGTATAATACGCTGGACATGATGAACTGGATGGCAGTAAAAGGTGAGACAGACAATATCCGAAGCGTACTGTCTGCCATGTCCCGCTTTTACCGGATGGTTTTGAGCCGTGGTGCGTATATCATTACTATTGGTGAGGAAATCCGGATGTGTCAGGCATATATGGAAATTCAGGTAATGCGAAAAAAGAAAAAACTACAGTTTTTATTGGAGGTTGACGAAGCCGTTTTTCCATATTTGATTCCGAAGATTACGTTGCAGCCACTTCTGGAAAACGCAGTCAGTCATGGGATTGATGAAAAAGACGACGGACGTGGAATGGTACGTCTTTCCGGAAGATTAGAGGGAGATGAAATTATCCTTCAAGTGCAGGATGATGGCGTGGGTATGGATCCCAAAAGGCTGGATGAGATGTCGTCGGATGACGGTAAGACACACTATGGTTTATCCAATGTAAAAACACGTTTGATGATTTTTTATGAGAAAAATGCAGAGGTAACCTGCATCAGTGCACCGGGAATCGGAACTACCATTACGCTGAAATTCCCGAAAAAAGAGGACATGGAAGAATACAACGGGTAAAAATTAAAACAGACAGGTAATTTCTGAAAGTACATGGAAGAAAATGCAAACTTCCATGTGCTTTTTTTGTTTGAAAAATGGCAGAAAATACAAAAAAAGTCCTCTTAAATTGTGCATATTCCATGGAATATAATAAAACCAGAAAGAAACACAGAACAGAAAATGGAAGAAAACGTAAAAAACTGTGTGGGATAGAAGTATAATAAAAAATCAGAGTTGTTACAATCAGATTATGTAAATGCTGAAGATGAAAACGAATATTTGTGAGCAGCAAATGGAAAGCGAATGAGAGACAGGTATTCGTCTTTGGAGGAATTATGAAGAATCATCTGGAAAAAGAAAATGTGGAATTTCGCTATTATGAAATACCACAGGGAATGCCGGTTTTGCCGCTGCTTGGAGAAAAATGGATTACCCGCTATGGAGCAGATCCCATGCATTTTCACAATTATCTGGAACTTGGATATTGCTATTCGGGAAAAGGTATCATGCATCTTGGAGATCAACTTGTACCGTATCGGGCGGGAACCGTTATAGTAATTCCGAGAAACTTTCCACACCGGACGGAAGGAGAGGATAGTAATCTGCAAAAGTGGGAATATCTGTATGTGGACAGTGAAAAATTCCTGAAAGAGCAGTTTCTCAATAGAGGTCGGATGGCAGAGAAATTAATTGCACGGCTGCACAGTCGAATGTTTGTGATCACAAAAGAGATGGATCTGAAAGTTGGAAAGCAGATGTTGATCCTGCTGGATGAACTGCGGGAAAAGAAAGAGTTTTATGCGGATGCTGTAAATGGAGAATTGTTGTCCCTGATTTTAATGATCGTTCGGTTTAATCCGGGAGACCGGGAACAGGAACCGATGACGTATCACAATCGATATCTGGCAGACATTTTAAAAACCGTGGAGTACATGGATGCAAATTATAAAGAAGAAATCCGCATTGAGGACTTGACGCAGCTCAGCCATTTAAGCGAGACACATTTCCGGAGAAAGTTCAGCGAATATATGAAAATCACACCGGGAGAGTATATCAACCTGCTTCGGGTAAAAAAAGCATGTGAGCTGCTTCGTTATACGGATTGCAGTATCGGTGATGTGGGAATCCAGGCAGGATTTCGGACAGACAGTGCATTTATAAGAAATTTCCGTAAATTTGTCGGAACGACACCAAGAGAATGGCGCAAACAATCGGGAAAAGAAATTGATAATCCGATGAATTATAACATTCCCGTGTTGAAAGGATGGTGAAAAGAGGAACAGGAAAGTGATTTTACCGAAAGAAGAAAGTTCTATATTTTTGGTATAGACAGTATAGGCGGAGGAGAAAAGCCGTATGAGTTAAGAAAAAGGAGGAGAACCATGAATAAAAATCGTAAGAGATATTCAAAGAAAACAGGGTTAAGAGCAATGGCATTTTCTATGGCTGCGGCAATGGCAGTCACTCTGTATCCGATTCCGGCATTTGCCGTGGAAAACGGACAGGCAGCAGAGCAGATACAGGTACAGGCAAACCATAGCCAACAGCGCAATGGCCAGAAGAAAAAGGGGAGACAGGGGGGAAACCAGTGATCCCAACTGACATACAGACAGAGCAACTCCTCCGCTTATGGCCAATGCCAATACGGGTTTGATAATCCAGTCCGCAATCGTAGCAGATTCAGACGTGCTGAAATCTGCACAGTATCAGGAGTCTACAAAGTATGAGTTAAAAGTAAACGGAACACCGGTTTCTGTTTACAAATATCAGAAACAGACAGATCCGGGAAGTTATTATCATATGGACATCGCAAGATTTTCTTCCGATGATGCAGAACCGGTTTTTGAGATAACCATGAAAGATGGGTCAACTATTGACAGTATCTATGTATCACCAGAAAGATATTATCCGGAAGATTCCTTTGAAATCAGTGCAGATAAGAAAACTGTAAAATTTAAAATGTCAGCGGGATTACGTTACTGTATTGTAAATATCAATGGCAGCATCAATGATACCAATGGTAAACCTCAGCTTGCAATTATCAATGATGCGACAGAAACCGACAAACCGGATGTGACAGCAGAAAATGTACTGAACTTTAAGGATTTTGCAGAAAAATATCTACAGGAGCATCCGATTACGGATAACGTAGGCGAAGTTTGCACAGAGGCAGGTACGGTTACAGATACATCTATGAATGATGGAAAAGAGTACACCTGGTCCTACGGGGAAGGAACATATGTGGCTTATGATACAAAAGAGGTTATGTTCCCGAACAAACGTGTTCGTCAGAAAAATGATGTATCAGAAGCATTTCAGGCAGCACTGGAAGAAGTGAAAAACAGTGATACACTGGATACGATTTATTTTCCGGCAGGTACATATCTCTGGTCCGGTCTGTCCATTAAAAATTGGGACGGAGATGGAAAAGACGGAAAGCTGAATATCTATCTGGATGAAGATGCATTGCTTGTAAACCGTCTGCAGGAGTGTACACAGGCGATGGAACCAGCGATCGGCATCTGGGATTCGTCCAATATTACTATTTCCGGACGGGGCATACTTGATGGTCAGGGAACTTATAACTACAGCTGGGACAAATCGGATGCGGAACTGAGCCCTCATCAGGGTGGAAGTATGGTAGTTCGTTCTCAGAATATTACGTTCAATGATACTTATGTCAGAGATGTAAAACAGTGGAACTGGGAATGCCACACGGTAAAAAACATCAATTATAATAACATCAAAGGTCTGAGCCCATTTCAGCATGCCTGGGTGGATGGACTGGATCTGACAAGCGGACAGGGAATTCATTTAAATGGTGCAATTACCATGGGCAATGATGACACCTTTGCATCTGGACACTATAATCCAAGTAATGAATTCCCGCAGAGACGTCTGAAGACGAAAGATTTAAACAATCTGTCTACGGAAGATCAGAACATTGCAGCAGCAGCGGCAATTTACAACAAAGACAGACTGCAGTGGGATACAGACGATACAACAGATGTAAATATCAGCAATACACTGGGCTGGAGTACCTTTGCCAATGCAGTCCGACTGGGACACAATACACAAAGCTATCAGATGCGTGATTATACATTTAATAATGTCAATACATTGCATGTTACAGGTTATGGATCGAATGGTGGCGGCGGTGCACTGAGTATTCAGAACGGTACAAATGGCTCTACTCCAAATTATGAAAATCTGATATTTAATAATTGTTCCTTTACGGCAAATAACGGAAACAATGTTGCAAATATTCCGAATGGAAACGACCTCAATCAGTTTAATCCGAAGAACGTTACCTTTAAGGATTGCTGGTTTAAAGATGCGGATACACCGTTTTCATTCAAAAATATTGACAATGTAACGATTGATAATCTGTATCTGGGCGGAAAACTGGTAGAGTATGATTCACAGGTTGATCTGACCGTTGCAGACAGCGTGAAAAACTTTACATTCCTTGCAAACGGTGAAAATATTAAGAAAAATGCGGCACCGGTATTTGAAAATCTGGAAGGTGAACCATTTAACCTTAAGGCTGGTGAAACAGTAGCTTTCCAGTTGAAAGCAACCGATCCGGAAGAACAAAACGTGACATTATCTGTTGTCAGTGCACTTCCGAAAGGTGCATCATTTGATGCTGAAAATGGCACATTTACATGGGAAACCTCTGACAGTGACAGTGGACGGAAAGAAATTACATTTAAAGCAGTGGATGAGTATGGTGCTTCTACACAGAAAACCGTTACGATTAATATTGAAGAAGGCATCGTAAAGGCTGTGAATATTGCAGCAGCAGAAGATACTTATCTGGCAGGTTGGAAAACAGAAAAGAATAATACTTATTCAGATAATGAATATCTGCGTGTTCTCCGAATGACGGGTGCAAAGACCGATCAGGAAAAATATGGATTATTTGGTGAAAAGATAACAAGTACTTCTGATGGAAATGATGCAAAAATCAGCGTTTTAAAATTTGATGTATCAGATTTGAAAAAGGATATCAAAAATCTTGATAAAGCAGAATTGGAGCTGACATTGATCAATCGACGCAGCAACAATGCAATTGGAACAGATCGGCTGATGGTTGTTCCTGCGCCCGGAGAATGGGATGCAAAGACAGTAACATGGAATACACATCCGGAGTGGAATACAGAAAATGTTGCATATTCAGAAGCATTTCAGATTGATAAAAACAGTGAAGTGAAGAACAACATCGGTATTACAGCTTCCAGCTATGATGGAACAAAAGCAACTGTGGATGTAACAGAGTTCATTAAAAATATGGACGATTCTGAAAACATCCTTTCTCTGGCAGTATGTGATGAAAACGGTTATGAATTGGCATTTGCAAGTACCGAAGGGGCAAAACAACTGGATGCAGAGAAGAAAGCTGCTCCTGTTATTCATGCGACTGTGAAAAAGGTTATCGGAAAAGATGCAGAAATATCCAGAACCGTTGTATCACAGGATACATTTGCAGGCAGCTGGAGCGGAGATCAGGCAACAGATTTTGGTGCAAAGAATTTCCTGCGTACTTCCTATGGAACAGATTCTAAAGGAACATTGGGAACAGCAGGCGGAAGAGATAATAAAGTCACATATCTGAAATTTGACGTGTCACAGATTGATCTTACACAGGTTGAACGTGTAAAATTGCAGATGACTCTACTGGGGGTACGTTATAATGAAGCTGCAAACCTGGATGCACAGCTTCAGATTGCCATGGCAGAAAATACAGACTGGACAGAAGATACTCTGAACTGGAAAAATAAACCGGCAATTTTGGATGCAAATGGGGTAATTACTTCAGAAGAATTTAATCTTGGAACTGTTGTAAGTAATGATCCGGGACAGATCAGTACACCAAATGGTACGGTAGCAACAGCAGATGTTACTTCATTTGTTGCGGCAGCAAAAGCAGCCGGACAGGACAGTATTACACTGGTTGTAAATATGGCTGGTAAATCAGTCGATAGAGCAAATCGTATTTTCTTTGTAAGTAAAGAAGGTGCAGCATCTTACGCAAATGCAGAAAATATGGCTCCGGCACTGGTAAGTACAAAGACAGTAGCCGTTTCCGGAATCAAAGTAAGTGCACCGACAAAGACAGTATATGATCTGGGAGAATCACTTGATACAACCGGTATGACAGTTACCGCTTCCTATGAAGATGGAACAGAAGGAACCGTCAATCTGTCAAAAGTGATCATAACTGGTTTTGACAGCAGTAAAGTAACAGAGAAACAGACAGTTACTGTAAAATATGCAGGACAGACAGCTACATTTGATGTAGAGATCAGAGATTTTACATTAGAAAATGCCAAAGAAGAAGCCGTGAAAGCAGTAACTGACAAAGCTACCGCTATCACAGCAGAAATTGAAAAACTGGCAAACTTAAGTGCAGATCAGAAAGCTGTATACGAAGCAGACGTTGAATCTGCAGTAGCAGCAGCAAAGGAAGCAATCAATGCAGCAACAACGACTGAAGAAGTAGCAGAGGCACAGAATGCAGCAGAAACTTTTCAGGACAAAGTGTTTTCCGATGCAAAAGATGCTGACAAGAAAGCAGAACCGACACCTACACCAGAACCAAAGCCGGTACACAAAGACGGACTTTCTGATGAGAAAGATGCAGATGGAAACTGGTACTACTACAAAGATAACAAGATTGCAACAAATGTAACTACCGTAGCGAAAAACAAAAACGGCTGGTGGTATATCCGTGGAGGAAAAGTTGACTTTGGTTATAATGGAAATATAAAATGGAACGGTACAGATTGTTATGTCGCAAATGGAAAAGTGACCATGAGTGGTGTAAGTGTACAGATTTCATCCCGAGCAGCTTATGCATCCAGTGATACAAACTGGTTGATCGTAACGGATACATCTGCTTGTAAAGTTGCTATTTTTGCAGGCTCAAAGGGAAACTGGTCTACCGTGAAATATATTTCGTGCAGTCCGGGCAAACCTTCCACTCCGACCGTCAAAGGAGAATTTAAAGTAACTGGTCGTGGTTTATCTTTTGGTAAACCAAGCTATGATTGCTGGTATTATACACAGTTTTATGGAGATTATCTGTTCCATTCTGTAATTTACAATAAAGGAAGTAAGACAAGTATTCAGGATGGACGTTTGGGAATGCAGTTATCTCATGGATGTGTCAGATTAAATATCAATGATGCAAAATGGATTTATGATAACATCCCAAATGGAACAAAAGTTATTGTATTCTAATATTCCAATTATAAAAATAGGGATTTCAGTTTATGCTGAAATCTCTGTTTTTTTTAGTGGAAAACCTTGAACATTAAAAAAAAATATCCTATAATATAAAATTAGCTTATAAATAATTAGTTGGATAAATAAATGAGAAAGGAAAGACGGAAAGAGATGAGAAAATGGAAAAAACATATGTCAGCTCTGATCTGTTGTATCATGATCCTTGCTCTTGGCGCAGGCAATGTGTATGCAGCAGAAGTTTCTGATGTTTCTCAAAATGTAGAGGTAACAGAAGAGAACTTATCTAATCATATGGAAGAAGATGTGAATGAAAATGCTTCAGCGCAGGAAGCAGAAAATGAAGTAGAAACTGAAACAGAAGATCAGGATTGTGATTCTCAGATAGAAAATCAGAGTACAGCAGAGTCTGAAGCGGTAACAGACCGAAGTTTGAAAGATTTGATGGATGATATTAAAGATGACATCAATGATAATAAAAAGATAAAAACAGACAGTCTTCCGGATCTAAGTTATGATGACAGATATTCGATTCGTTCTGAAGAACAATATAATGATTATATGATAACAGATGTTAAGACAGAGGAAAGTAAATCAAATCCGGTTACAAACGGAGTTGTACAAACGGAATTGAATGATTCTGTTTTAACAAAAATGGATGATGAAACAGTTGTGGCAAGTGGCGTTGGTACAGCAACGATAGTGTTAGAGCCAAAAGAAGACACAGAGACAGAATATGATGAGATTGACCTTAAGGTTACGGTTGTTCCTGCAAAACTGACAATCATGTATTTAATGGGACAGAGTAATATGGAAGGAATGTGTTCTTCTAATACGGGGTATCAGTTAAATAATTCGGTTGCCTGTAAGGAAGGTACTGTATATTCTACCTATGCACCAACCGTATCCAGCTGGGCAAAAAATATTACCGGTATTAATTTTTCAAACATGTGTGATGCAGGAAATGCGTCTAATTTTGTTGCAGGATCATTAAGTGCGGATACTTCGGTATCTGGTAAAAAGCTGGAATATGAGTTAAATGCATTGACGACAGCAGGAAATGGAAAAACTGGACCAGATAGTGCACTGGCTTATAAATGGAATGAACTGACCGGGGAAAAAGTATGGACGGTAAATGTGGCATGGAGTGGATCTGCGATTGCAAGCTGGCAGCCGGGGCAGAGCAATTATGAGCGTGCTATGGCAGTTAGTAAGCTGGCACAGAAGGTATATCAGGCGGAAATTAATGCAGGACATTATACGGCAGGGAAACGTCTGATGTTCTGGTTACAGGGAGAAACGGAGGATCATTATCGTACAGCAGATGATTATTATGCTGTTTTTTCTAACATGTATCGTAACATTACAAATAATTTAGCAATAGATAAATGCGGTATTATCATGCTGCGTTCTTCTGTTGGAACACGTGAGTACGAAGATGAGCTGATGATGACAGGTCCGCGTGCAGCTCAATATGGCATTGGCGGCAGTTCAAAATTCAACAATGTTTATGTAGTGACGAATGATAATGAAAATTGGGTAACAGATTCTGGAGTAAAAAATTATTTTTCTAAATATAATGGAACCTTCGATTATCCGATCCGCAATCTTTCGAGTAAAGTACCAACTGCGATCGCAGATGTGCATTATGATATTCATTATTCGCAGATTGGACATAATGAGAATGGACTGATGGCCGCGGAAGGAATGTATCAGGTAATTGAAGGTAAGGTAAATCACGCAAGTGTCACATGGAAAGACAGTAATGGAAAAAATATTACGCAGGCTTATGTACGACAGAACCATGAGACAACCGTAGTAGGTGTTACGACACCGGTTTATGGGGCAAAAAAAGTTTCTTATCATACAGCAGGAAATATTTTCTATAATTCAGAAACAGGAGTTTTAAAAGGGTTTCAAAAAGGCAGTAATGGAACCATATATGCAACGTCAGGAGATAAAATCCAGGTCAATGTATTAGATGAATGGGATTATTCGGCAGAACTTGGAACGAATTTTACTGGCTTACATAAAGATGAGAATGGTACCTGGGTGTATGTCAGAAATGGTAAAGTGGATTTCGGCTATACCGGATTTGTCAAGAATGAAAATGGCTGGTGGTATGTGGAAAATGGAGTTATT
>ENA-ORTT01002465-ORTT01002465.1-human-gut-metagenome-genome-assembly--contig:-NODE-2465-length-14275-cov-7.162307_pt1 | contig 14275 bp, 11 predicted proteins | sample MGYA00242074_ERZ509197 | MGnify/ENA primary metagenome ERZ509197 (study PRJEB26280, sample SAMEA2338789) | human gut metagenome | biome: human gut; feature: human-associated habitat; material: faeces...
CGGCGGAACGCTCGATCTTGAACGCCTTGATGAAGCGGGTGTTCGGCAGGTGCGGGCCGCGGCACAGGTCCTTCCAGACGGTGTTGCCCTCGCGGTCCACGTTGTCGTACATGCTCAGCTCGGCCTGGCTGACCTCGGTGGCGGCCTCGGGGTCGAGCGCGGCCTCCTTGTCTCCGATCAGTTCGAGCTTGTACGGCTGGTCGGCCTCCTCGGCGCGGGCCTCCTCTTCGGTGACCGCGCGACGGCGGAACGACTGCGCGGACTTGATGATCCGCTGCATGCGCTTCTCGATCTCCTTGAGATCCTCCGGGGTGAACGGATCCTTGACGTCGAAGTCGTAGTAGAAGCCGTTCTTGATGACCGGACCGATGCCCAGCTTGGCGTCCGGGCGGATCTCCTGGACCGCCTGGGCCATGACATGCGTGGCCGAATGGCGCATGATGGCCAGACCATCCTCGCTGTCGAGGGTGATCGGTTCGACCACGTCGCCGTCGTGCAGCGGCGTGTACAGGTCGCGGGGTTCGCCGTTCAGACGCACGGCGATGATGTCCTTGTTCTCGGCGAACAGTTCGGTTCCGGTGAGGCTTGCATCCACCTCCTTCCGTTCGTCGTTGATCGTGATGGAGATGGTTTGTTCAGCCATGGGATGTCCTTTGCTATCGGGGTCCGCGGTACCAATGTGCAGACCTGGACTGTGGTGTTGACAGCACACACGATAGGGGGCGCGTGCGACAAGGCATGTCCCGGGGCGGCCGGTCGCGTTCCGACGTCATGTTGGTATGGTTCTGTCCGATGATCTCCGCGGTGCGTATGGTGTCGGAACCTGGGCCTCGGCGTTGGTCGGGGTTGGGTATGGCGGCGTGAGACGGATGGCTGGTGCCGTTCGGATGACCGCCGTGTCGGAGAATCGGGAAGGATGTGGGTGGGCGATACAAGATTCGAACTTGTGACCCCTTCCGTGTCAGGGAAGTGCGCTACCTCTGCGCCAACCGCCCGGGTCTGCGTGCCGACCGGCCGAATCGCTTCAGCCAGCCGAATCTGCGAGCGGACAACGGGACTCGGACCCGCGGTCTCAACCTTGGCAAGGTTGCGCTTTACCAACTAAGCTATGTCCGCAATGTCACCTTGACAGGCAACAGGGGAATACATTACCCGACCGCCTGTACAAACAGGACAAAAATCGCGACACGCCTGAAATTCCGCGGAATCGGTCACCGCTCTTTGTTGCTGACGGGCAGCCCCCCCCCAAAAAAATGGCATTTATGAACAGCAGGTTGCACACACCGAACGCCACGGTGTTGGCCCGCGTGCCCTTGTAGATGCCCCAACTCATCACCGTCATCGGGCTCATCCATGCCAGCGGGAGCAACGTCCATCCCAACGCGACCATCGAGATGATGTTGAGGATGAATGCAGCGAGACGCAGGTTGCGGTCGCCATTCGTCATCGGGTACGCGCCCGGCGAATACGGTTGCCGTCCGGCGTCACCTGCTGCGCCGGCGCGAAATCACCGGTCCATTCCTCGCCATCCCACCAACGCATCAGCGAGGGATCGCCCGATGGGTCCGGATACCAGCCCGGCGGCATGTTCATGATTGCTCCCGTCCGGCTCGGGCCACTTCGCTCCGGCTCATGCCGCTCGCCTGTATCTCGCCCGCGCCTCGCCTATTCCGCCCGTCACCTTCATCGGCCACGAATCACCGCGCCGCGCCACCGAAGGCGCGATACTGGCAAACCTGCCCCCATCGTACAGCCCCGGCCACGCGCGACGCACATAATGCGACATCATCGCGCCGCATGCTCGGTGTCCCTCCCCGACCCCTCCGCCCCCCCCCCGAATGCCGCCTGTCGCGCGGTTTTTGTACCACGCTGAGAGTATTCAAGAGAGTATGACAGTAAATTCCTCGACCATGGTCAAAGAGTTCACCAATCCGCTGAAGGAACCGATCGACGACGATATCAACCTGTTTGATTTCCTTGACCGCCGCGCCCAGCGCGACCCGGACGGCTCGACCGTCGAATACAAGGCGGACGGCGGCTGGAAGTCGTTCTCCGCGACGCAATTCCGCGACCTGGTGATCGCCTTGGGCAAGGGTCTGATCGGCTTGGGTGTGAAGAAGGGCGACGCCGTGTCAATCGTGTCGCGTACGCGCTGGGAATGGACCGCGCTCGACATGGCCATCATGGCGGTCGGGGCGCTCACCGTCCCGGTTTACGAGACGAATTCCGACGCTCAGGTAAGCTGGATCTTCAACGATTCGCAGGCCACGATCGCGTTCGCCGAGGACGACGGGCAGCGCGACAAGATCGAATCCATCCACGATGAGGTGCAGTCGCTGCGCAAGGTGTTCGTGATCGATGCCGGCGCGCTCGAAGCCTTGCAGGCGTATGGCAAGGAAGTGAGCGACGAGGAGTTCTGGGCGCGCAAGAACGACGCCCACGGCGACGACCTCGCGACGATCGTCTACACGTCCGGCTCCACCGGCACCCCCAAGGGCGTGGAGCTGTCGCACCGCAATCTGGCGTTCCTGTGCCTGTCGGCCATGCAGTACATGCCCCGCGCCTGCGCGTGGCCCGACCGCCGTCTGCTGCTGTTCCTGCCGCTGAGCCACGTGTTCGCGCGGTTCATGGAGCTGCTGAGCTTCTGCGGCACGCTGACGTTGGGACTGAGTTCCGATATGAAGACGATCGTCAAGGATTTCGAGTCGTTCGGCCCGACGCTGCTGCTGGCGGTGCCTCGCGTGTTCGAGAAGGTGTATAACGCAGCGTCGCAGCGCGCCGGCAAGGGCATCGCCGGCAAGATGTTCCTGCGTGCGGCGAACGTGGCGCGGGATTGGTCGAAGGCCGAGCAGGCCGGCGAGAAACTGCCGTGGCGGGGGCGCCTCGCCCACGGGTTCTACGAGTTGGTGGTGTACAAGAAGATCCGCACGATTTTCGGCCCGAACGCCGACTTCGCCATCACCGGCGGCGCCCCGATGGACGCCAACCTTTCGCACTTCTTCAACGGCATCGGCATGCCGCTGCTTGAGGGCTACGGCATGACGGAGACCTGCGGGCCGGTGTGCGTGAGCCTGCCGGAGAACAATCGGATCGGCACGATCGGCATGCCGATGAGCGGCGTCACCGCGGGTATCGCGGACGACGGCGAACTGTGCGTACGCGGCCATCTGGTCTGCCGCGGATACCACAACCATCCCGATGTGACCGCCGAGCAGATCGTCGACGGCTGGCTGCACACCGGCGATCTGGGCGACATCGACGAGGACGGCTTCATTTCGATCACCGGCCGCAAGAAGGATCTGATCATCACCGCCGGCGGCAAGAACGTCTCCCCCGGCCTGTTGGAGGCCGCCGTGATGACATCGCCGGTTGTGAACCAGTGCCTGGTCATCGGCGACCGGAAGCCGTTCGTGGCCGCGCTGGTCACGTTGGATCTCGCCGATGCGAACGCGTGGCTGAAATCACAGGGCGCTCAGGAGGAGTCCGACCTGGCGTCGCTGGCCCGCAATCCGATCGTGCACACCGAAGTCGAGCGTGCGGTGAATCAGGCCAATGAGGGCGTGTCTCGCGCCGAGTCGATCCGCAAGTTCGAGATTCTGCCCGACGAGTTCACACAAGACAACGGCATGCTGACGGCCAGCCTGAAGACCCGCCGCGCGCAGATCGTCGCGCACTACCGAGAACTGATCGACACTGTGATCTACGTGCCGAAGAAGAAGTAGGCTCACCCGGCCTGCAGTCGCCACGTTGTTTCCTGTTTGCTTGTTCCAGTGTTCGCGCATGCGGTTGCTGTTGGCCGCTCCCGCTTTGCGGTTGCAGCTCGCGTGTTCGGGTCCGTTGTATCCGTCGCGCCGGTCGTTATGTCCGAGGTCCCGTGCTTGGCCGCGGGTGACGGGCAGGTGGCAGTGGGTGTATGAGCATCCACGTAGTGCCATTTATTGTTTGCCTAGTCCTGCGGTCGTTAAGATTCACTGCGTGTCGCGTGTTCTCGGACTGCATATCTCTCGGCGTCAAGCAGGTCGCCGAACGCCTCGGCATAACCAGTGGCGGCCTGCTCAACCTCAAGCTCCCCGAACCCGACGCCATGATAGGCCGCACGCGCGGCTGGCTCCCGGAGACGATAGACGGATGGAACGCGAAGCGTCCCGGTCGGGGCGTCGGCGGAGGCAGACCCCGAAAAAAACAAGTGACTGGCATACGCGGTTGGCTTCGAACCAACGACCTGCGGTTTTGGAGACCGCCGCTCTACGTCTGGTGCGCACCAAGCGGTATATGCGGCGTTCGGCGCGCCGCGGCGACCGAAATCGTCTGTGCATCAACACTAACAACCGTTCGCGCGGTTCGCTAGAGGTCGTGAGGATTTTTCGCCTTTCGCGCTCTTCCCGAGCATGCCGGCCGCGCTTGGGCCGTGCAGCCGGCTTGGAATCCAGTCGGCACAGGGTATCCGCATGGGAAGCTGCGCTGCGTTTGCGCCGGCTGCTTTCGCGCATCGGCATGACTCATTTCGCTCGCGACGCGCCGGCCGGGTACGGCGCGGATGCCGAATCGCCGGCATCGCCGCGGCGTCCGCAGGCGCGTTGACGCTGGCCACGTCGGCGTTCATGTTCCGATTCGTCCTTGACACGCAGGCGCCGCTTTCGATGATGAAACTGGTCAGGGCCGGTAAGGTTCCCGGCGCCAAGCTGGAGGGCGTGCGCCGTGATGCAGCCGAGGAGGCAAGGGCCGCATCGGTCGACGGTCGACCGATTCATCAGCGATGCGCTGGCCGGATGAGCCGTAAAGCCCGACCGGCTGAGCCGTAAAGCCCGACCGGCTGGGCCATTTACGGGCTGTGGAGGGCGAACAGAACGCGAAAATACGGGTTGAAATAGCCGAAATCCGTAATTCCCCGTGTGAAATCGCCGTTTTTCGAGCTCAAAACGGCGATTTCGCACGGGGAATTGCCCAGAACGGCTATTTCAACCCGTAATTTGACGAGGATGATGGGGCAGATAGGGGGGGGGCAGCGATTGCGGTTGAACGCTTTCACTTCGCGCTGAGCCTTGCCCGGCTCATGGCTTACATTGTGGTCACATCACTGCCGTCGGAGCTGTACGAGGAACCGGAACCGCTGGAGCTGCTGCCGGAGCCACTGGAACCACTGCCGAGCTGGCTGTCCGACTCCCCTGAGCCACCATACTGCTGAGACTGTCCATTGCCGAATTGGCCGCCGCTGGGCAGCTGCCCCATGCCTCCGGGCATCTGCATCTGCTGGCTGCTGCCCGTGCCATCTTCGTCGTCGGTCAGCGCGTTCACCGCGAGCGCTCCACCGACGCCGCCCACGAGGCCACAGACCAGAGACACCACGGCGAGCAATGCCCACGTCTTACCGCTCAACGCGTGTTCGCCGCCCTTCGAGCCTTTCAGTGTCGGGACCTGACCGCCCATTGCTCCAGGCACCGGCCCCCGGCCGTTCCAATCCGCACACAACGGCATCCGGCCGCCCTGCGCGTTCGCATCTGGTGTATTCGCGCCCTGCATATTCGCGCCCTGCGCGTTCATGTTCTGGCCACTCACCGCTTGCATATTCCCCGGCTGCGGATTCATTGCCTGCGTCGGCGCATTCTGCACGTACCACGCCGCACGCGATCCCTCGCCGTAGCTCCTCGGCATCGGACCGTTCGGCGCATAGCCGGAACTGCCCGGAGCTGCCGCGAGCCTATACCCAGCCGAGCCGTATCCGACGGTTCCGCATCCAGCAGCCCCGGTCCCGGCAGCCCATTCGGCATCTCCCAGACCATCCGCACGATTCCCCCGCATACTCGTCTGTACCGCCGTTGTCTGCCGCAGCCCGGCCACCATCGGCCCGACCAGCCGCGGAACCGGGCTCCACGCCCCAGCCGCCCGCCGAACCGTTAGTCACCGAACCATCAGCCACAGCGGCGTCATTCACAGCCGCTTGACGCTGCTCCGAACCGGTGACGTTCGCCGCCGCCTCGATAGCGACGCCCTCGATGGCACCATCCGCGCCGTTGCCGCTCTCGCCGCCATTCGCATTGTTGACATTGTTGCTGTTGTTGCTGGTCATGATGACTCCTTTGACAACTGACTGATGAAGTGATTGCTGATGTTGATGTCTGGCACGCCGCCATGGTTATGCCATCGTCCACGCTGTCGATGTGCCGAACCGGCTGTCGAACTCGCTGCGGTCGATGGTGTCGCTCGACAGCTCCGTGTCGCTCCCGGCCGAGACCGAGGTCGAATACGAGCCGGTCACCGTGACGGTCACGTCGCCGCTGCCGGAGACCACGGTCTTGCCGTTCGCCACGATGGTGACGGTGTTGCCATCGCTGCCGGAAGCGACGTTGAGCGCGGAAATGGTCGTATCCTTCGCCACCCCCCCCACGTGGACGTGCCGTCGACATTCACAGTGATGGGGGCGTCGCTCGCCGTGCCCGTGCCGGAGCCGGCCGCCGCGTTGTCCGTGATCGTCGCCGCGCCGATCCATGCGGCGCCGTCCAGCAGGTACAGGTCCACACTGGAAATCGTGTCGGCGGTCACGCCGCCCGAGGTGGACTGGTAGATGATGATGCCGTTGGCGATCGGGTCGGATGCGGTTTTGCCGGTGACCGTGCTTTCCAACGTCGAATCCTTGATCAGGATCGTGTTGAGGCCTTCCATGCCGGCGATCTGGCTGCCGGATGAGGTTCCGGAGACGTTGTTCACCTGAATGTCGCCGGTGGAATACAGCAGCGGGGAGCCGGAGCCGGCGGTGCTCAGCGTCGCATCGGCGAGAGAGATCGATCCGCCGCCTCGATCGGTGGCGACGATGGCGCTGTGGCCGCCCTGCGTGTCCGCGGTGATCTTGTTCGCCAATATCGTGCCGCCGTAGGTCGCGTCCAGCCCGCGTGAATTGTCGGCCATGGTCTCAATCGATGTGTCGTTGACGAGCGCCGTCCCGGAATCGGTGGCGAAGACGCCGTTCGACCCGGAGCTGGAGACGGTGATGTCGGTACCGTCGATGACGGCGGTGGAGTCTTCGCCGACGGTGAGCGACACCGAGTTGGTGCCGGAATAGTCGTATTGCATGGTGTTGGCGCTGCCACCGAAGTTGCCGCTCGGCGGCTGCATGGTTGAGGCGGAGCCAGCGGAACCGGCCGAGAGGTGCCGAATCAGCACCATGCCGCCGGCGCCCGCGCACAGGCCACCCGTGAGGGCGACCATCCGCCTCGTCGCGATTACCGGCGGTCGACGCCGCCGCGAGCCGCCGGGGCTCGCATGGGGTTGCATGTCATGGGGTTTCATGGTCGTCGTCCTTTCCTTGGATTGACTCCATTGAACGACGGCTTTCCTAGCGGCCCCTGCGCCTGACGTTGAACCGTCCTGCAACCTTGCGGAACGGTTTCCGAATGTTTTCTGATGCTTTCTGGATGCTCTTAGACGGAACGCGCCCTCAAAACTCGCAGATACAGCCCCAGAATCGACATTTTGGGGCTGTATCTGCGAGTTTTGAGAGCGCGGTTTCGCCTACAATCCGTATTCCTCGCGCACGAAGCGCTCCAGCACCGGAATCGACCGCTTCACCTTGTCGGTGTCGATGCAGTAGGCCATGCGGAAGTACCCGGACACGCCGAAGCTGTCGGACGGCACCAGGATCAGGTCGTATTCCTTGGCCTTCATGCAGAAGGCGTTCGCGTCGGCTTCCAGCGCCTTCGGGAAGATGTAGAACGTTCCACCCGGGCGCACCACGTCGAAGCCGATCGAGGTCAGCGCATCGTACAGCAGGTTCATGTTCGTCTCGTACACGCTCAGGTCGCTGGTCTCGTCGATGATCTTCGCCACGGCGAGCTGCATGCTGGAGCTCGGGCAGTTGTGGCCGGTGCCGCGCGAGATCTGCCCGCACATCGGCACGATGAGTTCGGCGTCGGTCGCCCGCGGGTTGACTGCCACGTAGCCGATGCGCTCGCCCGGCAGGCTCAGCGACTTCGACCAGGAGTAGCAGGTCAGCGTGTTGTCGTAGAACTTGGCCGGGTACGGCTGCGTGCCGCCGTCGAACACGATCTCGCGGTAGGGCTCGTCGCTGATCAGGAAGATGTCGTGACCGTATTCGGCCTGCTTCGCCCGCAGGATACCCGCGAGCCGGTCGAGCGTTTCGGCCGAATACACCGCGCCGGAGGGATTGTTCGGCGTGTTGATGAGCACGACCGCCACCTCGGGGTTCAGCGCCGCCTCGAACGCCGCGAAGTTGATCTGGAAGCTCTCGATGTCGGCGGGCACGACGGTCAGCCGTGCGCCCGCGCCTTCGACATACGGATGGTATTCGGGGAAGTATGGCGCGAACGTGAGCACTTCGTCGCCGGGCTTGGTGACGGCCCGCAGCGCGTGGGCGAGCGCACCGGCGGCACCCGTCGTCGGGAAGATGTGGCCGGCCGTGTAATCCATGCCGAAACGCCGGTTGAGGCTTTCGGCGATGGTGCGGCACGCCTCCGGGTTACCCAGCGACGGGCTGTATCCGTGGAGCGCGACCGGATCGGCGGTCTCGTACATGTCGATCATCGCCTTGGTGAAGCTGGACGGGCACGGCACGCTCGGGTTGCCCAGCGAATAGTCGAACACGTTGTCGTATCCGATTTCGGTGCCCCTTGCGGTCGCGTATTCACTCAGGGTTCGAATGACCGATTTGCCGCCGAGCATGGCTTTGTATGTTTCGTTGATCATGGCACAACCTCCCCGTTGGACTCTGGTTTCGTTTTTACCACCGACCACGCACAACAGGGCATGTCGCCGGTTGTTGTTGGGTTCGCGCGGGTTGGGAACCGGGTATATTGACGGGTAACCGGTCACCCGCCCGGCCCTTAGCGGCTCCGGACGACAAGCATAGCCCCGCCGCGGCGGAAAGGAGGTGCACGACGCCCAACATCATCGATTATGCACGTTCCGAGACCCGCCCGTTCGGCGTCGACGCACCGTTCAACGCCGTCGACGCGCTGGTGCTGGCGTCGCTCGTCTATCAGGACATGCCGGCATGCGTGCGGACTCTGGCCGATGTCGAGGCACGATCCGGCACATTCCGCAGACGTCTGAGCAGCATCGACGTGCGCCATCCGGTGCGCTCGATTCGCCATTTGGCCGCCCCGGAGTTCGGCGACGCAACGCTGGCTTCGGTGTCGGAGGCGCTGACCCCCGATGATTTTCATGTGGAGAGCGGCCATAATGGCCTCGCCGACCCACGCCTGACGCAGGAGCTGTACGCCGCCATCGGAGTCAATCCGCGCTTTGCCTGCGTTCGCGTGGACGCATCCGACGAGCATTTCAGCGAGGAACAGCAGATGCAGTTCGCCGCCGTGACCATGCTGCTGCCGGGCGGCACGCTGGCGGTGGCGTTCCGCGGCACGGACGACTCGCTCGTGGGTTGGAAAGAGGATTTCAACATGGCGTTTCGCTACCCGGTGCCCGCACAGCATGCGGCATGTGAGTATGTGTGCGCCGTGGCGCGCCTGTGGCGCGGCCCGATGGTGCTGCTGGGGCATTCCAAGGGCGGCAATCTGGCCGTGTATGCGGCGATGAACGCGCCCGAGCCGGTGCAGCGGCGTGTCACGGCGGTGTATTCGCTGGACGGGCCGGGGTTCCCGTCGCAGATCGTCGGCAGCGATCCGTATCGGAGCGTCATGCCCCTCATCGTGAAGATCGTACCGGACTCCTCGATTGTCGGCATGATTCTGGAGACGCCCGAGCCGATGCGGGTTGTACGCTCCGACCAGAAGGGCGTGATGCAGCATCTGACGTTCTCCTGGCAGGTCTCGGGCAATGATTTCGAATATCTGCCGCAGGTGTCGCCGAGTTCCCAGCTGTTCAACCGGTCGTTGAACGGCTGGCTGGAATCGTTGAGCACCGAGGACCGCGAGCACGCGGTGGACGCCCTGTTCTCCGTGCTGCGGTCGAGCCATGCCGACAGCATTTCCGATCTCATGGCGGCCGGCCTGAAGGCCGTTCCCACGATGATCAACACGTTCGTGGGTCTGTCGGAGGCGGATCGCCGTCATCTGATCGAGGCGATGGGGCTGCTCATGGCCGCGGTCCGGTCCCGTTCCTCGCGGTAGCCGTCTCGTGCCCGAACCCTGTTTCGCCAACCGAGAAAAATGGACAGTTCGCCTATTTTCCGATCATCCGCCGCACAATCCGCCCTACAATAATCCATATCACACATATAGACATAGTGCCCAATAAACGATAGCCGCACGTCACGCAGGAAGGGAACCATCATGCCGCGCCCACGCAAGGATTCCGAGATACTCTCCGCGACCGAACGCCTCGAAAACGCGTTCTGGGAGCTGCTCGCAGACCACGAATACCGCAAGATCACCGTCACCGAAGTCGTACGCGAGGCGCATGTCAACCGCAACTCGTTCTACTACCATTACGCCAGCCTGCCAAAGCTGGCCGATTCGGCGATCATGCACGCCGTGGAGCATTCGACCGTGCAGGCGCCACGCGCCGACCTCAATCCCGACATCGAATGGAGGCGCCAATGCTCCCTGGTGATGAACGACCCAGTTCAGCGGCAGCGGCTCGACCGTCTGGCACTGCTCGCCGGCAGCCATAGCTCGCCCGAGCTCATCGAGTCACTGAAGGACTTCGGCCGTCTGATGATCATCAACGACCTCCAGCTCGACGCCGACAACCTGGATCTGAAAACCGACCTGATGCTCGACTTCACCGTCGGCGGTATCCTCGCGGTGCTGCGGCGGTGGCCGGAGCTGAGCAAGAAACTCTCGGTCGACGACCTGCTCAACGAGGATGTCGCCGTACTCGCCATGGGAGTGTACCTGTCGATGTCGAAGGAGAACATGCTGGCCTACTGGAGCCGCATTTTCAAAGGCGACATTCCAGGAGATTTCAAAACCGCCCACTAAAGTGGCTTGCAGAGCAGTCGCCGCCGCGGGGTGCGCGACACGGACGCGACCCTGGAGGCGACATGGATCAGATACTGCAATGGTTCGAGGCGAACGCCGGGAAAATCATCTTCCTGCTGGTGGCGATCGTCGCCGCGCTGTTGATCACCAAGGGACTGGCACGAGTGATGCGCAAGGTGCTGGATCGGACGGACATGCCGAGCGCGTCGATATTCATCAACATCATGCGCGTGCTGGTGTGGATACTGGCCGCGTCCATCGTGCTGCAGCCGGTGTTCGGCATCAGCCCGACAACACTGATGACCGCGCTCGGCGTCGGCGGCATCGCCGTGTCGCTGGGTCTGAAAGACACCGTGGCGAACGTGATCTCGGGCTTCGGGCTGATGCTCGGCAAGGTGATACAGCCGGGCGATCTGGTGTCGGTCGCGGGGACGGCCGGCGTGGTCAAGGACATCACGTGGCGGCAGACGGTGGTGCGCGAGCGCAACGGCAACGAGATGGTCATACCCAATTCCGTGCTCAACACCGCGTCGCTGGAGAAGCTCACGCCGTCCAATGAAGGATGCGTGACGATGACGTTCACCGCGAAGGCCGGCAGCGACCCGGCGCACGTGACGGAGGCGGTGAAGCGCGCGGTGGCCACGGCCACCGTCGAATTCGCGCAACCCGGCAGTGAACCACTCGTCAAGCTCACCGGTTTTTCGCCGTACGGCATCGAAGTGCAGGCGCTGGCGTTCACGCGCGACGGCGTGTTCCTGTCCACCATGCGCGACGCCATGGCCCGCGCGATAGCTGGATGCGAGTTCGTGGAGCAGCGCGCCGCGGTCGGCGAATAGGGGTCGCGGCGCGTTCGGACTTACGCGCGAATCCGGGCACCACAGCGCCTACACACGCACCATGCAGCGTCACGCTGTGCGGGTCACGTCACGCAGAGCGAACGCACAGAGTGACGCATACTCCAAAAACGTTGAAAAATAAGGCTTCTCACGAACCGTCACGCTGTGCGAGCGCTCGCCGCGTGACGCGACCCGCACAGCGTGACGCACTTATGACGCATTGAGGGGAGATCGGGTATTGAGCCCGGCCTCCCCTCATCGCGGCTCGGTCATTATGCGGCCATCACCCGGCCATCATTTGTCTTCGGTGACGTCTTCGACCGTGACGTCGGTATCGGAGCCGGCATCCGGATCCTCGGGCATGGTACCGAGTTCCAGATGCTCGCCACCGGTCTGGTCGACGAGCACGGTGTCGCCGTCGTGTACCTTGCCGGCGAGCAGCATGCGCGCCAGCTGGTCGCCGACCTCGGTCTGCACCAGACGGCGCAGCGGACGAGCGCCGTACGCCGGGTCATAGCCGGTGTTGGCGAGCCATTCGCGAGCCGCGTCGGTGATGTCGAGCTTGATGCGGCGATCCGTCAGACGCGAGGCCACCTGAGCGACCTGGATGTTGACGATGCCGCCCAGCTCCTCACGGGTCAGCGGATGGAACATCACGATCTCGTCCAGACGGTTCAGGAACTCCGGCTTGAAGTTCATGTGCACCGCGTCCATCACGGCCTTCTTCTTGGCGTCCGCGTCCATGTCCTGGTTCACCAGGAACTGCGAGCCGAGGTTCGAGGTCATGATCAGGATCGTGTTCTTGAAGTCCACAGTCCGGCCTTGGCCGTCGGTCAGACGCCCGTCGTCCAGCACCTGCAGCAGCACGTCGAAGACTTCGGGGTTAGCCTTCTCGACTTCGTCGAACAGCACCACCGAGTACGGACGACGGCGCACGGCCTCGGTCAGCTGGCCGCCTTCCTCATAGCCGATGTAGCCGGGCGCGGCGCCGATCAGACGGCTCACAGACGCCTTCTCCATGTACTCCGACATATCGATGCGGACCATGGCCTTCTCGTCGTCGAACAGGAAGTCGGCGAGCGCCTTGGCGAGCTCGGTCTTGCCCACGCCGGTGGGGCCGAGGAACAGGAACGAGCCGGTCGGACGGTTCGGGTCGCTGATGCCGGCGCGTGAACGACGCACCGCGTCGCTCACCGCCGCGATCGCTTCCTTCTGGCCGATCACGCGCTTGCCGAGGTAGTCCTCCATGCTCAGCAGCTTCTCGTTCTCGCCCTGCATCAGGCGACCGACGGGGATGCCGGTCCACTCGGAGACGATGCCGGCCACCGAATCGGCGTCCACATGGTCGGGCACCATCGGCTCGGGCTTGGTCTCGCCCGTCGCGCCGTCTTCCGCATCGGCCTTCTCGGCCGCGTCCAGCTGCTTCTGAATCGCCGGAATCTCGCCGTACAGGATCTTCGACGCCTCGGCCAGGTTGCCCTCACGGGTGAACTTGTCAGCCTCGACGCGCTTGGCGTCCAGCTGGGCGCGCAGGTCGCCGACCTTGTTGTGGCCGGCCTTCTCCGCATCCCAGCGGGCCTTGAGGCCGCTCAGCTTCTCGCGAGTGTTCGCGAGCTCATTCTGCAGCTTCTCCAAGCGCTCCTTGCTGGCCGGATCCTCGGCCTTCTTGAGCTGCATCTCCTCCATCTCGTAGCGCGTGACCTTGCGCTGCAGCTCGTCGATCTCCTCCGGGGAGGAGTCGAGCTCCATGCGCAGGTGCGCGGCCGCCTCATCGACCAGATCGATGGCCTTGTCGGGCAGCTGACGGCCGGAAATATAGCGGTTCGAGAGCGTCGCGGCGGCGACCAGCGCGTCGTCGCCGATCGTCACCTTGTGGTGCGCCTCGTAACGCTGCTTCAGGCCACGCAGAATCGCGATCGTGTCCTCCACGCTCGGCTCGCCCACGAACACCTGCTGGAAACGACGCTCAAGCGCCGGGTCCTTCTCGATGTTCTCGCGGTACTCGTCCAGCGTGGTCGCGCCGATCAGGCGAAGCTCGCCGCGCGCCAGCATGGGCTTGAGCATGTTGCCGGCATCCATCGAGCCTTCGGCCGCGCCAGCGCCGACGATCGTATGAATCTCGTCGATGAACGTGATGATCTGGCCGTCGGCGTTCTTGATTTCGTTGAGCACGCTCTTGAGGCGCTCCTCGAACTCGCCACGGTACTTCGAGCCGGCAACCATCGACCCCAAATCGAGGCTGATGAGCTTTTTGTTCTGCAGCGTGGTCGGCACATCGCCGGCCACGATACGCTGGGCGAGGCCCTCCACGACGGCGGTCTTGCCGACGCCGGGCTCGCCGATCAGCACCGGGTTGTTCTTGGTGCGGCGGCTCAGGATCTGGATCACACGGCGGATCTCCTGATCACGCCCGATCACCGGGTCGAGCTTACCCTCCTTGGCGCGGGCGGTCAGATCGGTGGAGTACTTCTCCAACGCCTTGTAGCTGCCCTCAGCGTCCGGGCTGGTGACCTTGGCGCCGCCGCGCACGCCGGGGACGGCCTTGCG